>Ga0187785_10000281_pt1 | contig 19423 bp, 18 predicted proteins | sample 0815_BV2_4_20_MG_FD_132466 | JGI IMG/M metagenome (GOLD analysis project Ga0187785, IMG submission 132466) | Tropical peat soil microbial communities from peatlands in Department of Meta, Colombia - 0815_BV2_4_20_MG | ecosystem: Environmental > Terrestrial > Soil > Wetlands > Peat | place...
CATGGGAAGCCGCGGTCGTAAGAGTTTTGGAACAGAGAAGAAATTTTCTCAGACGCATGATGACCGGTCTTTTTGCAATCACCGCGGCTATGATCGCGTGGGGGGCGTTCAGATTTTCGGTCTTCTCAATTGGCAGGACGAAGAGGGGAGAAGTCTCGCAAGATCTGCTGAACAACCTTGAAATAGACGTTCCTCTCCATGTTCCCGAAGCCGCTGCCTGGGTAAGACGAAAAAGCGGCGGGGAATTGATGGCTCTCGACGATCGTTGCCCCCACTTGGGTTGCCGCCAGAAATGGAATCCGGAGACGAGGCTTTTCGAATGCCCCTGCCACGGCAGCCGCTTCGACATAGACGGAAACCTGAAAACGGGTCCCGCCACGAAAGCCATTCCCGGATTAGTGGTGGATAAGAGAGACAAAGGCAACATCAGACTCGTGGATCAGCTCTGACCGGATCGCTGAACGCTCATCTCACACACGAATGCGCATTCAAACAGGAAAGATTCGGGGGACCTTTTTGTAAAGAGAGTCGCCTGAGATATCAGTTGTTTCAAAGCGCAAGGGTATCTGAACGTGCGGAGTCAACGGTATTGAGCATCCCTGTCTTCGCGAAACCTATCGGTAGTACGGAGACCATGTCATCTCTGTCCGCATTTTTGTTACACCTTCATCCCAGAACCCTTCCCGAAACGGCTGCGAACATCAGATTCACTTGGTGCATGGGGGGTATCGCGGTTTGGATGTTCGCCCTCGAGGTCGTCACCGGAGTGTTGCTGATGCTGCATTACGTTCCCTCGGCTTCCGGAGCGTATCCGTCGGTGCAGTCCGTGACTCACGTGGTGCCGTACGGTTTTTTTATCCGCAATCTGCACTATTGGTGCGGTCAGATCATGGTGGGAGCGGTCGTGTTGCACATGATCCGGGTGGTGATCACCGGAGCATATGCGCCACCGCGGCAGTTCAACTGGCTCATTGGCCTGGGACTGCTGGTTGCCACCTTGATCGTGGATTTTACGGGCTATCTCTTGCTCTGGGATGACCGGGGCTTGTGGGCGTGGACCATTGCGAGAAATCTTGCGGATATAGCACCCATCGCGGGCCCATTCCTGGCGAACCTGCTGTTCGGTCCCCCCGACGCGGGAGACCTGGCACTGGTAAGGCTGTTCGCATGGCACGTGATAATCTTCCCGGGGCTCATCGCAGGACTGATGGCCTGGCATTTCTGGCGCATCAGGAAGGACGGCGGGATTTCAGTAACCCTGTAATGCAAATGATCGTTCCAAAGGGTAAGCGGAAACCATTTTGTAATGGGCTCTGACGTCACCTGGGCCGCTGGGAAACGGTATCGCGGAAAAGACGATATGAGGTTACTTGGCTACGTGGGCGGCAGGTGGCACTGTGGCTTGCGTCGTGGGTGTCGGATTGACGATTCCGTCTACGATCCGATAGGGTATCTTCAGAAAAAGGTAGGGCAAGTAGAGGACACTGGCCACAATGGAGTTCTCCTGATGCACCAATCCAGCCCAATATGAGGAATCGGTGGCTTCGGAACCTCCGGCCAAGCAGCCGAGGGGCAACACGGCACATACGATGCACATCACTGCTGCCACGATTGTCCGGCGCATGAATGTCTCCTAAGGCAGTTTGCATGAGCCTGCCACAACACCCCGTCGATGTCAAGTGATTTCAAAAAGTTACCATGTTTTCGACCATCCATCAATTATCCCAAGGTATTGAATTAAGATATCGATCCAATTTCTTAAGATAACTCTTCGTTTTCCAACTGGCTCCATGTTTCATTTGCGCGTTGTCGCCCATTGCCAGCTCGCCAATGACCGCGAAGGGAGTTTCGCCAAATCTGTTTCTGTGTGCCTCGGTGATCATCCTATGCAAATCCGAATAGATGTAATGCTGATCTTTTTCCAGCACGAACGTCCTGACAACAGCGGACTTGTCCAGAGACGGAAATGCCGTCATAGCGGCCAGAAGTGTTTCCGAATCTCTGCGTTCAGGCCGTGCCTTTTCGTCATAGTGAAGAAAATCCCCGTCGATGGGTATTCTATGTCCCGAAAGATCCCTTATCCGGACTTGCTCCATCATGTTTCTGCTGGAAAAAGGCCCGTAGTGATAATCCATTCCCACGAAAAAGAGCCACGACAGGCTCCCGGGGGTGGCATAACGAGCCGCATACTGGACGAACATGGGTCTCAGCGCGGCCACTCCCACATCCACCCCACCGTTCATGGTATACATGTAGTCGGTAAGTTCCTGATTGGTGAAAACCTCTCCCCTATCCTTCATGACCTTGCAGGCTCGAAGAAAATTGAGCTGCATGGACCCCTTTGTCTTCACTACGTCGGATATTTTGTCGATTTCCTTGTACACGACGTCTCTGACGACCCGAGGCAACTTGCCGGCATCGCTCTTTAACTCGTCAGCGAGCGCCTTCGCCACCATTTCGATTTCCCCTTCCGTACGGCAGGCGGCGAGCCGGGGATAATATTTTTTCTTATAGACCGCATAGAGCTGCGGCACGGGAGGTATGGACATAAGAAAGCCGAATTTTTGATAAAGCTCCTGTTCGGCTCTATCAAGCAAACAGCTCAAGTCTTCTCCTCTCGACGGATCCACTGCAAGCGGGTCTGCATGGAATCCGGACTCTATGGAAATGAGGCTCGCCGTTAGGGCGATAATCTCTTTGCACAGGGGAAGACCGTTGCGCTCCACCGCGAAGAGGATCGCGTCCACCCATTTCTTTTGTTCTTTCAGAGGGCAATTGAGAGGTTTTTCAGAAATGAATCCGGCCAGCCACATGGCGGCCGCGTCCTTGTCCAGCACCTGGACTGTTTGCTGCAACAGGATCGATTCCTCATCCACTGAAGGTTGAAGGCGTCTCATCTCTTCCAGCTGTGCTTTGACCACCTCGTCATGTGCCGCAGCGTCGTCTCCCTCTTCGGGGCGAGGTTTGCGCTCCATCTCCTGCGTTCTTTCCGCCGATCGAACCGGTTCAACCGAAGCCTCATCCGATACGATTTTCATGTTTCGGGCGGGGGCAGTTTCAACGAACACCATCATGAAGGCAGTAACAACAATCGATCCCAGGATGCGACAGCAAGCGCGACGAAAAACCCGGCGTGTGATCTGTGTATCTATGCACGACATTCCGACGGTCATAAACCACCAGAGCATTCCGTGTCAATGGTATCCGGATTTTTCCGGGTTCGAGGCGCTGCAGGGGGGACAAAGAAAGACAGCAATAACACTCGGTTCGGAGAAAGAATCCATGCGGGGAAACGATGAACTTCACCGTGCAGAAAAAATCGCAGACCTGTTCTACGTCATATTTTCGCTGAACTGGGGCCCGATTTCGAGTCTTAATTTGTTTAAGGCCCTTTTTTCCAGTTGCCTCACCCTTTCCCGGCTGGTGCCGAAATAGTCTCCCAGTTTCTGCAAGGTCCAGGGTGATTCGTCCATGAAGCGCTTGGTAATGATGAACCGTTCTCGCTGATCCAATTTCTTGAGAGCCTTCTTGGTCGAGCGGGACAACTCCGCCTCCCGCTCCTTGTCGATAAGTCTTTCTTCTTGAGTGTCGGCGCCATCCACAAGAAAATCCATAGCCGTGGTGTCTCCGGTATCGCCCACATACTCGTTCAATGACCAGTCTCTCGCCCGAATGCGTGCTTCCATTTCAATAACGTCGTCGGGTTTCACCTTCAGGTCTCTGGCGAGTTCCTCCATGCGCGTGGTTTTCGATTCCTGGTTCACGTGTTCGCCCACGTCACCCATGCGAAAAAACAGCTTTCTCTGCGCTTGCGTAGTTCCCAGCTTTACCAAATTCCATGACTTCAGGATGAAATTCTTGATGTAAGCTTTTATCCACCACACGGCAAAAGATACGAGCCGATAACCCTTGTATGGATCGAATCTCTTGACCGCCTTCATCAGTCCGATAGTTCCCTCCTGAACCAGATCCTGCACCGGGATGTTATAATGTCGATATTGAAATGCGGTTTTTACGACGAACGGCAGATGAGACACCACCAGTTCATGGGCTGCTTGAACATCGCCCGTCCGCTTGAATTCCACTGCAAGTTCGAATTCTTTTTCCGGTGTAAGCGGTTTTATGGATCGTATCTGGGAGAGAAACGGATCAATTTGATACTGAATGGCCGGATAATTCATCGTATTCTTCCTCCAGGATCTTCGCTCTCATTGCGAGCAAAGAACCAGTAATCTAATATACATAATACTATCGGCCGAATTGTCAACCCGCGAAGACAATTTTTCCGCACTTAACTCGTATCTATAGGGCTGCGCAGTAAGAACACGATTGTCAGCCAGATGTCCCCTTCGCTTCGGACGGCCTGCCTTACGCTCCGGAGACAAACTGGCTGACTGCGGACGGAAAGAACCATTTTCGATGCGCAGCACCACATTCAGGTACGACAGGAAGAAGGCCGTCATTGCGAGCGAAGCGAAGCAATCTCTGTCCTTGAATTTCGAGATTGCTTCGTCGTTTCACTCCTCGCAATGACAGTCGAACCGGTACCTGAGCTACTGCGTTTTTCACCCAAAGCTGGATTTCCGTTCATGTCGATAGTATAAAAGAACTTTTCGGAGGTCTTTATGAATTCAGACATTTCTTCATACCCAACGCTGATACAATCCGTGGAGGAAAAGATCTTGGCCGGGGAGCCGATTCTGCGCCCCGAGGCCGAGGATCTCCTGGAAACGCCGGACGAGTACCTCCTGAACCTTTTAGCTGCGGCAGACAGGATCAGGATCCGATTCAAAGGACATCATTTCGACTCTTGCTCCCTGATTAATGCCAGGTCCGGGCGTTGCGGAGAGGACTGTGCCTTTTGTGCACAATCAGGCCATCATCACGGGGACTGCGACGTGTACCCGTTGAAACCTGCAGAGGAAATCCTCGCTGCAGCGCGTCACGCCAAAGAAGCGGGCGCGGGGCGATTCTGCACCGTGACCAGCGGTGGAGCGCTTTCCGATGCGGAATTCAACGCACTGGTCGAATCCCTCGATCTGGTTGGCTCAAAGATTGACATTTCTCTGGACGCGTCTCTGGGCTTTCTCGATATCCCGAGAGCCGAAAGGTTGTTGGCCGCGGGAGTGACCCGATACAACCACAATCTGGAAACCTCACGGGATCATTATTCACGCATTTGTACGACCCATTCCTTCGATCAGCGAGTTGAAACCGTACGCACCGTCATGTCCCACGGCTTTTCGGCCTGTAGTGGCGGAATAATCGGGCTCGGGGAAACGCCGCTGCAAAGATTGGATCTGGCCTTCACTCTGCGGGATCTGGGAGTGGATTGCGTACCCATAAACATTCTGAACCCAAGGCCGGGTACTCCTCTCCAGGATTCAGTTCCTCCGGAGCCTCTGGAAATATTGAAGACCATAGCTCTTTTCCGCCTCGTTTTGCCCAAGGCTACGATCAAGGTCGCCGGAGGTCGCGAAACAAACCTCGGTGATTTTCAGGCAATGGCTTTGCGGGCAGGTGCCAACGGCATGATCATAGGGGGGTACCTGACCACCGCTGGCAGAAGCGTGGAAGACGACCTCAAAATGGTAAGACAAGCGGGGTTTATTATCGAAACGCCTGCCGGATAATGGCTTAGCGAAGACACTTTCGCGAAGATTCGTTCTTCTCCCAAACACGGTCCGGATGTTGGGGCGGTCCGAAAGAGAGATCACGCCACCGCGGCGGACTCGCTCGTGAAAAGAGCCGCATATGGGGATTCTCAAAATAATGTCGGTTTTGATTACGCGAAAAGATTGGAAGATTGTCATTGCTGGGGCAAAGCCCGAAGCAATCTCTAACCAAACAAAGCTGAGCTTGCTTCGTCGCTCCGCTCCTCGCAATGACATGACTGGACCACCGGCATGCGGGCTAGAATTATGAGAACATCAGACACAAATGCTGCGAACCACTATATTGGCCGCGATCGTTTGCCGGTGGATGCTTGCGGCCCCAACGCGGTTGTTCAGGAGGATGCCGATTCGGTCTCCGTGTCCGGAGCATGTGAATATACCGCCGGCAGTCCCAGCCGTTCCATCTCCCGAAGGAAGCTGTTCCGGCCCGTGTACCGTATGCCCGTCATGCCTGCTGCCTCTGCTCTGGCGATGTTCCCTTTCGTGTCGTCTATGAAAAGGATCTCCTGAGGCAAGACCCCCAGCCTGAGGGCGATCTGCGCGAAAAAATCGGGATCTCTTTTTCCTCTTCCCAAATGGTACGAATTGAAGACCACGTCAAATTCCTTGAAGAACCCGTCCCGCTGGTCCAATTCATCGAGCCACTGAGTCTGATCGCTCAAGATACCCACCGTGAGGCCGTGATTTCTGAGACATCTCACAATATCCATCATCCACGATCGCAGTTCGAACCGGTCGATCACGCTGCGCCGCAGACTTTCATCGCTGCCGCGAATTCCGGTGAGATTGCGGACAAGAGTCCAATAGGTATGCTCGTCGCAATGGCCGGTCACATATCCGGAATCGTACACCAGGGATCGAGCCGTCTCAAAAAACTCGTCGGGGTTGAGCCCTTCCTTGCGAGCAATGTCCTTCAAGCCTTCCCTGAACCCTTCTTCCGCCAGAACGCCCCCGTAATCGAACAAAACCATTTTAATATTCCCAGCGGCCAGATGAAGCACAGGAGGTCCCCTTTCGTATCGTCGAGCCAAGCCCTACGGTGTAACGCTTCAGTTACTTGGGGGAAGTGCTTATTCTCTGTTACTGCGAGGAGTGAAACGACAAAGCAATCTCGACACTTAAGGGCAAGATTGCTTCGCTACGCTCGCAATGACGATCTTTTCCCACTCGTACCTGAATGCATACCCTACGGTTAACATATTCATTGATTTTCGTCACCGGATAAGTATAATTAGAAGTTCGGCCCCATGAGGTATTCCTTGATCATGGGCCAATGATGTCGCTACTTTCGTCGAAATTGCAGCGCTTTTTCGGTGTAAACCAGGCGCATCCCGGGTCGCACACTTTAATCCGGCCACAAATGATCGGGGAGTCACGACAGGAGAAATCTCCGCTACGCCAAAGAACCGGCCTTGCGCCGATGCAGGCCGAAGCAGATGGGTCGTACTGATCCAGAAACACATCGAATAGGGGTGAATCAGATGAAGTGCTATCATGACAGTTCGCTCACCGGCACGCTAGACAATGAGAGAGGTTCCAGCGCATTCAGCTTTGCGGGGTATGCGATCATCGCCATAGTGATCATCGGCGCAGTCTTGTATTTCCCGTGGGGGGACATCGGAAAGCAGGGGCAGGATCAAAATTTCGTTTCCGCCACGAAAGCCATGGCCAACAAACAGTGGGCTGAAGCTGTTACGCTGTTCGGGAAGTCCATTCAGGGTAATCCGGACAATATCTCTGCGTATTTGGGAAGGTCCAAGGCCAATCTTATGATGGGCAACATGGACAAAGCGCTTGAAGACGCAAACACTGCCATCCAAAAGAAGCCTACGGCCCAGGGGTACGGTCAGAGAGCGGTCATTGAAAAGGTGCAAAAAAAGACTGAAGAGGCCATGAAGGATTTCAACGAAGCCGTAAAGCTGGATCCCAATTTCGCATGGGCCTATGCTCAGCGGGCGGACATGCATTCTCGTTTGAAAGATCAGGAGAAAGCCCTCAAGGACATCAATAAAGCCCTCTCCGTCAAGCCGGATTTCGTTGATGCCCTTCGCCTGAGAGCCTGGGTTCACAATCGTATGGGCAAGTGCAGAGAGGCTTCGGAAGATTTCGCTCGCGTAGAAAAACTCAGCCCCAACGATGCGTGGACCATGCAGGATAAAGCATGGTTCCTGCTCACCTGTCCCGACGAAAAGCTCCAGGATTCCACAGAGGCCATGAAGCTGGCAAAGAAGGCTCTGGAAATGACGAACGGAAAGGACGGCGTCGTCCAGGAAACCATAGCCGAGGCGTTCTTCCGCCAGGGAGATCCGCTGAAGGCCGTCGAACATCAGCGCAAAGCCATCGAACTGGGTTCACAGAAATGTCCCGACGGCTCATGCCTGAAAGAGATGCAGGAGAGATTGCAGAAGTACGAAATGGCCGCCAGAAATGAAGTCCGGACAGGCTACGAAATTATTTCACTCGACAGCGGATCGTGATGTCACAAACACAGATGGACAGCGTCGATGCCCGCTAAACGAGCGGGCTGCCGTCCACATGTGATCCCTAATGTGCATTTAAAATACCCGGGGAGGGCGTGACAGCCCTCCTCCTCTCCCCAGAGTCTCCGTACGGCTTTTCCTCCCTGCCGCCGATTCGGCCGGCGGAAGTCCTGCAGTCCCGACAGCCGTCACTTGACGGATCGGAAGCGGATTGCCCGGCATTCGCCCTGATCGTTGTTCACATCCACGGTTACGGTCTTGCCCAAGAACGGGGCGGCCTTGTACCGGTTTCCCGTGTCCACACGTACGACCATTCGCTTGTTGTCGGAACCGATAAGCGTGACCGTTTCGATATCCACCCGCTCAAGTTTGCCGGCGAATTCTTCACTTCGACACGGTTGAGCGGTGCTGCAAACAGCTAGTGTGACGAGAATAAGCACACAACAGACCGACATGTCTACCCTCCAAAAGAATCCCGAATACAACAACTTGCAACCAAAAAGGGGCACAGAGTCGAATTCCTCTAACGCTCACCTAGTGCAATCATAACGGATGGAGGTTCACCTGACAACCTCTGTCCAAAATATCTTCATATTACCGATACTTTTATGTCATCATTCATGAAACGGCGAGACGCCTGGTGATCATTCAGGTACGGGAGAGAAAAAGGGTGTCGTTGCGAGGAGACTGAAGCAATCCCTCCCCTTGAACATTGCGATTGCTTCGTCGTTTCGCTCCTTGCAGTGACACGGAAACGACCATTCCCTCGCGTAATTGAATGATAGCCTCGCGTACGCTATCCGATTGACAAGGGATTTGGTTTTGAGCAATATGGCTGCGCCCTTTCACGAGAGGAGGACTTGTCCATGGAATTCCCGGTCGACAGGCTGTATTCCGAATTTCATCTGTGGGTTAAAATCGAAAACGATCAGGCGCTCGTGGGAATTACCGATTATGCGCGGGAAGAGTTGGGCGATGTGGACTACATCGAGCTTCCTCAAATCGACGAGATTCTCAGCAGGAACGTGGCGTTCGGCATCATCGAAACCAGCAAAGCGGTGACCGATTTGATAGCTCCTATTTCGGGAACGGTATTGGACCGCAACGACTTGCTGTCGGAATCGCCGGAGAACTTGACCGATGATCCGTACGGGGACGGCTGGCTGGTAGTGCTTGATGTCTCGGATCCGGACGAAGTGGACGAACTCATGAATGCCACAGATTACCATAAGCTGGTGCGGGATTCCTCAGAAGAATAAGAAATTACATAATGTTTTTGAAAAAATTCTGCGTAATGTACATAAAATTGGCGCGGACGCGCAATCGCTTGGCCCGCATTCTCTCGGGAAACGGGAAATAGGGAGCTGCACTTTGGACGGCCTTCATTGCCGACTCATCCAAGATGGTGTGTCCTGACGAGTCAAGCAGATTCACGTAGAGCAATTCCCCCGTCTTTGCAATGGAAAACTCGACGGTGAGGCTGCCGCCGATCCCGGATTTGGCCGCGGCGCTCGGGTATACCCACACTCCCTGGATCTTTCTCTTCAAGTGAAGCAGGTAAGAAGCAAATCTGTCTTCCCGCGTGTTGATATCGACAACAGCTTCCTCCAGATCGCCATCGGGGTGAAAATCAGTTGAACCGCCCGGCGGACCTGAGATTCCTGTACGCACTTCGTCCGGAGTCGGCCTGAGATCCACGCGGCGATGCGGTTGCTTTTTTGAACGTCGCGGCTCGACCGCCTCTTTGGACCTGTTCACGCTGTTTTTGGGGTGCGATTGTTGTGTTGACAGTCTCGGATGCTCATCCTTTTTCTGTATTTCTTCTTCTTTCGGTTCCTCTTGCAGGTCATCTTTCTGTTTGACAGCGTCTTCGGGCGCCGGAGGAGGAGCAAGCGAAGCCATTCTCTTTTCCATGGGTTCCATTGAACCCAGGGGCGGTCTTGCCTGGGACGGCAGCTTCGGGAGCCGCTCTCTATCAGTAGAGTGATTCCTGTCCGACAATGCGGAAGCTTCAACGGGGGGAGGTTCCGGTTTCTGATCCGGGAACTCCTGATCCACCAGCTTGACTTTGGTCACCTTTTCACCGGGTTTCAAAAAAGACTCGGGCTGTCCCAGCCCCAGAAATCGGGGAATGGCGAATGCCAAACCGAAATGCAGCAGCAGGGAGATGACGATGCACAGAAAAAGGACTCGATTCTTGTTCTCGATCCGGATGGTATCCGAAATGTGGGAGCGAAGCTCCAATCCTGAGAACGCGTCGCTGAGATCATAGTCATCGAACAGCGTTTCGTCGGCCCCGTCCAATACCTGTTTGTGCAAGAAGTCCGTCACGTGATGCATCAGCCTCTCGCCCGGCGTCAGCCAGGCCGCTCATAAATTCCGATGAATATGATAGAAGATTTGGTTAGTTTTACAACCGTTATTCACCGGCTGGACCGCTGAACCTTCCATGCGAGCGCCTCAAAAGACGCGTCCGGTCGACCCCTTGGGGTCCAGGTAATGGCTGTCGCTATCCATCGCCTTGAGATTTCGGGTAGCCAGCGCAGGGTTGGTGTTGGCATAACAATAAATGCATCCATGAGCGCAGGTGTCGTACGCCCCGATGTCTCTGGAAGCCACACAAGCGCACTCTTTCCTCGTGGCCGCGGTCTTGAGCCTCGCGAGGGCCCGTCTCTTTTCCGCGGAGTCCACCGCTCGGGAGAGAAAATTCGGATCCATGCATCGTGCCTTGGATACAGCGTCTGACAACAGAAAATCATGTGCACACGACGCGAGTGAGATTCCGAAGGATTGAGCTACTCTCGCCAAGTCTCCGGCTATTTCCCGGTATTCAACGTCATCGGGTTTGTGATGATCTGGGACGGTGCGTTCCATATTCCTGCTGGTCTTCTTGTAGTAATCACAGAAGCTGAATATACATTCGTTCACGAATGGCGAAAGTTTCGCGCACAGAGAATGAAAATTCCGAACATGCCAATCGCGGTTCAAAGTATCCGTAAGAATCACCGTGTCGTAACGCCATCTCACTACCGGGGCTCCAAACCGGAAGGTCAAGTCCTCAAGTACTCTTATTGTTTGACAGAGATCAGGCACGCGAGGTTCCACCCAAGCCGGATAATTGTTTATTGTATACAAAAACGTAAAACAATATCCGCGTTGTTTCAGTTCGTCCACATAGGTCAAAAGAGGTGATGCATTTTTCGTCCAAAAAACGATTGCAATGACGTCCGCAGGTTCGAGAGAAACCTCAAACCGTTTGCCCCCGAAAGGAGATACCACTCCGACGGAACCGGATCGAATCCTTTTCATAAACCATTCCGCGTGGAATGCAGGGATGTCCGTTCTTCTACTGGCCGAAATAAGATTCATGAACCAATCTCGCTCAAAAACTTCGCTCACTCCCGGCAGCCCATCAAAACTCTTGAATTTATGCCGGTATTGGAGCACAATCATCTGCGTTGCATTCTGCCATGCAAGGCGAGAACAACCGGGCTAGCCGATTGCAGGATTTCTGCCGCTCACGGACTGTGTGGGCTCGCGGCACGTCCCCTGTTGCCGGTATATGGTGATCTTTCCACAGATGCGTGTCAAGGTGGGGCCTGCAGGCAGCGGGATGCACCCGGGCGGCAGACAGGCTAAAGAGGTCGAAGCAATCTCGAAGCACGTTCGAGTCGGTCTGCTATTATCCGTTGTAAACAGTGAGAAAGGAATGCCAATGGCCAAACCCAAGAAAGGGAGAGACCTGATAGAGGGCAACCCCAACGAATCCGAACGGGCGCGAGCCGTCGACATGGCTGTCAGCCAAATCGAAAGACAATTCGGCAAGGGCGCAATCATGAAACTTGGAGCTGGCGGGGTCATTCCCGATGTGAGAGTCATCCCTTCAGGGTCTCTCGGATTGGACATTGCGATCGGCGTCGGCGGAATTCCTCAAGGAAGAATAACCGAGATCTTCGGCCCGGAATCGTCCGGTAAAACCACCTTGTGTCTCCACATCATCGCTGAAGCGCAAAAAAGAGGAGGCATGGCCGCGTTTGTCGACGCGGAGCACGCGCTGGACATACTGTACGGGAAAAAGCTAGGCGTCAACACTGACGAGCTCCTGGTCTCGCAGCCTGACACGGGAGAACAAGCTCTCGAAATAACCGAGATTCTGGTGAGATCAGGCGCCATGGACGTGGTGGTCATCGATTCCGTCGCGGCGCTCGTCCCCAGGGCCGAAATAGAAGGAGAGATGGGCGACGCGCACATGGGGCTTCAGGCGCGGCTCATGTCCCAGGCGCTCCGCAAACTTACCGCAGCCATTGCCCGATCCAACAGCGCCGTGATCTTTACCAACCAGATCCGTCAAAAAATAGGCATCATGTTCGGAAATCCGGAAACCACCACAGGAGGCAACGCCCTGAAATTCTACGCCTCGCTGCGCCTTGACATTCGTCGTGTGGGCCAGATCAAGGACGGCGAGAACATCGTCGGCTCGCGCACCAGGGTCAAAGTGGTCAAGAACAAATTGTCTCCACCGTTTCAGCAGGTGGAATTCGACATCATGTACAATGAAGGCGTATCGGCGTCCGGGGAGATCCTCGATATGGGCGTAGACCACGGCATCATCGACAAATCCGGGTCGTGGTACTCGTACGGCGAAGAACGAATAGGTCAGGGAAGAGAAAACGCCAAGACGTTCCTCAAAGAGAATCTTGATATCTTGAACGCTGTCAGGCAAAAAATTCTTGAACAAAAGGGAATTCCCGTGCCAAGACATGCCTTGGAAGATGGAGAGATGGTGAATACTGAAGCGGGAGAGGATTATGGATCTTGATGAAGTTTTGAGAAAAGCGATTGAAATGGGGGCATCGGACGTTCATCTCAAAGTTCCACTCCCTCCGGTCACCAGGATAAACGGAGTGCTAGCTCCCATGCGGGGGGAAGAACGGCTCGCACCGGACGAACTCAAGAGAGTTGCCCTCTCCGTTATGAACGAACGCCAGCGCGAGATCTTTACCAAGACCAAAGAACTGGATATGGCGTACGGAGTTTCCAAGCTGGCGAGATTTCGAGTCAACGTGTTTTCCCAAAGAGACTCCATCGCCATGGTTTTTCGTGCCATCCCTTCAGAGCCGCCTATGGTGAAGGACTTAAACCTCCCTATGATCGTGGAGAAGATCGCAATGGAAAACAGGGGGTTGGTGCTTGTCACCGGAACTACCGGTTCGGGTAAATCCACGACCCTGGCAGCAATGATCAATCATATTAATTCCTACAGAAACTGTCACCTCATAACCATCGAAGATCCTATAGAATTCTTGCACCGGGATCGCAAGAGCATCATAAACCAGCGGGAGGTGGGGCAGGATACCCTGACGTTTCAAAATGCATTGAGAGCTGCACTCCGTGAGGATCCGGACGTCATACTCGTGGGGGAAATGCGCGACCTGGAAACCATCGAAATTGCCATGCTCGCAGCGGAAACAGGCCATCTGGTGTTCAGCACCTTGCATACCCTGGACGCCACGGAGACCATAAACCGTATAATCTCAGCGTTTCCCATGGAACACCAGCAGTCCATCAGGCTGCAACTCGCCGGCATTCTCAAGGGAGTCATTTCCCAACGGTTGCTGCCCAAGGCCGACGGCAAAGGACGTGCTCCTGCAGTGGAGGTTCTGATCTCAACATCAAGAATCCGCGAATGCATTAGCGACGAACGCAGGACGCGTGAAATACGGGACGCCATCTCGGAAGGAAATATCAATTACGGCATGCAGACCTTCGATCAATCCCTGATGCAGTTGTTCAAGCAAAAGTCAATTACGTACGAGACAGCTTTGGCAGCCGCCACCAACCCGGACGATTTCGCTCTGTTCGTCAGGGGCATCAGCGGTACATCCGAAGGCAAGTGGGATATGAGCGCCTGATCCGGATGATGTGCTTCAGTCTTCTTGATCTCCCAGCCAGGGGTGCGTGGGGCCTTTGAGGCGTTGCAGAACGCTTTCCATCGAAAGATTTCCGGAAAACTCACCGGATTTGCTGATCCGACAAGCGCGGGAATAGACGCCGACGGGCGAGCAGCAGAGCCGAACAGACAGACATACGATGAGTGCAAAGCAGACCCAAAACACATATTACAGATCGTTGACCAGAAATATGGTCGCAGTCATGATCGTCCTGTCCTTTACTCCCTTGATCATCATGACTGGAGCCATTGGATATTACTTCGACATTTCCTACCGGGCGAAAGTTGTGGACCATCTCAAGGTCTTGATTCGAAAGCATCAAAAGACTATCGACACGTTCCTCAACCAGAAGCTTGCAGATGTGAGAGTTTTTGCGAAGACTTATACTTTCGATCAGCTCAGCAAGGAATCGTTTCTCAAGGAACGACTGGCACTCTTGCAGGAAGAATTCGGCGGTTCCATTATCGATCTGGGCGTGGTCAACGAACAGGGAATACAGGTCGCGTACGCAGGTCCGTATAAACTCAAGCAGTTCGATTACTCCCAAGCGGATTGGTTCAAGAAAGCCATCGATCGTGAGGACTACGTAAGCGACATTGTACACGGGCAACGCGGACAATCCCATTTTATTATTGCCATCCGGCAAGAAAATGGAGGGAAGAAATGGATTCTCAGGGCCACGGTGGATTTCGGTCATTTTGACTCCCTGGTGGAAAACGTACGCGTCGGTAACTCCGGTTTTGCGTTCATCATAAACAAGAATGGAGAATTCGAGACCAAGCCGCGCTTTGAAGTAACCCCATCGATCAAACCGTACCTCGCGTTGATGGAAAAACCTCTCCGGAAAGATGACGACGCTATCGGGTTTGTGGAAAAAGCAGACGAAACGGGCACGAAATTCCTCAATGTATCTGCACCTCTCAAGAACGGCGAATGGTTGCTGGTGTTTCAACAGAGTTCTTCCGATGCGTACTCGGTCTTGCATCAGGCCCAAGGTTTGGCCATCGGAATCCTGCTGATCTGCGGAATCGGCATAGTCACGGGAGCGAGGATCCTGTCCAGGCGGATGGTCAACCATATTGCCAAAGCAGACAGCGAAAAAGAAATCATGAATGAGCAGATGATAGAAGCGGGGAAACTGGCATCTCTGGGAGAATTGGCTGCAGGAATTGCGCATGAGATCAACAACCCTGTCGCCATCATGGCTGAAGAGGCAGGATGGATGGAAGACCTCATGCAAGAAGAGGATTTTGACAATTCCCCGAATATTGGTGAATTCAAACGCTCTCTGCACCAGATCAGGACACAGGGAAAACGGTGTAAGGAAATCACTCACAAGCTGCTCAGTTTTGCGCGGAAAACAGACCCACGACTCAAACACGTACAGCTCAACGAAGTGATAGTGGATGTGACCGGACTCCTGGAACAGAGGGCGAGATACAGCAACATCAGAATTACCACGAATCTTGATCCGGAGCTGCCGCCGGTAAACGTTTCGCCGTCGGAGGTTCAGCAGGTTTTGCTTAACCTGATAAACAACTCGGTCGACGCAATGGAAATCGAGGGAGGTAGCATCAACGTAGAAAGCCGCGTAGACGGGAACTTTGTCTCGGTGGAAGTGGCGGACACCGGTCCGGGAATAGCCAAATCGAACTTGCCGAGAATTTTCGAACCTTTCTTTACGACAAAGCCGGTGGGCAAAGGAACCGGTCTGGGCCTGTCCATCTGCTACGGAATCGTGAAGAAAATGGGAGGCGATATCAGTGTCAACAGCACACAGGGCCAGGGCACGACATTTCGTGTACTCATTCCCAGGCCGAACGAACACGCGCCGGAAAAATGATGTGGGAATGATCCGTGCAACGCGGCGCGATGCGGGACCGGCCACGGAGTCGGACAATGTTTGACGCACGAGTGTTACTCGTCGATGACGAGGTTGCTTTTGTAACGGCAATGAGCAAGAGACTCACCAAGAGAGACCTCCACGTGACGACCGCGTTCAGTGGATCTGAAGGGATTGAAATACTTGAAAAGGACAGCAATATCGACGTGGTTATCCTGGACGTGAAAATGCCGGGAATGGACGGTCTCCAAACCCTGCAGGCAATCAGGAACCGTTTTCCCCTGGTTGAGGTCGTGATGCTCACGGGATACTCAACCGTGGAATGGGCCATCAACGCAATGAAAATAGGGGCATTTGACTACCTTCTCAAACCCTGTGAAATAGACCTTCTCATGACCAAAATCCTGGAAGCTAAAGCAAGGAAGGCCAAACACGAAGAAAAAATCATCAGTGCACGTATGAAGCAAATTGCCATGCGCAAGCCGAGCTAGAGTCCGTCCGGGCCGGTCCGTGGAAAAACCGCTCGGAACCGCAAACAAGAATTCCGGCAGAGCAGAAGTGCGAAGGGAGATCTCTTGCGGAATCCACGGAGCCCCCTCCCTTGGTATCGGGGAACTAAGGGCATGCGGTATCCATGCAGTTACGAGTGGGAAAAGATCGTCATTGCGAGCGTAGTGCAGCAATCTGGCCCTTAAGTATCGAAATTGCTTCGTCGTTTCACTCCTCCCAGTGACAGAGGATGGGCTCCCCCAAGTGACTGAAGCGTTACGGCATTCGATCTTCTTTTGTTGATGATCAGGGCGGATGTTGATAAGATACACGCCAAAAAGATCGGCCCCTGGCAAACAGGTGAGGGTGTGCGGCCCAATGACGGAAGAGAAATTGTTCCGTGGCGATCCGGCCTTATTGTTCGGCAACGAACCGAACATTCCGGACACTCTCGGGCAATACACCCGCGAAAATCTGCATCCCGCTCAGGGAATGGAAGAAATAGCACGTTGCGGTGCCCGGGTTCTTGCATACGCAATTGACAAGCTGGTCGACAAATCAGGCAACCTGACTGGTGAGGTGATCAAGTGACTGGTTTTAAAGTCCTGTTGGTTGACGACGAAGCTGAATTTCTTGAAACGCTGGTCAAACGACTCAGAAAGCGCAAGTTGGATGTGTCGGCCGTTACGAGCGGGAAAGAAGCTCTGGATTCACTTCGTGAATCGTCTGTGGACGTGGTTGTGCTCGACGTGAAGATGCCGGACATGGACGGAATAGAGACGCTCAAGGAAATCAAGAAGATCCGTCCTTCGGTGGAAGTGATCATGTTGACTGGCCATGCCAGCATAGAAGTGGCAATGCAGGGAATGGAACTTGGAGCATTCGATTACCTCATGAAACCGATGGACATCGACGAGTTGATCTACAAACTGCAGGATGCATACAAGAAGAAGGGGTACGAAGACGACGATAGGAGTGTACCAGGATCTCTGGGGGTCTCGTCCGACTGAACTCCACCGCGTGTTGTTTCGCGCAGACGCGGATTGCATTCCGCTGCAGGCGGAAAACAGTTTCTACCTTTACATACTGTAAAAATTTCTGACAGTCTCCGGACGTTGCTTGACGGAGACGCACACGCAGATCATAGCATCTTCCTCTCTTGCATGTACCGGGACGCACGATACGCCTCGGTACAACTTTTGCACTACTAATTGTCTTTTGTTCTGGTCAGAAGAACGTCTCTCATCAAATGGAGGAGAATGGAAATGAAATGGGGCAAACAAATGTACCGCATGTTCCTGGCTGCCTCGGAAGCCCATGCTCGGTGGGATTACGAGACGTCCATGAACATTCTAAGGGACAAAAAGAAACTCATTATTCTCGGGCTCATGATGATTCCTGCAGCGTTGACGGGTTTGGCGCTTGCCGCGGATCTGCCTGCAACCATTGGGGGGTATAAGGCCTACCAACCCGCCTTCTACGACCCGACCATCTTTTTGGCCACCATACTAATCGGATTGTGCGCCGGACTCATCACGGGATGCATCGGGGCCGGCGGGGGATTCATAATTACCCCGGCTCTCATGAGCGTCAATGTCAAGGGGATCCTTGCAGTCGGAACCGATCTCTTTCACATTTTCGCGAAGGCCATCATGGGTACAGCCGTGCATAAGAAGCTGGGAAACGTGTCCGTGTCCCTCGCGGTAGCCTTCCTTGTGGGTTCCGGGGGAGGCGTCGTGGGTGGCGGTATGATCAACCGGTGGCTTTATGAAAAAGACCCGGTTCTCAGCGACGCGTTCATCAGCGTGGTCTACGTGGTTCTTCTGGGATTCCTCGGATTCTATTCTCTTTTTGACTTCTTGAAGCTCAGAGGAGCAGGAGAGGACGTAGGAGCGCACGGAGGCGAGAGCTCGCACGGAAGAGAAGCCTCGACGGGTAAGGTTGGTTTGCCAGCCAGACTTCAGTCAGCAAAAATACCTCCGGCCATCACGTTTGACGAGGATCTGGTACCCGGCGGCAAGAAGATCCCCGCTCTTTTCGTTGCCATCTGCGGCGCGATAGTAGGCTTTGCAGCGGCGATCATGGGCGTGGGCGGAGGCTTCCTCACCTTCCCCATGTTTGTGTACGTCCTGGGCGTCTCCTCTTTCACGACGGTGGGTACAGACATTCTCCAGATCATTTTCACAGCCGGATTTGCGGCAATAGCTCAGTATGCAATTTACGGATTCATCTTCTACACCCTGGCCATGGGAATGCTTCTCGGCTCTTTGATCGGCATTCAGATAGGCGCCCTCACCACCAAGGTGGTCAGAGGGATTTATATCAGAGGCTTTTATGCGCTTTCCATTCTCGCGGGCTTCGTGAACAGGTTTTTCGCTCTGCCCGAAAAGCTGAAACAGATGGAAGTTCCCTTCTTCGTCGGGTTGAGCGATGCCACGGTGAAAATGCTTAGTCTGACAGGACTCGTCATCTTCTTTGTCGTCATCAGTGTATTCGCAATCTGGGTAATAGCGAAGTTCCTTGGCAGCACGAAGGCGCTGAGAGGGGAGGTCGTGTGATGATCAGAGACAAGAAATCCTTTGTGAAAGGCTTCCTCCTGGCAATATCGTTCCTGATTATCCTTGTGATCATGTTCATGCCTTTGTTCGGCCATGGGGAAAACGCTCTGAGGGCTGCGGACAGGCTCTTCAACTCGATCTCGAAAGATTCCAGCAATTTTATCCCCGGACTTTTGAAGAAGAATCAAGAGTATATGGGCAAACCATTCGATGTTACCTTGAAACTCAAAGACGACGCTGCGGTGCAAAAATCCACCAAACTGCTCTCCGCTGCAGGGGCAAAGGTCTCGTCGGAGGGTACCCAGGTGAAGGTTTCCGGAGATCTCGGACAGGTGATGGCCGCTGCTCTGAACGACTCTTCGATTCTGTTCAAGAACAACCAAGCCGATCTTGAGAAACTTGGGGCCGCGTACGGCATGCCGGCAAG
>Ga0187785_10000282_pt1 | contig 19423 bp, 15 predicted proteins | sample 0815_BV2_4_20_MG_FD_132466 | JGI IMG/M metagenome (GOLD analysis project Ga0187785, IMG submission 132466) | Tropical peat soil microbial communities from peatlands in Department of Meta, Colombia - 0815_BV2_4_20_MG | ecosystem: Environmental > Terrestrial > Soil > Wetlands > Peat | place...
CCGGGTAAAACGCCCGATCAGCAGGGACATTACCAGCAGGACATATAACCTGATAGTCAGGTTGCTCTTCGGGTCACGACTGCGCGATCATCAATGCGGGTTCAAGGCGTTCAATAAAGCTGATATCATCCCGATGATCGACAGGGTTCGGGACAATCACTGGTTCTGGGATACCGAACTGCTGGTGATGTGCCAGATCGCAGGCCTCAAAATAACCGAATTCCCTGTGCTGTGGGTACATAACGGGGGGGACGGCCTGAACGCGTCCAAGGTGAAGGTGCTAAAGGACGCGTTTTCTATGGGCTCGAAACTGATAGAGCTGAAATATCGTACGGTCATGCATAACCTCTCCACAGACAATTCCGAGAGCAAGACCGTGATTAGAGTGAAGCATTGATCCGGGCCTCCCGCGAGACTACGCCTGACCAATCACAGGCCAAACCCTCGGCACAGGATCGGCTAGCTTCAGCCGCTGCTGAAGAACTGCTCGATCACCCCCCTCGACACATTCCCAGAATTCGCCATATAATTTTCGCTTTTTTTCGGCTACAATTATTAGATCGCCATCCTGAAGGCGGAGAAAAATTGATGATCATAGGATGTTGGGTAAAGTTCATCGACTACAAATGCATAGAGAATTGCGATGATCTCTATCATTTCTGATCTGGTAGAGGATGCCTGTAAACGGGAGACCAACCACTTCGGCTACGGTATTTGGAAGTACCATATCGTCAATGTCGTCAAATTTTCCAGGGAATTGGCGGTTCGGACCGGGGCGGATATCGAAGTGGTGGAGATCGCTGCTCTTCTTCACGATTACGCTAGCGTTAAAGATTTTTCCATGTCTGATGATCATCATATCTACGGTGCGAGAGAAGCGGAAACTTTGCTGAGGGAACTGGGATATCCGGAGGATAAGATCCGGCAGGTGAAAACGTGTATTTACTGTCATCGAGGTAGTGTCCCTGTAGAAAAACCGACTAAAGAATCGATGTGTGTCTCGGATGCGGACGCCATTTCTCACTTCTTAGCCATCCCTTCATTATATTATCTCGCTTTCACAAAGCATGGGATGGACGTAGATGAAGCAAACTCGTGGCTCTCCACAAAGCTAGAGCGGAGCTGGCAAAAACTAAGTCCGGAAGGCAAGGACATCGTCAGAAAGCAGTACGAAGCGTTTAAGAAACTAGTCTGAGCGAGTGAGTGTACCGATTTTCTATGCTCCCTTGTGAGTTTTGATTTGTCTCGTGGATGGTAAGTTCGCCCAAGACACTGCATATCTAGGCATGGGGGGATAGTCGCGCTGACTTTTGACATGGACCAATTGGTTTCCCTAATAATGAGTCGACCACGTCCTAAACGAGTTTGTTGTCGCCGCTGCTTTGACATAATGGGGGATTCGGCCGACATTGTTAGTGCGGTGATAGAGAACATACAAACATGTTCGAATCTATTATAATATCTAAGTAGTTGCAATATGATCTATCGATTGTGACAGTAAACGATCGCTTTTACTCAGGAAACAACAAGTTCAAAAGCCAAAAAAGCTAATTGTTTGCACGTTCGCTGGTTCGTTTACCGAGTCTTTCGAAGTATTCTTTCAGGATTTCCGATATCTTACCCGCTTCGTCTGCTTTAACGGATACTCTTTATGATAATCTCGGTATTTTTAGGGCGTGTCCCATTTTTTCTGTAAAATTGTTAAAAGCGGTTAATGGTTAAGTAGCCCTGTATCCAAAGTTAATTGTTTGGAGATAAAACCATGGATACAAAGCCAAGTGAATTATTAGAGTATGTTGAGAAATATGTAACTGAACTGATAATGAGAAGGGTATGCGAAGCCTCTTGCAATGGTTTCTTAATACTGTAATGCGGGAGGAAGCGGAGAATCAGGCTGGTTGCAAGCCCTATGAACGTACGGAGGAGCGGTTGTTGCATCGTAACGGCACTAAACCCAGGAGTCTCACCAATAGGATGGGAGTCCTGCACTTGGATAAACCGCAGTTTAGGGGGCAACCCTTCGAAACCTGTGTGTTTGACAGGTACGCCAGGGTTGAGCAGGCTGTTCTTAACATGGTCCTGGAATCATACCTGCAGGGAGTGAGTACTCGGAGAATACGCGAAGTCGTAAAACACTTGGGTATTGAGGATTTGAGCAGGAGTAGTGTGAGCAGGATAGCTGAAGAGTTAGATGAGAAGGTTGGGGAATTTCTGAATAGGAGTCTGGAGCTTCCAGTTCACATCATGTATGTGGATGCCACGTACTTCAAGGTGAGGTGCAACGAGAGGTATGTGAATAAAGCGTTGTTCATCGTTGATTGGAGTCCGCTGTGACGGGTTCTTGGAAGTCCTTGGAGCAAGGGATCGCTGAAAGAGAGGATGAGGGACTCTGGCACGAGTATTTTGAGGAATTGAAGGAAAGAGGCCTCAGAGACCTTCGTATGGTTATCAGCGACGGCTACAAGGGAATTAAAACCGCTGTAGAGAATTGTTTCCCTGGAGCCTCATGGCAGATGTGCCAGGTCCACTACTGCAGAGCAGTACTCAGAAAACTCCCTCAATCCATACATAAAGAAGCAGGAGAACGACTGAGAAGCCTCCACGAAGATCCAATGGGCATGAGCCAGTACGCAGAAGAGTTACAGGAAAAAGGCTATACTGCAGCTGCAAAGACCATAGAACGGTACCGTTACGACTTGTTCAATTACATGAGCTTCCCCCAAACATTCTGGAGAAGAATACGGACTACCAATCTCCTGGAAAGCACCAACCGCGAACTGAAAAGAAGAAGCAAAGTCGTAGGAGCCTTCCCCAACGACCAAAGCCTTCTCAGGCTCGCCGTAACCATACTCATGGACAAAAATGAGGAATGGATGACCGGGCACAGGTTCTTAAACCTAGAGAAACACACAATCGATCAGGATACAGAACCAACCAAAATTACAGAAAACTAGGGACACTCCCTCGCATAATCCACATAAACCGCCTAAAAGTGTTTTGTGGTGGTCGGCGGATACATCTTAAACTAGTTGATGTGGTACCTGGGGCATCTGGAAAATAATCATTTGATTGTCAATGCAGTATCCGTTCAATTTATCCCTATTTTTGGTCTTTATGATGAAAATAATCCCATAGAAAGTGGTTTATCCGGATATCCTTATCGATATTCGAAAACGGTTATCATCCACGCTCCAAACCGGCATATCTCGTATTAAATTAGTTTGAATAATAATGGAAAGTTTAATAATGTCACGTGCTGTTATCGGTTGTTAGGATATAGGTGGATTAGGAGGAGTTTTATGGTTAACCTTAAGGCTTTTGCTGTATCGTTGTTTTTTACTGTTGGACTGCTAATGATCCTTGTTCCGGGAGTGTCGTTGGCTGCGACTATCCATGTGGGCTCCAGCCAAGCGTACCAGACTATTCAGAGTGCGGTGAACGCTGCGCATTCTGGGGACACGATCTTGGTTGATGGTGGAGAGTATCACGAGGTTGTGAACGTGAGCAAGCCTCTCACGTTGGTCGCGAGCGACCCGAATAACAAACCAGTGATCACCCGGTGGGGAAATAGCGCTTATGGGCTGTGGGTGTACGGTGACAATGTCGTCGTGGACGGGTTCAGATTCAAAAACTACAAGGCGGATTCCTGTGTAATAGACGCTGTCGGGGTCTACGGAGATAATTGTGTTTTGAAAAACATCGATGTATCTCATGAAAACCCCGGGTTTAGAGGTACTGGCATTGTTGTGTATGATAATAGCAACACGACGATAACTAACTGCCAGATATCTGATGAAGAAGACGGCATCATAGTCTATGGATCATGCACTGTAGATGGTTGTACGTTAAGCCGCGATTGGACGGGCATCTACACAGAAAAATCGCCGAAGATCAAGGTATTCGACTGCAACATCCAGGACAGCAACAACACAGGCATATTCCTAGGGCGTAATGATAATTCGGTCGTCTACGGGGGCGCAATCCAAAACTCGACGTACGGCGTCTACGATTGGTACGGGCACAACACACAGATCAAAGGAGTGAAGATCACCGGCGGCACCCTCACATATGATGGCCCGTCCGGCATAATGCTTAAAAACTCGATCGGCGATGATGTTTCGGACTGCACGATCTCGAGGTATTCGAAGGCCGTGGCGTATGGCATAAGAACTAAGGATTGCTCCGGCCTTGCCATCACCGGCGTCAGCGTTTCTGACAATAGTAATGGTATCAGCTTAGAGGGGACGAGCGACTCGACAATCAAGAACTCCAAAATTTACAATGGTTATGGTGATGGTGTTAACAGTGGGTTCGGCATCAGCTTATCGAACACTAGCCACGTTTCCGTGTTCCACAATACTATTTACAATAACTCGCGCAACGCTGTGAACAACAATATCCAGAGCACCTCGTGGAACACCACCACACCAGTCTCGTACAAGTTCAACAACAAAACATTCACCAACTACACGGGCAACTACTGGGGTGATTTCCACGGTAACGACAGTAATGGTGATGGCATCGGCGACCAATGGGAAACGATCCCCGCCCCGAACTCATACTACCAGAATGTGGTCGACTACCGCCCGCTAATAGTCATGCCGCAGTACATATCATGGGACAATGACACGCCAATGATATCACCAACACCAACCGTATCACCAACACCAACCGTGACACCAAAGGTATCACCAACAATATCACCAAAGGTATCACCGACAGTGTCGCCTAGGGTGTCGCCCACGCCTACGGTGTCGCCTGTTCCGGGCGGGGTTTGTATGTTGGTCGACCCGGTCTCATCCTCGATATCACCGGGCGAGACCAGGAAGGTGAACATCGTGTTGGATTCGGCGCCTCACGGGTTATCAGGCTATGATTTGTATTTGTCGTTGGGTAACTCGTCCGTAGCCACAGTTACAAATGTCTCGTTCCCGTCGTGGGCTATGCTAAACAACAATTCGGTTACAACCTCTAAGTCCGGAGAGTCGATTAGGATCGCTGGAGTGGACTTGAAGGAGACGCTCAAACCCGGATGCAAAAACGTGGTGTTAGCCACCCTCACAATTAAAGGCAATGCAGTCGGCAACACGAACCTCGCATTCGGCAACTACCGGTTAGACGACGGCGACGGCAACACGATCAAACCATCACTGGGTAATGGTTTGATAGAGGTTGGGGAGCCATCACCAGTCGAATTCACCGCCGACGTTAAAAGCGGGTCCGCACCACTAACAGTAAACTTCACGGACGCCACCAAAGGCAAGCCCACATCATGGAGCTGGGACTTCAACAACGACGGAGTCATAGACAGCACCCTACAGAACCCCAACCACACATACACTACACCCGGCAACTACACAGTCAAACTAACTGTGACCCTTAACGGGAGCAAGGTCTCCAATACGAAGACCGACTACATCCGGGTCGTCTCCCAGAAGAATGTGACCGTCGAAACATTCCCCGGAGAGACTAAGGCGCCCACAGACCCGAACGGCGACGGACTATACGAGGATATCAACGGCAACCGCAGATTAGACTTTAACGATGTCGTCGAATTCTTCGAGCACATGAACTGGGTTAAGGACAACAAGAACGTTGGAGTTAAACCCTACGATTTCAACGGGAACGGAAAGGTGGACTACGACGACGTTGTTGTACTCTACAACCTGGTTATGAACGGGTGAAATTTGGGGGTTTCCCCCATTTCCTATTTTTATACTCTTTAGTATTAGCTGACCAACTTGGCGAATGATCATTCGAGTGTTAACGTGCGTCTGACTATCGATTATAGGAATGCGGTTTTATGCCCGTTTTGGTCGTTTGCTCGGAAATGTTGATTGGGGCGGCGGGTATAGTAGTGGTCGGGCGCTTGGTATCTATGAGGAAAAATTATGCGGAGACCGTGGTATGGTCTCGCATATTTTTTAAATTGCGTTTCGCTTTGTGATGTCTCGGGCTACTCCCCAAAATCCGCAAAACTGACCTTTTTGATCGTAGAATGGCGAGCCGTTGACCTCGATCGATAATATGCTGCCGTCCCGGTGGAACATCCTCATACGTTCCAGACTGTAGGGCCTGGGATTAGCTAGGATACGCCCAAACCCCTCAGAAAAGATGGGGAGGTCCTCGGGAGGTATAAATTCCACGATGATCTTGCCGAGGTAATGTTCAGGACTGTACCCGAGGATCTCTTGAGTCCTCGAACTTATGAAGGTGAATCGTGCCTGTGAGTCAATTTCCCAGACGATGTCGTTGAAGCTCTCGATAGTATTGCGGAACCGGTTCTCGCTCTCTCGGTAGGCCTCTCCTATGCTCTTGTTACCGGTGATCGGCCTTATAATGATGACGATCTGGTTTCCGGGTACTGGCTGGAGTCTGGCTTCAAAGAATATCTCTCTGCCTTCGATGATGAGCGAGTACTCAGTCACAGTCATCTGGTCGGTCGCATTGGCTTGTCGTATTGCGGCGCCGATTTTTTTGCCGACATCCTCCGGAAAGGCATTGCAGATCTTTCTGCTGAGGAATTCCTCTGGCTTTACTGATAGATATCGGGGGCGGGATGAATTAAATCCGATGACGGTGCCGTCGTTGCGTATTCTGAAGATGATGTAAGGGAACGAGTTGGATATGTCCTTGAATTCGGTGGTCGTCTTGACCAGCCGTTCCTCAGCGATCTTTCGCTCGATGGTGTCGCGGGCAATGCCGGTATAGCCGACTACTGCGCCGCTCTTGTCGCGTATTGGCATGCCGCTTACGTCGACATAGACTATGTGCCCATCCTTGTGAAGATGCTGGCCTTCTATCGATGAGAACGGCTCCCCTTTTTGGGCCAGTCCCATCATCCGGTAGTACATCTTTTTTCCGTATTCTGGCGGCATCAGATCGAATGGAGTGATACCGATGACCTCCTCAGGGCGGTATCCGAGCATATCGTAGATCCGGGGATTGGAGTAGGTAAAACGCCCGACACTGTCCGTTTCCCAGATCCAGTCGCTCACGTTTTCCACCAGGCTGCGGAATCGCTCCTCTGCCGCCCGTAGCGCATCCTCTGCGCGCTTGCGTGCTGTGATATCCCGGGACACGGTCCGGTATCCTTGAAACGAGCCGTTTTCGTCGTACATGACGATGCTATTGGCTTCGATGATGAGCTCTCCCCCGTCTCTGCATATAGTGTTGGCCTCTATGCAGATTGACGGTTGGGGGTTGGTCATGGCAGCATGGATCGCAGCTATGATTCCCTCTTGGTCGTGGGGCGCTAGAAAGCTGGTCATGGTCCGGCCTATGTAGTCCTCAGGCTCGTATCCAGTCCGATTCAGAACCCTAGGGCTCATGTAGGTAAACCGGCCTTCTTTATCGACCTCCCACACCACGTCGTTGATGCTCTCTACCAGATTACGATATTTCTCCTTGCTCTCCCGGAGAAGATTTTCGGAGATAATGCGCTTTTCGATCTCGGCCTCCAGCGTTACATTAGCTTTCTCCAGGTCGGCCGTGCGCTCTTTCACACGGATCTCGAGCTCTAGACGTTCTTGGAGTAGCGCCTCTTCGGCTCTGACGCGATCGGTGACATCGTGGGCTTTGGAACAGAGAATAAACCCCTTAGCAGTCTTGATTGCAAACATGTTGAAGAGTACAATGCGCACAGTTCCATCCGGCCGTTCAATGTGAAGAGGGTTATGCTGATCTGCCTCTAGGGATTTCCCGATAGAGAGGAACTGGAGGATACGTTCTTTCACCTGTCTGGACGACCGGTTGAAGATCCGACTATAGCTTTTGATGATAAAGGGGACCTTCCACATGGGCTTTCCGATCACTTCGCTTCGCTGCAGACCGGTCAGCCGCTCAAAGCTCCCGTTAAATTCGACAATTACCCCCTGTTCATCGCTCATACTGATGCCATCAGTCGATTGCTCCAGCATGTCGCGGAGCTTGCGCTCGCTTTCCCGTATGGCATTCTCGATCCGCTTGCGTTCCGTTATATCGCTCATGATGAGCGTAGCCCCCTTTTCCCCATTCTCAAAGGCGGTGGGTAGGGACTTCATGATAAAGTAATGGCCATGCTCGCCCTTAGGATAAAATACATCTACCGATGTCTCCTTACCATCCAGCGCTGCCCTAGCATACGGTATCAGCGGAGGGCTGGTCAGGGAAGAGTAGGGGAAGTTTTCTATGTTTTTATTGACCACCTGTTGTCGAGTCAGGCCGGTGAACTCCAGAAACCGGTTGTTTACGTTTACCGCCCTCATATCCCTATCCAGCGTTATGATCAGGTCCGAAGAAAAACTCAGCATGGCCGATATGGGAACCCTCTGAGACAGGTGATATACTTTAGAGGGGCCGAAGGTCTTCATGTCCACCTGCCCTGCCGCTACCAGCACTTCCAGATACTTCGCCGCAGAATGGCGGTTGATTAGTATAGACTTTGCTATCTCTGTGACTGTCATGCCCTGGGGGTTTTCTGCCAGTAGAGCTTTGATGGTCGAGAGTTCTTTCCGGTTCACATCCAAGTCAATATCCCACCTGACGTATATCCATATACAATTTGGCTACCAACTTATTGTTATCTATCATTGGTGTACATATATGTTATACAATGACCGATAAGTATAAGTGATCTGGAGAGCAATAGGTTATAGATTATGCCCCCCAGGAGTATAAGGCACTATGACTTTTAATCGTGTCTTATACTCCTATTAATCACAATTATAGTTTACTGAGTTCTTCCAGTTTATGGTCCCACCCGATATAGATCCTTGCCATCATCACTGCCTCAGATCCGACTATCGCTACAGACCAACGACACCCATAAACGAGCAAATGAGTTCTTCCATTGCTATCGCTCTCTTCGTATCTTTTCCGCTTGAACGATTTGTTTTGAGGTGATATGATTGGTATTGGTTTTGAAACGTCTTCCCTCACCCAATATCTGTTTGAGATGTCGTTTAGCTGATTTTGTACCTATGCTCTGTAATCGCGCCTTAAGGCCGGAGAATCTTTCCCCGACCTCGCCGCACCTTTATCCGCCGGGTAGAACGCCATCACTGGTTGCGGCGATGTTCACAATGCCAAGGTCAACTCCCGGATAACCTTCTGGTATCATCGGTGTTTCTTAGGACACGCCACCACTATGCAGAGGTACAGTTCACCCTTCATAGATGAGGTCGGTCATATGAGGTCGGTTTGTCCTTTGATTCTTTTTGCATCCGGTTTCGTATAGCTGCTATAGACGTTGGTACGATAACTCTAACATTGGTGGTTGTTATACTGGTTTTATCGAGTTAATATGGCCGAGCCTCTATGGATAGCTTGAGAGATGAGCTTATCTTGCGCGAGCGGAGACCGGGGTGTCATATCGGCATGCGCTCCTTGTATTTGTCGCATGTTCAAAAGTTATATCTATGCTTCAGGGCTATTTTATCCACATGCAGAAGAAGAAGGCGGGGAAAAAGGCACCAGCCGTTGTGAGGAAAGGTGTCGTTAGAACCTCGGCCAGAAAGGCTACGGCTAGGAATGCTACGGCTGGCAGGGTCCGTGATCAGCAGCATATGACCTATGCCGGCTCCGGCGTGGATGTAGGGAAGCTGGAGGGTATCAAGTCTGATATCATCAGGGGTCTGAGCTTCAAGCGAACCGGCTTCGGCGCCCCCATGGGCAACGAAGGCCATTACGCTGGCCTGATCGATATGGGCTGCCTGGCTCTAGCTATTACTACCGATGGCGTGGGCACCAAGCTCATTATCGCCGACGCCATGAAGAGGTGGGATACGGTTGGTATTGACTGTATCGCTATGAACGTTAACGACCTGTACGTGATGGGCGTCGAGCCCCTCGCCTTCGTGGACTACATATCCATAGAAAAGCCTAACGAGGAACAGATCAGGCAGGTCATGATCGGTTTGAATGAGGGTGCCCGCCGGGCGAACATTTCGATCGTGGGCGGCGAGACCGCGGCCCTGCCTGACATTATCCGGGGTTTCGACCTCGCCGGCACCGCCGTGGGCGTGGTTCCGAAGGACCGGATTATTACCGGCGAGAGCGTGATGCCGGGCGATGTGATCGTAGGCCTCCCCTCCAGCGGCGTCCACTCAAACGGCTACAGCCTAGTGCGCAGGATCATAAAGGGCGCCGGCCTGAAGTACACCGACCCCTGTCCGTATAACAAAAAAGTCACCCTCGGCGAAGAGCTGCTCACCCCGACCCGGATCTACTCCGAGATCGTCGGCCTTTCCCGGCGGTTCGACATCCATGGCATGGCCCATATCACCGGCGGCGGGCTGATGAACCTGCGCCGCATCACCAGCTACGGCTTCGACTTCCACGACCCGCTCCCGGTGCCGGAGATCTTCCGGTTCATACAGCAAAAGGGTAACGTAGAGGACCTGGAAATGTACCGCACGTTCAACATGGGCATGGGCTACCTGATCATCTGCCCCAGGAAAGAGGCTGGGCCGATCGTTAAGATGACCGATGGCAAGATCGTGGGCGGGATCGTTGAGAAGGGGTGCACCATCCGTGGGCTCAGGCTCTGGTGATTCTCCAGAGCGCTCGCTCCCCGATCTACAAATATTTTATTATCAAAGTCAATTCACTATAATTGATGGCTTCGCTCCGTAAGGTCGTGCATATCGCTGGCGCGCTGTTCGTGCCGATCGCCCTGTACCACCCGTTTCTGGCCGTAGGCCTTTCACTGCTGGGGATCGTCGTCTTCTTTCTGGCGGACGCAGTAAAATCTAGGCTGGACGCCAGGATGATCAGGCTGTTTTACCGCGAGGGTGAAATGTCAGGCACCGCGCTGGAGCCGCTAGCATACCTTACGTCAATAGCGATTTTACTGACGCTATCGCTCATCTACATGCCCATGGCTTGTTATGTGGCGATCATCGTTCTCACCCTGGGAGATGGCATATCCTCATTCGCAGGAAAGACGATCGGCGGGCCCCACTTACCGTTCTCGGAAAAGACTTGGTCCGGCATGCTGGGCGGATTCTTGGTCTGCGCGATCGCTGGGTTCCTAGTGGCGGGCCCCTGGGCGATCGTCGGTGCTGCAGGTGGAATGATCGCTGAAGCCTACTCTGGTAGGGCTGATAACCTGCTCACCGCGGCCGCCGCTTTTCTATGCATGGTGCTGATAAGCCTGGTATAGTAGCAAAATATGTATATTTCGGGCCCTTACAATAAAGGCGTGAACTCTCGTACTACACTGTTAGTAATCGCGAGCATTATACTCATCCTCGTCAGCCTGCCGCTCTGGTTTATCACTCTTATGGCGCTCATCGCCGGCCGCGCTTGGTCGCTGGCCACAGGGCTGGCGGGCCTCGCCCTGATTGCGGGAGCCGCAGTATCAGGGTACTGGGCTTACTCGATCGTTCAGGAGGGCAAGATGAAGGATGCTCGAGATCATAATATGGAGAGGGAGGTGGTTGCGGTGGCAAAGAAGAAGAATGGCATGATCACGGCCGCGGACCTGGTAGGCGTGGGCTTCGGCGCCGCCGAGGCCGAGGCGATGCTCGACGCCATGGGCAACAAAGGCCTGTGCAGCATCAACCTGGATGCTACCAAGTACTCCGGCGTGAAAACCTACGTATTTCCTCAGGAAGTTAGGATCCGCTGCAAGTACTGCAGCACACCCCTGGATATCAGCTGGACCCACTGCCCGAGCTGTGGCGCCCCGGTAGAGATGACGAACGTCCGTCCCCAGGACCTTCCGGGAGCGAATACCCGGTGAGTGAACGGACATTGCGGGCATCGATGGTGGCGTGGCTGCTGTCGCTGCTGTTACTATTACTGCTGTCGTCGACCTCTATCTCCAGCGCCCAGAGCTACAGTTGGCAGGTGAACTACCAGCACGTCACGCTGGACATCAACCAGACCGGTAACGTGGTGATGACATACCGAGTAGACGCGAACATCGTCGAAGGAACCTGGACCGAGGTGTGGATACCGGCGACCAGAGGCGACATGCAGATCACCAGTGTCGTGGACGATACTGGTAAAAGCCATAGTTTTTACATCGACGGCGACCAGATCAAGACACAGGACTACAACCTGCAGCCCGGCGACCACGTCAATCTAATCATCACTTCGACGCTCCCCGGCTTCGTATACAAGTCGAACAAGACAGGATATGACATCGTCTCATTCATCCCGCCCTGGTGGGATATGGCCATCCAAGACACCAGCGTGAAGTACATACTACCCGCCGAGGTGAACGTCAGCCAAGTCTTCACAGGAACCCGGGAGTACTCGGGCATCGGCACCGAAAATGGCCGCACAATCGTCTACTTCAACAACACGTACCTGTCGAATAACCAACGTTTCGACACGGCAGTGAGCTTCCCCGACAGCTATATGGCCCCGGGGGCGGTGACGGCGACGAGCGATACTACGGGGGACTACACGACTGGAGACAATAATTCCGATGGGATCTTAGGCTTCTGCGGGCTAACCAGCTGCTTCTTCCCCCTATTCATCTTGGGCTTCATCTTCTGGGTATTCGTTCTGATCGCAGGAGTCAACCGCCGTCAGTACTCGTCCCCGACCGTCAAAATGGACGGCGTGGGCGTCAATAAGGACCTGGACCCGGTCGAGGCGGCCATGTTGCTGCGGGCCGACCCCCGGCGAGTATTGACCCAGATCATGTTCGGCCTGTTGAAAAAAGGGAACGTCAAGCTTATCTCCACAGAGCCGCTGCGGCTGGAGCCTGTCAGCAGGCAGGGTGTCAACTACTACGAGAAGCTGTTCATGGACGCCATCAAGGACGACAAGCTGAACGAGAACGGGCTGCTCACATGCTTCAAGGTGCTCGCTCAGCGAGTAGTCGACAAGACCAGGCCATTCTGCCGCAAGGACACCGAAGCATATTATAAGCAGAAGATTGATGAGGCGTGGGAGGACGTCAAAGCAGTCGATACACCCGAGCTGAAGCTCGAGAAGTACGACGCGAAGATGTTCTGGCTGCTGGCCGACGAAAACTTCGCGACCAAGACGAAGGACTACCTGCAGTCGCCGGGCTGGAACACGTACACCGTGCCGCCGATATACTGGTGGTACCCGTATTATATGGGAATCCCGTCGCATCAGCCGACAACCGCCGGGACGGCCCAACCGTCTGCAGCGGGGCCCGCTCCCACCAACCAGACCACATCGAGCGTGGAGACGCTCGCCAACAACGTCAGCAACGGAGTCGAAGCGTTCGCGGGCGGCATCGTCGGCAAAGTCGACTCGTTCCTAGGCGTCCGAAACGCGGCCAACGCGCCGCCGGCAGCGTCGGCCGGGTCGTCCGGCGGCTCGTCCTGCGCCCACTGCGCCTGCGCCTGCGCTTCCTGTGCATGCGCCTGCGCCTGTGCAGGCGGGGGAGGTGGATGCACATGAAGAACCTGAAGATCGATAATATCAAGCTCCACCTTAGGGAGGAGAAGGATGGGTCCGGGCTGCTGGTCGTCAACGCGTCCCGTATACTCTATCTGGACCGGATCGGTGCAGACTACGTTAGGCACTACATGCATTACAGCCGGCGCAAGCCGGTGATCGGCAGCGTCCTGGATAACGTGGTGCTACGTATGATGATGAAGTACAAGGTCAGCCGCAAAACCGCCGCGGCAGACTACGATCGGATAATGAACACGATCTGGGGCGTCGCCTCAGGCAGTACCTGCCCCTTCACCAGCTTTGACGTCAAGGTAAAAGAGCCGCAGTACGGCGACTTGAAGGCTCCGCTCCGAATCGACCTGGCTCTGACTTACCGGTGCAACAATAACTGCGGACATTGCTATGCCGGAGGCCCCAGGCAGACCAAGGAGCTGACCGCCGCGGAGTGGAAGCAGATCATCACCAAGGTCCACAAGTTCGAGGTGCCCAACATCGTCTTCACCGGCGGCGAGTCGCTAATGAGGGACGATCTGGAAGAACTGATCGCCGAGGCGGAAAAGCTGGGAATCGTCACCGGACTAATCACTAATGGACGGCTGCTCACCAGAGAACGGGTGGCCTCCCTGAAGCAGGCCGGCCTGGACTACGTCCAGATCACCGTCGAGTCGCCCGACAAAGCGATCCATAACGCCATGTGCAAAGCGGACTCCTTCGACGAGACCGTGACCGGGGTCAAGAATTCCATTGGCGAAATCTTCACCACCACGAATACCACGATTACACAGGCGAACAAAGCGACCATCCCAAGCCTCGCAGAATTCCTCCACGGCCTCGGAGTCAGGAGGTTCGGGATGAACGCCATCATTCGTGCCGGACGGGGCAAGGACGCCGACGGCGTCACCTATGAGGAACTAAAGGAGATCCTGCCGAAGGTGATCGACGAGGCGAACCGATTAGGTATGGAATTCATATGGTACACGCCCACCCCATACCATAAGCTTAACCCGGTCGAGATGGGTTTGGGCGTCAAGGCGTGCAGCGCGGCGAGGATCACCTTGGCCGTCGAACCGGACGGCAGTATCATCCCATGCCAATCATATTTCAAGTCGATAGGCAACGCGATGACGGACGACTTCAAAGAGATCTGGGAGAAGGATCTGGCGAAATGCCTGCGGACTCACAAATTCGCTCCGGAGAAATGCCTCAAGTGCATCCAATACCCTATGTGCGGAGGCGGATGCCCACTAGAACTGGCGTGCGGATTCTGAGTCAAGGCTCTTGACTCATTGAAAAGCGCTTGCCATACTTGATGGTAGGTGCTAATCTCCCTTTCAGGTTCCGGTTTTTCTCCGGCATGGGCCGGTTCCCGGTCCCCCTTGTATTATTACGACCGCCAACACCCCTTGCAGCCCCTTGCGAATTGACACTACGCGTCGTTGTAAGCTGGTAGGTAATAGCGGTTTCTTAGATATCTATGAGCCGACGAGACTCGATTCATCCAGCCTGAATAGGCTGGGGTTTCTCTCGCTCTGTGCTCGTTTTTGATAAAATAGATGGAGGAGTGCGAGCCGATGGCTAAACATTGTAGTGTTTGTGTCTTAATATTGGGTATAGCAAGCTTTATGGTACCTCACAGTCAATGACTGATTAGTCACTCCACAGGTGAAAACGTGTCAGACAGTACACACGAAAAGAAAGAGGCAGAGGTAGTCACGAGCACGCTATCCCGCTATTTCCCGACTAAGGGGGCTCTGATCAACGGCGCGTATGCCTCTACCAAAGACAACCTGATCCGGACGATGACAACCGGGCTGCAGGACAGGAAAACGCTGGAAAGCAAGATGCGCTTCGTCTGGGATAACACCACTCGCTGGGGCCTGAAACCCCCGAAGGAACTGCTGTTCTTAGAGCAGTTCGCTGCCTCACCCCACATTACGAAGATCACCGAAGAAAAGGCGCTGAAACAGTCCGAATTTTTCGACGAGCTGATCAAGGAGGGCGTCGGCGTTAGGAAGCTGAAAGACATCCGCCGGGGACCGACAGTCGAAATGATATTAAGCGCCTGCGCAGCCGTCATCAAGATCCCATCCCACAGACTGCAGACCAGACAGAAATGCTTATCGATAGTTCCTTTGAGCTGGCGCTGGATGGAGTGTCAAAGCAGGTAATTCTACACGTTGTTACTGGCTGACCAGTCAGTTCATGCGTAAATGATCAAGGAAAGTGAATACGATGCTGTACAGGAAGATGAAATCGACGGGCGACGAGCTGTCCATACTAGGCTTTGGCTGCATGCGACTCCCGGAGAAAAACGGGAAGATCGACGAAGAGAGAGCCGCAAAACAGCTGCACTATGCCATCGACCACGGAGTCAACTACCTAGATACGGCAGTACCATACCATATGGGCGCCAGCGAGCCATTTCTGGGAAAGGCACTCGCAGACCGCTACCGTGAAAAAGTGAAACTAGCCACAAAGATGCCCCACTGGCACGTGAAATCCAGGGATGACATGGATCGTTTCTTAAAGCTCCAGCTGGACAACCTGAGAACCGATCACGTCGACTACTATCTGATCCACAATATGAACGGCAGCAGCTGGAAAAGACTCAAAGAGCTGGGCTTGACAGACTTCATCGCGAAGGCGAAAGCGGACGGCCGGATCAGACACATAGGCTTCTCCGCCCACACGGGAAAAAAAGACTTCAAAGAGATCGTGGACGATTACAACTGGGAATTCTGCCAGATCCAGTACAACATCCTGGATGAAAAAAGCCAAGCAGGCACCGAAGGCCTAGAATACGCCACCTCAAAGGGTCTCGGCGTGATCATCATGGAACCGCTCCGCGGCGGCAGCCTAGCCCGAGCACCGTCGGACGTGCAGACGATATGGGATGAGGCGCCGATCAAAAGGACTCCGGCGGAATGGGCTTTTCGATGGATCTGGAACCGCCCCGAAGTGACAGTGGTCCTGTCAGGCATGAACGACGAGCGCCACATCGAAGAGAACCTCAAAATTGCGAGCGAAACGCTCCCCGGATCGCTCTCTGAGCTAGAGCTCAACCTGATCGACCGGGCAACTGACGCCTACCGGAAACTAATGAAAGTAGGCTGTACAGGATGCCGATATTGCATGCCCTGCCCCAAGGGAGTCGACATCCCAGGATGCTTCGAATCGTACAACAACAAGTACCTGGGAGGTTCGGCTTACCCTGGCAATCCTCAGCTCGGGTACGCCATCATGGTCGGCGGAAGCCTCGGGAAGAAACCAGGCTACGCGTCCCAGTGTAAAGAGTGCAACAAATGCGCAAAAGCCTGCCCGCAACACATACCAATCCCGAATCGCCTAAAAGAAGTAAAACGCGAATTCGAAGGCCCAACCTTCCCCGTAATGAAACTAGTAGTCGGCGGCTTCATGAGGTACGACCGATGGAGAAACCTGAGAAAAGCCAGAACATGAGACGATAGTGCTCAAGATCATCAGAATAGAAACAGGAGGCGGTTCGCCACTATACTATGAGATTACAATGCCATACAGAAAATCCCCCCTAACCAGCCTGATCCGAGCTCACCACCACTTTCCCTGGTGGCTTACACAGACCAGTTATAGAGCAGGGGCATACCCCAATTTTGCTGTAAAATTATAGGTCAACCAAAGAGCATCGTAGAGGCCAACTGGAATTTTACAGCAAAATTGGGACACGCCCTAGAGCAGACGTGCCTGCAGCTATAGTCATTCTTGAAACTTCTCTACACACCCAGTTAGAACTTTACGCCTGTATTTCGGACACCATATGATATGGTAGCCAATATTATAGACAGTTGTGCTGCTATAAGTCCACCTGTTACTAACCATTATGACATTATACAATTGGCAATTACACAATCCCTTCTGGTATAATGCAAAGAGATTCGATGGGTAGATTCATCCCACAGCTAAAGCCGGTGGGCTTTCTCTACCTCACAGCCCGAGATCGTAAAGTGCTGTAATATTGAGTCTATAGCTCGATGTGTAAGATGCTGCCGTGGGGTGGGTAGTAATCTTTAAATAGTATTATTGTTTAGTTACTAAACGATAATGTATAGTAACTAAACAATAGTGGGATGGGCTGATGGCAAAAGAGGAATTCGTAAAGCTAATGAACATATGGATCAGGATCGTCACCAAAATGAACGAGGCAGAATGTACATGCCGAGACTACGGCACCGGCGATCTCCTCTCCCCCGCCGAGATCCATTTGCTACAGGCCATCGGAATGAACGAAGGGATGAATATCACCGACATGGCCTCGTACACAGGCGTAACTAAAGGAGCAGTCTCCCAGATGGTTAGCAAGCTGACGACAAAAGACCTAGTCGTAAAATACTACAGCCCCGACAACGAGAAAGAAGTCCTCCTGAAGCTGACCCCGACCGGCAGAACCGCGAAAGACGGACATGACCAACATCACCAGATGATCATCAACTCATTCGAGCGATCGTATGGCGATATAACGACAGACGAATTCATAACCATCGAAAAGTTCATGCTCGTGGCCGAGAAGTGCGCTGACGACTTCCACGGAATAGTCCAATAATTTTTTTCCCGCTAATGTCTAGCAACTATACCAAAAGTAAAACCAATGGAGGATGGAAAGAGTGGAACAATATGAGCGCATATGCGCTGTCGAACACGCAGGACTACTTGACAGCCGGATCAGGAAAGTGATCCAAAACCCGGTGAAAACACTAGACAACCGCGTGAAAGAAGGGATGATCGTACTGGAACTAGGCTGCGGCCCCGGCTTCTTCACAACAGAGATCGCCCGCCAAGTAGGAAAGTCAGGCAAAGTCATCGCCGCAGATCTACAACAAGGCATGCTCGACATCGTAAAGAACAAAATCAAAGGAACAGACCTCGAAAACCGGATCATACTGCACAAATGCACAGAGGACAAGATCGGAGTAACAGAAAAGATCGACCTAGCCATCGCGTTCTTCATGATCCACGAAGTACCGGACAAACAAAAAATGCTGGAAGAAATCAAGACGATACTAAAGCCAGACGGAAGCCTATACATCATCGAGTACCGAACGCACCCACCAAAGAAAAGATTCGACGAAATGATCGAAATCGCCCACCACACCGGATTAGTCGAAACAGAACAGCCACGATTCCTCCTAAGCAGATCAATCATCCTCAAACCAACACCAAAAACCAAACCATAAAACAACACAAATTACTAACACCCCACCGATTAACGCCAACAACAGAGACAAAAAACTCCAGATCGATAACAGACTAACTCAAGACACATCTGCGCTCCCCTGAACTGCCCCCTCAAAGGCCGTCATCAACGTGTATATGCAGAGTGGTGACGAGTTCACCATCACCAGGATACCCGACGGGAATTACATCGTATATTACCGGATAGGCACAGATTGGGATAGCGACACGGATAAAATTCACCCAACCGGGGCAGAACGGGCGCTTCGAGGATACACTGAACTTCGAGACCACCAGCGATAAGTATACCACATACGAACTCACCCTGCACCGGGTTGAGGGCGGCAACGCTGAAACTTACGAAGTGAACGACGCTAACATGCCAAGCACATAATATACAGGATCAGGATAGCTGACCGCAGCCCCTCATTAGAGACTGCAACCATTTCAGTCAACTACCCCGTCCTTCAGGGCGAGGTAGTTGACTCGATAATGGTACAAAAGAAGCAAATGCAGCTATACAAGCTGCTGCAGCAGCTAAATCAGCTATGGATTCCCTGACATACTCCCACAGCTAAAGCTTGCGGAGTTCTACGGTCAGCCGTACTAAGCTGGAGCCGCGTTGGGGGTATCAGTGCTCCCTTTGCAACAATCCTCCTCTTGTTGCAATCGAAGTGTACTATCGGCAACGGGCGCAGACGAGTACCGCCCGAACATTCCAGCACCCTTCAACGTATCACAGCAACCAGAGGGTTCTATAGGATACAAACAGAAAATAGACTTGAGTTCGACCGGCGTCAAGTGGTTGGCGGGCCCGATGGGATTTGAACCCATGGCATGCGGATTAAGA
>Ga0187785_10000284_pt1 | contig 19247 bp, 14 predicted proteins | sample 0815_BV2_4_20_MG_FD_132466 | JGI IMG/M metagenome (GOLD analysis project Ga0187785, IMG submission 132466) | Tropical peat soil microbial communities from peatlands in Department of Meta, Colombia - 0815_BV2_4_20_MG | ecosystem: Environmental > Terrestrial > Soil > Wetlands > Peat | place...
AAAAGGGCTGAAAAGTTACTGCCTTCTATCTTTCCGCATTCGATGCCCGGTCTGTTGCAAGCTCTATTGGCAAAGATTATATGGTAGGATTCGTCAACAAGCATCGTAGGAATTGGAATTGCCTCGAGCAACTTCCCAAAGGAACTCAACCGAGACCGTCGCAGGTCGAAACTGCCGGTGGGCGAAACGGAATCCACAAATAAAGTGCCCAGGTCAATAGTTTCTTCAGACAAGCTTGCCAGGTTGGGGGTGACAGTAAGTCCTTCTCCCTCGCTCGAAAAAATAAAGCTGTTTGTTGTCTGCTCTGTCATCTCATGATCCTCCCCACATCGCGGAAGTTTACGTGAAACGATATTTATGGATGCAGCGTCGGCTGCTTGTCAACTCGCCACCTGAATGCGTGCCCTTCTTGATCGGTTCTTCTCGGGCATCGCCTCAACTTTACCATACGGGAATGGGCCTTGAGGAGAAAAGTTTTCGCGTCTCACCGCATCTGTGAGATGCTCCTACTCCTGTACGCAGGCGCAACTACTCATCATCCACTTTTCCCCTCAGTGCCTTTACCCGTGCTCTTTTCGTTTTATTTTCTAAACGCTTTTCCGTGGACCCCTTCGTTGGCTTCGTCTCGTGCCGCTTCTTGCGAGGAACCATTACGCTTCTGATGAGATCTTGCAGCCTCCGGATTGCATCTTCTCTATTCTTCAGTTGGCTACGATACCGTTGTGCTTTGATGATGACGACGCCATCTCCTGAAATTCGCTGATCATTCAGCATCAACAGCTTTTCTTTACAAGCGTCGGGTAGTGATGATGCCTGTATATCAAACCGTAGATGAACGGCCGTGGACACTTTGTTCACATTTTGGCCGCCGGCCCCCTGCGCACGTACCGCCTGCACCTCAATTTCTTCGCTTGGGATTGTTATTTCGTCCGATATTTGCACCATGGATCGACGGACCTCGTGAGACAGAATAGCGTAAACGGCAAGTTCAGCCATGATGCCCCGGCGGCAGAGAAAATGCGGCGTCAAACCATCTGGAAAGACCGCCGTCTGCTGCGACGGTTCATGGTACGCCCTCGTACTGAGCTCTTGACACCGTCAACGGGATCCGGACCTTCACCCGTCCTGTGCGGCGCCTGATCACATCCTGTGTACCCGCCAAGTTCTCCGTTCCAGAAGAATGCATCGCTCATATGGATTCGCTTTTTTACCGGTAGCTCGGCCGGGCACAGGCTGGGGGCACTCCTTCGCTGCGGACGACGCAGAGCCGTCTCATCACTGCGCTCAGGAGAGCCCCCAGCGCTGACATCTCACAAATCGTGTGGCGAATGCGTATCAGCACTCCTTGTTTCCAACGTTCCGCACAGAGATGGGCCCATCGCCTCATACCCCATCTTGGCCAATCGGTCGGCCGAGACCGCACGTCACGGTATGTCATCTTCGACGACCGGCATTCGTGAACTTGCCATACCAATGCGCTATCAGACAAGTGAGAATGGATGAAGCCTATCCTGGCGGGTCTCCGTAGCGAAGCCAGGCCGCGCCGTTCGGAGCTGAGGAGATCCGGCAGGACAGGCCGTGAACCAGCCTTTCAATGTTACTCTTTTGAAAGCGCATTGGTTTCTATTGCCCGGCTCCTCTCGATCATCAGTCCCGGCGAAAGCGAATCCGTATTGCGGTACCGTTGTCTCGGTCCAGAGAGATTTGACCTCCAAAGCGCTTTGCGAATTCTTGTACGAGCTTGAGACCCAAGGACTCGCTTTTCCCTAAAATGAAATCTGCAGGAAGGCCAATTCCATTGTCTCGAACCGTCAATTCGTATGCATCTCCGTGCATCGCCCGCAAATGTATTTCAACCACACCTTCCTGAACATGTGGGAACGCATGCTTTATGGCGTTGGTCACGAGTTCGGTTGTGATCAACCCGCAAGAGATGGCGGTGTCGACGTCGAAGGCGATCGATTCTATATTCCCTTTGAAAATCATTCGCATATTGTCCTGTCCGTGAAAGCCGATCAATTCTTGTGCGAGTTCGGATAGATACTCGTCCATCCTGATTTCTCCGAGTTGCTCGGAGTGGTACAATTTCTCATGCACTCGCGCCATGGCGATGACGCGGGCTTCTGCCTCCCGGAGGACTGTTTGAAGCCCTTCTTCAGGTATGTGGTCGGCCTGAAGGGTAAGAAGTCCCGCAACTATCTGAAAATTGTTCTTGACCCTGTGGTGGATTTCCCTGAGAAGCACTTCCTTCTCCTCAAGGGATGCCCTGATTTGATCTTCAGCCTTCCTGCGTTCCGTAACATCCCTGAGAACTCCGCAGCTGCGTTCCGGATTACCGGCTTCGTCGTAAATCAGGCGGGCATTTATCGAGCACATCCTCAGAATCCCGTTCTTGCATCGGAACTGGGCTTCAAAATCCCGTACTACTCCGTTTTCACGAAGTTTCTTCAGCAATAATTTTTTCTGTTCCGGCATGACATAGAAATAAAAGTCTGAAAGTCCTATCATCTCTTCTCTCATGTATCCCAGGATTCTTTCCACCGAAGGGCTGAGTTGCAAGATCTCGGAATCCATGCCCGTTTCAAAATACACGTCCTCAATATTCTCGAAAATTCGACGATACAGCTCTTCGCTTTTTCTAAGCGCCTCCTCCGCCTGTTTGCGATCAGTGATATCCTGATGATACCAGAGACGGCCATAACGCTTTCCATCAATGAGGATGGGGATAAAATCTCGTAAGTGCGTCCGGCCGTCGCGAATGCCAACTTCTTCGGCGCATATAGGGCCTTGCTGAGCAATAATTTCTTGTATGCGAGCCACCGCCTTCTCTGCGGAGACATAAACATCCCGGATTTTTTGAATCATGTCGGAGGAATGCAATCCAATAAGGGTGGACGGGAGATCCGCCAGGTCGAACAAATTGCAGAATGCCTGGTTGGCGAACTCGATTCGTCCGTCTTCTGTCACGAGCAAAATCCCCGCATGCACGCTGGATAAGATGGTGTAGAAGCGCCGGAGGGTGGTTTCCAACATGCGTTCGGTCCGCTTGCGCTCGGTGATGTCCTCGAATATTCCGGTGCATCCGACCACGGATCCGTCAGGGGCCACTATAGGAGCAAATGCACATCGCAATGCGGAATTCTCTTTCCTCTCAGCGGACGTGTAATATCCCTCATAGTGACTGATTTTACCTGAGACAGCATCTCTAAGTGCAGTCAGAACGTTGTCCTCTTTGGAGATGACGCACAGATTCTGCCCGATGAGAAGGACCCGGGACGCTCCAAGCATATCTGCTGCCGTGCTATTGCACGCGGTGATGGTGCCTTGGATATCAAAGTGCACGATACCCACTGGAGAGTTTTCGAAAATTAACCGGTACTTCGCCTCGGACAGACGAAGTGCTTCCCGGGCCATTTTTTGTTGAGTCACGTCCCGACAAATGGACTGGTATAGGAAAGTTCCATCTTCTGCACGACCCATTGTCGTAGTCAGCAAACAGTCGACAATCCGGCCGTCTTTACTTCTCGCCCGCCATTCGAAATCCTGGACATAACCTGTTTTCTCGAGATTTTCGCTCCAAGACGCTTTACGGTCCGGCTCCGCCCACAGATCGGAAAACGTTGTCTTCGGTATCTCTTCGAGGCTGAAAGAAAACATGTCTGAAAACGCCTGGTTCGCATGGACAAATATGCCATCACCCGAGGTAACGAAGATAGCGTCTCGAGATTGTTCAAACAGTATGCGGAACTTATTCTCAGAGCGCGTGAGCTGGTCGTTTAATGCGCTGAGTTCATTCTGCATGGCATCGCCAATATTCACGAGCCTCCGAAATTGACTCAACAATTTCCTGTACTTGTCGGTAAGGTCACGGTAGTGAGAACTCCAAGACTTATCCGGAGCATCCACGGATGCAAGGAGTTCTTCGGCATCCCTTAACGTTTCCTCTTCAGTTTGAAAAAGACTTGGTGCATTCATTTCATCAACCGTCGATCAGGATGACTGTTACTCATGCGTTTTCAAGTACTTGAAAGCGAAGGGGCAGGAATTCTCGGCAACGAAGGATCGTTCGGACGAACCTGCCACGCGGTCGTCCACATCCCCACCCGGTGGCTCCTTATCGGCACGTCCTGCAGACGACCGGTCCTTCATTCCTCGCATATTTCGACCAGATTAAACGTGACCGATTCCAGATCTTCGCTGAACTCCTGGCCACATTCCAGTGCGGTATCATTGTCTTCATGATAACGCCAGTTTATGACAACGCTTTGCCCTTGTTTGGCACAGGTGTCCAGGAGGTCGAATAGGTTGAGGAACGCCTTGGAACTGCTGCTGTTGAGATAAATCATCTCCACGTTCAGTTCGACGTGCTTGTCTCTGAATTCCTGTAGGTACGCTCTTACCCATTCCAGAATAGGGGCATAAAATTGTGCGGCATTTTCCGGGTAGGACTTTCCCTTAATCTCAAGCAGTCCGGTACTGGCATCGAAGTGCACCAGAGGGCTCGATTTTGTAGCGTGTACGAAAAGCTGATTCACAGTACCCTCAAATCGTGGTTGTCATCGAGAAGAACAGTCTGTTGTCGTCTACGGAGATCAAATCGAATTCCAATGGCTTGCTCGCTCTTCGCGCCATGTCGATAAAGCCGAGGCCGGCCCCCGTGGACTTTCCTTCGAGCGTCGCAATCTTGCGTTGTTGTTTGTATAATTCTTTGAGCTGTTCCTTGTTCATGGTCTGAAGTTCACTGAGCCGAGTAGCGAGAATTTCTGCGGCACGTCCGTCGACGTAATTTCCACAACACACGTAAAATCGTCCCTCCGCCTTTCCAACGGTAACGATGCCAAAGCGCAGTTCTTCGCCTCCGTTCTTATCCGAGCAAATCTTTTCCGCAGAATAGGTCAAAATATTTTGCATTTGCTCCACGAAAATCGGAAACACTTTGCCGATGGTGCTGGTCTGCGCACCTTCAAGTTCCATTCTTTGCCACAGCGTCTCCCCGATCCCTTCCACAATACTTTGGGACACGGAACCGCAAAAACAGAATATTATTCCCTCACTCATGAGATTTGTGTAGAGTTCGCGGACGGATAACGCCACTATCTTGACCTCCCGGTGATAAAAGCTTTGAATCCCACGATGGTGATGTCGTCCAGTTGGGGCTCATCACGGCTATAGGCCTGTAGAGCATCTTCGAGCACGCGTGTTTGCTCGCAGAGCGGCTTTCCGCGACAGTCCAAGAGAAGCCGTTTGAACCTCTTCTTGCCGAAGGGGAGTTGCCTTGGTCCGCCGGTCTGGTGAAGCATGCCATCGCTGGACAGGTAAAACGTGAACTCGCGGTCAATGGAAACCGTACGGCTCAGGTAGGGAAAATCCAAGTCGGAGCTCTTGTATCCGATACTTTGCCTGTCTGCAGGTATCTCGCTGACTGTTCCGTGCCCGAGGCACCACAGTCCTATCCTTGCCCCGGCGTAGACCAGTTTGTGTTCACTCCTGTTTACGAAGCAGATCCCTATGTCCAGGCCATCATCAGAGAAAGTCGCGTCATAATGCTGATTGAGGGAACGCTTCACCAGCCGGTTCAGCTGTTTCAGCAGCAGTGCAGGATCCTTGTACCCTACCTCTTCCATTGCCCGATCGAAACTGGCTCCGCTGATCATCGTCATGATTGCTCCAGGGACGCTGTGTCCCGTGCAATCCATGACCGAAAGCACAAATCCTTCAGGAACGGTTTTGAATTTGTATATGTCACCTCCGATAACGTCCTTGGGTTTCCAGATGATAAAGTGTTCTCCCATCGTGGATGCCATTTCTTGGGCATTGGGGAGGAAAGCCATTTGAATGGAGCGCGCGTATCTGATGCTGTCCATGATCTCGGTGTTGGCTTCCAAGAGGCTGGCGTGCGCTTCTTGCAATTCAGCTTCTGCCGCTTTTCGGTCCGTGATGTCAATGAGGATGCCTGCCACCCTGGATGGCTGCCCCTGAACGGTAGTGTCGGCAATCCTCCCCATACAGAGTGTCCACTTCCAGTTGCCCGATTTGGAGCGTAACCGGTGTTCCACTCTGAATGTGGGAGTCCGGTTTTCCAAATGGGCTTCCCAGGCCTCTTCAAAATAGCCTTTGTCCTGAGGGTGTATAAGATCGTGCCAGAATTGCACGCTTTGTTCGATCTCTTCAGGGCGGTATTCGAGCATGTCAGCCCATCGTTTGTTGAAGATTACCTCTCCAGTGGCCACGTCATAATCCCACAGCCCCAAATCGGCTCCGTCGACGGCCAAAGCCAGCCGTTCCTCGCTGCGTTTCAATGCACGTTCGAGTTCCCGTTTTTCCCTCAAAGATGCGATCATCGTATTGAAAGCACTGGAAAATTCACCCAGAAAGTCAACGTGCTGACCGAGGTCCCCTACGGCAACTTGTTTTGTCTGCCAGGTCAGATGCCTCAAATTCGAATGAAGCCTTTTAAAGGGGGAAATCAGAAAATTCTTTGCAGGAGGATCTACTTCGAGAATTCCCTCTGAAAGTGAAGAAAGAAATCCTTGGGCTTCGGCAAATTTCTTGATCAGAAGATTTGTCGTGTTAAGCAGGTCGTGGAGTTCTCCCTCCTGTTCCTCCACAGGCTCGAAAATAAGCGGGGGGACGGTACCGCCCAGCAGAACCGAGAGCGCCTGCGACACTTCTCGGACTATGGCCGATCGGGCTTGATCCACCTGTCGACCTCAACTCTTCAGCTTTGCGGTAAACCTGCAGGTTCTTTCGCCTGAGGCCCAGCAGTCTATCTCTTTGACGTCGAAATGCTTGCCTGTATACGTATCCAGTATACCGGCAATAAATCCTTCGTCGTAATCACACACCGTTTCTCCCATCAGGGGAAGCCCGGAACAATCCAGGTCCTCGTCAACGGTGAGAACAAATTCCATCTTTGCCAGGTCCGCCTTCTCGATTCTCAGAATTCCTATCCTCAGGGTTTTGAGCTTGTCCTGAAGTTCCGAAATGAATTCGTCGAATCCGCGGTTTGTGTCCAAAACAGCCTTGCAGAATTCCGAACCTGCCAATTTACCTGCCTTGACGAGAATCTCACTGGCCGTGTGAGGATCATGTTCTGCAATCAGGACGTCTCTCATGGTGTATTGCATAAGCCGATAGACTGCCACGAGGGTTGTGGGACCCAGATTTGGTCTCCCTTCTTCTATGTTACCCAAATCCTTCCATTGGAAGCGATAACGTTCCCGCGGTTCAGTGAACATCTGGGGTCTCCTTACAAAAACAAATGGTTACCCTCATGCTGTGAATTGTCGCCAGTCAAGCCTGCGCTATGTTGCAGGATTTCACCCGATGTCCCTCTAGAATTCCGATTCCCGCTCTGCGGAATAGAATCCCAAAGTCTTCATCTGCCTTTTCAGAGAGTCCCGGGTTGTATTCAGGAGGCGGGCGGCATCGATTCTTTTCCCATTGGAGGCATCGAGGGCGTGCTGTATCAAGCAGCGTTTCAAATCCGCTGCCGTGTCAGTCAATGACTTATCCAGGGGAAACCGGCCAGTCCAACTCCAGTCGGAAAGCGGACTCACATTCTCGCGGCCGTCTCCAATTCCCAAGTCTATCGTTACCGGTCCGCCTCGTGCGACTATGAGCGATCGTTCGAGGACGTTTCTCAGCTCACGAATATTCCCCGGCCAATCATAACGGCGAAGTTTGTTCATGGTGGAAGAATCGAGGCTCGGGATGCCGTCGAGCTGCATTTCCGACGCCAATTCTGCCACAATTTGTTGGGTGAGGACCGGAATGTCTTCACTTCTGTGTCTCAGTGGAGGCACAACGACCGAATATACGTTGAGGCGGTAAAAGAGATCAGCCCTAAATCTTCCGGAGGTGACTTCCGCCTGGAGATTTCGATTCGTTGCGGCCATCAGTCGCGCGCTCACGCATACAGTCTTTTCTCCTCCAACGCGACTAAAGGTTCGTGTATCCAAAAATGTCAGGAGCTTGGCTTGAAGAGGGAGTGAAAGCTCTCCGATTTCGTTTAACAAGAGAGTACCACCCTCAGCCAGTTCCAGCAGCCCCCTTTTTTTTCGAGTTGCGCCGGTGAATGCTCCGGATTCATGTCCGAACAACTCGGATTCGGCCAGTTCGGACGAGATCGCCGCACAGTTGATCGTGAAGAATGGCCCATTGGCGCGTTTTGAATGGTCGTGCACGAAACGGGCGAGGTAATCTTTGCCGCTTCCGCTCTCCCCCGTCAGGAGCACGGTGCTGTCGCTGGACGCAACCAGCAGGGCTTTGTCCAAAGTCCGGAGCATAGCCTCCGAGAGAAAGTGTTCGGGGACAGCTAATCGATGGGGCGTTTGCAAGGTCTTCCTGTCGGTAACGTTCCGGAAGATTCCGCACAGTCCGGTGATTCTGCCAGAGTCGTCCCGAATGGGCACTCTGAGTTCCAGAAAAGTGGCAGGCGCTCCGTTCACCAGTCGAGTGCGTTCTTCCTCCACAGTTTCACCGGATAAGACCCGAGTAGCCACTTCTCTGTCGCGATTTCCCGCTTCTTCTCCGAAGAGCATTTCATCCGTAAGCCCCAGGATATTCTCTTCGGAGCGACCGAGAAGCTTTGCCATGGCAGGATTGACCTGGGTATGCCGGAAGCTGGTGTCCTGAACGAAAATGCAGTCCTGAGCTGCTTCGAAGATGGCCCGAAAACGTCCTTCACTCTCGCGAAGCGCTGCCGTACGCATGTGAACGGTGGCCTCCAATTCGGCCCGGTGTCGTTTGATTTCGTCCTGTGCTTCTTTCATTTTGAGTAAGGAAGCCATGCGCACTTTCAGTTCCAGCTTGTCAATCGGTTTGGTGATGAAATCGTTGGCACCGGCCTCTACAGCCGCCAGCCTGTCTTGCTTGTTCGTCAACACCGTTACCATGATGATCGGCACATCTCCGAAGCCGGGGTGGTCCCGAACTTTCCGAGCCAACTCAAATCCGTCGATGCCCGGCATCATAACGTCGAGCAGTAGCAAGTCACATTGTTCGTTTATTCTCGCCAAGGCCTCGGTCGCGTTGGCAGCCAAGATAGATTTGTATCCCAGCGATTTGAGCATCGCCTGCATCAAATTCCGGTTTCTCTGTTCGTCATCCACCACAAGAATGGTTTTTTCGAGATTCATGCCTTGACCCGTTTGTGAAAATGAGCGGACTGACCTAACATTTCTCGTCCGCGTCCAGGAGCAGATCGCGAATGACTTGCCGCAACAGCCGTGTGTCAACGGGTTTCGGAATATATGCCGCGCAACCCGCAGCTCTACATTGCTCTTCATCGCCGTCCATGACGCAAGCGGTAACAGCGACGACGGGAATACGTGAGGTTTCTGACGACCGTTTGAGCATCCGGACTGCGCTCAAACCATCTACGTCGGGGAGTTCGACGTCCATCAGGATCAGATCTGGCCTGGCTGTTTTCGCCAGCCTCAGGCCGTCCGCAGCCGTCATGGCCTTGAGGACCTTATACCCTGTTTTTTCCAGTATGGCAGTAGCAAAGTGCAAGTTAAGCTCTACATCCTCTACTACGAGAATGGTGAACGCGGAGGAAGGCTCAGATGTCACGTCCGCAAGAGCTTCCCCGTGCTTGCCGCCATGCTCGGCGACCGATGCTGTCTCACTTTCACCAATCTCTACAGCCGACTCGAGTATCGGTATTCCGAAATGAAAAGTGCAGCCCAAGCCCTCGCCTTGGCTGTCCACCCAGATTTGTCCTCCGTGCAAATGCACCAGGTTCCGGGTCAAGGCTAGACCGATGCCTGCCCCTTGCTTTTTCCGGGTGTAGCAGGAATCAGCCTGTTCGAACATGTCGAAGATCCGCTCATGATCCTCGGATCTTATACCGATTCCGGTATCTGATATGCTCATGACGAACTCATTGCCGATTCTCCGGGCGAGAACGGAAATTTCCCCGCCGTTCGGCGTGAATTTGGCTGCGTTGGATAAAAGGTTGTATATTATTTGTTTTAGTTTAACTGCATCTGCGAATATGTGTAAGGTTTCAACGTCATTTTCGATACTCAATTTCAAAGTGAGACCGCGTTTCATGGCCTGCTCTCTGATCATGACCATGCTTTGCTTGATTATGTGAGCGACTGGTACACGGGAACATTCCAATTCCATTTTGCCGGCTTCCACCTTTGCCAAATCCAGAATGCCGTTGATCACGTCCAGAAGGTGGCGACCGCTATCGAGAACGTCCCCGACATACAGCTCTTGATCCCTGTTGAGCTCGCCAGCGGAGCGGTCCAGCAGCAATTCCGAAAAACCGATAATTGCATTCAAAGGCGTACGCAGTTCGTGACTCATATTGGTCACGAAATCTGTCTTTGCTCTGCTCGCCTGCTCTGCAACAATTCGGGCATGTATCAACTGGGTGATATCGACGAAGGATTCTATACCTCCAATAACTTCTCCATTTTCCCCATTAAGCACCGTGGTATTCTTCAACACGGTGAGAACCTTCCCATTTCTTGTCTTAATGTCAGACTGTGCCTTAACGAGATCTCTAGCGTCCTCGGACAGTGCGCATCTCGTGGCGCACTGCTCCCCGACAAAGGAACGGCATGGTTCTCCTATTACGTCTTCTTCATTGAATCCGGTAATCTGACAGAACTCTTTGTTAACTCCTGTGATTCTTCTCTTCGCATCCACGGTGAATATTGCTGTAGCCGCAGTTGCAAGCAGCTGCTTCTGAAACTCGTGGGCTCGACGCAATTTGTCGTCCGCTTCTTTCCGCATGGTGATATCTCGAACCGAGTGAACAGAACCTACTATCTGCCCGTCATGTGCGCATATCGGGGCAACTCGCACATCGAACGCGCCGCCCAGGTGCGACATGACCACTTCACTTTGATGCTCGCAAGCGTCCGCGAGCAATTTTGTGTGCGGACAAAACTCCGGCGGCGCCGCTTCACCATGCACAACCTCATAACAACGCTTACCCACAACGTCTTCTTGTGTTTTCCCCAGAAGGTCAGACATGGCCCGGTTTGTTCGCAGAATTCTGTGATCCTGATCCAAGATCATGATACCGTCTGAAACTGCATCGAATGTCATTTCCCACTGAGTCTTGGCCTTGACTATCTCCTCTTGAGCCCTCTTTTCCGCGGTTACATCCTGGCACGTGAAGACCTCCCGGCCGTTCTCGAGCGTCTCGGCCCGCAAGCTTATGATCTTTTTGCTCCCGTCCTTGCATATCACCACGAAGGTTCTTGGATATGCTCTAAGCGTATCCCATAGGTCGAGGTTGCCCGGACGACAACCCAAACCCGCATAATCGGAATCATACTCATCAACATGAACCTTGGATAACCAGGAATACTTGTCGGGGATATCTTCGATCGTGTACCCAAACATCTCGGTAAACTTGCGATTGACATGTTCGACAGTCATGTCCGACGCCATGATGCAGATCCCGAAGGGAGCGACATCGACCAAATTCCTGAACTTCGCTTCGCTATCCTTGAGACTCCGTTCCATCCGGTTTTTGTACAGGGCCATTTCTATGGCGCTTCGCAAATCTCTTTCCCCGTACGGTTTGACCACGTACCCGAGCGGTTCGGCCCTTTTTGCTCTTTCGAGAAAGGTTTCGTCCGTGTAGGCGGTAACATAGATGACCGGAATATCGAATAGAACCCGCAACTGCTGTGCGGTTTCAATACCGTCCATCGGACCTCCCAGCTTGATATCCATCAAAGCTAGATCGGGAGCGCACTTTTCCGCTTGACTGAGGGCTTCCTCGCCCGTACTCACCGCTGCGACAACCTCATATCCCAATTTCGTTAAACGATTCCTGTTGAGCATCGAGATTACAGGGTCGTCTTCAACAATGAGTATCCGTGGTCTCGACACGATCTCTACTCCCGTCTCAAACTTCAGCTCGTTTAAACCTGATCGAGAACTCTGTGCCTGCTGAAGCGTCCAGATGTATGTTACCTCTCAATTTTCGTGCAAAAGCAGTGACGAGATCGAGCCCCAGGGACTGGTTCTTTCCCATTTCCACCGTCTCCGGTATTCCCACGCCGTTGTCGCAGACCAGCAGTTCGAACTCATCTCCTTCTATGGGTTTGAGACAGATTTTGATGAGTCCTGCCCCTCCATGGGGAAAAGCATGCTGTATTGAGTTGGTAAAAAGCTCCGCAACCATCAATCCGATCGGGATGGCAGTATCAAGATCAAAATAGAGCGGCTCTATGCACATCTGCAATGCTATTTCTGCGCCGATTCCTTGGCCGAAACCCAGCAATTCCCGCACGAGATCCGCGAGGTACTCGTCGATCCTGATTTGAGCCATATTGCCGGACTCATAAAGTTTTTCATGCACCAGGGCCATCGCTCTAATTCTGGCATTGGTGCCCGCCAAAACGTCAAGGGGTTTCCGTTCCAGGACATGGTCGGCCTGGAGAGTGAGTAATGCGGAGATGACCTGCAGATTGTTCTTGACCCTGTGATGAATCTCGCGCATGAGCACTTCTTTTTCCTTCAGGGATGCCCGCAACTGCTCCTCCGCCATCTTTCGGTCGGTTATGTCCCTGGCAATGGCCTGAAACCCCGCAACACGACCATCCTTTATCAGTAACTGCACATTTTGGCCTAGCCAAACGGTTTTCCCGGTTTTGGCAAGAATGGGAAACTCGTAATATGTCTGAGAAATGCGCTCGGAAAACTGGGTATTGTACCAACTATTCACTTTTTCACGGTATTCGGGATGAATGACCATCACGAATCTCTGGCCCGCAAGTTCCGGCATCGTGTATCCCGATTTACTCAAAGCAAGAGGATTAAGATAGGTAAACGTTCCGTGAACATCGGTGGTATATATCAGGTCGTTAGCAGCTTCTACCACCTGCCGATATCTTTTCTCGCTCGCAAGCAGTTCTTGTTCCGCGATTTCTCTCCTGGTGATTTCCTTCGTCAAAGCCTCATTGTGTTTTTGCTGAGAGAGTATCTGCTGCCGCTCGCTCGTGAGATCCTCCACAATAACCATGATCATTCTCTCCACTCCGAGCCTGATGGATCGGAAGGTCAGCCGCCCCCATATACGGTGCTGTGAGATTCCCACCTCGGTATTGACGACAGTTTGTTTTCTCGTTGAGAATACTTCTGCTATGGCATCATCCAGCTCTCTGGCTGTCGCCGGATCATGGACGAGACTGGAGAACGGCGTACCGATGGCATTGTTGTAGTCGGGGCTCAATCTGTCGCAAGCGCTGTTGGCTGCCACTATCCTGGACGACCGGTCGACCAGGAAGGTCATCACCGGCAGCGCCTGGAGAAGCTTTCCGAAGGTCGTGGTCCAAATGAGTCCTGTCAGATGGAAACTGCCGCTATGAGATATCTCCGGAGAAACGAGCCGGTTGACATCAAGTGTTTCTGTTCCTCCGGAGCAAACCAGCTGCGTTGTGGCGCAAGAACCGTCTTCTGCATCGGCTGGTCCAACACAGTCATTGGCTTCCGCGTCGTTCCGATTCACGATTGGCGGCATTTCACGGCAAGGGTGTGCGTTGCTCTCGAATGAATCCGACATCTGACACTCTCTACGCCGGTCTTTATCCGTACTTCTTTCCGTGCCCAATACCGTATGAGGGCTGTCCTTCGCGACACCGGGTTCGCAAAGATACGCCCCTTTACGGTGACAAGACCAACTTGTTTATATCAGAACCCGCTGCCGAACTCCTATGCAATTTAGTGGAGTACCCATTCGGGCTCTCGGGCCGTGGAGCTTCTTTTCGTGCCTTTCATTCAAGAGGAAGAGCCTTTGCTCAGGTCGTCACACCGGAGAACTCCGGCAGATTCCCGGTCTTATTCCAAATAGTAACCTGCTCCAATATAGAGGTCCTGCTCGGGAACCCTTTTAACGAAAGATTTTTTCCGCGACGGTTTGTCCGATCCAGGTTTTACCCATGAGTACTCCACCCATCCGGACCCCTGGTTCTCTACAACTTCCTTGAATCGCTTGAACACGGCAAATCCGCTGGCATCTTTGAAATTATTGAGGTTGATTCTGCGTATGGAAAAATCGTACGGTTGCGCCAGTAGCTCGTTGTTGAGGCTGAAGGCGAAGACATAGAGATCACCTTTGATGAATGGTCCCTTTTTGTCGTTAATCGCCTCCAGGGTCAATTTTCGTCCTTTCTCTTTGAACATTGCCAGCCCCTGCTCCACCAGGGCTTCCACGTCTTCTGTCTGGCCGCCTCGAGCCACACACGCGAACCCCAATACCAGAAGTATGCATCCGAAACCTAGCAATCGTTTCATTTCCTTCCCCCCACACATCATTGTGATACGTTGAACATTATGGTGGATGTTCAAGACAAGTCTTCAATCTCCTGTAACCATACGAATCCACAGGGAGGTTCGATATTCCGGACGTAGGCGCAAAGATTCCGGACGCAACCGAAGACCGTGCCGAGCATCTTCTTACGAAAGTGCTCTCCCGCAGGTCTGTCGATCCCGGAAGAATCACGCCCCAAGAAGTCGATTGTCTTAGGCAATCCGTTCAGTCCGGACTCGTGCGGGGTCCTCGCCGGGTTGCGCTATAGAAGCGAATCAAACCCGAATCTGACCGCATCGTACGTAAAGCTGCCCAGATTCCGTTCCATTTGTTGTCTGACCTGGCTTATGTATGCCTTGTTGGCCACGAACGCGTCGACAACCAGCGGATCAAATTGCTTTCCCCGCTCCTCATCTATTATTGCGCATGCTTCCTCGACAGGCCGGGCCTCTTGATAAGGCCGTGACGAGGTGACGGAGTCGAAAGTATCGATAACTGAAACTATCCTCGCAGAAAAAGGAATCGCTTCGCCATTGACACGGTTGGGATATCCGGCACCGTCCCAGCGTTCGTGATGGCAAAGTGCGATCTGCCTCGCAATTCCGAAGATCTCGAGCCGAGAATCAGCCAGAATTTCTGCGCCCTTTGAGGTATGGGACTTCATGATTTCAAATTCTTCTAGAGTCAAATGACCCTTTTTGAGCAATATGTTATCGGGAATTCCGATTTTCCCGACATCGTGAAGGGCAGAAGCGTGATAAATCATCTCGACATCTTTGTCGGGCAGGCCGAGTCTGCTCGCGAGAAACGCGCTCAAAGATTGAGTCCGGATGATATGCGCACCGGTGTGGCAGTCTCTGCACTCGGCTGCTTTTGCGAGTCGCGTAATGGTCTCAATCTGGGCTTCAAACGCTAGTTTCTCGCTCAGGGCTACTTGATTGCGAGCCTCACCCAAAGCTTGCCTACGGTGTTCCACTTCGGATTCCAGTTCAAAAAGTCTTGCTTTCACGGCGTCTCTGATTTCCTTGCGCTTGAGCAGAGAGGCCGATCGTATCTCCAGCTCAGTCTTGTCGATGGGCTTTGCAATGAAATCGTTGGCCCCGGCCTTGACTGCCCGCAACCGATCCGCTTTGTCGGAGAGGACCGTGACCATGATGATGGGGAGGTCATAGCATTCGGGGTCCTGGCGTACTCGACGAGCCGTTTCAAACCCGTCCATGCCCGGCATCGTGACGTCCAACAGCATCATGTCGAAACCGTCTCTGACCTTATCTATAGCCTCCAGACCATCACACGCGACGTCCGACTCGTATCCCAGGGATTTCAAAGTGGCCTGCAAGAGATTTCGATTGCCCCGGTCATCATCCACAACGAGGATACGCTTTGCCTTGCTCATCATGTCTTCCCTCGAGCATATTTTCCGTGTTCGCACCGATTAAGCACCCAATTTTGTTTGCGTAACTCACCAGAGAAAGCAAACGGTATCGGAAATGGTGTGCCTGAATGGCGGTCTTCCTCGCAAAGGGGCGGCACCGCATGATTTGCTTGTCAGACTGCCATTCAGAGCATCCCGAACCATATCGTGATACAATGCGATTGGGTCGCGTGCTATCAGAGCCGTAAACCATAGCCCGTCGCGACGCTCGGGCTGCAACATTTTCTAATTGCTTTTAGGCATCGATGCAGTGCCCACCTTCACCCCATCTGTCTTCGTTTGAGCCCTTTTCTGACAATAGTTCAGAAACTCTCGGGCAAAAGTGCCGATCGAGGACTTGTCATAGACAAGAAACAACGGACGGGTTATCGGATAAGTCCCGTTACTCAAAGTCTCTTCGGAGAGGACGACAGAAGGGCTCGAAGCGTCCTTCTTTATGCCGAGTATTTTTAATTGGCCTCCCTCCTGCCCCCGCAATGCAGCATCCTGGCGTGTATAAGAAATGGCGAACGGACGTCCCTGGACGACTTTTCCCGCGAGGTTCGTGGAAACTTGCTCGGCCTGGGACATGAAATCTTCTTTCATGACGCTCTTGAGGAATTTCGAGAAGCCGGTGTCAGGCGGTAGCACAACGAGACCTATGGGCTGATCGGGACCGCCAACGTCTTTCCACGACCTGAGCCGGCCGGAAAATATGCCTCGCATGTGGTCCATTGTCAGCTCATTCACGGGATTCGAGGGGTGCACTATGAGGGCTACGGCGTCATCACACAGGTAGAGCTCTTCGAGGGAAACACCCTCTCGAGCCGCTTTGTCCTTTTCGGCGGCAGACAACTTTGCGGCCTTCATTGCTATATCCGCTCGCTTCTCCATCAGCGCGTCCAAGCCCTTTCCGTCGGTGCTTCCATACACCGTGACTGAAACGCCACCATGCTCCTGCTCGTAGTCCGCTGCCCACGGTTGTACAACAACGGCCACCGAAGTGGCGCCGTGGATTCTGATAGCCTTCTTTGCCGCATCTTCAGCTCGGGCGGTCACCTCCAGAGCCATGAGAACAGCAACGACCCCTACAAAACCACAAAGGACACAACTCCGCTTCATTACCCCCCCTATCTGCATACCACCGCTGCGCTGGTGCAGACGGTGGCACGAGTCGATGGAACTTCTCGGCGAACCGAAGCTCGCGTCATAGCCGGCGTCTAGAGCATGAATGATGCCAGAATCGATGGATGTGGCTTTTTATTCATATACGAGTGTGATGTCGGTCTGTTATGATTGCTGGGAGTACCAAAGGAAGAACAATCGTCAAGCAGGGATCACGATGAGTGGGTCCATGAGGCTCGGCCATAGCCGGAGAGAGCCGTAGCCGTGTTGAAATGAGACTTTTGGTCGTCGGCCACAAGTCGCGGGGTTTTACGTCTTTGGGGACGTGAGTTGATTCGTTACTATTTACAGCAGGTTGAGATTAGCTGCGCTTTCGTTCTTCGGGTCAGACCGACCCAGTCCACCATCCAAAACGGGTCAGACCGACCCAGTGATTTGAAAAGTCTGATCCTGGAGTACTTGCAGGACCTCTTCAACCGGCCTCACACCTTTGGGACCGGGAGCGGTATGTCTTTCCGGGCCGCAGATTTGGACCGCCATGAAATTTGGCGCCGTGAAACAAGCTGTACTCATACGGATTCGCTTTCTTACAGGTAACTCGATTCCGGGCACAGGCTGGGGGCACTGCTTCGCTGCGGACGACGCAGAGCCGTCTCATCACTTCGCTCAGGAGAGGCCCCAGCCCTGCAATCTCATAAATCTTGTGGCTAATGCGTATACCGTGATGTCCACCCGGAGTGCGCTATAGATGGTGCCGGAGGTCACCTCTCCGCAGCCTGCGCCGATTCTCGCCTGTTCTTCCACCACGAAACGACAAACATCCCTCCGGTAAACGCGGAACCAATACACCCGAAAATCTTGGCCAGCAGATCGAAGAATGTGTGACTGGTGTCCACCGCCTGCACCGGTGTAGCCGCGGGCTTAGCTTTTACCACTTCCAGCATGGTGCGGACCAGAGCCATTTGCTCTTGCAAGTTCTTGTTCTCCTGTTCCTTGGCCGCCACTTGCCGCTTTAGCTTTTCCACTTCTTCTTTCAACTTTTCCTGAGCGTCATCTTCACCAGCGCCCATGAGCATCTTGGAACGAACCACGTCAAGCCTCGTCTCCAGGCTCGCGACCTCCTGCCGGGACCGATCCACGTTCGTCTTAAGCTCTCCTGGACTCAGAGCCGCCCTGACAGCCTTCATCAGAGGAATAGTGAAAGAGACCATAAGGGCAATGGTTATCACCAGGAGTACCGCTTGCTTGATAAGGAATCTGCCGGTGCCGCCGGCCTGCTGTTTCGATCTCATGAACTTCCCCACCTTTCCAATGACGCATCCTCCCCCGTGCCGGAGTACTCAACGAGACTCTTATTATATGAAAAGTACCATCTGTGTGTCAGTTTTCCTCGCCCACCAGAATAAACCCCGCCCAGAAGAATGGATGATCGAAGCCTTTCTTCCTAATGTCTCTTCGAGCTAAAACTAGTGCCTCTGATTTGCTTTTTCCATCCTTGATGTTACGGAAGAAGCTCTTTACCAGATTTACCGACGACACTTCCGATACGGACCACAAACTCATGAGTACACTCTTTGCCCCAGCGTACTGAAAGGCTCTTCCCATTCCCATAGTTCCTTCGCCGGCCGTTCGCTTGCCCAGTCCTGACTGGCAAGCAGTCAGGGCTACTATGTCCGCGTTCATGTTCAATCCCATTACTTCCGTCATTCTTAGGTATCCATCCGTGCCGGGAGGAACGAGTGTCAAGACGAGCACAGGCTCCATGATGCCGGGCAGATCCGCGCCAAAGTAACCATGCGTTGCGAAGACGATCTTGTCGTAATGATCAAGTGACGGGCTAATCTTATTCAAGAAGTTGCTTTTGCTGGCATCGAAGCCCGTGTAAACCTCCGAACCCTTCTTGTGCATATCAGCCAGGGCGCTTGCCAACTCTCCCGTGAGACTGAGCCTCGAAAATTTCAGTCCCCCCATTTGACCGCTTTCTTCGGCAGCCATGAGGCTCCGGAAGAGCGATGCCATCACTCCAGTGGGTGCCTCCTTCTCGGGGACCTTTGCCGTCCGGTCATCCTTCTCGTGGAACACAGGGTCAGCTATGGCAAGCAAGCCGGTTTGGGTTCCCCTGGCCTTGGCGTGAATCCTCCCCAGAGTCAGCGCCGTCACTGACTGACAGTAGGCAACACGGTTTCTGTCACCGAAGAATTCCGCTCCCGAAACATACGGAAGATCTTTACCTGCTTCGATAGTGCCTCCATCATTCAAAACGAGCACTTCAAACGGCAGTGTTCCGAGAGAATCGTCCGGTACTACCATCACCGGGACATCTCTCGGCAATTTCTCGAGACTGTCTGAAAGGAGCAGATCGGAGACCTTCTTGCCCGCTACGAGATCAAAGGATTTCAACTTTTCATCGAATGTGTCGCG
>Ga0187785_10000285_pt1 | contig 19161 bp, 15 predicted proteins | sample 0815_BV2_4_20_MG_FD_132466 | JGI IMG/M metagenome (GOLD analysis project Ga0187785, IMG submission 132466) | Tropical peat soil microbial communities from peatlands in Department of Meta, Colombia - 0815_BV2_4_20_MG | ecosystem: Environmental > Terrestrial > Soil > Wetlands > Peat | place...
CGGCGCGAACCGATGCACGGCGTCGCGTACCGCCGCCGGGTCGTCGCCGTCGGGCGGCTGCATCGTGCCGAACCCGGTCAGGAGGACGCCGCCGCCCGGCGTGTCCTTCGTGGCGATCACCTCCAACGGCAGGCCCCATCCGACCCCGACGAAGCCGGGCTCGATCCCCGTGGCCAGCGCGAGGACCTTCGTGATCGTGCCCGCCTGCCCTTGCGCGGCCGCGCGGCGTTTCGGATCGGCCAGCGGGGGATCGAACGCGACGTCGGCCCAGACGTTCAGCGGCAGGGCGACGACGGCCGCGGCGGCGCGCACCGTGCCGCCGCCTCGCAGGTCGACCGCGACGTCGCCGTCGGCGTGCGTGACCCGTTCCACGATCGTGCCGAGCCGGACGTCGAGGCCATCGCCGATCGCCGTCGCGAGGCTGACCGTCCCGTCGGTGAAGCTCTCGCCGATGTCCTCGAACGCCGACGCGAACGTGTAATCGGCCTCGACGGCGTCCAGGACGAGGGGCAGCATCGACTGGGCCGCCGGCGGCGAGCCGCCCATCGTCGCGGCGAACGTCAGCAGGTACTCGCGCGCCGCCGTCGACACGTCCTGCCGCGCGACCCACTCGGCGATGCTCACGTCCTCCGAAGCCGCCGCGGCCGGGTCGCCGCCGGCCAACAGCTCGCGCACCCGCTGGCTCGTCGCGGCGAGCGGCGCGCTCAACTCGCGCATCGCGTCCGCCCATCCGGCCCGGACGTCGTCCCCCAGGCGGAGACGGCCCTCGATCAGCCAGGCGTAGGTGCGGATGTCCGGCGGGGTCACCGCCACTCGGTACCGGGCGATCTCTGCCGCGAGGTTCGGCTGAGCCTCGCGGGAGAACCAGGTCCCCCCGAACTCTGCGAGCACGTCCGTGCCGGGGATCGGCGCGGTCCACGTGCGGCCGCCGAGCCGGTCGCGCGCCTCCAGCACCACGACGGACCGGCCGCGCTCCGACAGGTCGCGCGCGGCGGTCAGTCCGGCGAAGCCGGCTCCGAGCACGATCACGTCGGTGTCCATCCGCCCCTCGTTTGCGACCGCGGAAGGGCTAAGGCTAGCCTCCGGCCGTGGGCGCGCACCAGTACGACGTGATCGTCGTCGGCGGCGGCCACAACGGGCTGGCATGCGCGGCGTACCTGGCGCGGGCCGGGCGCGACGTCCTGGTCCTGGAGCGCCGGCCGATCCTCGGCGGGGCGGCCGCGACGGAGGGCGCCTGGGACGGGTATCGGATCTCCTCGGCCTCCTACGTGGTCTCGTTGATGCCGGACCGGATCGTCGAGGAGCTCCAGCTCCGCCGCCACGGGTACGAGGTCTCGATCATCACGCCCGACTACTTCGTGCCGTTCCCCGACGGCACGTCGCTCACGCTCTGGGGAGACCTCCGGCGCGACGTCCGCAACATCGCGGCGCTGAGCCCCCACGACGCCGAGGCGTACATCGCGTTCGACCGCTCGTTCGAACGGGTCGCCGAGCTGCTGAAGTCGCTCCTGTTCGTGATCCCGCCCAACATGCGCGTCGGCGACCTGCCGGGATGGATCCGCGCCAGCGCGAAGCTGCGCCACCTCAGCGGCCGGGACATCCACGAGCTGGTCCGGTTGTTCACGATGAGCGCCGCCGATCTCCTCGACGAGTGGTTCGAGGATCCACGCGTCAAGGGCGCCCTGGCGACGCAGTCGATCGTCGGCGGCTGGAACGGGCCGATGACGCCGGGCTCGGCCTACGTGCTGCTCCACCACTGGATCGGCGAGGTCGACGGCCACTTCGGCGCGTGGGGCTGGGTGCAGGACGGGATGGGCGGCGTCTCGGCCGCGATGGCCGCCTCCGCGCGCGCCGCCGGCGCCACGATCCGCACCGACGCCGACGTGGCCCGGATCGCGATCGGCTCCTCCGGTCGCGCGGTCGGGGTCGAGCTGCGCGACGGGACCCTCCTGCGCGCCGAGCAGGTCGTCTCGAACGCGCATCCGAAGACCACCTACCTCGACCTGGTCGGTGCCGATCGGCTGCCGACCGACGTGGTCCACGACGTCGAGCGGATCCGCACGCGCAGCGGCTCGGCGAAGCTCCACGTGGCGCTCTCGAAGCTGCCGACGTTCCCGAGCTGGGACCAGGAGGGATCGGTGCATCGCGGCCTGATGGCGGTCTCGCCCTCGATGGAGTACCTCGAGCGGGCGTTCGACGACGCGAAGTACGGCGCGCCCTCGCGCCACCCGTACGCCGAGATCGTGTTCCCGACCGCGCACCAGCCGGAGGGCCTCGCGCCGCCCGGCAAGCACCTGCTGCTCGCGTTCACCCAGTACCTGCCGATCGAGACGCCGAACACCCAGCGCACACGAGACGCCTGGGCGAAGAAGGTCCTGGCCGAGATCGGTGCGTTCGCGCCGGGCATCGAGGACCTGGTGGAACACGTCGAGGTCCTGACGCCGAAGGACCTCGAGGACCGGTTCGGGCTGCTCGGCGGCAACATCGCGCAGGGCGAGCTGGTTCCGGACCAGCTGTTCTCGTTCCGGCCGATCCCCTTCTACGGCGACTACCGCACGCCGGTGAAGGGGCTGTACCTGTGCGGGGCCGGCACGCATCCGGGCGGCGGCGTGATGGGCGTGCCGGGCCGCAACGCCGCGACCGTGATGCTTCGGGACGCCCGCGTCGCACGCGCGACCGGCCGCGTGACGGGCCTCGTCCGACGGAGCTGACCGTGGACTGGTGGGAGGGGTTCTTCGAGCTCGGCGCCTGGCAGGGGGTGCAGCTCGGCTGGGACTCGCTGGAAGACGCCGAGCAGCAGGTCGACCTGATCGAGCGCGCCCTTCGCGTGGAGCCCGCTGCCCGGATCCTGGACGTCCCCTGCGGCACCGGCCGGGTCGGCAGGAGGCTCGTCGAGCGCGGCTACGACGTCGTCGGCGTGGACATCACGGAACGGTTCCTGGAGGAAGCGCGCGAGGCCGGCCTCACCGTGGAGCACGCCGACATGCGCGAGCTGCGGTTCGAGGAGGAGTTCGACGCGGCGATCTGCATGTGGGGGTCCTTCGGGTACTTCGACGACGCGGGCAACCTCGCGCAGGCGCGGGCCGCGGCGCGCGCACTGAAGCCGGGCGGCCGGTACCTGATCGACACGCCGGCGCTCGAGTCGATCTATCCGCGCTTCCGCGACCGGACCTGGTTCGACGCGGGCGACACGCTGGTCCTGAACGAGACCCGGTTCGTGCTGGACGAGGGGCGGGTCGAGACCGACTGGACGTTCGTGCGGGGGGCGGAGCGGGAGACCTTCCGTTCCTCCATCCGCGTCTACACGCTCGCGGCGCTCACCGACCTCCTGCGCGAGGCCGGCTTCACCGCGTTCGAGGCCCGCGACGACGAGCTCGAGCCGTTCGAGCTGGGGTCGTCGCGGCTGTGGCTCGTCGCGACCCGCTGAGCGGTCACGCCGCGAGGTCGCGGCGGGTGAAGCCGACGAACGCGATCGCGTAGCCGACGGCCGCGATGCCGAGGAGCACCGCGGCGTTCGCCGGATGGAAGCCGGTCACGAGCGGATCGGGCTCGAGGTACCACCGGAACGGCGACAGCGGACGGAGCGGCTCCAGGGCGGAGACGGTCGGCGCGACCGCGTTCAGGATGTACGTGACCACCGCGATCCCGGCGGCGACCGCGATCGCCCAGACCCTGCGTCCGGTCGTGGCGCCGACCGCCAACGCGATCGCGCCGAACGCACAGGCCAGCGACGCGAGCATCAGGCACGCGGCCGCCAGGTTCCCGACCGCCACGTGGAGCTGGAAGACCGGCCCGAGGATCGCCAGGACCACGAACAACGCGGCGCCGAGCGCCACCGCGATCGCGACCGTGGCCAGTGCCTTGTCGCGGAGCACCTGGGAGCGCCGCAGCGGTGTCGACAGCAGCAGGTCCAGCGAGCGCGCCTCCTCCTCGCCGGCGATCGCGCGCGCGCCGGCGCCGATCGCGTAGATCAGCAGCAGGATCACGCCCATCGAGCTGAAGATCTCGCCGCGGAGGTAGCCGGCCGGCGACGCGTAGTCGGTGCCGAGCACGTTCTTCAACGCGTCGGGCAGCTTGTCGATGTACGACTGCAGGTCGGCCGAGCTGGCCTTGATGCTCGGGAACAGCGACGCGTAGAGCAGTGCGATCGCGACGATGCCGATCATCCAGCCGGTGGCCGCGCGGCGCTGGTCGCGGACGCTCTTCGCCAGGAAGCCGCCGGGATGCTCGAGCGCGACGGTCGCGGTGCTCACGACGCGCCGCCGTCCTCGTAGAGGTTCAGGAAGATGTCCTCGAGGGTCGGCTCGCGGGTCGTGACGTCGACGACCGTGTGGGCCGCCGCCTGCTTCACGACCTCGTCGAGCTCACCGCGGACCGTCAGGCGGACCGTGTCCCCCAGCGCCGTGGCGGTCACCACCGACGGCAGCGTCGAGAACCGCTCGGCCGGCACCTCCTCGGCGAAGTGGAACTCGATCGTGCGCAGCGCCTTCGCCTTCAGGTCGCCGATGTCGTCGACCGTGATCAGGCGGCCCTCGCGGAGGATCGCGACGCGGTCGCAGATCCGCTCGACCTCGGGCATCACGTGCGAGCTCAGGAAGACGGTGCCGCCGCGGGCGCGCGCCTCGGCGATCATCGCGTAGAACTCCTGCTGCCCGAGAGGATCGAGGCCCTGCGTGGGCTCGTCGAGCACCAGCAGGTCCGGCTCGTGCATGAACGCCTGGATCAACGCGACCTTCCGCTTGTTCCCGTGGGAGAGCTCGTGGATCCGCGTCGCGAGGTCGAGCTTCAGCCGTTCGGCGTACCCGTCGATCCGCTCCCGAGGAAGCCCGCCGCGGAACTCCGCGAAGTCCTGCAGGTACTCGGCGCCGGTCAGCCGCTCGTACAGGCCGAGCTCGCCGGGCACGTAGCCGACCCTGCTCCGGATCGCCGGGCCGTCGGCGCGCGGATCGAGGCCGAAGACCGCGATCCGGCCCGCCGTCGGGCGAAGGAAGTCGAGCATCGTGCGGATCGTGGTGCTCTTGCCGGCCCCGTTCGGCCCGAGGTACCCGAAGACCTCGCCGGCGTGGACCTCGAAGGACAGGTCCACCACCCCGCGGGTCGTGCCGTAGGACTTCGTCAGCGCCTCGGCCAGGATCGGTGCATCCCGCCGCATACGGCCATGTTAGGGCCCCAGCTCATAGCCGAGGCGCCGGGGGAGGCTCGCGACGAAGCCGGTGAGCGGATCGGGACGTCCGCCACGGTCCTGCGCCTCGTCGACACGGACGATCGCGCCCTGCACCACGGCCGCCCCGACCGAGAGGAACGGCTCCGGCGGGAAGCGCCGAGGCTCGCGTTGGACCAGCGGCAGCGTGGTGTGCTCGTCCTCGATCCCGAGGGCGAGCGCCGCGAGGATCTTGCCGCCGAGGTGGCACGGTCCGACGCCGCCGCCCGTGTAGCCCGCCCCGATATGCAGCGCCCCGCCAGGGAGCGTTCCGAAGAACGGCTGGTGCAGCGCGGTCACGTCCATGGGGCCGCCCCACGCGGCCTCGAACCCGACGCCGTCCCACGACGGGAAGAACCGCCGGAGATCGTCGATCAACTTGACGATCGTCTGCGGGTCGTAGCGCAGGCGCGATCCGAGCCCGGTGCCGGCGCCGGCGGTCGCCGCCGCCGCGCCGAACGCGATCCGTCCGTCCGGCGTGGTGCGGAGGTAGTGCAGGGCGGTCCTGAGGTCGCCGATCCCCTCGCCGCCGGTCCAGCCGATCGCCTCGAGTCGCTCGGGCGCCGGCTCGGTCAGCACGATCGAGGTGCCGCGCGGCACGATCGTCCGGTGGAAGGCGGGGAGGGAGGCGGTCCACGCGCCCAGGCCGAGCACGCCGCGTTCGGCGACGACCTCCCCTCCCGGCGTCTCGACGCGGACCGGCGGTCCGGCGGCGAACCGGGCCACCGGGCTCGACTCGAAGATCCGCACGCCGCGGCGGAGCAGCTCGCGACGGAGCCCGAGCGCCAGGCGCGCCGGCTGCAACGTCGCGCCGGCCGGCTGGAGGTACCCCGCCCCGAACACCGGGGAGGCGCACCGGGCCGCCACGGCGTCCGCCTCCAGCTCTTCGAACCTGCCCCCGGCCACGCCGAGACGGTCGGCCTCCTCGAGGAGCTCGCGCCACGCGCCGTCCTGCGCGGGCGACGTCGCGACCGTGAGGAACCCGGCGCGGGTGAACCACGCGTCGACGTCGTGCTCGCCGAGCCACGCCTCCAGTTCGTCGACCGAACGTTCGGCGGCGCGGGCCATCCGGAGCGCGTCTTCGTCGCCGAGGTACCGCACGAGCGCCGGCAGGTCCTCCCACATCCCGTAGCAGAAGCCGCCGTTGCGTCCCGACGGACCGTTGCCGCAGCGTTCGTCGGCCTCCAGCAGGACCACGTCGAGCGAGGGCTCGTGCTCGCGCAGGAACCACGCGGTCCACATCCCGGTGTAGCCGCCGCCGAGGATCACGACGTCGGCGGTCGCGGACCCGCGCAGCGGCGGTCGCGGCTCGGCCTCGAACGCGGGGTCGGCGAGGGCCTCCTCCATCCACCACGACACGTCGGCCTGCCGGGGGAGCTCCCGGGCGGACCGGCGCGCTCGGGTCACGGGCCCAGGTTGTAGCCGAGCCGCCGCGGGAGCTTCGCCACGAAGTCCACGAACGGGTTCGGGTCGCGGTCCTCGTCGAGCGAGACGTCGCGGCGGTGGATCGCGCGGTTCGCGACCATCGCGCCGACCGAGCGGATCGGCTCGGGTGGGAACCGGCGCGGCTCGACGTCGACGTTCGGCAGCGCCAGCACGTCGTCGTACTTCGCCAGGGCCCGGTGGGCAAGGATCCGCCCGCCGAGGTGGCTCGGCCCGACGCCGTTGCCCGTGTAGCCCAGGCCGTAGTGGACGTTGCCGTTCTCGAGCGTGCCGAAGAACGGGACGTGGTCGCCGGCCACGTCGATCGGCCCGCCCCAGGCGGCCTCGATCGGCACGTCGCGGAACCCCGGGAACATCCGATGCAGGTCCTCGATCGCGACCCGGATCGACGCGTCGTCGTAGGCGAACCGTGGATCGATGTGCCGCGCAAGGTCCGGCTGCATCCCGCCGATCCCGAACGCGATCCGGCCGTCCGGCGTGGTGCGCAGGTAGTGGAGGGCCGAACGGTAGTCCGACACGCCGATCCCGCTCGTCCAGTTGGTCTCGGCCAGGCGGTCGGGCGCCGGCGCGGTCATCACGATGTAGGAGCCGCGGACCGTGATCGCCCGCTTGAACCGCTTCCAGTGCTGCGCCCACGCGTTGATCGCCAGCACCGCGGCCCCGGCGCGCGCCGTGCCGCCCGCCGTCTCGGCCACGGCGGGCTCGCCCGTCCCGAAGCGCGCGACGTGCGTGCCCTCGAAGATCCGCACGCCGCGCTCGAGCACGGCCTCGCGGAGCGCGCGCGCCAGGCGGGCCGGATGCACCGTGGCGCCCTTCGGGGTCAGCACGCCGCCGCGGAACACGGGCGAGTCGACCAGCTCACGTACCTCGTCGCGCCCGAGCGTCCGGAACACGTCGCCGAGTCCCAGCCGGTCGGCCGTGATGATCAGCTCGGCCCACGCACCGACCTGGGCGTCGGAGGACGCCACGCTGAGGTCGCCGTCGTGCGCGAACCATCCGTCGACGCCGCGGTCGTCCAGGAAGGCGCCGATCGCTTCGACCGAGTCCTGGCCCGCCTCGCACAGCCTGAGCGAGCCGGCCTCGCCGAACCGGGGGACGAGCTCGTCCAGATCGCCCCAGAACGAGTTCACGAAGCCGCCGTTGCGGCCGCTCGGGCCGCCCCCGCAGATGTCCTGCTCCAGGACCACCACGTCGGCGTCGGGCTCGAGCTCCTTCAGGAACCACGCGGACCACAGGCCGGTGTAGCCCCCGCCGAGGATCAGGACGTCGGCGGTGGTGTCGGCCGCCAGGGGCGGGCACTCGTCGCCGGCGAGCTCCGGCAGGGCGAGCGCGTCCCGCAGCCACCAGCTCCGCCCGGCGTCGGGCGGGATCGCGATCTCCGGGGTGGTCACGGCGGGGCAGTCTACGGGTCGGGCGCGCGCCGCGGGTTGGTACCGTGGGTTCCCCCAGGCCGACCCGAGGGAGGTTCGTTCGATGGCAGACGGCACTCGGGGCCGACCCCGGAGCTGGGAGGTCACCGAAGGTCCCCAACGGGCGCCCGCGCGGGCGATGCTGCGGGCGGTCGGGTTCTCCGAGGACGACTTCGGCAAGCCGCAGATCGGCGTCGCCTCCTCCTGGAACGAGGTGACACCCTGCAACTACCACCTCGACAAGCTCGCCGCGCTCGCGAAGGAAGGCGTCCGCCAGGGCGACGCGGTGCCGGTCGAGTTCACGACGATCGCGGTCTCCGACGGCATCGCGATGGGCCACGAAGGCATGAAGGCCTCGCTGATGAGCCGCGACCTGATCGCCGACTCGGTCGAGCTCGTGATGCATGCCGAGCGGATGGACGCGTTCGTCGGCATCGCCGGCTGCGACAAGTCCGAACCGGGGATGCTGATGGCGATCGCGCGGATGGACCTGCCGGCGGTCTACCTCTACGGCGGCACGATCCTGCCGGGCACCTACAAAGGTGTCGACGTCACGATCCAGGACGTCTTCGAGGCGGTGGGCGCGCACGCGAAGGGCAACCTGTCCGACGAGGACCTGCTGGGGCTCGAGCGCGCGGCCTGTCCGACGACCGGCTCGTGCGCCGGGATGTACACCGCGAACACGATGGCCGCGGTCGGCGAGGCGATCGGGATGTCGCTGCCGGGCTCGGCGAGCCCGCCCGCCGTCGACTACCGCCGTGAGGTCGCTGCCCGCGAGACCGGTCTGGCGGCCGCCCGCGCGGCCCAGCTCGACCTGCGGCCGCGCTCGATCATGACGAAGGAGGCCTTCGAGAACGCGATCGCCGTCGTGATGGCGCTCGCAGGCTCGACGAACGCGGTCCTGCACCTGCTCGCGATCGCGCGTGAGGCGCACGTCGAGCTGGAGCTCGAGGACTTCGACCGGATCAGCCGTTCGGTGCCGCACCTGGTCGACGTGCGCCCGGCGGGGCGGTTCGTGATGAGCGACCTCGACCGCGTGGGGGGCGTGCCGGTCGTGATGCGCGAGCTGCTCGACCTCGGGCTGCTGCACGGCGACTGCATGACGGTCACCGGCGCGACCGTGGCCGAGAACCTCGCGGCGCTCGATCCGCCCGCGCCCGACGGCGACGTGGTCCGCGCCGGCGACGCGCCGATCCACGCGGAGGGCGGCATCGCGATCCTCCGCGGCTCGCTCGCGCCGAACGGCTCGGTGATGAAGATCGCCGGGGCGGCCTCGCTGGAGTTCCGGGGCCGTGCGCGGCCGTTCGACTCGGAGCAGGCGGCGTTCGAGGCGGTCACCGGCGGCCGGATCGAGCCCGGCGACGTGATCGTGATCCGCTACGAGGGCCCGAAGGGCTCCCCCGGCATGCCCGAGATGCTCGCCGTGACCGCGGCGGTGGCCGGGGCCGGTCTCGGCAAGGACGTCGCGCTGATCACCGACGGCCGCTTCAGCGGCGCCACGAAGGGGTACAGCGTGGGCCACATCGCGCCGGAGGGGTTCGTCGGCGGCCCGATCGCGCTGGTCGAAGAGGGCGACGAGATCGTGATCGACGCGGAGGCGCGCCGGATCGACCTGGCGATCGACGACGCCGAGTTCGAACGCCGCCGCACCTCGTGGACGCAGCCGGCGGCCCGCTACACGCAGGGGGCGCTCGCGAAGTACGCGAAGGCGGTCTCGGGCGCCGATGTGGGAGCGGTGACCTGGTGAGTCGGGCGTTCACGTCGCCGGCGGCGCTGCAGTGCCGGATCTGCGGCCAGCAGTATCCGGTCGAGCCGCTCACGATCTGCGAGGAGTGTTTCGGGCCGCTCGAGCCCGCCTACGACCTCCAGTCCCTCGAGGGCGACCAGGTCCGCAAGCACGTCGAGGCCGGCCCCGCGAGCCTGTGGCGGTACGAGGACCTGCTCCCCGGCGGCCCCGGGATCGACCGGGTGGACCTGGGCGCCGGGTTCACGCCGCTGCGCCGCGCCGACAACCTCGCCGCGCGGCTGGGCCTGGGGACGCTCTGGATCAAGGACGACTCGGTGAACCCGTCGAACTCGTTCAAGGACCGCGTCGTGAGCGTCGCGATCACGATGGCGCGCGCGTTCGGGTTCGAGGCGATCTCGTGCGCGTCCACCGGCAACCTCGCGAACGCGACCGCAGCGCACGCCGCGAAGGCCGGCATGCCGTGCTACGTGTTCGTGCCCGACGACCTGGAGCGCGCGAAGATCCTGGCCACGGAGGCCTACGGCGCGAAGGTCGTGGCGGTCAAGGGGAACTACGACGACGTGAACCGGCTGTGCGCCGAGGTCGCCGACGCGCTGCCGTGGGCCTTCGTGAACGTGAACATGCGGCCGTACTACGCGGAGGGGTCGAAGTCGCTCGGGTTCGAGGTGGCCGAGCAGCTCGGCTGGCGGCTGCCCGACCACGTGGTCGTCCCGATCGCCAGCGGCGCGCTGCTGACGAAGGTCCACCGGGCCTTCAGCGAGCTGATCGCGGTCGGTGCGATCGAGGAGAAGCCGTACCGCGTCTCCGGCGCGCAGCCCGAGGGCTGCCGCCCGGTCGCCCAGGCGTTCCAGGACGGCGCCGAGGAGGTCCGGCCGGTGAAGCCCGATACGATCGCGCGCTCGCTCGCGATCGGGAACCCCGCGGACGGGATGTTCGCGATGCAGGTCGCACGGCAGACCGACGGGCGGATCGCGTGGTGCACCGAGCGCGAGATCATCGACGGGATCGAGCTGCTCGCCGAGACCGAGGGCGTCTTCACCGAGACGGCCGGCGGCGTCACGATCGCGGTCCTGCGCCGACTGGTGGAGCAGGGCGCGATCGGGCCGGGCGAGGAGACCGTCGCGTTCATCACCGGCAACGGGTACAAGACGGTCGAGGCGCTCGAGCCCTACCTCGAGCCGACGTTCCACGTCCCGCCCGACCTCGACACGTTCCTCGACGCGCTCGGCTGAGCGCGCCGACCCGGGGCTTCGCCGCTCAGCTCGCGGGAAGGGGTGCCGGGGGAGCTCCGTTCGCTCCGAACGGTTCGTAGAGGGCGTTCAGCGTCGCGGGGCCGAACGTCGCGGCCGTCCCGTCAGGATTGTCCGCGACGAGTCCGATCGTATGCGTCCCTGGACCGACGGGCCAGGCGACGTTCGTGGCGCAGTCCTGGTCGTACAGGGCGTTTCCGGGGCTGATGCTGACGCTCCGCGAGGTCGTCGAGAGCTTCGTCCCGTCGAGCGTGAGCCAGCACGACAGGGTGCCGTCGACCGCACCGAGGCTGTCGTCGATCGCCGAGGACGCGTCGATCACGAGGTAGCCCTTCTTGGGGGTCTTGATCGACGTCGACGTCACGGTGGCCGTCGTCAACGGGTTGACCCCGCCCGTCGTCCGCTTCGAGCTCACCCGGATCAACTGATTGGCGGTGTAGCCGTTCAGTCGCTGGGCGTTGACCGCCGCCGCGACCGCCGCGGTCCCGCCCGCGGCGACGGTCGCCGTGACGAACGCGACGACGATCGTGCCGAGGTGCCGCTTGATCCGCTCCATCGTTGCCTCCGATCTCCGGGTCCGGCCGACGGTCGAAGCTAGTCCGGGCATCGGCCGTGAACAAGCATCCCGCGCTGCGTCCGTCCGGTAGGGTCCGCACCATGGCGTTGCCGCTCGAGGACTACGCGTTGATCGGCGACACCCATACGGCGGGACTCGTGGGCCGCAACGGCTCGATCGACTGGCTCTGCCTGCCGCGGTTCGACTCGGGCGCGTGCTTCGCCGCCCTGCTCGGCAACGAGTCGCACGGCCGCTGGCTGCTGGCGCCCGCGGTGGTGCCGGCGCGGACGCGCCGCCGCTACCGCGAGGACACGCTGATCCTGGAGACCGATCACGCGGTCGACGACGGGCTCGTGCGCGTGACCGAGTTCATGACGCCCCGCCGCGGGCAGGCCCGGGTCGTCCGGCTGGTCGAGGGGATCCGCGGGGTGGTGCCGATGCGGACCGAGCTCCGGCTGCGGTTCGACTACGGCCTGGCGGTGCCGTGGCTGCGGCCCGGCCGCCGGACCGTCTCCGCGGTGGCCGGCCCCGACGCCGTCGAGCTGCGCACCGACGTGCCGGTCGACGTCGCGACCGGCACCGTGACGGCGGACTTCGAGGTGCGGGCCGGCGAGCGCCTCGCGTTCGTGCTGGTCTGGCACCGATCGTTCGAGCCGCCGCCCCCGAAGATCGATCCGTGGGACGCGCTGCGCAGCGCCACCCGCTACTGGCGGGAGTGGGCCTCCGCATGTACCTATGAGGGCGAGTGGCGTGAGGCGGTCCTGCGTTCGCTCGTGACGCTGAAGGCCCTGACCTACCGCCCGACCGGCGGCATCGTCGCGGCTCCGACGACGTCGCTGCCCGAAGACCTCGGCGGCGCGCGCAACTGGGACTACCGGATCTGCTGGCTCCGCGACGCCACGTTCACGCTGTTCAGCTTGCTGATGGCCGGCTACGAGCGCGAGGCCGAGGCGTGGCGCGAGTGGTTGCTCCGTGCGGTGGCCGGCGACCCGCGCGACCTCCGGATCATGTACGGCCTCGGCGGCGAACGGCGGCTGCCCGAGCTCGAGCTCGCGTGGCTGCCCGGCTACGAGAGCTCGCTCCCGGTCCGCGTGGGCAACGACGCGTCGCGCCAGTTCCAGCTGGACGTCTACGGCGAGGTCCTCGACCTGCTGCACCAGGCTTCGCGCGAGGGGCTCCCGCATGAGGAGCCGGTATGGGAGATGGAGCGCCGGATCATGGACGTGCTCGAGTCCACCTGGCGCGATCCCGACGAGGGGATCTGGGAGGTGCGCGGCGGCCGCCGGCACTTCGTGCACTCGAAGGTGATGGCGTGGGTCGGGGTGGATCGCGCGATCCGCGACGTGGAGCTGTTCGGGTTCGACGGGCCCGTCGATCGCTGGCGCGCGCTCCGCGACGAGATGCACGCGGAGGTCTGCCGCGAGGGCTACGACGCCGACCTCGGCGCTTTCGTGCAGTCGTACGGCTCGAAGGAGCTCGACGCCGCGATGCTGATGGTCCCGCTCGTCGGGTTCCTGCCGGCGCTCGACGAGCGCATGCTGGGGACGGTCCGCGCGATCCGGCAGCGCCTGCTGATCGACGGGTTCGTCCGCCGCTACGACCCCGGCTCCCACGTGGACGGGCTTCCCGGCGGCGAGGGGGCGTTCCTGCCGTGCACGTGCTGGCTGGCCGACAACCTGAAGCTGCAAGGGGAGGACGAGCTCGCGCGCGAGCTGTTCGAGCGCGTGCTGAGCGTCCGGACCGATCTCGGGCTGCTCTCCGAGGAATACGACGTGGGGCGCAAGCGCCTCGTCGGCAACTTCCCGCAGGCGTTCTCGCACGTGTCCCTGATCGGCACGGCTCGCAACCTGTCGAGGACCGAGGTCGGACCGGCCGAACGCCGGCTCCGGCCGGGACGGCTCTCGGGCCTGCGCAGCCGGATCGGGCCGCGGGCCGCCAGGCGATGAGCCTGGCCGATCTGCGGGAGCGCCTCTCCGCGGCCGCGATCCTGCTCGACTTCGACGGAACGCTGTCGCCGATCGTCGACCGGCCGCAGGACGCCGCGCCCGCGCCCGGCGCCGCCGAGGTGCTGACCGGCTTGGCCTCTCGGGCGGGTTCGGTCACGATCGTGACCGGCCGCCCGTCGGCGTTCGTTCGTGCGGCGCTGCCGGTGCCCGGCGTCGACGTGGTCGGGCTGTACGGGCTGGAGGGACACCCGCCCCTCGACGATGCGGTCCGAGGCGAGGTCGTCGCGGCGGTGGCCGGCGAGGCGGGGATCCACCTGGAGGACAAGGCGGCGAGCGTGGCCGTGCACCTGCGGACGGCGCCCGATCCGCGCGCGGTGGGCGAGCGGATCGGGCCGAGGCTGGTCGCGATCGCCGAGCGGCACGGGCTGGAGCTCTTGCACGGCAAGCTGGTGCTCGAGCTGGCCCCGGCGGGCGGAGGGAAAGGGGGCGTGGTCCGGGGCATCCTGTCTGAACGCGATCCGGCGGCGGCGCTCTACGCCGGCGACGACCTGGCCGACCTCTCCGCCTTCGCGGCGCTCGAGGACCTCGCGCGCCGGGGGGTTCCGGCCGTCCGCGTCGCGGTGCTCGGCGCCGAGACGCCGGAGGACCTGGTAGCGGTGGCCGACGCGATGGTGGAGGGGCCGGTCGGGTTGCTCGCGCTGCTCGCCGGCCTCTGACCTACCGGGGGACGAGTTCGAAGCCGTCCCCGGCCCGGTGGATCGTGCCGGCGACCGCCAGATGCGAGCCGGCCACCACGAGGTCCTCGTCGGCCGCGCGCGCGAGCAGGGCGCGGCGCGTGCGGCCGTTGGTCGGCTCGTCCATGTCCGACGCCGAGGTCCACTCCGGGTGTGGCACGTTCAGCGGGGAGACGAGCGCGTCTCCGCACCACAGGAGCGCGTCGCCCACCACCACGCCGACGTGCCCGGGCGTGTGCCCCGGGGCGGCGATCACCCGGACGCTCGAGGCCGCGGTGGCCTCGCCTTCGATCGCGTCGAGCAGGCCCGCGTCCAGCAGCGCCGCCAGGGCGGTCGCGGCCGGAACCCCCGCGTCGTCCGGCAACGCGGCGGCGGCGGGCGAGCCCCAGAACTCGGCTTCGATCCGCGCGATCACGTGCCGCGCGTCGGGGAAGGCGGGCTCGTTCCCGGGCCCGAGCAGCCCGCCGACGTGATCGGCGTGCCCGTGCGTGATCACCACGCAGCGCACGTCCGACGGCCGCACGCCGAGCTCTGCCAGCTCACCCCGGAGATGGCCGGCGTCGACGCCCTCCGCGAAGCGGCCGAGCCCGGTGAACCGGCCCATCCCGGCGTCGACCAGCACCAGGCCGTCGCCGCTCTCGATCAGCAGCGCCGCGATCGGTCCCCGCAGCTTCCCGTCGGCGTCGAGGTGCTCACGCACGAACGGCCCCTGGACGTCCTCCGAGTAGCCACGGAACACGAACCGGGGAGAGACCGACCGCCAGCCGTCGAGGATCACGCGGCAGCGCGCGCCGGCCGCGTCGAACGTCTCCGCTGAGGCTCCGCCCGCTCCCGGCATCGTGGCCGGGAGCCTACGTCCGTCCGCGGTTTGCGTTGCGCGGCTGGTCGGAGCAGACTCCCACCGGTCGCGAGGTGGGAGGGGGATGGATGTCGACGCATGAGGACCAGGTGGCGCGTGACGCCGCCGATCTGGAGAAGTTCGGGTACAAACAGGAGTTGGAGCGGGGCCTCGGCACGTTCAGTTCGTTCGCCGTGGCCTTCAGCTACATCTCCCCGTCGACGGGCATCTTCACGCTGTTCTTCCTCGGCATCTCGGCGCTCGGCGCCCGCCTGTTCTGGACCTGGCCCGTCGTGGCCCTGTTCCAGTTCATCGTGGCGCTGAACTTCGCCGAGGTCACGAGCCACTTCCCACTGGCCGGCTCGGTCTACCAGTGGACGAAGTACCTGGCCGGCCGCGGCTACGCGTGGATCACCGGCTGGTTCTATCTGTTCGCCGGGATCCTCACGGTGTCCTCGGTCTGCGCGACCCTGCCGATCGCGCTGATCCCCGCGCTGAACTACATGTTCGGCTGGCACCTGAACGACGCGCTGGGCAGCGCCGACCAGAAGGTGGTCGCCGTGATCACGCTCGTGTTGATCACGGTGCTGAACATCTACGGCGTGAAGCTCGTCGCGATCATCAACAACACCGGCGTGATCTTCGAGATCCTCGGCATGGTGGTGTTCGCGGTGTTCCTGGCGGCCGTGCATAACCACAACGGCGTGGGGGTGATCTTCGGCTCGCAATACGCGGGGAACTACGCGAACTTCCCGGCCGCGACGACGTTGCCGTTCTTCCTGGTCGGCATGTTCATGTCGTTGTACGTGATCTACGGCTTCGACACGGCCTCGACCCTCGCGGAGGAGACCCGGAACCCGCGCGCCGAGGCGCCGAAGGCGGTCCTCGCGGCCGTGGCCGGCGCGTTCGTGATCGGCGAGATCTTCCTGTGGGGCGTCCTGATCGCGGCGCCGGACATCCCGAAGGAGTCCGCCTCGCTCGCGGCCTCGCCCGGCACGATCATCGCCGAGGTGATGTCGGGAGCCGGCAGCACCCTGTACCTGCTGGTCGTGTCGGCCGCGATCTTCGTGTGCTGCATGGCGATCCTGACCGCGACGATCCGGCTGGCGTTCGGCATGGCGCGCGACGACCAGCTGCCGTTCTCCCGCTCGATGGCGAAGGTCAGCCCGCGGCTGCACACGCCGATCGCGACCTGCATCATCGTCGGCGTCCTGGCGGCGGTGCCGTTCATCCAGTTCGTCGGCGCGGCCGTGATCGCCGTCGGTGCCACGGCGTCGATCTACCTGAGCTACGTGCTCGGGAACCTCGCGGTGCTCCGGGCGCGGACGAAGGGATGGCCGCGCACGCCGGCGCCGTTCAAGCTCGGTGGCTGGGGGATGGTCATCAACGTGATCGCGCTCCTGTGGGGCCTCGCGATGATGCTGAACTTCCTGACGCCGTCGTCCTCGGTGAACGCCTGGGATCCGGGGAGCGCATCGGCCTCGAACTACCTGCGGATCTTCTCGAACCCGAAGCCCGTGCAGTCGGACTACTACGTGCAGGGGCAGCAGCTGCTGAACTTCCACATCGGGTTCCTGAACAAGATCCCCGTGATCTGGACCGTGTTCGTGGTGATCTTCGCCGCGGGCGCGCTCTACTATTGGATCGCCCAGAAGAAGAAGCCGTGGGAGCCGGTCGTGCCCCCGGACGAAGACGTCTCGATGCTGCAGACAACCTGATCGGGTCGGCGGACGGGGCGCGCCACGCCCCGTCCGCGCCCGCGGAACCGTGATGCCGATCAAGCTCGTCACCACCGACAAGGCCGCCGCGTTCATCGCCGAGCGCGGCGGCGAGGCGTGGGTCTGGCTCGACCCGCGCCGCGGTCTGGTCGGCTCGTTCGTCTGGCTCGAGGCGCACACGGAGTCGCCGCGCTCGAGCCGTCGGTCGAGCTTCACCAGAAGCTCCCGGCGGCCACACCGCTTCGACACGATCGAAGGTGACGGCGTCACCGTGCACTTCGATCACGGCAGGCTCGATCCGCCCGAGGAGCTTCACCTGGACGTGAAAGGGTGGCGGAAGGGGACGCGGCGGCTCGAGGCGTATTGGAACGGCTGCGTCTTCGCGGGGCCCGACGTGCCGGTGCCGGAGCGCCGCTGAGCGCGATGCCGGCCGCGGGCGATCCGGCGACGAGCGCCGGCGGCCGGTGGGGACCGTTCCTCCTGTGGACCGTGTACGGGTTCGCGACCGGCTTCGCGGTGTTCGCGGTGGCGCCGGCCGCGCTCCTGCTCGTGCTGCTCGCGGTGGTCGGTCTGGCCGTCCGTCCCGCCCTCCGAGCGGGGGCGCCGGGACTCATCACCGGCGCAGGCGGGGTGTCGCTGTTGGTCGCGTTCCTGCAGCGTCGCGGCCCGGGGACGGTGTGCTGGCACACCGCGACCGCTGTCGGCTGCGACCAGTACTTGAACCCCTGGCCGTGGCTCGTGGTCGGTCTGGTGCTGGTCGTCGCGGGCATCGTGGTCCACGTGCGCGTGATGCGGGCCGCCTGAGCTTGGGTATCGTTCCCGCGGGATGAGCACGGAGGAGACGGGAGGGGCCGCCGCCTCGCTGCCGGGCGTCGCCGTCGGCAAGCGCCGGCTGCGCCGGCCCTCGGGGACGGCGCCGCCGCTGCCGCATCCTCCGATCTGGCGCCGCCTGATCGTCCTGTCGGTGATCGTGGCTGCGATCGGCGCCATCCTTGCCGCATTGATCGATGTCGGCGCGGACTACAACCCGCCGCTCGCCGGCGACGTCCGGATCCTCCGATGGGCCGAGGGGATCCGGACGACCGGCCTGGTCGACGTCGCCAAGGTGTTCAACGCTCTCGCAACGACCGCGGCGCTGCTGGCGATCCGGTGGGTCGCGATCATCGCCCTCGCGTTCTACCGGCGGTTCCGGCACCTCGTGGTTGCCCTCGTGACGTGGGCGGCCGCGGATCTCGCGTTCCTCTTGTTGCACGTACGGCTGCTGCCGCCGAACCAGCTGGTGCCGCCGATCTCCGTGATCGAGGGCCCGGTCGTGGACGGCAAGTTGACGTACTACTTCCCCGGCGCCGCCGTCGTCGGCCTGTCGGTCACGCTGTTCACCGTCCTGTACGCGATGGTGCCGGCCCGCTACCGGTTCCGAGCCAGCTTCGGCGTGATCGCGCTCCTGATCGTGATCGCCGCGGCGCGGATCCTCCTCGCCTCCAGCTACCCGAGCGCGCTGGTCTACGGCATCATCCTCGGCGGTGTGATCGTGCAGCTGATGTTCACGTGGCTCGCGCCGCACGAGTCCTTCCCGGTCTCGTACGCGCGCGGGGGCAACGCCGCGCACCTGGACCTCCACGGCGCTCGCGGCGAGGCCGTGAAGACGGCGATGCGCGAGCAGCTCGCGATCGAGGTGACCGACGTGCGGGCCTTCGGCGACGAAGGGTCGGGCGGATCCACGCCGCTGCTGATGACGACCGAGGACGGCACGAAGATCTTCGGCAAGATCCTGGCCACGAGCCACGCCCGCGCCGACCGGTGGTACCGGATCATGCGCACGATCCTGTACGGCCAGCTCGAGGACGAGGCGCCGTTCGGTACGGTGCGCCGGCTGATCGAGTACGAGGACTACGCGCTGCGGCTCCTCGACGACGACGGCATCCGCGTCGCGAAGTCGTACGGGATCGTCGAGCTCACCCCGAACGAGGAGTACCTGCTTCCCACGGAGTTCTTCGACGGCTCCGTGACGCTCGGGCACGCCGAGGTGAACGACGAGATCGTGGATCAGGCGATGGCGCTGATGCGCACGCTCTGGGACGACGGATTGGCGCACCGCGACATCAAGCCCGCGAACCTGCTGGTGGTCGAGGGGCGGCTGCAGCTGATCGACGTCTCGGGTCTGGAGATCCGGTCCTCGGCGTGGCGCCAGGCCGTCGACCTGGCGAACATGATGCTGGTGATGGCCCTGCGCACCGACGCGAAGACGGTGTACGAGGCGGCGATGCGCTACTTCACGCCGCAGGAGGTTGGCGAGGCCTTCGCGTGCGCCGTCGGACTC
>Ga0187785_10000287_pt1 | contig 19128 bp, 19 predicted proteins | sample 0815_BV2_4_20_MG_FD_132466 | JGI IMG/M metagenome (GOLD analysis project Ga0187785, IMG submission 132466) | Tropical peat soil microbial communities from peatlands in Department of Meta, Colombia - 0815_BV2_4_20_MG | ecosystem: Environmental > Terrestrial > Soil > Wetlands > Peat | place...
CACTTGAAATATGATTTCTTCGGCGATATTAGTTTCTACGATTGTTTTTGATCGATTATCGATAGCCGAAGTAATAACCGTATACCCTTTTTTAGTATTTATTGTTATATCATGGTTATTTCAACGAAAATAAAAATAATACAAATTATTCGTAGCCAACCAACTATAAATACGAGCGTATACACACAATACTATTGGTGGTATCACTGAACCATAAAATCATAATATCAATATTGCTGATTACAACTATCCTATCCATAAGCGGATGCTGCTCCTGCTGCTCACTTCTACCGAAAGACAATACAAATAATAACCCGACGACACCCACTCCCGATCCACAGTTAGCCGTTACCTCTAGTTCTACGGCGACTTCCGAAGTCACTGCTACACCCTTGATCACTGCTACATCTAGTTCTACGGTGACTTCCGAAGTTACTGCTACTCCAACACCTGCGGCAACCCCGGTTTCCGAGCCGCGCCGGCTTGCTACGGGCACGTACATAGTAAGAAACTCCAACAGTGGAGACGGAAAACTCCAGATCGATAACGGACTGACTCAAGATGCAGCCGTGCTGCTAGCGCCTGAGCTGTCCTCAAAGGCCGTCATCAGCGTGTATATGCAGAGTGGTGACGAGTTCACCATCACCGGGATACCCGACGGGAATTACATTGTATATTACCGGATAGGCACAGATTGGGATAGCGACATGGATAAATTCACCCAACCGGGGCAGAACGGGCGCTTCGAGGATACACTGAACTTCGAGACCACCAGCGATAAGTATACCACATACGAACTCACCCTGCAGCCAGTTGAGGGCGGCACCGCTGAAACTTACGAAGTGAACGACGCTAACATGCCAAGCACATAATATGCATGATCATGATAGCTGACCGCAGCCCCTCATTAGGGGCTGCAATCGCCCAATTTTAAGTCAGAGCGGTTCTCATAGACCGTTGTGTGGCAGAGGGGGGTTTTCGTGACCGATAACCATATAAGACGCCCCGTATCAACTTTTTTACTGAGCATAAAATCTGGGACTATGCCGGTGGCATATTCCAAAAAACTCTTGCAGGAGACAATCATTCGGTTGAGCCTGTCGCCTTCAGTTCGGATGGTACCAAAATAGCATCAGGCAGCTCGAATAGGACCAAGCCGTAAATAACAAATACGATAGCTCTAAGGCTATCAAAAAAGATTATAATTTATTAAATCCAGATTATGTCAGGAGAATTGTTTTTGCCGAAACTCATAAGTTGAGATGATACTTCGCAGAAGCTTTTAAAGTCGTTAGGGCCAATTAGTGAATAATGAAATTTAAAGGTTGGCTACTGGATGCGGACTACATCGTTGAAAATAATCGCCCTATTATACGGTTGTGGTGCGTCGACGATAAGGGCCGTAGCGCTGTCCTGTTCGATCGGACCTTCGAACCTTACTTCTATGTGATCCCTTATGGCGACGTTCCGATCTCCGCGTTTGAGAACATTTCGGACGAGGTCGGCGGCGAGATCATCATCCCGGTACGTGTGGACATCGTCGACCGGAAAAATTTCGGTGCGCCGATCAAGTGCTACCGCATTTTTACGAGGCTGCCGCGCGATGTGCCATACCTGCGGGAAGCGGCCAAACGCTACGGGGATGTCCGCGAGGCCGATATCCTGTTTGGCGTCCGCTATATCATCGATAAAAGGCTGGTTCCCATGGGCGGCATCCAGGCGGAGGGGAAGCCGGTTGAGATTGGATATTCCGGGATCGGAATGGAATGCGAGACACCTAAAGCGATAGCCATGGAAGGGGATGCGCCGGTAAAGATCATGGCCTTCGATTGCGAGATGTTCAACCCTCGGGGCATGCCTAATCCAAAAGAAGATCCTATAGTGCTTATTTCAATCAGCACTGGGGACCAAGTGAAGGTACTGGAGGCCCAGGATAAAGATGATAAGAAACTGATTAGAGATTTCGTCCATTTCGTCCATGAATATGATCCGGATGTCATTATAGGATACAACCAAGACGCCTTTGACTGGCCTTATATTATGGAGCGGGCGAAAGGCCACAAGATCAGGCTGGGCGTCTCCCGCGATGGGACCGTGCCTATGCATGGACGGGGTGGGGTACAGAAAAAAGTGAAGCTGATCGGCCGGCTCAACGTCGATTTGTACCAGGTGGCGGCTAGAGATGTGGACGGCATCAAAATAAAGACTCTGGACAACGTAGCCGACTACCTCGGAATTATGAAAAAAGACGAGCGTGTCAACATCCCGCCCGCCGAGATCTTCAGGTATTGGGACGACCCGGCTTTACGGAAAACGTTGACCGCCTACACTCAGGATGACGTGGTTAGCACCTTCGGCATTGGCCGGGAGCTGCTGCCCCTGCAGTACGAGTTTGTTCGGATGATTCATGAGCCGCTGGATAACGTATCGAAAATGGGAAGAGGTCGCCAGGTCGAGGCGTATCTGTCTTATATCGCCTACGAGCATGGCGAGCTGATTCCTTCCCGGGCGGGAGAAGTCGAGACTTATGCTGGTGGCTTCGTCTTCGAGCCTGTCAAAGGCATCCACAAGAATGTGGCAGCGCTGGACTTCTCGGCCATGTACCCATCGATCATGATCGCCTATAACATATCGCCCGATACCGTCTGCAAGGCTGACGACATCGATTGCTCCGATCCCGCTCCCGATGTGGGCCACCGGTTTAAAAAGAGCCCGAAAGGCTTCTTCACCACGATCCTGAAGGACCTGGTGACTCATCGCAGCACTCTGAAAAAGCGGCTGGCAGTAACCGATCGTAATGGCAGCGAATACCGGCTGCTGGATATCCGTCAGAAATCGATCAAGATCCTGACCAACGCGTTTTATGGATATACCGGGTGGGCTCAGGCGAAATGGTACCGCAGGGAGTGCGCGGAGGCCACCTCGGCATGGGGCCGATACTTTATCAAAAAAGCCAATGATATCGCAGTTGAGATGGGGCTTGAAGTGCTCTATGGTGACACAGACTCGCTATTCGTGAAATCGAAGAGTAAAAAGGGCCTCATTGTTATAGTGCAGCAGTTTATACAGCAGGTGAAGTCAGAGCTGCCGCTGGATATGGACGTGGACAATGTCTACCGGATCATTTTCTTTACCGAGTCCAAAAAGCGCTATGCTGGGCTGACTGAACGGGGAGATATCGTCGTCAGGGGCCTGGAGGTACGCCGAGGCGACTGGTGTGAACTCGCCAAGGACCTCCAGTCCGAGGTCATCCGTATCATCCTTGAGGAGGAGAATCCTGCTAAGGCGGCCAAGTTTGTTAAGGATACCATTGATAGGGTGAAAAACGGCAAAGTAGCCTTGGATGATCTGATCATTCACAAGACACTGACCAAGAGCGTGGCCCGATACGAGAGCGCCCAGGCACATGTAAAAGCGGCGGAAAGGGCGAAGGAGCTGGACATCTCCGCCGAGATCGGTAGTAAGATTAGCTACGTGATCGTTAAAGGCCCGGGAACGCTGAGCGATCGGGCGTACCCGGTTGACATGTTTCAAGGGTTCCGGGATGGCAGGCTCCACACCAGGAACAGGAACTACGAGATCGATACTGACTATTACGTCGATAAGCAGCTGGTGCCCACGGCGCTGCGCATACTGGGATACTTCGGATATTCCGAAGATGCCCTGAAGGGGCGAAGTGTGCAGGGAACCCTCGAAAGCTTCTTTTAGACGGTGCAATAATAGCTGCGCTGTGTCGGAACACAGATTGACCAGTGTTCCCGCGCTCGTTGTGTTAGTGGTTATACTTGTGGGGGTGGTTATATGATCCTCTCCTTGCCTGGGGGTTCCCGTGGGTAGCACGAAAACACAAAACTCTTTTTAGAGGGACACGAAAACTGTAATTCATTAAGGGGTCCGTGGCCAAACCACTAACTGCACGAGGACACAGGTTAAAACGCGAAGGACACTAACAAACGGTCTTAGAACATGAATAGATTCCCATAAAACAAGAAAACACAAAATCAAAACATAAATAGTTTTTATTCGTGGCGTCATAAGTTATCGCATATCAACCGCCAATGCTTGGAGGGATGTGCCCCGATTTTGCTGTAAATCCTAGGTCAACCAAGGAGCTTCAGAGGGGTCAAACTGAATTTACGGAAAAATCGGGCATATACGGGAAACCAGATTTGACACGATACCTGAAACATGCAGCCCATAAAAATTATTGCTAAAACAGCCCTGATCCGCTTATTTCTTGTATCAGCATTTTCATCGATAGCTGCCATGATATTCAACGGGGGTATTTGATGATGGCCAGACGGAAATTTGTTTTTATTGCTCTCGCTGTCATAGCAATACTATCGTTGAGCACACAGGCGGTTGCACAGTCTACGATCTCTACGATTGGGGCCGGGCTCAGTATTGGTAATGTCGGATGGGGTGGCTTCAGCATGTTCGGTCCGTGGGGACTTTATGACCAGTACGGGCTGTTTGGGCCTTACGGGCTGTTTGGGCCTTCAGGGCCAGGTTATGGCAGCGGGCTTGGGTTCAATGGCTTCGGCATGCATGGCCCTATACCAACCAGGGAACAGATGCTGGCGGAGATCAATCCAGGCGCGTTGAAATAGTGCGCGGAATTTGTTTTGTGTACCACGATTCAGGTATACAATCCAGCGTCAGCTTTTTTATGCCCAATATTTTTTACTATACTTTCGACGCGCTCTAACCCTTATTTTATATTCGGTCCTGACGTATCTCCGTTATGATGGGAGAAAAGTACTTCATGCTGGAGGAGCGGATGCGCATACTGTCAGAGGGCACCAGGTATGACAGTTGCAATAGCACTACACTATGTCATACTTTTACCCCTGACGGCCGGTGCATCCAGCTGTACAAGACTCTGATGACAAACCGATGCAGCGGCGAGTGCCTCTACTGCCCGAATCGGTGCGGCCGGGATGTTACACGCGTTTCGTTATCTCCGGACGAGATCGTCAGGATCACTTGGGACTTCTACCGTAGGAACGCTATCGAAGGCCTTTTTCTCTCTTCGGGGATCGTCGGCGACCCGGAGCGTACCACGCAAAAGCAGATCGACGTGATCAGGGCGCTCCGGAATAGCGGCTTTCCGGGTTACATTCACGTCCGTATGATGCCCGGGGCGCCGCGAGATCTGATCCGGGAAGTTTCACTCCACGCGAATAAGTTTGGCGTCAACGCTGAAACCACCTGTAGATCCAGGTATGATGAGATCTGTCCGAACTTCGACTATGATATTGACATCCTGCGCAGAATGTCGTGGACGTACGAGAATGTTAGGCGCCGAAGGATAGAGGTCCGGTATGGTGAAGGTATCGTTGGCTCTAACGACACCCAGTTCGTTGTCGGCGCTACGGGAGAGCCGGATCGGGAGATCATCAGCACGATCGAGCGTTTCACGGGCACATACGGACTGCGCAGACCGTTCTTCATGAGCTTTGACCCGGTAGCCGGAACGCCATTGGAGGCAGGTACAGCTTCGCCACTGTGGCGAGAAACCCGGCTATATCAGACCTCGTACTTGATGAAGAGCTACGGACTCAGATGTAAAGACTTGGAACCCATTTTGAGCGATAACGGCTTCCTTCCTGACGAGGATCCGAAGATGGTCATGGCACGGCTGAACAAAGACCTGTTCCCGCTGGACATCAACACGGCCAATTATCAAGAGCTGTTGCGGGTGCCAGGCATCGGCCCTACCACAGCGAACAGGATCCTTCGCTGCCGGCCCATCACCGCGTATGCCCAGCTTGATGCCATGGGAGTCGTAATCAGACGGGCGAGGCCATTCATCAAAGTGGGGAATAAGCTGCAGGCCAGTCTGGAGGCTTTCACATGATCATCGGGTATAAAAAGAATGTATGGGATGTGCTGCGGGCGGCCATCATCATGAGCCGGGAGCCGGGAGCCACGTTTGTCTGCGGCAAAAGCGAGAAGGACCTCGAAGCCCGGTTATTACGCTACCAGGGGGACGTCATCGAGAAGGTTTCGTCTATTGTGCCCAATGTGCCCGGATCGATCAAGCTGAAGTTGCGGGAACGTCTCCCCCGGGCGGGTAGTCGGTGTCAGCCTTCCCTTCACACTTTTATCACATACTCCCTGCGGCATAGGGAGTGCGTGCCGAATGAGTTGATCGGGCTACTGGCGATGTACCATCCGGACATAGGACAGGTACTGGCATGTAAGGACGGACGTTCTAAGAAGTACTTTAGGCTACAGATGGATGTATCGCGGGAGGTCGAACGGCTACGTGCTCATACCCGGCCCCGTCCAGCCAGGGGCGTCATGTATGTCGAGATCGCGCCGGAGCACCTGGTAACCGACATCTATCTCGAATGGATCGGTAAACGCATCAACGATCGGGTCTCCATCGTAAAATCTCATCGAGACTTCTACATAGTCAACGCGCACTTCCTGGGGTACGACGCCCAGTACAAGGAAATATCGCCTGAAGAAGCGTCGAAGCTGGTTGGTGACATCCCAAATACAGATAGCGAGCTGCAGGTATGGGAATCGTTCTACGATTCCCAGGCTATCGAGAGCCGACGCAACAAGGCTCACGCGAAGAAAATGCTGCCTGAGAAGTACACATACCTGAGCCCTGAGATCCGGATCGAGCGGAAAAAGATAGAGCGCGGGATCCCTAGGAGTACCCTTGACGATTTCATCTGACGACAATCCTGCCCGAAAAAATGAAACCTGCCAAAATATCGGCCATTTTCATTTCCAATCCTTATGGCACTCCTTATGGCACTCCTTATGGCACCTTACTTATTTATAACTGAAACACTGCTCTGCATCGGCTTGGTCCCGATCAGAGTCTTAGATCCGTCTCGCTCAAGTTTCTCGATCAGCGCCTGCTTGACCAGGTCCATGTCATCCGTCCGGAAGGCGACCTTTATGCCCCGGTCGTCTTTGAGGTATCGGTAGCCTCTGATGATGGCGATTGGGGTGCCCTCGTCGGCCTCGCCCATGAGCATGTTGGCGCAGGCAGCCACCTCATCGGCGACCCCCTGGATGGTGATCTTGAGTTTATGGCCGAAAAGGTCTACGTCACCGCGGCGGTCATGCAGCGCCGCGATGTCGGCACAGCCCACTGCTACGCCGATCTGGCCCTCCCTGAACGACCTGCCGTTCGTGTCGGTGATGATGATCGCAACCTGCCTGCCAGTAAGCTCTTTGATGCGGTCCCGGATCTTCCGGGCGGTCCGGTCCGAGTCCTCAGGCAGCAGCAAAATGTATCCTGTTTCGGTGTTAGAGCGATCGATGCCTGCATTGATACAGACGTTGCCATGGATCGTCTGTACGAGAAGCGGGTGTTTGATCAGCACCCGGGTGCTGTTGTTCAGCACGAACTGGATGAACACCGGGTCCTCATTATTGAGCACCGCCAGCTCTTCGGCCTCGGGGGTCGGTACGACGCCATCGAGGAGCACACGGCGGCCTTCGGCCTTGGATACAATCGTCGATGCGAATACGACGATATCATTATCCTCTAGCTGCACCCTATCGGAGACGATCTTCGCCAGATCATCTCCCTTCTGTATCATCGGCACATCGTCGACAGTAAACCCGGTAATCCTCACACGAACAAACCTCGGTCCGATAGTTTAAAGACAGCTAGGGTCCTGAAATTACTTAAACCTTCTGTGGTAGGTCGGAAAATAATGGATTTTGACCTTGTAAATCGAAAAATCTATTTAAATTCGAATGTCTCCTTTCCAGCCTGCCCCCGAACATGCTCTTCTACTGGCTCTACATTGCCCCGGATCTTTTTTCGCTTTCGCATATCCTCTTCCTCACGCCGCTCTCCAGGCGTCTTATGTCCGCGATCTACTTCACGTCCCATGATCATCACCGTAATTGTGCTATCATACCTATAAATGATATTCATCCGATATTTTATTGAGCTATCATCAGATATTTTATTGAGTTAAAGCTCGTATCTTGGTTGTCTTGCATCTTTTTTCCTGTGCTTTTTCGTGTGATCCCGGTCGATCTCCTCGTTGCTGGTTTTATCGGACGTTGCCGCATCGATCCATGTTACCACGCCGTGCTGGATTTCCTGTATTTCGTCCGGCGTCGCAATGTATTGTCTTGAGGAATCGGCCGGAGGCCATGTGGGAATACGTTCCGTTGAGTAGTCAATCCTGCCGGTCATGACGATTTCATCCGAAGCGCCCGGCTCGTCCCGGGGGGCCACATATGGATCGGGCTTTTCATCTGATGTCCACCCGGGAGGCTGTTTTCTTCGCTTTTGTTGCTCTGCCATAGAGATGTCCACGTCCTGATACATATTGGGTGCGCGACTTTTTTAACGCTGTTCGGGAAATCCGCGGAAAATTATCTGCTTGGAGACAGATCAAATGCAATAACCGCATACTTAGCTGACGAGCCGACTGGAATGCATATACGCCCAGAGGCGCTACCATCGAACAGCCGTCGCTTGAATGCATAGGGTAGGCTAGAGCCACCGATCCTAGTATGCTCAGGGTTTCTCGTCGTGTGAAAGGTGCCTTCGTCGATACATAGCTGCCCGTGTATAAGCGGCTTTTTTATATCCACAGTGATGGTGGATATGCGAACGTAAAAGGGCACTGCGAGCATCAGCCTGGACCGTTCCTCTGCACCGGGGGTAACTAACTGTATCTTCGCGCGGTACCACCCATTCGGACTAAGTTCCCACTTGAGTAGCGCGCCACTACCTCCAGTAAAAATCAACTTTTTACAGTATGGTGTGGGTTTCGGCCCTGACTTGTGGTAAGAATCAGGCGCGAATATGGCGCCTTCGAACTTCTCGATCGATGATGGCACAGCAGACTCTTCCTCATCCACGACCGATATGGACCTGACGTTGCCTGGGTTTTCGATGAAAAAGATGCCGATACATGGAATTTCGGGGGCGTTATTCAGGCTTTTTTTGATGGCTCTGGAATCAAGATTTGGAAAGCCCATCACCAGGATCAACTCTATAGCGTTGACCGTTACGGTCATCTCGATATTTCTGAGTATCACCTCCGTTCCTGTAAAAGCCGATTGGATATGGCAATCGTTCTGGGTAGGAGAATCAGCTGAAGGCATGTTGTATCTGGTCCGCTCCAGCTGGTCAGCTGCGATGATTACCCTCAAAGCCAGAGCGTCGTTTTTCTGTGACAGGGCGATCTGCATGGCTTCTTCTAGCGATTCTCCAGAACGCTCATAATCGCATATCCCTCTGCTGGCTTCCGAAAGTCCGATCAAGGAGCCGGCAATTTCAGGGTTGTTCGTCATCGGACGTCTGATAGCAATCGAATCTTCAAATGCCGTCTGTGCATCCGCAAACTTGTTCAGCATCATATTTACGGTACCTATATTGTGGAGAACGCTGGCGATCTCGTCGTTGAGCCGTCCATCGGCATTCTCGCCTCGCAGCGAAAATAGCGCAATTTTCAGTTCGGAAAGCGCCTCTCTAAACAGGCCGCGTGCCGCCAGCGACTTTGCCTTTTCGCCGTGGGTAACGCCGATCCGAGCCAGCCTTGTGAGCTTTTTAGGGACAGCCATCAAATCAATTAATTGTACGTTTAAGAGTATTAAAAGCCATCGTAACCCAGTAGATTATAGCAGTTTTTAAAGGATTTTAGGCGTTCGGCGTCCTATCTCACCATATCTGAGCAATCGGTTATGCGCAGCGCAGCGATCGTATTCCTTCACAGGTTCAGTCTATGCTACAGCCTGATCTAAAGAGGCGGAAGGCTGAGCTATTTATTCAACACAGCATCTTTTTCTGGGATAGGTAAGCGTCGATAGCATCACGGCTCGGCAGAGTGATATTTTCAGGTGGAGAGCATAGATCATGCCATCTGATCCTCAGATGCTTCTCCGGCTCTATATTATCCGGTTCGCCTTCAGCGATGCAGTTGTACAGAATGCTGACCCAGTGCTGGTCATCAAAAATACGATCGGATACGGCTAAAAAATCGTAAGACCGTGTTTTCAGCCCGGTTTCTTCGGCCACTTCTCTGGCCATCGCCTGTTCCAGTGTCTCGAACGGCTCAACCATCCCACCGGGAATCGTCCATAGTCCAGCATTATTTCTGCAGGCTTTCGAGCGCAGCAGCATCAGGACTTTATCTTCCCGTACCACGATAGCCCCTACTCCCAGTCCAACATAGTCCCTGCCAGGGATCATCTGGTTTAGATAAACGCTCTTCTTTTAAAAGTATTGCGGGGACGCGATCGATCGATCAACCAATCAGTCATCGAAGTTATTGATATCGAGCGTGGAGCGAGAGAAACCTCGGTTGTTTTAGCGCCGTGTTGAATCGGGTTTCTTTGGCTCATCAACTATTCAGCCTTTAACCGCTTTATGCTTTATTAAGTTACAACTATTTTGAGCGTCTTTCATAAGGTTGCGAGTGCTGGAGGTTGTAGATGGTATGGGGCCGGCCTTAACCTGGATGAGAATCGCGCCTCTACCATCCATGGGATGGCAAGCGTTTTTCTATGAAACAGGGAGGAAGCCATAGCCTCTTCAGGGAATGGCAGTTCGCATGGACGGATGCATGGTGGCATGTCACGACTAAAGTTAAGAGGGGGATGTCATCCGTAGACGGCGTCATAAGCCATATACAGCACGAATACGATCGTAGGTAGCGCGGTCTGTTCAATTCGTCCGTTGTGTATTAGCCTGGCGCGCACTCCGTTTTCGTAAAGCGGTATAAAATTTCGGGACAGTACCATGTCCAGGCAACCGTCCCATACATCGGTGATGTCCTCGTTTCCTTTGCAGATGCGACGGAATTCAAGGAACGTCGTGATCAGCATGAAGTTCAGGTTTTCGTGGGTGGCCTGAAGCTGATCCTGGCCGATGACGTTTACAGCGTCGTCAGAAAGGATCGTGACGCAGCCGAAGGATTCGCCCTTTACATCGTACACTTTCCCTACGGTATAGCAGGTGGTGTCATTGTTCTTTTGGTCGCTGAATACCGCACAGGCCTCTTTGATCACGTCAAGGTCGTTGATCAGGCCTGTGATATCTTCACGGGCCTTCTCGTCTGCCATATGCCCGTCCTTAGCCTCGTAAAAGTAAGCTTCAAGCGGATGAGTCACGTAAGCCTCCATGCTTAATTTGTTTTGTATTCTAAATAGTTTCTACTCTCGGCCGTAACCAAACGTTATATCCCATCCAGACTATATGGCATGCGTGGAGTTATTACGTCAGCTCTTTCATGCTCGGACAGTGATATTGATATTATGGGCGTTGTTGCTCATTGCAGTAGTGGCCATCATCGGTCCTGATGGCATCTTTTCCTTACATAAAAGTATGACCCCGGAGCAGATCAGGAATTTTATCCTTTCGTTCGGGGCAATGGCTGTCTTGGCGTTCATGGTGATCAGCATGTTAAGGCCGCTCGTGTTTCTGCCGGTGACGCCCTTCACCATTGCCAGTGGGTTTCTATTCGGCCCGGGTTGGGGTGTGGTGTATGCCGTTACCGGGTCCATGCTCAGCGCCCTTCTGACGTTCTTTCTGTCCCGCTACCTGTTCCACGACTATGTAAGGGCCCGGGTGCTTCCGGCGTATCCTGCAGCTGATCGGATGGTCCATGGTCGGGAGTGGCAGTTCATTGCGTTTCTACGCATTATCCCCATATTGCCCTTTGACGTCGTTGGATATATCGCGGGGTCGACCGGTGTGAGACTGAAAAAATATCTCTTCGGTACACTGATCGGGGAAATTCCGGGGGCTACCATCTTGGTTATCCTCGGCTGCTCTCTCAACGACATTAACTCGAGCCTGTTTTATATCAGCATATTGCTGGTGATCGGTCTGCTTATACTGCCGGGAGCCGCCCGAAGGTTGCTGCGTAAGGCGGATCGGTAGTAAAAGTATTGCCCTGTGACAAGGATTTTTATTATATCCAGGACCAAATAGCTTACAACATCGCCGTTTCTGAGGATGATTATGATATATGCGATTTACCATATCCTTAAGGGGTGAGTCTTTATGGTCCCGGTCGAAATCAAGAAAATATCGTTATATAATACGTTGACTCAGACGGTGGAAGAGTTCAGGCCGTTGGACGATAACAATGTACGAATGTACGTATGCGGCCCCACGGTCTACGACTACTGTCATATGGGCCATGCCCGATCCTATATCGTCTTCGACGTTATCCGGAGGCATCTGAAGTACCGGGGCTATAAGGTCATATATGTTCAGAACTTCACTGATGTGGACGATAAGATCCTCAAACGGGCAAGAGAACTGGACGTATCGCCCTCGGATCTCTCCAGCAAGTTCGTGTCCGCTTACTTCGAAGATATGGACCGGCTCAACGTGACGAGGGCTGACTATTATCCCCGGGTCACCGAATATATGGGGCAGATCATATACATTGTGCAAACGTTGGTTGAAAAAAGCTTTGCTTATGAGTCAGAGGGCAGCGTATACTTTAGCATCGATAGCATGAAAAGCGAAGTCGGAGTTCTCTCCCACCAGACTTATGACTCGCTCAAGGTGGGCGCCAGAATTAGCCCGGATGAGCGGAAGCGAAACCCCATGGACTTTGTGCTTTGGAAAGCGGTAAAACCAGGTGAAAGCCTGTCCTGGGACAGCCCCTGGGGTAAGGGTCGGCCAGGGTGGCATATCGAGTGTACTGCCATGTCGATCAACCTGCTGGGCGATCAGATTGATATCCATGGCGGTGGGATGGATCTTATCTTCCCTCACCACGAATCCGAGGTGCTCCAGTCTGAGGCATACACGGGCAAACGCCCGTTTTCAAAGTACTGGATCCACAATGGCTTTCTGCTCATCGATAAAGAGAAGATGTCCAAGTCACTGGGCAACTTCTTCCTGATCCGGGATGTTCTGGAAAAATTTTCCCCGGAGACCGTCCGGTTTTTTATCCTGAATACCAACTATCAGAGTCCGCTCGATTTCAGCGACGCCGGTTTGGGGGACGCCGAAAAAGCGCTGGCACGCATCAGGAACGCCCTGGAAGATCTTAAGCTCAGAATGAGGCGGGCGACGTTCAAAACATCCGAAATCAGCTTGAGTGTGCAGGATATGATCACAGAGAGTCGTCGCAGGTTTGATATGCACATGGACAACAATTTTAGCACTAGGGAGGCGATCGCGGAGGTATTTGACTTTACACGGAGTGTGAACCGGCTGCTTACTGGCAGCAACCCATCCTATGGAGAGCTGGAGCAGGTATCAGCATTGTACGAGCATTTCAGCGAGATACTGGGCGTTCAGTGGGAGGTAGAGGCCGGCGGCCAAGATGCCCTGGCGGGGGAATTAATGGACCTGATCATCGATATCCGGGCTGTAGTTCGCCGAAAGAAGGACTTCGAAACCTCCGATCTCATCCGCAGCCGGCTCAAAGAGCTGGGAATCACCTTGGAAGATACCGCGGAGGGCGTGAAGATAAAGCGCCAATAGAGAAGGGGATTTCTGGTAGCAGGCTAATGCGATAGTATCATCGATTTGTATTAGTGCAATCCGGTATCCACGTGCTCGCTTTGGTGGCTGTGCTTGTGTTGGTGGTTGTGTGATCCTGCCCTTGCTGGGGGTTCCTATGGGTAGCACGAAAACGCCAACGCAATAAGCATGGGAATACTGACAATCTATATAATCTGTTTTGATCTGCGTCCGTTATGCTTAAATCGGTTGTCAACAGGGCGAGTCGCTGTGTTATGCGGTATTAGATTTATAAATGGGCTTTCAACAGCTATACAATGAGATGGGTGGCATTGGTGTGCGTTCTGCTGCTTATAGCCTCGGGAATCGGCGAGCATACGGAACATTTTAACATCAGGTATAGTGATTGTTATCAGTCAGATTCCGATACGGGTAAAGTGCTCGAGAACGCGTATAACTATGTCAACATGTACCTTGGCACAGTTCCACCATCGATCAAAGTCATTGTGGTAAATAAGAGCAGGATGGATGCGGTGGGAAAACATGTAGAAGCATTTTCGGCCTGGAGCCGACGGTCAAGCTCGATCGTATTGCGTGATGAGACGTTGAAGGATCCGAAGTCCCTTTCGATCGTTGTAAAGCATGAAATCTGCCACCTGGGGTTGAATAGCATCATGGAGTTCAAGGACGATGGGCAGTTTGGATGGATGGAGGAAGGCGTTTGCATGGTGATCTCTGGAGAGCCGCTAGACGATCTCAAGGTTTCAAAGTGTATTGTCGGCAAAGGCTTCCTCAATACGTCAGAAATTGCTGCTGCAGTCGACAGCAACGATTATCAGGTATGTAAAAACGGTTATCTGCAATCATATAGCTTGTGCAAATACATAACGATGAAGTATGGGGTTCGGACGCTGATCGACATCATAAAAAATCCTGAGAGGGACTTTGGAGGGTCTTTTCGAGCATGTACCTCCAGGGATTTTGCATCGTTTTATGAGGAATGGAAAGCTTACGTCGAGGGTACTGCTGCCGGAGGGCTTCAGATGGACTTTACGGATGTCTGGCGAAATATGATCCTTGGAGAAGTCGGGGGCGGCGCTTGAAAAATTATATAATCCTCGGGGTGAATGATAATACACATGATCAAAGTCGCTATCCAGCACCGGGTATACTCGCAGAACAAGGTCAAAATCAAAAATGTCATCAAGAAGTATGGCATGTCATGGGATAGCGGCAGGAATGGCTGGGTCAATTCGGCGACAGGCGATGGCGTGTACATCGATAAGTCCATCATGGACATGATCCTTAGTGACTCATTCTCCAGCGATAAGCCGATGACGATGTTTATTGACTCCGGCAATAGGGAGTTTCTCGCCGAGATGGAGGCGATGTGCAAAGCTCTCGGCGGAGAATTGACGTACGATGTTATCCAGGAAAAGCCTGGACCTGGTAGCGTATCACCACAGGCAATACCTGTGAGAAAGTCGGCTGTAGTAGGAAGGCCTGATGATATCTTTGTCAGATTGAAAATCCGGGATCATGATGGCTGTAATACCAAAGAGTTTTCTGGCCGGGCGATGATGGACCTGCGGGGTGTAGACGGCCGCTGGGATCGGCGCAAAAGCCAGGTGCTGGAGGAATATAAGAGGCTCGGGCTTGACAGGGAGACCGTCGAAAAATTTATCCGTCGGGAAGAAATCGCCTTTAGGAAGCATAATGCGTGCTGGGTAACAGGGGATTTCTCGGACTCGGAAAAAGCTATGTCCGGCGATCCGGATGATAAGTGAACGGGTATATCTGCTTAACTTTTCGATTTCTGTTCAAATTTTGTCATTATAGCGATTATTATTGTATTTAACCATATAAAAAATATCAATTCATCAAAAAAGGTTACTGTGTATGCCGTCTAATTTCATCTAAAATCACGATTAGACGATAACAACTGTTAAATATTAATTAAGCTTTATAGATAACCTTGAAGGAGGCCGATCATAATGGCAAAGAAAGAAATTGTTGAAAGTTCGTCCAGAGAAAAAAAGAACTTCGGTCTGATCAACGAAAAAGGGGAAGAAATTGGAACCTACAGTGGGGCGCAACCCAGGGATGCAGCGTTAAAAGCCGCAAACCGTGGCACTGCACACATAGTACTCCGTGAAAAGGGCACCAAGAAGCTCCACTATTTCAAAGGAACGAGAGAGCTCGTCGCAGCACCTCCAAACGCACCGGAGTGGATCAAGAAGGCTGCAGCACAAAATAAGGGGAAAATATACAAGGCAAATGTCGAGAAAGTCGGCACTGCCAGCCTGGAATACAGCGAACTGGAGAGGAACCCCAAGTCTCTGTTTAAAGTGCCTTCCAAGAAATGATGGGAAAAGCACCAATTTCTTTTGTACTTTTTACTTATTCAATAATAATTTTGGCATATTGTTATAAACTAGATGGTATATTTGGTATTAGTGATACTTATGGCTAGGAAAGAAGCGAAAGGTGATATTAGCGTAAGGGAAGCGGGAAGGCGCGGCGGAAACACTACCAAGGAACGTCACGGCCCTGACTTCTACAAGGACATCGGACATAAAGGCGGCCAGAAAGTCCGTGAGCTAATCGAGAGGGGCAAGACGCAGGAGCGCTAAATAAAGCTTCTGCACAGCATGCCCTTGAATAACTGCGGGGGTTATAGCCCCCGTAAAAGCTTATTTTATAAGAATGTAGCCTTAGGTTGGAATAACCCGGTTACTTTAGCGTTGGAGGGACTCCGACCACTTGAGGCTCAACAAGTATTCGACAAGCCGCTCATACATATCAGATTTCTCAGACTGGGATTGCAGTCTGTCGCTGTTAAAGCGTAGAAGCCCATAGACGTTAGCCGCGAGAGCGGTCACTGTTCTGCAACATGTTGTACAACGGATCCGGGCCATTAAGACGGCAATGGTGTAGTTAATCACAGGACCCAACGGGATTCAGCGACAGGAGTGTGTCGATGATATATCAAATTCCAAAAAGAATATTAAGGGGTATACCTTAATATAGTAAGCGTCCGGAGCTTAACAAAAAATACCCCCATCGGTGAATTATACCTTAAAAGCGTTGTCACCATAATTCAACGGCTCCGGACTAAATTCTATTGTATCATCCCGAAAATTATGGGGAATCCGAAATAAATTTGGTCAACATATAATAACCCTTTGATTATACTGGTATACGGGTATAGTAGTTAGCAAACAATGGGTGTATATTAAGATCAACAGGTGGGTACGTGAGGCTATCTAAAATCAACACCGTCGGGTGTGTTGCGGCACTTATATTTGTTACGATATTGGCCCTGAGCATTTTTCCGTTGAACTCCAGTGCGATCGAGCTTCGACCGGAAATACGCGTCGGCGATATCACATTTGGTAGCGACGTAATGACAACAGGTTTAAGTCAGAGCGTCTTTCACCAGCAGACGCTAGCTTCTACGGATGGAGAGGCAGCCGCGGTCGCTTTCGAGAATGACAGGCCAGTTCCGACAATTACGCAGGCCAGCGATCAGTCGGTCGCCGCCACAAGCACGGGCTTCTTTCAGGCCGATCTACCATTTTACCCTTGTCTCAACAATGGTGCGTCACCGGTAGGCATCGGCCAGATCGGAGTGCCATATCCCGTGACAACAGCGGATTTCTCAGGAAGCGATATCATGTTTCCTGAGATGACCAACCAGGGTAACTTACTTAACGACTCAAAACTCGTATCCATGAATAGCACACGAAAAACTCTGCCATCCCCCGGATCTACCGCGACTGGCAACCTGCAAACCCTCTATGATAGGCAGGGGATCAATAATAGTGGACTGAACGCCAAAGACGCAAACATGCCGGTGATCTTATCCAGCCAGACATTTAACTTCGATGCAGAGCCGGATCAGATCAATAACACCAGCCTTGTCGAGCGTCTCTGGCGCAACTCTCACGTCGGAAAACTGATGGACAATGCGTACGAAGGGGACACCGCAGGCCCCAACTGGATCATGCCATATCAAGATCCATATGATCTGATGCAAATGCACTGCCCGGGTAATGTGATTAAGTATTCGCTTGAAGAAACAAAGCCCGGTGCAAACCTCATTCGCTCCTTCTGGGAATTATAGCGCATCGATCATATATTCCCAATAGCGGTGCTGCAGGCAGAGGACTCAAGATAGAAGCTGAATCATAAGCCCGCAACTTAGTTATGGGTAATTGATAAGAATTATATGCTATGATTGCCTAATAAGCGATATACTATGGTTGTATAGCGTGCGCCTGGTCATATCATCATAATCGCAGGCCGCAACGCGTTCACTATCTCAAGAGAGAATTTTTAACATGAAATCCCAGTCAATCATGAACAGGAGGGTATAAAGAGATGAAAATTTTAACACCGATAGTAACAATCGTACTGGTGCTCGCAATCAGCACAGGAACCGTCTATGCATATACTGATTCTTGCTTCACCGAGACACCTACAAATTCAACAGGCAACGCGGTAAACGTACAGTTCACTGATATCAGTACCACTAATAATGGAAGCATCACTTCATGGTCCTGGGATTTCGGCGATGGCTCAACGTCTAAAACACAAAATCCGTCGCATACCTACACCCCGGGAGTCTATACTGTGACGCTCACCGTCAAGAACAGCAAAGGGGATACGGACAAAGAAGTTAAAAAAGACTGCATAACTATCCTGACGCCTACCCCGGCCGGTGCACCGCCAACAATCAATTTTACCCTGATAAGGGGCGGTGCTGTGCCTTCACCTACGAATCAAACATCATCTTTAGGGACAAATAACTCGAGCATAAATAACTCGAGCATAAATAACTCGAGCATAAATAACTCGAGCATAAATAACTCGAGCCTAAACACTACGACAAACAAAGTCGCTGCGACAAGCGAAGCTTCTACTAACGGATCAGTAACGGCTACACCGATCACTGAATCTACTACGAATAACACAACGGTTACGACGGATACGGCGGCGAAAACCAATACTAATGTCCTGTCAAACCCATTGGTCTTGGGCACATTCTTTATTACATTCCTGGTGCTCGTCATCGCTGGAGTCGGAGTGATGGTGCTAAAAATCATGGGCAGGAAACTTTGAATTAAAATTTTTAAGAGTGGGCTGTGGGGGTGAAGAAACCCCACAGACTTTAGCCGCGGGGCGAATCCACTCATTTTTCGGGGATTTCACCCATACTTTCAGCTTGTCTTCTACATCGTGTTATGCACATGGGAGCCCCGGACAGGATGGGAACACGTTCCATGCACATCCAGTTTTTCTGCTGCAACACGGTGGAAATTCAACGATATAATACCATATTCAGTTATTTATACACTACCGGTTGCCTTATGGCAGTATTCGAAGAGTGAATTCATCTCACCGTTTTTGATGGGGGGTTCTCTACTGGCCATGTTATGCTAAAAATCGCAAAAAATATTCTCATATGGGATTACAATCTATCGCTAACAATTCTGGAAGCCCACGAATTTAGCATGGATAGTAGTCGCGAGGGGATAGTAGTATACAAAAATGCCGGGCGGTCATCGAAGTTGTCAACGGATAGAGCTTAACCGCTGCGCCAAGGCCTCAGCTGATGAGGTGATCGGTGAACATATGAAGCGTTTCAAGTGCAGGGAGGGTGAGTTGAACACCCACAAAACAGATCTGCAGTCTGCCGC
>Ga0187785_10000288_pt1 | contig 19103 bp, 14 predicted proteins | sample 0815_BV2_4_20_MG_FD_132466 | JGI IMG/M metagenome (GOLD analysis project Ga0187785, IMG submission 132466) | Tropical peat soil microbial communities from peatlands in Department of Meta, Colombia - 0815_BV2_4_20_MG | ecosystem: Environmental > Terrestrial > Soil > Wetlands > Peat | place...
TCGACGGCTCCGTCGTTCGTGCGCACCCACCGCGCGAAGCACGCCATCGCGCCGTCTAGGTCGCGCTCCGGGTCCACCAGGCGGACCTCCGGGAGGTCGCGACGCTCGGGCACCGGCAGCGCATCCAGGGCGATCCGGTGCGCGTCCCAGGTCCCGGCGAGCTCGTAGCCGAGGCTGCGGTAGGGCTCGAGCACCGCCGGGTACAACGCGGTCAACGGGTCGCCGCGGTCACGGGCCAGATCCATCAACGCCCCGACCGCCGCCGAGGCCAGGCCCTGACCACGGCGCTCGGGGACCGTCGCGACGCCCCAGATCCCCGAGCACGCCAGCCCGCGCCCGCCGAACCACTGCGTGAACCGGAACTCACCCGCGGTGGCCGCGACCTCGCCGTCGACGTAGGCGGCCCGCATGTCTTCCAGCGGGAACCGGTCCTTCCGCTCGAGCGCCCCCGCGAGCGGGAAGTTCAGCGAGGTGGAGAGCACGCGGGCGATCTGCTCGCGGTCATCCTCCGTCGGGATCCGGACGTCGCTCACCACGGGAAGGCAACGATACGCGGTCTACATCGGGCAGATGCAGGGCGAGGCGCCGCACTTGGGGCAGCCGGCCGCGTAGCGGCCGGCTGCCCGTGCCAGGTCGACCTCGAGCAGGTTCGCCAGCGATGCGACCCAGGCCAGGACATCAGAGAACTCGAGCTCGAGGTTCCCCCGGTCCCCCGTCCGGATCGCCCGCGCCAGCTCGCCGACCTCCTCGGTCAGCCATCGGAAGGTGGCGTCGGGACCGCGTTCGCGATCCCGCGCCAGGTAGGTGTCGGCCATCGTGCGTTGGAACCCGCCCAGATCCATCGGGCGAGCCTAGCCCGGGAGACTTGTCTACCGACCGGTAGATAATGCATCATCTACCACGTGGTAGAGAACCGGGGCTCGATCGTCGAGGCGCTCGCTGGCAAGCGCGTCTTCCTCACGGGCGTGACCGGCTTCCTCGGCCAGGTGATCCTCGAACGTCTCCTCCTGGACTTCCCGAACACCTCGGTGAGCGTGCTCGTGCGCGCGCAGGCGTCCGCATCGGCCATCGAGCGCGTGCACTACCTGACGCGGAAGCCGGCGTTCGACCCGCTGCGTGAGCGGCTCGGCGGCGACGACGCGCTCCTGCGCGTGCTCGACGAGCGGGTCCAGGTGATCGACGGGGACTTCACCCACGGCGAGCCGCCGGTCCCGAGCGGTGTCGACGTCGCGATCCACTCGGCGGCGACGGTGAGCTTCGATCCGCCGATCGACGACGCGTTCCGGACGAACGTGTACGGCGCGCAGAACCTCTATCGGGGCGTGATCGCCGCGGGGAACGCGCCGCACCTGGTGCATGTCTCGACCGCGTACGTCGCCGGCGTCCAGAAGGGCGTGATCCCGGAGGGCCCGCTGGAGCATCGGGTCGAGTACGCGGTGGAGGCCGAGATGGCGATGCGCGCCCGTTCGGAGGTGGAGCTCGCATCGCGCAAGCCGGAGATGCTCGAGCACTTCATGGCCCGCGCCGCGAAGGACCACTCGCGCGCCGGCCCCAGCACGGTCTCGACCGACGCCGAGGAGCGGCGCAAGGCGTGGGTCGACGCGCGCCTGATCGAATACGGGCGCCAGCGCGCCCGAACGCTCGGCTGGCCGGATGTCTACACGTTCACGAAGGCGATGGGCGAGCGCGCGGTCGAGGACCTCGCGCACGAGGAGGGGCTGAGCCTGTCGATCGTGCGGCCCAGCATCATCGAGTCGGCGCTCGCGCATCCGTCGCCCGGCTGGATCGACGGCTTCAAGATGGCCGATCCGATCATCCGCGCCTACGGCCTGGGGCAGATCCCCGAGTTCCCGGGGATCCCCGAAGGCATCGTCGACCTGATCCCGGTCGACTACGTGGTGAACGCGATCCTCGCGGTGGCCGCGTCCCCGCCGCCGCGCGGCGAGCCGGCGCACTACAACGTCTCCAGCGGTGACCGGAACCCGCTGCGGTTCTTCGAGCTCTACGAGTACGTGCGCGAGTACTTCGAGGTGCATCCGCTGCCCGAGCGCGGACGGGGCCAGCACAAGGTGCCGACCTGGGACTTCCCCGGCAACCTCCACGTCGAGCGGCTGCTGCGCCGGGCCGAGCGCTTCACCGACGTGGCCGAGCAGGTCGTGACCCACCTGCCGAAGTCGAAGACGATGCGCGACGCGGTCGCCCGGGTCGATCGCGACAAGGCGCGCGTCGACTTCGTGAAGCGGTACTCGGACCTGTACGGGATGTACACGGAGACCGAGGTCGTCTACACGGACGAGCGGGTGGTTCGGCTCTGGGGGGAGCTGTCGGTCGAGGACCGCGAGCGGTTCCCGTTCGACGCCGGAGTGCTCGATTGGAAGCACTACCTCCAGGACGTGCACTGCCCCGCGGTGACGAGGTCGCTCCGCGAGCTGGCGCGCCGCGACCGCGAACGGCCGACCGTCACGATCCGACCGGCGGAGCAGCCGACGCTCGCGGTGTTCGACATGGAGGGAACGATCATCTCCTCGAACGTGGTGGAGTCCTACGTCTGGACGCGCCTGGCCGACCTCGAGGCGAACGAGTGGCCCGCCGAGCTCGTGAGCGTCTTCGGCCGGATCCCCGGGTACCTCCAGACCGACCGGCGCGACCGCGGCGACTTCCTGCGGACGTTCTTCCGGCGCTACGAGGGTGCCGACGTGGAACGGCTGGACCGCCTGATCGAGGGCCACGTCGCGGAGTTCATGCTGCAGAAGGCCTCGCCGGCCGCGATCCGCCGGGTGCGTGAGCACCGTGCCGCGGGCCATCGGACCGTGATGATCACGGCGGCCGCGGAGCCGTTCGTCCGTCCGCTCGCGCCGCTGTTCGACGTGCTGATCGGGGCCGAACTCGAAGAGCGCGACGGGCGGTACACGGGGTTCATGTCGCAACCGCCGCTGGTCGGGGAGGCCCGCGCCGCGTGGCTACGGCGCTCCGCCCAGCAGGAGGGCGTCGACCTGCGGCGCTCGTTCGCCTACGCGGACTCGTACTCCGACCTGCCGCTGCTGCGGGCGGTGGGCAACCCCGTCGCCGTCTCGCCCGACTCCCAGCTGTACCGGTACGCGCGCCGGCGCCGCTGGCCGATCGAAGCGTGGGCGATGTCGAAGGGCATGCCCAAGGTCCGCTTCCCGAGGCCGGCGGTCCGCTAGTCCCCGTCCAGCTCGGCGAGCTCCGGCACGAGCTCGGCGGGATCGTCGCCCAGGAGGTACCGCGCGCTCTCGCCCCTCGTGGCCGCCACGTCCTGCGGGTTGTAGAGGGTGCAGGTCTGCAGCGACAGGCAACCGCAGCCGATGCAGCCGGTCAGGTCGTTTCGCAGCCGCTCGAGCGTGCCGATCCGTGCGTCCAGCTCGCGGCGCCACGACCGGCTGAGCTTCGCCCACTGCGCCTTCGTCGGCGCGCGGTCGGGGGGCAGCGTGGCCAGCGCGTCGGCGACCTGCTGCAAGCTCAGCCCCATCCGCTGGGCGATCCGGATGAAGGCGACCCGTCGCAGGACGTGCCGCGGGTACACGCGGTGGCCGCCGGCCGTGCGCTCGGAGGAGATCAGGCCGAGCGATTCGTAGAAGCGGAGGGCCGAGGGAGCGACGCCGCTACGGGCGGAGACGTCGCGGATCGGTAGCCCGTCGTTCGGTGCCTTCGTGGAAACCGGCATCTTCGTCAAACCTGCCAGATCTTAGAGTCCCCTTGAGGCTTTCGTCTCTCCAGGAAGATCTCGGATCCGGGGGTCGGGGAAAGACCTCGCACTTGTCTACCAACCGGTAGAGATGCATAATCTGCCACATGGTAGAGAACCGCAGGCGGGCCCTCTCGGGGCGGAGTACATGAGCACCCTTGCCCTGGAGTACTTCCGGAGCGTTCCGCGCTACGTGGGAGCCCGAACGGTCGGCGCGAAGGCCCCCGGGCTGATCGCTGGGCCGCTCGCCCCGCTCCGCCTGGCGCAGATCCGGGACCCCGAGCCGCCGAAGGGCCGCGAGGGCTGGGTCCGCGTCAAGCCCGTGCTCGCGGGCATCTGCGGCAGCGACCTGTCGACCCTCGCCGGGCGCTCGTCGTTCTACTTCTCCCCGTTGGTCTCCACGCCGTTCGTGCCCGGCCACGAGGTGGTCGGCGAGCTCCTCGATCCGTCGGACGACCTGGCCGCCGGCACCCGCGTCGTCCTGTCGTCGGTCCTGGGCTGCGAGGCTCGTGGCGAGGATCCCCCGTGCCCCAACTGCGCGGCCGGCGACGTCGGACGCTGCGACCGCGTCACGGTCGGGCATCTGAAGCCGGGGCTGCAGACCGGCTACTGCCAGCAGACCGGCGGCGGCTGGAGCCGACAGTTCGTGGCGCATCGCTCCCAGCTGCACGCGGTGCCCGAGGGGACGTCCGACCGCGCCGCCGTGTTGATCGAGCCGTTCGCGTGCGCGATCCATGCGGCGCTGCGCGCGCGGATCGAGCCGGGACAGACGGTCGTGATCGTGGGCGCGGGAACCGTGGGGATCCTGACGCTCGTCGCGGTCCGGCTGCTCACGCAACCGGGACGGGTGATCGTGGCCGCGAAGCACCCGAAGCAGCGCGCGGCGGCGAGGCTCGCCGGAGCCGACGAGGTGATCCAGCCGCAGCACACCGCCAAGGCCGTGCGCCGTGTGAGCGGCGCCGTGAAGCTGTCCCCGGAGCGGGGCCAGGACTTCCTGCTCGGCGGCGCCGACGTCGCGATCGAGTGCGTCGGCTCGCGCGGTGGCCTCGACCTGGCGCTGCGGACCGTCCGCGCCGGCGGCCGGGTGGTGGTCGGCGGGATCCCCGGCGCGGGCGCCGACCTCACGCCGCTGTGGTTCCGCGAGCTCGAGCTGGTCGGCGCCTACACGTCGGGCACGGAGACGATGCCCGACGGCTCGCGCGTGCCGACGTTCGATCTGGCGCTCGGCGCGTCCGGCAACCTGCCGGTCCTCGAGCAGTTGGTCGGCGCCACGTATCCGCTCGATCGGTGGCGTGAGGCGATCGACCACGCGATGTCCGCCGGCAAGCTCGGCACGTTCAAGGTGGCGTTCGCGCCGCAGGACTAGAGGAGCGAGAGAGAGGGAGTCACAGACCGATGCCAAGGCCGGGATTCGTGTTGGAGGTGGACGAGCGGACGCCCCCGCTGATCGTGCACGAGGGCGAGGGGTACCGGATGCAGCGGTTCCCGCTGGGGACGCGCGTCGTGTACCCGCCCGACCCGCTGCCGGGCCTGCGCGATCTGAGCGGACGGATCGGCCGTGCGCTCCTGGAGCCGACCGGCGACGCTAAGCCGCTCCCGGAGCTGCTGTTCGCCGGGATGAAGCTGACGATCGCGGTCGACGACATCTCGGTGCCGCTGCCGCCGATGCAACTGCCGGACGTCCGCCAGCGGGTGCTCGAGCAGGTGATCGAGCTGGCTGCTCGCGCCGGGGTCGACGACCTCGAGATCGTGATCGCCACCGCGCTGCACCGCCGGATGACGCCGGAGGAGATCCGCCGCATGGTCGGCGAGCGCGTCTACCGCTCGTTCTGGCCCGACCGCCTCTACAACTTCGACGCCGAGGACAAGGACGGGCTCGCGTACATCGGCCAGACCGACATGGACGAGGACGTCGAGATCATGAAGCGGGCCGCCGAGTCCGACCTGATCGTCTACGTCAACATCAACCTCGTCGCGATGGACGGTGGCCATAAGTCGGTCGCGATCGGCCTGGCCAGCTACAAGAGCCTACGCCATCACCACAACGTCCACACGATGCTGGACTCGAAGAGCTATATGGATCCGCGGCCTGGCCACTCGGCGATCAACGACTCGACGATCCGGATGGGCCGGCTGCTCGCGGCGAACGGCGTGAAGGTCTTCCAGATCGAGACCACGCTGAACAGCCGCACCTTCCCGTCACAGCTCGGGTTCCTGAACGAGCGCGAGTGGGAGTGGTCGGTGAAGGACCAAGGCCTGATGATGGCCGCCAAGAAGGCGAACGACCTGGCGCCACCGCGCGTGCGCCGTGAGTTCTACCGACGGATCGAGGGGTCGTACCAGGTCACCGGCGTCCATGCCGGTGAGGTCGAGGCGGTGCACGAGCGCACGCTCGCGAACCTGCACCGCCAGCAGCTCGTCGAGGTCGAGGGGCAGGCCGACGTCCTGGTGATGGGGATCCCATACCTGGGGCCGTACAACGTGAACTCGATCCTGAACCCGATCCTGGTCCACTGCCTGGGGCTCGGCTACCTGTTCAACATGTATCGGAACGTGCCGCTCGTGCGCGAGGGCGGCGTCGCGATCCTGTACCACCCCGTGCCGTGGGAGTTCCACACGATCCACCATCCGAGCTACGTCGACTTCTTCGAGGAGGTCCTGGCCGACACGACCGAGCCGAAGGAGATCGAGGAGCGCTACGAGGAGCGCTACGCGACGGACCCCTGGTACGCGCACCTGTACCGGACATCGAACGCGTACCACGGCGTGCACCCGTTCTACATGTGGTACTGGGGAGCACACGGCCGCGACCATTGCGGGAGCGTGATCTTCGTCGGCGGCGAGCCGAAGACCGTCGCGCGCCTGGGGTACCGCCGCGCGGACTCGCTGCGGGACGCGCTCGAGATGGCGAAGGACACGGTCGGATCGACGCCGAAGATCACGTACTTCCACGCGCCGCCGATCATGATCGCAGACGTGCGGTGAGCCGATGAGCGCGCGCGACGAGCTCAAGGAGATGGCCCGGGGGTTCCGGTGGGGGCGCCGGCCCCTCGTGCCGCGCTCGGCCGAACCGTTCATGGAGGAGCGTGAGGACGAGGGCTTCCCGACCGACTGGGCGCGGAGCCCGGCCGGGGTGTTCGCTCGACAGGCGATCCTGCAGGGATTCATGCATCCGCTCGTGAAGGGTGAGCTGTCGCTGCGGGTCTACGGCCTGGATCGGCTGCGCGACGTCCGCGGTCCCGTGATCTTCTACTCGAACCACTCGAGCCACCTGGACGCCACGCTGATCATGTGCACGCTGCCGGACCGGTTCCAGCGCACGACCGCCGTCGGCGCCGCCCGCGACTACTTCTTCGACGTGTGGTGGCGGCAGGCGTTCACGGCGCTCGTCTACGCCGCGTTCCCGATCGACCGGGGCAAAGGCGGTCAGGGGGCGATCGACAAGGCGCGCGAGCTGGTGCGCGACGGATGGTCGATCGTGGTCTTCCCGGAGGGCACCCGGTCCTCCGACGGGCACCTGCAGCGGTTCCGGCACGGTGCCGCGCGCCTGGCGCTGGAGCTCGAGGTGCCCTGCGTGCCGATCGCGATCGTCGGCGCGTTCCAGGCGATGCCGAAGGGGAAGTGGTGGCCGCGGCGCGGCCGGCCTGTGGTGACCCTGCGCTACGGCGATGCGATCGAAGCGGTGCCAGGCGAGACGCATCGGTCGTTGTCGGTCCGGATGCAGGACGCGGTCGCCGAGCTTTTCGACGAGGATCGGACGTCCTGGTGGGACGCGATCGGGCGCGCCGACCGCGGCGAGACGCCGTCGCTCGCAGGGCCCGCGGGATCCCCCTGGCGGCGGACGTGGGAGGGGACGCGACCGGTGGCGCGTCGCGGCGAGCCGAAGGCGTGGAGCTAGGCTAGTCGGGATGCCGCGCACGGGGGGCGAGCGCCGCCGCACCACGATCATCGAGGAGGCGATCCGGCAGTTCGGCCGGGACGGCTACAAGGGAGCCTCGCTCGAGCACATCGCGACCGCGGTGGGCGTGCGCAAGCAGACGCTCCTGTACTACTTCCCCACGAAGGACGCGCTGCTCGAGGCATGCCTGGCCGCCGCGGGGGAGCGCCTCGCACGGGACATCGGCGCCGCGCTCGCCGGCATGGAGACGTACTGGGACAAGGCCGAGGCCGTGATCCATGCGGTCTTCGGGCTGGCGGCGGAGTGGCCCGAGTTCCCGATGTTCGTGCGTGAGGCGGGGCGACTCGGCCCCGAGGCGTTCGACCGGTTCGCGGCCGTGATCGATCCCCTCCGGGAACGCGCGATCGGGTTCCTGCAGAGCGGGATGGACGACGGCGAGATCCGCAAGCAGGACCCGGCCCTGCTGCTGTTCACGCTCTACACGGCGGTGGTCGGCGCGCTCACGGAGGCGTCGGTGTTGAACGCGGTGGTCGGCGGCGACGAGAGCCGGGCGTCGTTGAAGCGCCGGGAGATCGAGACGCTGGCGTTCGTGCGGGCGGCGTTACGCCCACCGGCTCAGGAGTAGAACTCGACGATCAATCGCTCTTCGAGCGGGACCGGCAGCGGGATCTCGTCGCGCTCGGGAAGCCGCGACAGGGTTCCCGAGGCTTCGTCGGTGTTCCGGTAGAGGTACGGCGGCGGCTCCGGCGTGATCTCGAGGGCCTCGCGGACCGGGATGAAGTTCTTCGCCTTGTCCGACAGCGTGATCGTCTGACCCGGCTTCACCTGGGCGCTGGGGACGTCGGTCCGACGGCCGTCGATCGAGACGTGGCCGTGGGAGACCAGCTGGCGGGCCTGCGGCGTGGTCAGCGCGAACCCGAGGCGCAGGCACACGGTGTCCAGGCGGGTCTCGAGCTGCCGCAGGAGTTCCTCGCCGGTGACGCCGGTCCGGGCCGTCGCGCGCTCGTAGTAGCGGCGCATCTGCTTCTCGTTCACGCGGTAGATCGCGCGGAGCTTCTGCTTCTCGACCAGGCGCGTCTGATACTCGGAGATGCGCTTGCGCCCCCGGCCGTGCTGGCCAGGCGGGTACGGGCGCTTGTTCGCCGGGCAGTTCGGGCGCCCACACAGGGGTGCGCCGACGCGGCGGCAGGTGCGGTGCTTGGGTCCGGTCTTGTTCATGCGGACGCCCAGGCTACCAGAGGATCCATGGCTGTGACCTGCGACGATGCGGTTCAGCCGCCGGCGAGGACCTGGGCCGGCTCGGGCGCGCCGCGCACGGACGCGGCGTGCTCGGCGGTGAGCGTCGCGAGCCATGTCTGCAGGATCTCGCGTGCCCGGGCGGCGGCGGCGGCCGCGTCGTCGTCGTCGCCGGTCGCGTAGGCGATCCTCGATCGGGCGGCCCACGTCTGCCACCGGGGGGTCGCGCCGCCGAGCCGTTCGGCGATCTCCGTCGCGGCGCGGACCTCGGTGAGGCCGTCCTCGCGCCGGCCGAGCGAGACGAACGCCTCGCCCAGCAGGGTCCTCGCCGCCGCCTCGTACTTCGGCCGCGTGGCGCGCTGCGCCCGCGCGATCGCGTCCAGGGCGTGGCCGGCGGTCGCGTCGGGTCCTTCGGCCTCGCGCGCGATCCGCGCCCGGATCAGCGACAGACGGCACCCGCCGAGCCAGGGGCGCCACGCCGCCCCGTTGATCGCCGCGTCCCAGACCTCGGGCCATCCTGCCTGTGCGGCGCCCACGTCACCGGCCATCAGGTCGGCGAGCAGCAGGTCGGTCCGGCCCTGGAGGAGCGGCATGCCCCATTCGCCGTGCGCCTGGACGAACGCGAGGGCGGCTTCGTTGCGACGGCGCGCCTCCTCGACCAGGTAGAGGTCGCGGAACGCCAACGAGGAGTAGTTCAGCGGGGCGGCGCCCCATCGGGGCACGTCCAGCTCGTCGGCGGTCGCGATGATCCGGTCGAGCATCGCCAAACCCTCCTCGGTCCGGCCCATCGCCAGCAGCGTCAGACCGTGCCAGGCGCCGCCCCGCACGAGGGGCTCGACGGCATGGGTGGCGCCGCCGACGTCGAAGGCATGCCGTGAGAGCTCCTCCGAGCGGGCGTAGTCGCCCATCCAGTAGGCGGCCTCGAAGACGGCTTCCTCGGCCATCACGAAGCGGCTCGGGCGGCTCCCGGGGACGCGGAGCTCGAGCGCGCGCTCGCCGGTCGCGACCGCGTCGGGGAGCGTCCCGTCGTTGATCCCCGCGAGGCTCACGCATGCGAGCGCCGCGGCGATCAGCTCTTGGTCGCCGAGCGCCTCGGCGGCGGCCAGGGCGTGCAGCGCGATCTCGCGGACCTCCGGGTCCTCGAGCCATGTCGCCGCCCACCCGCGGACGAGCAGCGCCTCGACCGCATCCGTGCCGCGCAGGCGCGGGAGGATGTCGTTGATCTCGGCGGCCACGGTCTCGAAGGCACCGAGCTCCACCATCAGCATCGCCCGGCGCAGGCGGACCCGATCCGAGGAGTCCGGATCGGCCGCGGCGAGCTCGAGCGCCTGGTTCAGGAGGGCGAGCGCCTCGTCGCTCGCCCACGACTCCGCGGCCCGCTCGGCGGAGATCAGGAGGTACTCGACGGCCCTCGCGGCCTCGCCGGCCTCGCGCCAGTGGTGGGCGAGCAGCCACGAGAGCTCGCGCCGTCGCTCCGGCTCGTGTTCCTCGATGTAGGCGGCGATCCCCGCGTGCCGTTCCCGCCGGATCGCCTTCGGCAGCGTGCCGTACGCCACCTCGCGGATCAGCATGTGGCGGAACGAGAACTCGACGTCCCCGGCGACCTGGCTGCGGGGCTCGCGGTGGATCAGGTCCCGGACCTCGAGCGCGTCGAGCGCCGTCTCGAGATCCGGATCGGGGTGCACGGCCGCGAGGACACCGCGCCAGAACGTGTGGCCGATCACCGATGCGTCGAGCAGCGCGGCGCGGGGTTCGGCCGGCAGCAGGTCGATCCGCGACGCGATCGCCTCACGCACCGCGGTCGGCAGCTGCTGCCCGTCGGCCAGCCGGTCGCTCATCGACGCGGCGAGCTCCTCGATGAACAGCGGGTTCCCGTCGCACACCTCGACGATGCGGTCGACCGCGGCGCCCGCCCCGAGGACGGCGGTGGCGATCGCGGAGGCGTCCGCCGCCGAGACGGGCCCGAGCGGGATCGTCCACTGGGGGATCACACCCGCGCCCCAGGAGCGGATCGCCGCCTCGGCCTCCGGCCGGCTGAGCAGCAGGAAGACCACCGGGACGTCGCGGACCCGGGCGACGAGGTGATCGATCAGCTCGAGCTGGCCGGCACCGGCCCAGTGGAGGTCCTCGAACCGCAGGACGCCGGGATGCGCAGCGCCCCAACCCTCCACGAAGCGGCGCATCGCGTAGAACAGCTGCGTCCGGTCGTCGGTCGGGTCGTCCACGCCCAGGCCCAGCAGGAGCGAGAGGTAGCGCGTGACGTCGGCGACCTCGGGGTCCGGCAGGAACGATGCCACGCACGCGGCGAGCTTCGATCGTGCGGCCTCGGGCGGGTCGCTCTCGAGGATCCCGGCGATCGAGCGGAGCTGCTCCGCCGACGCCGGATAGCCGGCGACCTCCTCGTACGGCAGGCAGCGACCGGTGACGGCGACGCCCCCGTCGCCCTCGATCCCTCGGAGGAACCCGCGTGACAGGCGAGACTTCCCGATCCCGGGCGGCCCCAGGATCGTGACGACGGACGGACGCCCGTGCTCGCGCGACGCCGACCAGACCGACGCGAGCTGCTCGGTCTCGCGGTCGCGGCCGATCAGGGGCGTGCGATCCGTGGGAACCGGAGCTTGGTCCGCCTCGCCGATCGCCAGCCACGCAGGAACGGGCTCCCGCTTGCCCTTCGCATCCACCGGCCCGACCTCCTCGTAGCGGACGGCTCGGCGGGTGGCTCGGTACGTCTCCTGGCCGACGATCAGCCGCCCGGGCGGCGCGGCGCCTTGCAGCCGGGCCGCGGTGTTGATCACGTCGCCGGTCGCGAACGCCTCGCCGAGCTCGGGACGCGCGCTGACGGTCACGAGCGCCTCGCCCGTGTTCACGGCCACGCGCGCCTGCAGGGAGAGGCCGGGGTGCTCCTCGTTCAGCTCGTCGATCGCCTCCAGGACTCGAAGGCCGGCTCGGACCGCGCGCTCGGCGTCGTCGCCGCGGGCGATCGGCGCGCCGAAGATCGCGACCACCGCGTCGCCGATGAACTTCTCGACCGTGCCGCCGAAGCGCTCGAGCTCCGCGCGGGCCCGCTCGTGGTACCACCGGAGCTCCTCCCGGACGACCTCGGGATCGGCCTGCTCGGCACGCGCGGTCGATCCGACCAGGTCAACGAACAGCGCGGACACCAGCTTGCGCTCCTCGGCCGGCGCGGCCCGGCGGAGTTCGGCGCCGCACGCTTGGCAGAAGCGCGCGTCGTCCGCGTTCTCGTGACCGCACCGGGGACACGCCACCATCGTCGAAGCGTAGGGCGCCGGGACGTTCGGCGGCCAACCGGCTGCCGCTAGCATCGGTCCGTGGAGGAGCGGGACCGCGCGATCGGCTCGATCCTCGGGCTGGCGATCGGGGACGCTTTGGGGGCGCCGTTCGCGGGACTCCCGCGGGAGGGGATCCCTGATCCGATCCCGGCCTTCGAACCGCCCTCGTCGGTGGGCCCCCCGGGCACCGGAACGGACGCCACCGCGATGGCCCAGAGCCTGACCGACTCCCTGCTGGCCGCCCGGGGCCGGCTCGATCTCGAGGATGTGCTGGCGCGGCACCTAGCCTGGTTCGCGGCCGGCCCGGCCGTGGTCGATCCCCAGACCGCGCGCGTCCTGGCCCGCGCGCGCGACGGTGATCGGAACGCGGCGCGCTGGTACGTCGAGACGATGGGGCCGGAGGTCAGCGGGGGCAACGGCGCGGTGCGGTGGTGCGGCCCGCTCGGCGTCGTCCGGACCCGCGAGCCGGAGCGACTCGCGGCGGAGGCGCCGGTGCTGGCGGCGCTCACCCACGCCGACGGCCGCTGCGGGACGTCGTGTGCCGCCGTGACGCTCGCGATCGCCGGCCTCGTGGCCGGCGGCGAACCCGCGCCGGCGGTGGTCGGCGCGATGGAGCGGGTCGTCGGCGGGGACGGGGCGGAGGAGCTCGAATACCTGATCGACGAGATCGGCAGGGCTCGGCAGATCGATCGGCGGCACACCGACTTCACGTTGTTCGCCGCCGGCGCGGGGCTCCAGGCCGTCGCCGCGGGGCGAGGGTTCGAGGACGGGCTCCGGCACGTGGTGTCGCTGGGCGGTGCCACGGCGGGGAACGGGTCCGTGGCGGGCGCCCTGCTGGGCGCCCATCACGGCCGCACGGCGATCCCGCCGGGGTGGCTCGATCGCCTCGCGGATCGCGAGGCGATCGAACGCGGTGCCGAGGCGTTGGCCGACCTCCTCTGAGCACTCGGCCGGCGAGGTTGGCACAATCCGGAACGTGTCCTCGTCCTCAGAACCCCTGCGTGAGGAGCGGAAGGTCGTCACGGCCGTGTTCGCCGACCTGGTCGGTTCGACGACCCTCGGCGAGCGGCTCGATCCCGAGGAGCTGAAGCTGATCGTCCAGGACGCGATCGCCCGGGTGATCGGGGCGGTCGAGAGCTTCGGCGGCACGATCAAGGACCTGGCCGGGGACGGGGTGCTGGCGCTCTTCGGTGCGCCGGTCGCGCACGAGGACGATCCCGAGCGGGCCGTGCGCGCCGCGCTGCGGATCTGCGATGAGATGGACGAGTACGCGCGACAGGTCGAGCGCGCGTGGGGCGTCGAGGGGTTCGGGGTGCGGGTCGGCGTGCACACGGGCGCCGTGATCGTCGGCGCGGTGGGGGCCGGGAGCCGCATCGAGCTCGGCGCGATGGGGGACGCCGTGAACGTCGCCGCGCGCCTGCAGACCCAGGCCGATCCGGGAACCGCGCTGGTCGGCGGGGCGACGCGCCGGTCGATCGCGGCGATGTTCGACTGGGGCGAGGCGCGGACACTCACGCTGAAGGGCAAGACCGAGGCGGTGACCGCGTATCCGGTCCTGGGCACGCGGGCGATCCACGGGCCGACCCGCGGGATCGCAGACGTCGAGGCCAGGATCGTCGGCCGCGCGAGGGAGCTCGACGTCGGCGCCTCGTCGATCGAGGCCGTCCGCGGGGGCAGCGGCGGGATCCTGCTGGTGACCGGCGAGCCCGGCATCGGCAAGAGCCGGTTGCTGGCGGAGCTCCGCACGCGCTCCGAGAACGGCGACGTGCCGCCGGTCTGGCTCGAGGGCCGTTGCGTGTCCTACGGGGACGCGATGCAGTACTGGCCGGTGCGCGATCTGTTGGCGTCGTGGCTCGCGATCTCGCCGGACGAACCGGAGCTCCGGATCCGGGTGGCGCTGCGCCGCGAGACCGAGCGGCTGTTCGGCGAGCGGCTGCTGGAGTTCTACCCGTACCTCGGCGCGATGCTCGGGCTGACCCTGGAGCCCGACGCCTCGGACCGGCTCGCCGAGCTCTCGCCGGAGGCCCTCCAGTTCCGCACGTTCGAGGTGATCCGGGCGGTCCTGCGCCGGCTGGCCGAGGACGGACCGGTCGTGGCGATCGTCGAAGATCTGCATTGGGCCGATCCGACGTCCCTGCAGCTCCTGGAGGATCTGCTCGCCGACGCGGAGGTCTCGGCGCTGCTCCTGGTCCTGACGATGCGCCCCGAGCGGGATCACGCGTGCTGGCGGCTGAAGGAGACCGCGGTCCGCGAGTACCCGCATCGAACGCAGGAGCTCGCGCTCGACGCCCTCGACCGGGATGCCGACCGGGAGCTGCTCCACGCGCTCGTGGGAGCGGCGACCCTCCCGGCGGACATGGAACGGCGGATCCTCGAGCCCGCGGAGGGCAATCCGTTCTTCCTCGAGGAGATCGTCCGATCGTTGACCGATGCCGGCGCGCTCGCTCGTGACGGCGACGGATGGCGGTTCGACCACGAGGTGGCGGTCGAGGTCCCTCCGACCGTCGAGAAGGTGATCGTGGCGCGCATCGACCGGTTGCCGACGCCGGCCCGGGACGCCCTCGTCGCCGCCTCGGTGCTCGGCCGGACCTTCGGCCTCCCGCATCTCGAGGCCGTCGCCGGGGACGGCGACGTGCGTGCGTCCCTGCTCGATCTCGAGCGGCTGGACCTGGTCCGCGAAGCCCGCCGGTGGCCCGAGCCCGAATACCGCTTCAAGCACGCGTTGATCCAGGAGGCCGCGTACCGGACGCTGGTCGCCTCGCAGCGCCGTGAGCTCCATCGTCGCGCCGCCGTGTGGCTCGAGGCGCGGTACGCCGGCCGGGAACACGAGGTGGCCGGCCTCCTCGCGCATCACTGGCTGGCCGCCGCCGACGAGGACAAGGCGGTCGCCTACCTCGCCGCCGCCGGCGATCGAGCGCGCCAGGAGTACGCGCTGGACGAGGCGATCAGCTCGTACCGCGAACTGCTGCCGATCCTCGAGCGACGCGGCGCCCGCGAGGAGATGGCGCTGGTCCTGTTCAAGCTCGCCCTCGCGCTGCACATGGCGCTGCGGTTCCGGGAGGCGAACGAGGCGTTCCAGCGTGCGTTCCCCCTATGGACGCCGCCGGAGCCGCCGCCCGATCCGCCGGAGGCGGTACTGGAGGTCGCCACGAGCTTCCTCCCCAACGACCCCGATCCCCGATCGGCGATCGCCTGGCCGAACATCCAGCTGTGCATGCAGCTGTTCGACCGGTTGGTCGAGCAATGGCCCGAGCGGACGATCGTGCCGTCGTTGGCCGAGCGCTGGGAGATCTCCGACGACGGGTTGCGCTACGTCTTCCACCTCCGCGACGGGCTCACCTGGTCGGACGGAACCCCGCTCGTCGCGGCCGACGTGGAGTTCGGGATCAAGCGGGTGCTGAACCCCGACGCACCGGGCGCCTCCGTGGCGATCTACTTCGTCCTGGAGAACGGGCAGGACTACTACCTGCGACGCAACGACGACGCCGACGCGATCGGCGTGCGAGCCCTCGACGATCGAACGGTCGAGTTCCGCCTGGCCGCACCCGCGCCCTACTTCCTGTCCGTGATGAACCGGCCGGACGGCGGCCCGCAGCCACGTCACGCGATCGAGGCCGCACCGGAGACCTGGGCGACCGTTGGCGCCCAGGTGGTGAGCGGGGCGTTCGAGATCGTCGAGCGCACCGAGGACCTCCTCACGCTTCGGCGCCGCGATCGATCCGGTGCCCGCTCCGGCAACGTCCGGGACGTCCGCTTCCACCGCTCGAGCATCGCCGACGCGCTGCCCGCCTTCCGCCGGGACGACCAGGACATGATCCTGGTCCGGTACACCCCGCGGCTGAACGACCTGCTCCCGGGGAACGAGGACCTCAGCGACGTGCAGCTGGGCGCCGCGGCGTGGTCCGCGTACCTCCGCTTCGATCACACCCATCCGATCACCGCGAACCGCGATCTGCGACGGGCGCTGGCCCATGCGATCGACCGCGAGGCGCTCGCGGCGATCGCGCCGGCGAACCTGGTCGTGGCCACGGGGGGTGTCGTTCCGCCCGCGCTCCAGGGTCACACGCCGGACATCGCGCTGCGCTTCGACCCCGACCTGGCCCGGGAGAGCATGGAGCGCTCGGGCTTCCACGGTGAGCTGGAGGTCGCGGGGATGGAGGTCTGGCGCGAGATCCTCCCGGTGATCGCCGAGACCTGGGCCGCCGTCTTCGGGTCGCGGGTGAAGGTCCGGACGTGGTCCTGGCGCGCCGAGGAGGCGAGTCAGATCGGTGGCCGTGCCGACCGGGCCTACCTCCGGATCACCGGATGGTTCCCGGGCTACGCCGATCCCGAGTACTTCCTCCGGCTCCTGTTCCAGTCCGACAGCCGGACGAACGAAGGCGGATTCTCCTCCGAGGCCTACGACCGGCTGATCGAGCGCGCCCGTCTCGAGCGGAGCGACCGGCGGCGCCTGGAGCTCTTCCACGAGGCGGATCGGATGGCGGTGGCCGACGAGGTGGCGTGCATCCCGCTCGTCTACGGCCGGAACATGGCGTTCGTGCAGCCGTGGGTCGAGGGCTGGTGGGAGTTCGGGAAGTCCTCCGCGTCGTTCGCCGACCTCCGGGTCGACCTGACGTCACCGAGGTCCGGCCTGTAACGCGCGGCGCCGCATCGCGTACGGTGCCGCGGGAGAGCCCGGAACCGGAAGGTGGCAGCGGATGGCGGAGATCCAGGTCTACGGCGCCAGCTGGTGCCCGGACTGTCGGCGTGCGAAGAAGTTCCTCTCCGACCAGCGGATCGCCTTCGACTGGCACGACATCGATGGCGACGAGGGCGGCCTCCGCGAGGTCGAGCGGCGCAACGACGGCCGCCGCATGATCCCCACGGTCGTCTTCGCCGACGGTTCGCACCTGGCCGAGCCCACGAACGAGGAGCTCGCCGACGAGCTCGGCCTGGTGCGGTCGGCGATGCAGCACGTGTACGACCTCGTGATCGTCGGCGGCGGTCCGACCGGGCTCACGACGGCGATCTACGCGGCCCGCGAGAACCTCGAGACGCTGGTGGTCGACGCGAAGGGCCTGGGCGGACAGGCGGGCATCACCGAGCGGCTCGACAACTACCCGGGGTTCCCGGAAGGGATCGGCGGTGCCGAGCTCGCCGACCGGTTCGTGCGGCAGGCCGAGCGCTACGGCGTGGAGCTGCTCCAGGCCGTGAGCGTCACGTCGATCACCGACGAGGGCCACCGCGAGCTGGATGTGACCACCGCGACCGGCGATCACTACCACGCGCGCGCGGTCGTGATCGCGACCGGCTCGAGCTACCGGCGCACCGACGCCGAGGGCGAGGACGAACTGATCGGCGCCGGCGTCCACTTCTGCGCCACCTGCGACGGGCCGTTCTACAAGGGTTCCGGCGAGCTGCTCGTGATCGGCGGCGGGAACTCCGGGCTCGAGGAGGGTCTGTTCCTGACGCAGTTCACCGATCGCGTCGTGGTCGTGGAGCGGGGCGACCGGCTGCGCGGCTCCAAGCTGCTGCAGGACAAGGTCCAGCATCACGCGAAGATGGAGGTCCTGCTCGGAACCGGCGTCACGGCCTTCCGAGCCAAGGATGACGGATCGGGCAAGCTCGGGGCCGTGGAGCTGGAGGACCTTCGCACGGGCCAGCGGAGCGAGCGGCACCCGGCGGGGGTCTTCGTGTTCGTCGGGCTCGATCCGAACACCGGGTTCCTGGGCGGCTCGGTCGCCCTGGACGAGCGCCGCTTCGTGGCCACCGACGCGAGCTTCATGACGTCGATCCCGGGTGTGTTCGCGGCCGGCGACGTGCGTGGCGGCTCGACGAAGCAGCTGGCGTCTGCCGTCGGGGAGGGGGCGGCCGTCGCGATCCAGATCCGCGGCTACCTCGACCGGCTCGACCGCGAACGCGACGGAGGGATGAACGGATGACCCCGGCGGAGATCTTCGACCTGATCATCAAGGCGGACGAGAAACTGAAGTACTCGAACGACGCGAACATGGAGCTGCGGCGCGAGCAGGCGATCGAGCTGCTCCGGAAGGCCCGGGCCGAAGCGCAGGACGCCGGCGTCGACCAACTGGTCCAGCAGGCCGACACGCGCCTGCGCGACCTGGGCGCCGATCCGGACGCCGGCTAACCGCCGGCGCGCCAGTCGCGGAAGGCCTCGAGCAGCGTTGCGCCCTGCTCGCGGGTCAGGTCCTCCTCGGTGAGGCGGCCGGTCAGCCGCACCGTCTCCCGGAGCTCGTCGAGGATCATCGTGCAGCCGGCGCAGCCGGCGAGATGGGTCTCGACCCGGGCGCGCTGCCACGCCGACAGCTCGTCGTCGAGGAAGTCGCTCAACAGCTCGACGACCTCGCGGCAGGTGATCTCGACGTCGGCGCTCATGCGGTGGCCACGCTCCGGAAATGGTCCTCGAGCGCCCGGCGCACGCGGGCCCGCGCCCGGTGCAGGAGCACCCGCTGATTCGTCTCGGTCAGGTCGAGCGCGTTACGGACCTCCTCCGAGGTCCAGCCCTGGACGTCGCGGAGCCGGATCACCTCGGCCTGCAGCGGCGGGAGCTCCGCGATCGCGCGGCCGATCACCCGGATCGTCTCGGCGCCCTCGGCCCGCGCCTCGGGCATCCCCCGCCAGTCGAACGGCAGCGATGACCAGCCGCCGGCCCCCGGATCCTCCGGACCGAAGAACGCGCTCGGATCGATCGACGGTTCGTCCAGGTCGTCACCGGCGAGCGACGCGAACGGCACGCTCCGCCCCTCGCGCTGCCCCCGCGTCTTCGCGATGTTCACCACGATGCGGAAGATCCACGTGCGCAGCGACGAGCGGCCCTCGAACCCATCGAGCCCGCGGAGGACCCCGAGCCACGCGTCCTGGACGACGTCGTCGGCCACCGCGTCGGTGGCGACGTACATCCGAGCCACGCGTCGCATCGAAGGGCTGAGCGCGGTGACCAGGCGCATGAAGGCGTCCTCGTCGCCGGCGCGCA
>Ga0187785_10000289_pt1 | contig 18958 bp, 15 predicted proteins | sample 0815_BV2_4_20_MG_FD_132466 | JGI IMG/M metagenome (GOLD analysis project Ga0187785, IMG submission 132466) | Tropical peat soil microbial communities from peatlands in Department of Meta, Colombia - 0815_BV2_4_20_MG | ecosystem: Environmental > Terrestrial > Soil > Wetlands > Peat | place...
CCCGCGACTCCTTCGGTTCTACAGAGAAAAGCTCCCGTTCGGGGTGGCCCAGATCGGCAAATCATACCGGAACGAGATTTCGCCGAGACAGGGGGTCATCAGGCTCCGGGAGTTTACCCAGGCCGAGGCCGAGGTTTTCGTGAACCCACAATTCAAGAATATGCACCCAAACTTCACGGCGGTGAGGGACTTGGTACTGCCGTTGTACGATGAAGACGCGCAGCTGACCGGTGGAGAGCCGAAACCGACGACCTCGGGAGACGCTGTAGCTAAAGGGACCATCGCTAACGAGTACCTCGCGTACTACGTGGCCTTGACATACCAGTTCCTGATCAGCGTTGGCGTTGACAGCAAGCGGCTGCGATTCCGCCAACATATGAAGACGGAGCGCGCTCATTATGCGACGGACTGCTGGGATGCGGAAGTACTGCTGGATCGATTCGGATGGGTGGAGATCGTGGGCGTCGCGGACCGGACGAGCTATGATCTGACCGCGCATCAGAAACGCAGCGAGGTTGACTTGTCCGTGTTTATACCGTTCGAGAAGCCGATGAAGATCAAGAAAACCATCGTGACCCCGAATATGGGCGTTATAGGCCCGCGATTTAAAGGGAAAGCGGGTAAGATCATGGCCGCGCTCAAGGCGATGAAGCCCGAAGACCTGGATGTGCCGGAAGTATGTCTGGACATAGATGGCGAGAAGATCATCATTGACAGCGGCCTGTTCGATCACAAGACCGTTGATGTTGATGTCAATGGGGAGAACGTGATCCCCCACGTCGTCGAACCGTCCTACGGTGTCGACCGGATCCTATACTCTGTGCTTGAGCACGCTTACGACGAAGAGATCGTCGGCGATGAGGAGCGCATTGTGATGCGGTTCGACCGCCGGGTTGCGCCAATCACCGTAGCCGTGTTGCCGCTGCTCAGTAAGGAACCGCTGACCGGCAAGGCCGCGGAGATCGCCGGGGAACTGAAGGCCGCCGGCTACTTCATCGAGTACGACGATTCGGGTACTATAGGCAAGAGGTACCGTCGCAACGATGAGGCAGGCACGCCGTTCTGTGTCACTGTGGACTTCGACACCATAGAGGACGGTACGGTGACCGTCCGGGACCGGGATAGCATGGCCCAGATACGATATCCGGCCGCGAGCCTCGCAGGACTGTTCGGCGAACTGCTGAGCAACGACAGGCCGCTAGAAGGCTATGGGAAAAGTGTATAACGGAAGAGAAGACTATGGCGTTCGACCGCGCCTTATTTTTAAAGGAGTTGGGCAGGAAGGCGTTCCATATCGCCGGATGTGTGATCCCCGCCGCCTACCTCTATTTAGTATCCCGAGAGTGGATGCTCGTCGGGCTGTTTCTATGCATCCTCGGCGCCGGGTTTCTCGAATTCAGGCGATTGCAAAAGCGTGACCTGTACCCGACGATGTTCATGCGCCCGTCCGAAGATCGGCGGCTCGCCGGCTACTTTTACGCTACTATCTCGCTCTTCCTCTCCATCCTGCTATTTGAGAAGACGATCGCCGTGACAGCCATGCTCTGCCTAGTCATCGGCGACGCGCTGACCGGACTGACCGGAGTGGTGCTGTCCATGTACCTCGGGCGGCGGATTGCCGACGTCCGGCAGGAAGACAAGGGTAAAAAGGGCGTATCGATGATCTTCAGAGACATAGTGTACATCCTGAGCCATTCGAAATCCCCGTTACTGATGGCCGTGATGCTCATAACGTGCTCAGTAATAGGATTGCTCTTCTACCCGAAGCTGTCCCTCGCGGCCATCGTCGCCGGCGCGCTGGGCGCGACGATCGCAGACGGCTTCCCATGGAGATTTCTGGGATTCGTAATCGACGACAACCTATCCATACCACTGCTGGCCGGCCTGCTCATAACAATAACCATGGCCGCAGGTATCTAGTATCTCTAGTATCCATGCCTGAGGTGCGGCTCCTAATAGGAAAACCCTGCTATCCTGGACGGCCCCTTCGAACGGCCGATTATTTTCGTGTCGCTCGCTAGTAATTTATATATTGGGCGGTCTACGTAACAGAGGTATTCATGTCCGATTACGTCAGTCACCCGTTGCTGGTGCCGAAGGCCGTTTCCAGTCGCGCCTATCAGGAGACGTTGGCACGGAAGGCGTTGGATAGGTCGAGCCTGATCGTGTTGCCTACCGGGCTGGGCAAGACGATCATAGCCTTGCTGGTCATTGTGAACCGGCTCCAGGCCGGAGGTGACGAGGCCAAGGTGTTGATTCTGTCGCCGACCAAGCCTCTGGTAGAACAGCACGCGGCCTTTTTAAGAAGGGTTATGACGATCGACCCGGGGAAGATCGTGGTGTTTACAGGCAGCACCCCCCCGGAGGAGCGTTCCATTCTATGGAAAAACGCTCGGGTGATCGTATCGACGCCGCAGGTGATCGAAAACGATCTTTTGTGCCGGCGTTTCACTCTCGAGGATGTGGCGCACATCACTTTCGATGAGGCCCATCGGGCTACCGGTAACTACTCTTATGTGTACATCGCCAGACGGTATGTGGAACAGGCGAGGAGCCCGCTTATCCTGGGTATCACCGCTTCTCCGGGCAGCACTCCGGAGAAGATCGCCGAGGTCAAAGGGAACATATTCGTCGAGCGGATAGAGATGAAGACCGAGAACGATGCTGATGTGGCGCCCTATATCTATGATAAGGAAGTGGAGTGGGTTAAGGTAGGGGTGCCGGATAAGGCTAATGAGATACGCGTTCTGCTGGAGGCCATTCTTAACGACCGGGTGAAGAAACTATACGAGATGGGCGTCCTCTATTCAAAGAGTATCAACTTGAACAAGAAGGAACTGCTCCTGCTGCAGCAGCGACTTCAGGCGGCCATCGCTAATGGGGACAGTCCGGAGAGCTTCAAGGCGATATCTATCGTCGCGGAGATCATGAAGGTCGAGCATGCGGTTGACCTCTCCGGAACGCAGGGCGTGCTCCCGCTGCGCCGGTACTTCGACAGACTGCAGGCGGAGGCCGTAGCTAAAGGCGGCAGCAAAGCTACCAAGCGGCTATTCGATGATCCGCTTCTCAGGAAGGCGATCGAGGTCGCGAACGAGGCTGACGAGTCCAATCCGAAGACTGAGAAGGTGCGGGATCTCGTCGTAGAGCAACTGAGGACGAACCCCACCTCTAAGGTGATCGTCTTCACTAATTTCCGGGATACAGCGGACGTGGTCGCGAAAGCCCTGGAACAGGTTGAGGGCGTCAGGCCGGTTAGGTTCGTTGGACAGGCGTCAAAACTGAACGATAAAGGACTCACCCAGAAAAAACAGGTGGAAATCCTCGATCAATTTCGGGCTGGCGAATACAACACGCTGATCGCAACATCAGTCGCTGAGGAGGGACTAGACATCCCATCGACGGACCTAGTGCTTTTTTACGAGCCGGTCCCTTCTGAGATTAGGAGCATCCAGCGCAGAGGCAGGACAGGAAGGAATACAGTAGGCAGGGTCGTAGTACTAATGTCGAGAGGTACCAGGGACGAGGGCGCGTACAGAGTGAGTCAAAACAAGGAACGGAAGATGTACCGGACCATGCAGAATATGAAGGACGGACAGTTCATGAGCGATCTGACCCTAAATGCAGGGCAGTCCTCGGACGCAGGGCAGTCCTTGGGACGCCGTGGGTTGGCGGAGCCGGCGGCAGCGGAGGTTATATCTGGGGAGACGTTGGGGTCGGTGTCGGTGATGGTGAGTGACGGCGATTTCGAGGAGCCGGCGCTCGTTGTCGCGCCACAGTCTCCGACGCAGGAATCGATAGGTCAGACCCGGCTTGAGAGGTTCTCGAGCCGTGAGGGGGATATCGTGATCTTCGTGGACAGCCGAGAGATGCGCTCAGCGGTGGTCAAGAAGCTGGATGAGATGGGGATGAAGATGGACTTTCGTTCCCTACCTGTCGGGGACTATGTACTCTCAGACCGGGTTTGTGTAGAGCGCAAGACGACCGACGATTTTTTGAATACGTTGTTAGATCCTTCTCGGGGATTGTTTGAGCAGATCATCAGCATGAAACACGAGTTTCTGCGGCCGATGCTGATCATCGAGGGGGAGGGACTCTACACGAAACGGCGGGTCAGCCCAGAGGCGCTCCACGGGGTCATCGCCTCGATCACCATCGACTACGGGGTGCCGGCGCTCTTCACCACAAACGAGGCGGAGACAGCATCGTACATATATAGCATCGCTCGCAGGGAACAGGTGGAGCGCAAGAGAAGCGTCTATCCCCACGCCCAAAAGTCGAGCCAGACACTCCGCGAGCGTCAGGAGTACCTGGTATCGGCCATCTCAGAAGTAGGGCCGGTGATCGCCCGAAACCTGCTGAAACATTTCGGCAGCGTGAAGAACATCGCCAACGCCTCTGCCGACGAGATGACCGAGGTCGAACGAGTAGGGCCGAGAACAGCAGCCAGAATTAGAGAAATCATGGACGCCGAGTACAGCCCAAGGGAATAAAAGTGGGGTGCGCCTCGAATTTTCCGTAAAACCCATACTGTTGGGTTCTTCGGTCGGTTTAGAATTAAAACGGGGTCTCTTGTCTCGGTGGTTCGGGCTTGATCTCTAATACGTATTGGTCGAAGTGTGCGATCTCTTTGAAACCTGCCTTGAGGTAAAGGGCGATTGCTGGGTTGTTGTCTCGGGTCACGGCTAGGACGATCTGGTTTCGATCGAGTGTTGCGGATTTGTTGACTAGGTTCTCTAGCATTTGAGAGCCTATTCCGTGCCGTCGGAAGTCGCTGTCTACGGCGATGTCTAGGATGAGTACGCATCCGTCCGGGAGCAGGGCGGATAGTAGGAATCCTGCTATTCGGCCGTCTTTTTGCGCGACCATGGAGAGATCTGGCATAAACAGTCCGTGCCGGTCTTGCAGAATGCTGAGCAGGAGTCTCCGGGCGCCCTCTATCGAGCCGAACAATGGGTAAACCGCTCGGTCGTAGTGCTCTGAAGCCTCGTACATAATCTTGCAGACGTTCTCGAAATATGTTGGGCTCCACGGTAGGATGGCTGTGCCGGATCCTGGATGGGGTAGGGCGTGTCCCGGGTCCACGTTTCTGGACATGCTCATTCTGCCTATTTTTCGGAAGCCAGTCTCTAGGGCGGCGGTGATGAACTGCTCTGATCCTGGCCATGAGAAACTGCTGCGTATTGCGTGAATGTCTCGTGTCTCGAGCTCGTGGATGATCTCTTTCATCAGCGGGCGCTCGATGTTGATTCGGCCTCCGCGGCGGATGCAGCCGTAGACCAGTTCTGCCTCGTTGTCCACGTTGCGGTAGCAGAACACGCCTGTAAGTTCGCCATCAACCGCTATTTGCAGGGCTTCCAGCTCTCCCCATCGGACTCTATTGGGAAGCCCTAGTATATACTTGCGATCGATGTCGCCTGAGACCGTCGGAAGCCTTGATGCTGATTCAAGCAGCATTAGTTCGGCCTCGTCAGTTAACCGCAGATCGGTCTGCAGCAGGAAATCTTGCCCGGATGCGTCCATAGCATTGTATGTTTGTGTTTTCGAAGGAATTTAAATCTTTGGCGGAAAGACCAACGGGAGCCGAAAAATCTTTTACCCTCTTTGGCTGTAGAATAATCCATGCGTATTTGCCTGGTCAACGCCCTGTTCCACCCGTTTTCTGGCGGGGTGGAAAAACACATGTATGAGCTGTCGCGGGAGCTTGTCAGGCAGGGTGTGGACGTTACTGTGGTGACTGCGAAGCTCAAGGGCACGAAGGCTTATGAGGAGATCGACGGTGTCAAAGTCCATCGGGTGCCGTCTTTGGAGTTGAGGGTGCCTGGCTTGTATCCGCCTCCTCTTGTCCTGTCGCCGCTATTTTTCCTGTATCTTTGGAGGTTGGATATGGAGAATCGCTTCGATGTCATCCACCTGCAGAACAGGTTCTTCCCTGACTTCGATACCGCGGCGATCTACGCTAAACTGCGTAGAAAGCCGTTTATGATGACCATTCACAATGCTCGTCCTGTCGGTATATCGCTGCCTATCACCGCCGCCGGCCTAGCGTACGATTGGTTGATCGGTCGATGGCCCTTCGCGCTGGCGGACCGGATCATAGCGGTGTCCGAATGGGTTAAATTCGATATCGTAAAGTACCGGATCGATCCTGGCAAGATCGTACCGATCCATAATGGCATCAATGTAAACGAGTTTCGTCCTACAGACTCGAAGAATCTTCGCAGGCAGTTCGGCGTCGCTGACAGCCCGATGTTGCTGTTTGTCGGTCGTATGATCACCCAGAAGGGCGTGTCGTACCTGATAAGCGCCATGCCGACGGTCCTGAAGAGGCATCCTGCCGCGCGGCTCTTCCTGGTAGGCCGGGGCAATGCCTTGGAGGGCTTGAAGAGGCAGGTTGAGGCTATGGGCCTGGAGAAAAACGTGGTTTTTTCGGGGTACCTAAGCGAGGAGCAGCTGAAAGAGGCGTACGGCACCTGCGATCTATTCGTATTGCCATCAGTGTGGGAGGTACTGCCTATCGCCATCTTGGAGGCCATGTCGTCGGGCAGGCCGGTGGTCTGCACCACTGCGGGCGGTAACCAGGAGCTGGTGCGAGACGGGGTCAACGGCTTGGTAGTGCCCATGCGAAACCCGGAGGCGTTGGCGGAAAAAATCAACATCCTGCTCGAAGATCGGGAAAAGAGGATGGCTATGGGCTTGCAGAGTAGGAAGATCGCGGAAGAAGAGTTCGACTGGGGGTTGATCGCCGCCAGGACGAAGGATGTTTACGAGGATCTCCTTATGAAGAACCGCATCCCTTAAGTATATATTATTAAAATGAAAAGAGATAGACGATAGCTTTGCCAATGCTGCAGGACTTTGCCGCCCTGGTCGTAAGATTCAGGAAAAATTTGATGATCATCGGACTTTACATCCTGATCGTATCCGTGATCGTATTTCCCTTCACAGGAAATGTGATCAGCCGTATGAGCAGAGACTTGTTGCCTCAGCAGCAGTATTCAGACCAGATCTTTACGCTGATCCAGACACAGCCTCTTGAACTGATGATGCTGGAGTTGAAGATGTCGTTCATCGTGGGCTTCATCGCGGCCCTACCCATCGTGTTCTTTTACGCCTATAAATTTTTATTAGGGAGACGAATTCGCGATCGGTTTAAGATCAGCTGGCCCGCATTGCTTCTGGCCACGGTCATCGCGCTGATCCTGTTTATCGCCGGCTGTGCCTATTCGTACTTTTGGATGCTTCCATTAGTGTTCAAGTATTTGCTGGAGAGTTCGCTGGCGGCAGGGATAAAAAACGCTTGGAAGGTATCTGAGTTTGTGAACTTCGCCATGATGACTACGTTCACTTTCGGTTTGGTCTTTGAGTTGCCGCTGGTCATGACGGCGCTGGCCCGGGCTCGTATCGTGCCGGTGGCGATCTTCAAAAAGTACCGACGGCATATGTACGTGATCATTATGATAGTCGCGGCGCTGGTCACCAGCCCGGACGTCCTTACGCAAATCATGGTGGGCGTGCCGCTGATCATCTTCTACGAGTTGAGCCTGCTGATCCTCCGGTTTACCGCGCCGGAGCAGCGGAAAGAGATCAAGGTGTAGCCCGGTCAATCCCGATCGTCGAAGAACTGAGATAGTCCGGTCTGTCTGCGCGGGGGCAGCGTCTCCTTTTTTTCCACTCCTAGCATGGTCTCGAACAGCTTTGCATTTTTCGCCGCGTTCGCCCGAGGGTGGTTGTTAAAGTATGCTCGGACCACCCCAGGAATCGACCGCGCCGTAGCTTTCCACGGCTCCAACTCTTCCCGGGAGTAGGAGTAATCATAGCGGTTCATCCGCCCGTCCAAATCCTTCCCTCCGAACCACAAGTCATCGTTCCGTCCGTGGAATCTAATATACGTGTGGCGGCCTGTATGTTCAATCGCTGCCTTGGGAGCCGTAGAAGGTCCGTCCGCCGCGCATAGCGATACTTCGTGTTTTATCAGCAAACGAGATACCTCCGGCAGGGTGTTTCCCCCACGCAGCCAGGACCGATGCCGCAACTCAATCGCGTAGTCGACGCTCTCCGTGTCAAGGGATTCCAGCATTGTTTCCAGACGCTCAAAATGATCAGGATAGTGCAGGTAAGGCGATGTTTGTATAAGCACAGCTCCGAGCAAGCCGGCGTCTTTGATCGGTGTGACCACCTTCTCCTCAAAATCGAGCGCAGTATCCACGTCCGCCATAAGAGAGTCATGAGTCACTCTACCCGGCATTTTTAGCGAGAATTCAAAGCCGTTCACCAGCATCCCCTTACGGATCCACTCATGCACCACGAAGGGCGCGGGAAACGTGTAATAGGTGCTGTTAATCTCAGTTGTGCGAAAGAACCGGCCATAATAGCTCAGCCAAGCTTGTTTCGGCAGACCGGGCGGGTAGAAGGCGCCCGCCCAATCATCGTAGGACCACCCCGAAGTGCCGACACAGATCATACGATAAAGGGTACGCATAGCCGACTAATTAACCCTATCGTGCACGAACTGATCGATCGTCGGTCGTCTATCTCACTGTTTTAGTGATCTCATCAAACATGCTGTCCATACCAGTTCTCATTTCTCGGGCGATGTCGGACAGTGATACGACCCCCACCAGTTGAGCGTTATCGTCGACTACTGGCAGCCGCCTAATCTTGTTCTGGCCCATAGTCTTTAGGGCGTCGAAGATATCATCGTTCTCTCTGCATCCGATAATATTTTTGGTCATGATATCCTTTACAGGCACACTCTTCGGATCCTTCATATCGGCGACCGTCTTCACCGCGATCTGTCGATCAGTAACAAGCCCTTTAACGTCATTGCCGTCCACCACGATTACCGTCCCGGTATTTTGATCCCTCATCTTTCTAGCCGCGTCCACCGCTGTAGATTTAGTATCCACACATGCGATTTCGTTTGACATGACATCCTTGATTCTCATCAACATCCCCACTGATTGTGATAGTTTTCACCCCCGTAGATATCAGTTTAATTCGTATTTCGGGCAGACATACGCCCAGACACCCCACCCATCATCTCCTCCGCAAAACAAAGAGCAATGAGAACCAGTCCCCACAGTTCAAAAGGAAAGAGTAACACGACAATTCCACATACCCGCAGGACTTTAAACTTGATGACAACACACTACACATCTAAAATGGTAGTGTATAGATACGATTGCACAAGCCAGTATCCAGTGCAGTCTCGTCGTGGATAGAGTAAGAACGCAACGGCGAATATTCTTAGACCAAGATTGTAGTCCGTCGATCATCAAACCGTGGAAGCCCACAGACTTCAACCATGGGCAGTCACGATCTGCAGACACATCTCCATTGGCTTCTCTAGTTGGCTTCTCTAGTTGGCTTCTCTGTTTGGTTTTGTCTGTTTGGTTTCTCTAGTTGGTTTTGTCTGTTTGGTTTTGTTTGGGGTTGTTTGGTGTTGTATTTGGGGGTTGGGGGTGTATGGGTATATCTAAATATTATAAAATAATATATTTATCTAGGAGATACTTTACATGACAGAAACCGATCTCACCAAACGGTGTATTGCAGAGTTGATCGGAACCGCGCTCCTCGTGTTCATCGGCTGCGGCATCGTGGTAACAACCCTCCTACTGCTGCAGGGAATAACAACGCCGGCCGACAACCCATATAACAAGGGCATCGATATTGCAGCTTGGCTAGTCCTGAGTTTGGCGTTCGGACTGCCTATCATGATCCTGGTCTATATATTTGGCGACGTATCCGGAACCCACATCAACCCGGCGATCAGTATCGCGCTATGGGCCACTAAGCGACTGCCGACCATAGACATGATCGCCTACGTGATTGTCCAACTTATCGGCGCGACGATCGGGGCTCTCGCCATCGTCGCAGTTTGGGGAACCCGAGCAGTGACCCCGGGCAACCTCGGCGCTACTACCATGTTTCCCGGCGTCAACTACTGGCAAGCGATCCTAGCTGAGATAATCTGCACATTCATCCTCATGATCGCAGTGATGGCCACCGCTATCGATAAAAAATCGCCCGCAGGATGGGCTGGACTGGTCATCGGCACCGCCGCGACCATCGCCCTACTGCTAGAGGGAAACCTCACCGGCGGCTCGATCAATCCAGCCAGAACATTCGGACCTTACCTGGGAAACATCATCTTCGGAGGCAAAAATCTCTGGGATCAGTTTCCAATATACGTGATCGGCCCCATCATAGGCGCGTTGATCGCCGCGTTCCTATACGACTATATCACAGGCCTTAAGACAGAGAAAAAGAAACCTTAAAGCACAAAGCAGATGAACCGCCAAGGACGCTCTCCACGCCAGAAACAAATGAACTTGATAAGCGACAGCGACAACCCAAAGACGCTCTCCCTGAGTCTGGGGTGAAGGGCTTTGGAGGCTGGCATAAATTTTGTAGCGCGGGTCAGATCTCAAGGTGCTGCCTTAAGAATGGTGCCAGGATCGATCCGGGGTTCGACGCTACTTCTTCTGGCGTGCCTGAGGCCATGAGCCTGCCCCCGTCCGGCCCTCCGCCCGGGCCTAACTCTATCAAGTGGTCCGTGTAGGACAGGACGTCTAGGTTGTGTTCGATGACCAAGACAGTGTTGCCTCTGTCGACAAGCCGGTCCAGTATTGTTAAGAGCCGGTCTATGTCGTGATCATGAAGGCCGGCCGTAGGCTCGTCCAAGACGTAAAGCACGCCGCCCCCGCCCGGTTTTCCCAGCGCCTTAGCAAGCTTGATCCGCTGAGCTTCCCCCCCGCTCAGCGTCGGGGCCGGCTGGCCAAGCGTGATATACCCCATGCCCAACTCACCCAGAATTTTAAGGTAACGGCAGACAGAGGGCACATCCTTGAAGAGATCCAGCGCCTCGGCAGCGGTCATATCAAGCACGTCCCGAATGTTTTTCCCGAAATAAGAGATTTCCAGGATTTCAGGCTTGTAGCCGGAGCCGTCGCAGTCAGAGCACTGGACATCCACGCTCGAAAAGGACGACAATGGGATCTCGACAGTCCCGGCACCGCCACACCGAGGGCACGAGCCCTTGCCACTATTGAACGAGAAGTGTCCCGGGCTATACCCTCGCTGCTGCGCGACCTTCTGCTTAGCAAAGACCTTTCTAATCCCGTCCCAGACGCCCATATAACTCGCAGGATTGGAAGTACTGGTCCTGCCGATAGGCGACTGGGTTATAACCACACAACCGGAGATCGGCTCCCAGCCGGAGACGGCCCCTCTAATCTCCCCAGCCGCCCCGAGCTCTTCCGCACCGTCATCGCTCAGGCGCTCCTGCAGGAGAGGTACAAGGGTATCTGTGATAAGCGAACTCTTCCCGCACCCGGACACCCCCGCCACTCCCACCATAGCGCCCAAAGGAATATCGACGTCGACGCTTTTCAGGTTATTGGTGGCCGCGCCTGTCAGCCTGAGATACCGGCCGAATGCAGTGACTTTTCGTCTGCACACCCGAGCTTTCCTGGCGACTTTCAACCCTCCCCGCAGGTATTTTCCCGTAAGCGACACCGGATCCAGTTTCAACTTTTCCACACTACCCTGAAAGACGATCCTGCCGCCGAGCCTGCCAGCGCCCGGACCGAAATCTACCACATGGTCAGCCATGACGATGAGGCTCCTGTCATGCTCGACGAGGATCACGGTATTACCTCGGGCCTTTAGCTGCTGCAACAGGGCGGATAGGCTGGCTTTTTCCAGCTCATGCATGCCCTGAGATGGCTCGTCCAAGATATAGAGCAAGGAATCCAGATCAGAGCTGAGGTGAGTCATAAGACTCAGGCGCTGGAACTCCCCTCCCGAGAGGGTCGCGACACTGCGATTAAGGCTGAGGTAAGAGATCCCCGAAAGCCTAGACTGCCCCAGCAACCGCAACACTGCAGCCAGAAGGGCCTGACCTTCAGACGTCCTGATCATATTTGCTGACAACCCTTTCAGAAAGCCCTCCAGATCCGACATAGACATATCGGCGAGCTCGCCGATATGCCTGCCGTTGATGAGGGCGGACCTAGCTCGTTCGCCCATTCTATGACCGCCGCAGGCTGGGCAGATGATCCGAGTCATAAACTCCCGCTCGATCTTGCTGATCCTGTAAGCGCTAGAGGTTTTTGCCAGCGTACTCCGCAGATGAGGGATGACGCCTTCGAACTCCGACTCCATAAACCCGTGAAACCTCTCCGAGTTCCAGGCGATCTGCACTTTACGATCAGTACCGTATAGAAAGGCCTGCCGGATCTCTGCCGAGAGGTCGGAGTAAGGCGTCTCTATGTCGAAGCCATAGACGTCCGCCAGCCCCTGGGTGAAGCTCTTAATGCCCCCGAAAGCCCCGTCCTCGCAGATCTGGAACAGGTTCCTGGACGGATCTGGCACCAGCTTTCTCTCATGGAACTCCTGAATATACCCGGTCCCTCTGCATTTCGGGCACCAGCCCGCAGGATCGTTAAAGGACAGGTCTCTGAGTCGCAAGCCTCTCCCCCGCTCGGTTTCGATCAGGAAGAGCTGTCGCAACAGGTAATAAAGTCCGGTCCTGGTCCCCACCGTCGACCGGGGGTTCGCGTAGTGATAGGTCCTCTGCCCTACAGCGACCGCGGGCGGGAGCCCGCTGATACTGTCGAAATTCTTCTCCATCTCAGAGTAGTCCGGGAAACCAATAGCCTGCAGATAGCGTTTCCGACCCTCCGCGAAGAGAAGATCGAAGGCGAAAGAACTTTTCCCCGAGCCAGACACCCCAGTGATCGCAATGATCTGATTCCGAGGGATGCGCAGACTCACATGCCGGAGGTTATGAACCCGAGCCCCAGCTATCTCAATGTAGGTCATCCCCGATCAGGTCCTTTCCCCTCGCCGCCCACGCTCTCCGAAAACTCGACAGGCAGCCAATCCGGAATGCGCGGGCTCTCGACCCGATCAGTCACCGGGTAATACCCTTTAAGATCAACAATCTCCGTGCCATTATACGCGTCTATATCCGAGACGACCACAACCCCCTCACTCTCATCCAAGTCCAAGATCCTGCAGACCGTCATCGCCAAAGGGTTCGGCCTGTGCGGAGACCTAGTCGCGAAGACACCCGTAAGAACCTTTTTCGCGTAGAAAGGCTTCAACCGCATGATCGACCTATACTCCTCCGTATCGAACCGGTCCGCCCACCACAGGACAATAACATGGCTGAATTTGCCCAAATGCAGCAGGCCCGGCCGGAAAGGCTCGTCGATCCTCAGTTGTACGCCATATTTACCCCGCGTGACCCGGCCGATCGGCCCGATCGCGTGCGTCTTAATGCCTATCATAACTCAGTCCTCCCGATCACACTCAAAAAGTCGATTGCCCAAACACGCTCAGTTATCAAATGCATCCGAGGCCGGATAGCCAGCGCTAGATCAGTCTCCGGATAACCGTGAGCCCGGAAGAACGACTCAAGCGCATCATAATCCCCAATCATCCCATCCAAGGAAGCGACATACCTCCGCAGACAACCCACCGCCTCCTCTTTCGTGAGAAGGCTGATATTAGCCACCGACAGATCAACCCGGCAGATAATTCGCTCAGCCTCAGAGATATTCTCCATGATCTTCCCCTTCGTTACCATCCTACCAACGCCCGTCACCGAGTAGACCTTCTGCGAGACATTGTTTTTCCCAAGCCGAATTTCGCTCTCAGCCAACCCCTTTCCCTCCAGCTTCTTCAGCAGCCGGTAGATCGAAAAAAAGGAGACTTCGGTCCAGTACCGCATGTTCCTATCCTCGATCGCCTTCTCAATCTCATACCCATACATGGGCTTTTCACAAAGCATACTCAAAAGGGCGCACTCAGAGTTCGTAATCGCATCCATACTGTTACACAACAATATCAACACCAGACAATATATAGATTGCCATTCACCAAACACACAACAATAAACCAACCAACCCATAACCAAAAGAAAACAAACAACCCCAACCCACACAGAAACCAACAGACAAAACCCAAAAATCAGGGCGTATCCCAATTTTGCTGTAAAATTGTGTGTCAGCCCAAGAGCGTTGGAGGGGCCAATGTAATTTTACAGCAAAATTGGGATACGCCCAACGGACACCATCAACATACACTCGCCACGACCAAGCGAAACAAAACACAACAGATTCCCCAAACACCCGACAATCTGGCTACCCTACACGCGCCACCACACCCGACTAACCAACACACAACACCCGGAGACACCCAATCTCCTAACATCAATAGCCCAACATACCGATACTTATACATATAACTCATACGTGTTGGATGCGACGACCGCAAGTTTAAACCCGTCGTATCGGGCGGAGCACGGCGTTCTCAGTAAATTTTATGGGTTTGCAAACTACGAAGGGTATTAATACGTATAAGTCTATAGGCACTTGAATACTATGGCAATCCCGGTCACCACAATCCTCGAGAACTATTCGCTGTTCACCAATCAGGAGATAAGACGAATCATCGAGAGCCGCAACAAAACAGGACATCTCGAGGATATGATGATGTACCACCTCGGGTGGCTGGACGAAAAACTGAAACCCTGCAACACAAAGGGAGGAAAACAACTGCGATCGACCATATGCCTCCTCGCCTGCGAGGCGATCGACGGCAGTTTCGAGAAGGCACTGCCCGGAGCCGCCGCAGTCGAGCTTGTCCACAACTTCTCGTTGATCCACGACGACATCGAAGACGGCGACGATACACGCCGCCACCGACCCACCATATGGAAACTATGGGGCATACCCCAAGCGATCAACACCGGGGACGCTATGGATGTCTTCTCATACATGGCCATTATGGAACTAAAACTCAATCCAGAAGCCCTTATACCAATCATGAACGTCTTCAACGATATGATCATGCAACTCTGCGAAGGCCAATACCTAGACATGAAATTCCAGACCATAAAGAACGTCACAGTAGACGAATACCTCAAAATGATCAGCGGCAAAACAGCAGCCCTAATGGAAGCATCCGCATCAATAGGAGCCATGACAGCCACCGACGATCTAAACATCATCAAACACTTCAAAGCCTTCGGCTATAAGATCGGCATGGGCTTCCAAATCCAAGACGACATCCTAGGCATCTGGGGCGATCCGCAAAAGACCGGAAAATCCGCCAGAAACGACATCAAAAACATGAAAAAAACACTGCCCGTCCTCTACGCACTGCAATACTCCCAACGCAAAGAGGAACTGCAAAAACTATACGGCAAAAAAAAGCTCTTCGACTCAGACATCGACCGAGTCTTCAACATCCTAACCGAAACCGGCGCCTACGAATACACAGTCAAAGCAGCACACCAATACCAAGACGAAGCTCTCGCCGAACTCAACGGCCTATACCCAGGCAGCAGAGCCATGGAAGACCTGACAGCCATCGGCAGATTCCTAGTCGACAGAAACTACTAACTTTTAACTCTCGAGAGTCAAATGGGGACTTCACTATCCGATTGATCAGAGAACAAACCCCAACAAGACATCACAACACGACAATACAATTTTAAGGCACCGCAAGCGATCGTATTGGGGCAATGCCAAGTAAGAGCTCGGTACAAAGCGGACAAACTCTATACCACTCAATACTAACAACTTTTAACCAAAAACAGAAAGCGTAAATAGTATTACGGGTATAGCACCATCAGGATGGAAGGGACTAAACAGCTAGTTGAGATGGGATTTCTCCCGCTGCGCTACCGGACCAACAGCGGCAACTACAAGCCCCACTTTTCGATCACCTTTAAGAGCGGCGGGGAGCGCAGAACCTTCGGCATCGACACCACAAGGAATAGCCGGAAGGACGACCAGTACTTCCTAATCACTCACGCCCACTCCGATCACAATGGTAAGTCAGCCATGCTATCGGAACGCTCGATCGCATCAGATAAAACCGCTACAACCCTAGAACTCCGCCACGATCAATACTACCAAGGCACCAAATTCACCGTCGGAGAAACGATCGATATAGACGGCGTGACAGTGAAGACTTACAACACCCATCACTCCATCGGAGCCACCGCCTTTTACTGGGAGAACGATGTCGGAGTCCGAATCCTGGTCACTGGAGATGTCAAAGACTTCAGAGAACTGCCAAGATGCGACGTCCTAGTCACCGAGGCCACCTACGGCAACCCCACCGATCCAGACTGTATATTCACCGACGACCTCGACGCGTTCGCAGCCGCCCTAGTAAGCCATCGCAGGGTAGGCTTTGGCGCCTACTCCTTCGGTAAAGCCCAACGAGTCGTCTCACTCATCCGCAAACTCGGCTACAATAACCCCATAGAGATGGACAAGAACTCCCTACGCCTCACCCGCCACCTGCTCGGGGACGACGCGGGCGAACTAGCAGAACTTGGCGAACTAGACGGACGCCTATGCATAACCTCACCCTGGCACCTCCACCGACTCCCCATAGGCGTCAAGAAATTCGTCCTCACCGGACAGAAACACTACGAACACCAGACGATCTGCCTCAGCGATCACCTCGACTTTGAAGGCCTCAAAAACATGGTTTATACAATAAACCCCGAACTAACCCTAGTATACCACCCGGAATCTGGCAATTCGACCATCTTCTCCGATTTCCTGAACCAGAACTGCAAACGGTCGATCTCCCTAGCGGACCTGTCCGGAACACTGGACGAAGACGCAATATGACCTTGCTTCACCCGCTCCTACTCGAGAAACTCTGACAAAAACTTATATAATAGGTCGGCAGTTCTTAATGATCACGCGATTGTAGGATAAGCTTTATATGGCCATTCCACCATACGCGTGTTAAAAAAGGGACAGGGGAATAATTGTGAAACTAATGAGGCTTTTTGCAATTGTTAGCATACTTTTCGCTATAATCGTGCCACTACACGCCTCGGCTCAAAGCACGATGAACTTCGCAGATGTGAAAGGAACCGTATATAATCAGGCTACCCCGGCCAACGGAGCCAAGGTCACCCTATACTCATACGACGGCAAGAAACCCGGCGATACACAGGGCACAGTCAACGTTGGAGCGGACGGCACATTCATATTTAAAAATATCATGTTCGACCCGGCAAAGCCAGTATCATACATCGTGAGAGCCGAACGCGAAGGCAACACCGCATATGCACTAGTCCTATACTATCCTGCTAACGGCCCAAACCAACCAGCAGAAGTGCGTGAGATCAACATCGATATCGGCTCTACCGTATCAGCGATGCGCGGCGACGCAGCCGTTACCGTCTGGAGCACGGCAAGCAGCGGTATGCCCGTAGGACAGAACCTTGCGCTGGTACTGGGCGCCGACCTGAAACTATACAGCGTCGACCCGAACACGAACAACATGACCGCCGTCACATTCAGCGACACACCCAAAACAGACAACAACGGCCTGCACACATTCCCCGCACTACCATACGGCAAATACTACGTGACCGCCGAAAAGAACGGCAAATCCGTCTCAGGACAATACTTCTGGGTCACCCAACAAGAAAACACCGTAAATGTCGTATCAAACATCGACGTGCCCAAAGCAACCGCCACACCAACCAACGGAACATCTTCCGGCGGCGCCTGGATACCCGGATTTGAAACAGCAGCAGCCCTAACCGCACTAGCCGGCGTTATCATACTACAGACCAGAAGAAAGCAGTAACACCAACTCCTTTCTTCCCCCACTATTTTTAACCGTCTAATTCTTTTAACAGTCTAATTCTTTTAACAGTCTAATTCTTTTAACAGTCTAATTCTTTTAATCGTCTAATGCGCGATTTAAACCGTAGTTATAGAAAAGGCCTTTAATAATAGCGTATTATTGATGATCGATGTCCGATGATGACAAGCTGCTGATCGTGCCCTTGGGTGATGAATCTAAGATTATCACCCAGACAATTGCCAGTGATACGGCGAGGAAGGTGCTCGAACTGCTTGCGGAGAGCCCTATGTCTACGTCTACCGTGGCAAAAAGGCTTGAGATACCGTTAACCACCGCCCAGTACAATATAGAGAAGCTTATAGAGGCTGGACTCGTCATCGTGGATAAGACTAAGTATAGCGAGAAGGGACGCGAGGTCAAGCTATACACCCCTGCCCGTCGCATGATCGTGCTGGTGCCGAAGAGTTCCTCTAATCAGTCTGTTATGGACGCGTTGAAAAAATACCTGATGCTGCTCCCGATAGCCGCGTTCATATCTCTTCTCATCGAGGCCGCGATGCAGCTTAACGGTCTTAGCTCTCGCAGCCCCGCCGCAAGCCCTGAGGCCGCCGCGAACGGGAGCGCCCCAGCATCGGCAACCGTCAACGAAATCCGCACTGCAGTAGCAAACAACAGCAGCTGGGATAGCGTAGCGAAAGGCATGCCGCCCACCTCCGCAGCGGCGCCCACATCGGCAGCAGGCGCACCGTCAGCCGGCTACAGCTGGTTCAACGGTACAGATATAACACCTAGTGCCGGCCCCGCCCCCAGCTATATGACTGCTTCCAATAGCACGACAGGGCAAGACAGCTTTACTGCCGCCGCAAACGCGTCCAACAGCCAAGCCAGTACGCCACTAGGCAACGAGCACGGTATGCCATCCATAGAACCAACAGCTACAACACCCACAGTTCCGCAACACACTGACTCCGGCACCATCCTCGGCATCATCCCCTCCGACCTACTCAACCACTGGAGCCTATGGTTCTTCATCGGCTGCCTGCTTATCATAGGCATCCTAATCACATACGAACTATACAAACGACACAAATCAATGAAGAAATAACCCCACCCCCCCATTTTTTTGTCTTCTGTTTCGGTCCGGCCTTCCTCAGGTCTGTTCTTCGTCTACCCCGAGAGTTCCTAGAAATCGTCTGCGTACTGCCTCGTCAGCCAGCTTTAGCAGCAGGTTCTTGTCTTTGACGCCCATAAAGATGCCCAGCTGGATCTGTGCCGCGGCGGTACGTTGGTGGCCGCCCGCGGAGCCGATGTCGCCGAA
>Ga0187785_10000290_pt1 | contig 18950 bp, 19 predicted proteins | sample 0815_BV2_4_20_MG_FD_132466 | JGI IMG/M metagenome (GOLD analysis project Ga0187785, IMG submission 132466) | Tropical peat soil microbial communities from peatlands in Department of Meta, Colombia - 0815_BV2_4_20_MG | ecosystem: Environmental > Terrestrial > Soil > Wetlands > Peat | place...
GGTGAGGCGGCCTGAGGAAAAGCGACATTGGACCTGGCAGCATTCTTCAAAGCGGAATTCGCCGAACATCACGATGTTGCGCGGCGATCGGAAGGGGCGTTGTCCGACACATTCGGGAGGTTGGTTCGCGCTTGCGCCAAATCAATTCGCGGCGGTGGAAAGCTCTTGTTCTTCGGGAATGGGGGCAGTGCGGCAGATGCCCAGCATCTCGCGACTGAGCTGACAATCCGCTACAAGCGCGACCGTGTTGCAATCGCCGCGATCGCATTGACCACTGATACTTCAACGCTCACCGCCGCGGCCAATGACCTCGGCTTTGAGCAGGTATTTGCTCGCCAAATTGAAGCCCTAGGCAAGCCGGGCGACGTAGCGATCGGAATCTCGACATCCGGTAAGAGTGCAAATGTTGTCGCGGCGCTTAAGAGGGCTCGGTCCCTGCGGTTGGTCACGGCAGCTTTCACTGGTCAGGGTGGAGGCGAGTTATCTCCACTGGCGGATCATCTGCTCGCCGTGCCGTCCACGACGACGGCCCGAATCCAGGAGATTCACATTACGCTGGGTCAGATGCTTTGTGGGGCGCTGGAAATCGAACTCGATTTTGCGCGCGATTAGCTTTTTCGGTCACTAAACATTTGTATTACTTATATTTTTCTTTTTTCATATAGAGAAAACACGCTTCTTAATACTGAAATTTCCTTGACTTGCACCCGCCGGGCGATTTCCCTTAGCGGCAGGGAGAAAACAAACCATGGTTGCAACCATCCTGCCCGGACCCGGAGCCAAAGGCCGCCCCCGGCGCGCGCACACTCCGGGCGATCGCCACAACATCCAGTCAGTCGATCGTGCACTGTATTTGCTGGAAACGATTGCCGAGGCTGGCGGTGAGGCCACATTGACCGAACTCGCCACGCGCACCGGTCTCAATATTTCCACGTGTCATCACTTGCTGGCGACTCTGATCCAGCGCGGTTTCGCCGCGAAGGTGCCGGGGCGCCGGCTCTACGCGCTTGGCGCGCGCATCCTCTATCTCGGGCACACCTGCCTGCAGGTCGATCTGCCACGCCGCGCCCAACGTTATCTTGAGGCAATCAACCAGGCGACAGGCGAGACCGTGCACCTGGCGGCGCTGCAGGGCGATGCAGTAACCACGCTGGCGGTGCGCGAGGCGCGCCATGCCGTCCGCGTCGACACTGGCAAGATCGGTAAACTGGAAGCCCCGCATGCGACATCTGTCGGCAAGGCCATTTTGGCGTGGCTTCCTGAAGACGAAATGCGCCGCATCCTTGCTCATGGCATGAAGCGTTTCACCGATAAAACCATCACGGAGTTTCCGGCTTTGGTCGAGTCGTTGCGGATCGTGCGCCGCAACGGCTACGCCATGGATCATGAGGAATTTCTGCCGGGCGTCATCTGCGTTGGCGCTGCCATCCGCGACCAGGCTGGCACGGTCATCGGCGCAATCAGCGCCTCGACTCCGACCATGCGTGCCAGTGACGAGCACATCGCGTTGATGCGCGACGAAATCGTGGCGGCAACGCGCTCTCTCTCCGCTGAGTTCGGCGACCCGGGGTCCCAATCGAGTGCGCAACAGGCTATTGCGAATTAGTCGATCGCATTTACTGACCAGAATTTTCAGGAGGGACCATGTACGCGCCGGCCGGGGTGAAGACGAATCACAACGAATTTCCGGTTCCGGAAACCCAGCGCGCCTGGGTGCTCGGCGATCCCGGCCAGCTTGGCATTACGAGCAAGCCGGTGCCGGTCCCGAAAAAGGCGGAAGTATTGGTGCGCATCGACGCGGTAGCGATCTGTGCAACCGATCTCGAGATCATTTATAACGGCCCGCCGGCGTCGATCCAAGGCGGTCTGCCGTTCAACAAGAATTTTACGCCCGGTCATGAATACATGGGCACGGTTGTCGCGCTTGGGCCGGGTGTCGACGAATACAATATCGGTCAGCGCGTGGCGGTTGAAATTCATGCCGGTTGCGGGCAGTGCAAACGCTGCCGCGAGGGCATGTACACCTCCTGTCACAACTACGGTCTCAATTATGGCGACGTCGACAAGGGCCATCGCGCCAATGGCTTCACCACCGATGGCGGTTTCTGCGAGTACCAGGTCAACAACATCAACACGCTGGTGGCGATTCCGGACGAGATGACAGACGAGGAGGGGACTCTTGTCGTCACCGCCGGAACTGCAATGTATGCGCTCACCGAGCTCGGTGGGCTTGTGGCCGGCGAAAGCGTCTGTGTGACCGGCCCGGGTCCGATCGGCCTGATGGCGGTGGCGGTGGCAAAAGCGCTTGGCGCCCAGCCGGTCATTCTCACGGGGACGCGCGACAACCGTCTTGAAATAGGCAAGCAGCTTGGCGCCGATGCGGTTGTCAATATTCGCAAGACGCCGGACGTTGTTGCCGAAGTGAAAAAACTCAATGGCGGCAAGGGCGTCGACTATGTGGTCGAGTGCTCCGCGGCGACCAGGGCGGTCAACGATGCCGTGCGTATGGTCAATCGCGGCGGCCGCGTCTGCCTTGCTGCCTTCGCACACGAGGAAGTGCCGGTGGATGTTGCGCACATTGTACGCAACAATATCTATGTTTATGGCATCCGTGGCGAGGGCAAGAGCGCTACGCATCGCGCGGAAGCCTTCATGAAGCAAAAGCGTTTCGACGCCACCAAGATTCACACTCACACATTCCCACTCGACGACCTTCCAACCGCGATCCGCTATGCCAAAGATCGGGTCGAAGATGCGATCAAGGTTGTGGTGAAGGTGAAGATGAACACCGCGCAAAAGGAAGCCGCGGAATAGCGAAAGAGCAGCGATGCTCACCTGCGATGACTATCTGACGCCGGGCTCGCTTGACGAAGCCTTCGGCATGATGGCGTCCAATCGGGGACGCTATCGCATTATAGCCGGCGCCACTGACACGTTGCCCTGGGCGCGCGAGGGCCGCGCTGGCGATGTCCATGTTCCGGCGCTGATCGACATCACGAAAATTCCGGAGCTGCGCGAAGTATCGATCGATGACAAGCGCGTCCGGCTTGGGGCTGCAACGCCGGTCCAGCGGTTCCTGGATGACAGCGCGCTTGCCCGCGCGCTACCAGCGATGCCGCGTTGCGCGGTGTGGTTCGCCGACGACCAGATCCGTGCGCAAGCGACTATCGGTGGCAATATCGTGAATGCGTCGCCGGCGGCTGATGCCACGCCGTGTCTGATGGCGCATGACGCCGAAGTCGAAATGGCGAAGAGCGCCGGCGGGAAAGTCGTGCGCCGGCGCATGAAGCTTGACCAATTCGTCACCGGCCCCAATAGAACCGCGCTGACGGATGGCGAACTTCTTTTGGCGGTTGAATGCGACGCTTTGCCTGGTTTCGGGGGTAGTTTCGAAAAGGTCGGTCACCGCCGTTCGTTGGTCATCTCATTGGTGTGCCTGGCAACCGTGCTCAAGCTCGACGAGCAAGGCCGCCACATAAGGGATGTTCGATTGGCGATCGCCGGCATCTCGGCGAAGCCAATACGTCTTGCGCAAGTTGAGGATTTTCTTCGCAACGGACCAATCAACGCAGAGCGGCTCGAGCAGGCAGCCGACATGCCAGTCTCGCTTGTCGCGTCGCGTACGCGCCAAGACTATCGTCGCGAAGTTGTGCGCGGTTTCATGCTGCGCGGCTTGATCAATTCGGCGCGTCGCGCTGGGTGCAATCCGATCGTGCTCGCACCCGAACTGGAGGCGGCCTATGCCTGACCTTCAATTCAGGGCCACGATCAATGGCCGTAAGGTGTCGCGCACGGCCAAGCCGCATCAGCGGCTGCTCGACTTTATCCGCGACGATCTCAATCTGACCGGCAACAAAGAAGGCTGCGGCGCCGGAGAGTGCGGCACTTGCTCGGTTTTCGTGGACGGCGTGCTCATGAAGTCCTGTCTGCTGCCGGTGGCAAAAGCGCAGAACGCGACAATCGAGACTGTCGAGGCCCTGGCGAAAACCGGCGAGCTTAGCGTGCTGCAAAAGGCTTTCCATAAAGCCGGTGCGAGCCAGTGCGGCTATTGCATTCCCGGCATGGTGATGGCGGCGACCGCGGCGTTGCGCGCCAACCCCTTTGCCGATCGCGAGGAAATCAAAGAGCGGCTTGGCGGCAATATCTGTCGCTGCACCGGTTATCAGAAGATTTTTGATGCGGTCGAGCTGGCGCGCGACGTGCAGAACGGCAGCGTGCCGGCGAGCGCGCTGCTGGAAGCGGACGCCGAACATGGTGACTTTATCGGCATAAGCGTGCGCCGCATCGACACGCCCAGCAAGGTCTCGGGCCGCCTGAAATATGCCGGCGATATGACCATGCCCGGGATGCTGCATGTGCAGGTACTGCGTTCTCCGCACTCCCATGCGCGCATTGTGTCGATCGACATGTCCGGCGCGCAAGCGATGGAAGGCGTTGAAGCGGTTATCACGTGCGCCGATGTCCCCGGTGAGGACGGGTTTGGCGTATTCGTTAATGACCAACCCGTCATGGCGCGCGAGAAGGTCCGCTATGTGGGGGAGGCCGTAGCCGCGGTCGCCGCCGAGACCCCGCTGCTCGCCAAGCGTGCGGTTGCCGCGATCAAGGTCGTCTACGAGACGCTGCCCGCCATTTTCGATCCCGACGAAGCCATGCGGCCCGGCGCGCCAATCCTGCATGATTACGCGCCTGACAACGTCACCAAACACATTCCAATTCGTGTGGGCGACGTGGAGAAGGGCTTTGCCGAATCCGATCTCGTTGTCGAAGAAACCTATTCGACGCAGCCGATTGAGCACGCCTATCTCGAGCCGGAAGCAGGCCTCGCTTACGTCGACCACGACGGTGTCGTGACGATCGTATCGCCGGACCAGAATGTGACCCATCATCGGCACATGCTCGCCCGCATCCTCGCCAAGCCAATCAGCAAGGTCCGCTTCATCATGAGTCCGGTGGGTGGCGGCTTCGGCGGCAAGGAGGACATGATCTACCAGGGGATGCTGGCGCTGCTCGCGATCAAGACGCAACGCCCGGTGCGGCTCGTCTTCACGCGCGAGGAGTCAATCATTTCCACCGCCAAGCGCCATCCGTCGCGTACGACGCTGCGCATGGGGCTGATGCGCGACGGCCGCATCCGGGCCATGAAGATGATGATGATGAGTGATGGGGGCGCTTACGGCCTGTCCACCGAAGGCGTCATGCGCAAGGCCGCAATATTGGCGGCTGGGCCTTATGCAATTCCAAACGTCAAAGTCGACACCATCGGTGTGTATACCAACAACACGCCATCGGGCGCCTTCCGATCCTTTGGTGCCCTGCAGACTGCATTTGCTACCGAGTCCCATTTGGACATCTGCGCGGAGCGGCTTGGACTGGATCCGTTCCACATCCGTCGCATCAACGCGATGCAAGATGGCGCGCTGACCCATACAAAGGCCAAACTCGGTTCGGTCAGCCTGACGCGCGCGCTCGACGCCTTGGAGACGGCGTCCGGTTGGGAAACAGGTGCGCCGGTTTCCCACGGTGATCTCAACCGCGACGATATCCGGCCACCGTGCACGCTGGGTGCGCGCTTCGCGGCGGTGCGTAAGCAGGAAGCGGCGGAGTAGCGCATGGCCCGCAAACGCGGACGAGGAATGGCTGCCTGCTGGTACGGCATTGCGCGTACTGCCGTGATCGACCGTGCTGCTGCCTGGGCCGAACTCGATGACGGCGGCAGCGCGAAGGTCGTAACCGGCGTGACGGAGATCGGCGAGGGCATTCTCACGGTGCTGGCGCAGATTGCCGCCCACGAGATGGGTGTGAAGCCAGAGCACGTCGTGATCGGCGACAATGATACTGCGCGCGCGCCCGAAGCCTCACACGCCGGGGCCAGCCGGCAAACCTATATGATCGGGAATGCCGTTGCGCTCGCGTCTCGCGAGGCGCGCAAGCGGCTGGTTGAAGTTATGGCCGGCGTCTGGGACGTTGAGGTCGAGACTATTCATACCGGCAATGGCGAAGTTTGGGCCGAGAATACCAATCACCGCATCACAATGGGCGAAGCGGTGCATACCGCGAAAAGCCGTGGCGTCGTCCCGGTCGGTTCGGCCAGCTTCGGTACCGATACGACCGGTCTCGATCCGGTCGACGGTTCAGGCCGGCCCTGGCAGGCCTATGTATTCGGCGCGCAAGTCGCCGAAGTCGAGGTCGACACGATAACTGGCGAAGTCCAGGTGCTCGGTATCTGGGCTGCGCATGATGTCGGCCGCGCGGTCAATCCGCAGGGCGTGGAAGGTCAGATCGAGGGCGGCATTGTGCAGGCGCTCGGGCAGGGGCTGATGGAAGACTATAAGCTCGACAATGGCCGAACCAGCACATCGGGTTTTGCCAAATACATTTTGCCGACAGCCCTCGACGTGCCGCGGGTCAATTCAATCATCATAGAGGATCCCGATCCGATCGGGCCGCTCGGGGTCAAGGGGGTCGGCGAGCCGGCTATGGTGCCGACAATCCCAGCGATCATGAACGCGATCTACGACGCAGTCGGTGTGCGCATCACTGCACTGCCGGCGACGCCGGAAAAAGTACTTATGGCGATCCAAGAAAAGAAACGGCAAGACGCACAAATGGCGGTGCAAGCCGCCGAGTAAACGCAAGGTGGAGAGATTCATGAACAAGATTTGCACGGGTCTGTTCGCCGCAGCCGCACTCATGACAGCTGGCCTGCCGGCGGTAGCACAGAACTATCCGACACATCCGATCACGATGATCGTTCCCTATCCGGCTGGCGGGCCCAGCGACGTGGTGGCGCGGATCATGGCTGACGGCATGAGCAAGATCCTCGGCCAGAACATCGTCATCGAAAATGTGGGCGGCGCTGGTGGAACGATCGGCACGGCGCGGGCCGCAGGGTCGGAGCATGACGGCTACACACTGCTCGCCGCCAGTATGGGATCACATGTGTCGGCTCCGGCACTTTATGCAAACTTGAAATACGACTCGACCAAGGACTTCGAGCCGATCGGATTGACGGCAAATGCGCCCGCGGTGGTCGTGGCGCGCAAGGACTTTCCGGCCAATGATTTCAAGGAATTCGTGGCCTACCTGAAAAAGAACGGCGACAGCGTGAAGCAGGCACACGGTGGCGTCGGCTCGTCCTCGCATATGGCTTGCTTGCTATTTACGTCTGAACTCGGCCTGAAGCCAAACTTGGTCGCCTATCGCGGCACTGGCCCGGCGCTCAATGACGTTATCGGTGGTCACGTGGATTTCTTTTGCGAGCAGGTTGTCAGTGTCCAGGGCGCTGTCCGCGGCGGCACGGTGAAAGCCTACGTCGTCTCCGGCAATGACCGCTCGCCTGCGCTCCCCGATGTCCCCTCCGCCAAGGAAGTCGGCGCCAAAGAGTATCAAATCAATATCTGGAGTGCGATCTTCGCGCCGAAGGACACGCCAAAGCCGGTTGTCGACAAGCTTAGCGACGCGCTTAACAAGGCGCTCGACGATCCGGCCGTTGCCAAACGCCTGCTGGAACTCGGTGGAACGGTGCCACCAAAGGCGGAACGTGGTCCGGCCTATCTCGCGAACCTGCTCAAAACCGATATCGCGCGATGGAGTCCCGTGTTGAAGGCAGCCGCGGAGAAAACGAATTGATGCTGACGCGCGCCGACAGCGATGCCGAAAGGCAGATGCGTGAGCGTGCGCGCGCGATCGGCAGGGCCGGCGGTCTGGAGCCGGCGCTGGCCAAAGGTCTGCCGAAGCTCGTCGAGTGCACGCTGTCGGAGGCGCTTGTGCTCGGCCTGCTCAGGCAAGGCGTGCGCAAATTCTTCGCGATCTTCGGCCACGGATCGACTGATCTCGGCAATGTGCTTCGCATCTACGAGGAAGAAGGTGCGACACGCACAATCAATTGCCGCAACGAGGTGGAGATGGCGCATGCCGCCACGGCGTTACGCTGGCAGTACGGCGACCTCTCCGCGGTGGTGACCTCGATCGGGCCCGGCGCCATGCAGGCCTTTGCGGGTTCGCTGGCGGCCGCCTCGAATGGCGTTGGCGTCTATCATATCTATGGCGACGAGACGACCTTCGGCGAAGGCTACAACATGCAGCAAATCCCGAAGGAGGAGCAGGGGCTGTTTGGCCGAATGACGGCGATCATGGGCCAGTCCTATGTGCTGCATACGCCCGAAGGGCTGCGCGACGGGCTGCGTCGTGGTGCTCTGTGCGTGAACCATCCTTACCGCGCTGGACCGTTCTATCTGCTGCTTCCACTCAATACTCAGCCCGCCAAACTGACCATCAACCTCGCGGCATTGCCGGAGAGGCCGGAGCTGTCGAAGCTGGCGCCCGCCGACGATACGGCCGTCGAGCAGGCGGCGACGATGATCGCCAAAGCCACCAAAGTGTCGATCAAGGCGGGTGGCGGCACGCGCGGCCATGATGCGGCGGTGCGGCGTTTGGCCGACGCGGCGGGTGCCGCGGTGGTGCTGTCGCCTGGCTCGACCGGTGTCTTGCCGGATGCCCACCCGCAGAACATGCATGTCGGCGGCTCGAAAGGGTCGATCAGCGGCAACTATGCCATGGCAGAAGCCGATCTGCTGATCGTAATTGGCTCACGGGCGGTGTGTCAGGCGGATTGTTCGGGGATCGGCTACAAGAACGCGAAGGCCGTGATCAATATCAACGGCGATTTGGCGGACGCGCTGCATTACAACAAGACGCTGGCATTGATCGGCGATATTTCGGCCGTCGCCGACCGCCTTGCCGCGACGTTGGAAAAATCCCGCGCCGTTGCAAACAAGAGTGCCTGGTTAAAGGCATGCTCGGCGAAAAAGGCGGAGTGGACCGCTTACAAACGTCAGCGCTTCGAATGCCCGCCGCTGCGTGACGACGTCTGGCAAAGGGCCGTCCTGCCGCAACCGGCTGCGATCAAGATCGTTGCGGATTTTGCAAAAGAAATCGGCGCCGCGAAGTTTTTCGACGCTGGGGATGTGCAGGCAAACGGCTTTCAAATCGTGGAGGACGATCGCACAGGCGATACCTTCACCGAATCTGGCGCCTCCTACATGGGCTTTGCGCCCAGTGCCTTGCTCGCATCGGCCTTGGGCGAAAAGCCCCGTTACGGCGTTGCATTCTGTGGCGATGGTTCGTTTATGATGAGCCCGCAAATCCTCATTGATGCCGTCGAGCATGGCGTGCGCGGCATGATCGTCATCTTCGACAATCGGCGGATGGCAGCGATCACCGGCTTGCAGCTTGCGCAGTACAAGGCCGAATTCCGCACCAACGACCGAGTTGCAGTCGATTACCAGAAACTTGCGGCAGCAGTATCAGGCGTCATGGCGGTATCCGCCGGTGACACCGCCCATTCCCTGCGCGCCGCGTTGAAAACTGCACATGGCTATAACGGCCTTTCGGTCGTCCACGTGCCGGTCTACTGCGGCTCTGATGAACTCGGCGGTCTCGGCGCCTGGGGCGAGTGGAACGTCGGCAATTGGTGCGAGGACGTGCAGTCGACCTGGATCAGGCAGGATCTCTAGCGGAGCGCGTCGGCATCCGGCCAAGTCGTCGTCCGGCCAAGTCGCCCCAGCCTTCCGCGGAACGCTTTCACGCCTTCGAGAGTTCCTATTGCGGCACTAATTGACTTGAGCGGAGCTTTGCTCGCCGCCGAAGGAGAGTGAAATGACCGATTCAGAGCGCTCGCAGTTTGACCATCGCGAAAAGCCGGCGCGCGAAAATATCGAGGCCGAGCGCGAACGGGACAAGCGGAAGGAAGACGAAGTTGCCACGAGTTCCGACGATAGCTTTCCGGCCAGCGACCCGCCGAGCTTTACGGGCGTGACCACGGCCGCCGACACGGAAAGAAAAAAGGCGAAAAAGTAACGGTCAGCTGAATTTCATGTTGAGCAACTTTTCGGCATTGCCACAAAAAATCTTGTGCCCGTCGGCGGCCGTTAGACCGAGGCCTTGAACGGTTTTGATCGTAGGCGCAATCGGCCCAAGTGGCGTGTCGGTCGCGAAAACCACCCGATCGGAGCCAAAAAACTCATAACCGCAGCGTGTCGCCGGCACGCCGCCGCCGAACATGGCTGTATCGGCGTAGAAATCGTAGAGATAGTCCATGTGCGGTCGCTTCAACGACGGCAAAATTTTTGAATAGTCCTCGTCCGAGGTGCGTTGCCCGAGGACTTTGAGGCCGGGACCGACGCGGCCGTCGTAGTAGGGGATCATCCCACCGAGGTGATGCGTGATGATTTTAAGCTTCGGATATCGGTCGAGCAGCCCGGAGAACACCATGCGCACCATCGCGACGGAGGTTTCGTAAGGCCAGTGGAAGCACCACCACATCTCGAAGCGCGATTTTTTCTCGGCCGGATAGTCAGGCATCGCCGCGGTACCGACAGGATGCAGCCAAATTGGCAGATCAAGTTCCGCCATGGCCGCGAAAATTGGTTCGAATTCGCGGTCGTCGAGCGGGCGCCCGGCGACATTCGTGTAGAGGAGGACCCCGCGCGCGCCCAGATCCTTGACGGCGCGCCGCGCTTCCGCGACCGAACCCTCGACATCGGTCATACACAGCGCGGCCGCAAAGGCAGGAAAACGCGGAGGGTACTTGCGGCATAGTTCGCTCATTGCGTCGTTTGCGATGCGCGCGAGATTCAATCCTACGTTTGGTGGCGCAATGTCTTCGATGGCCGGGTTTGGCAGCGAAATGATTTGGCGATAGTCGCCGAATTCGTCCATCTCCTTGAAGCGCGCATCGAGATCAAAAAGCTTGGTGACACCGCGAAGCCGTTTGCCGATGTTCTCCAGATTCGGCGCCACCCGGGTCATCTCCTGGAAGTAGCGATCAGGAAAGATGTGGCAATAGATATCAATGATTGGGCTCATGCTTTCCCTACTGTTCTTTCTCCAGCACAAGGCGCCGCTGAAGCGGCAGCGCCTGCCAACCGAAACGTTCTGCAATCAGGCCCCAAACTCCCTTCGGTGCCCACAGCATGACACCGATGGCGACAGCCCCCATCATCAATAGATACAGGCTGCCCAGATCGGCCAAGGCCTGGCGAAGTACAAAGAAGACGATGGTGCCGACAATCGGTCCTTCCACGCGCCCGATACCGCCGATGACCGTGATGAAGATCACGAAAGCGGTCCAATCATTGACGCTAAACGCGGTATCGGGGGAGATGCGCAGCTTCTGCAGGAAAATAAGCGCGCCGATCATGGTCGTGCCGAAGGCGGTGATCACGTAAACAATAAATTTTATTCGCCACACGCTGATGCCGTTACTTTGCGCCGCCATCTCATTGTCACGGATGGCAGTGAGCGCCAGGCCATGCCGTGAGCGCAATAGGGCGACGATCGCGCCAAGCACAACGACCGTAAGTATGAGCGCCAGCCAATAGGTTTCGAATTCGCGCATCTGCCGGCTTGGCGCCATGGCGACAACGACGCCTGACGGCAGGCTAATGCCGGAACCGCCGCCGAGGAAAGTAATTTGCGAGGCCAGAAGCCGGAAAACTTCTGCCACGACCCAGGTCCCAATAGCGAAATACGCGCCGCGTAAGCGGAAGATCAGCGCCGCGACGGGAATCGCGACCAATGCACCGATCGGCCCCGCAATCAGAATGGCGGCGATCGGATGCATGCCAAGCAAGATAGCAAGGCCGAACAACAAATAGCCGCCAAGCCCGACGAAGGCCTGTTGGCCAACAGAGACCAGGCCGGCGTATCCAGCGAGCAGATTCCACAGGCTAGCCAGCGCGACAAAAGTGTAGACCTCCGCAAGCAGACGTAACGTCTGCCGATCGCCCCAGAAGGGTGCCAATGCCAAAATGATAAGGGTCACCGCGATAAGCGTAACCCCGACGCGGCTCGATTGTGTGGCGTGCTCGACGCGGCTCATCCCGATACCCTCGGAAAGAGGCCTTGCGGCCGCACGGCCAGGATAGCGAGGAATACGATGTGGCCGGCGAGCAGTTGCCAGCCCGGGTCGATCTGTGCGCCCACTGCTTGCGATACGCCGAGAATAACGCCACCGGCAAGCGTGCCCCACATGCTGCCGAGGCCACCGATGATCACGGCTTCGAAACCGAATATCAGTCGTGCTGGGCCGATAGCCGGATCGAAATTGGTGCGTACCGCGAGAAATACGCCGGCAATCGCAATGACCGCGAGCGACAAAGCCATCGCCATGGCGAACACGTGACGGGTATCGAGCCCCATCAATTGGGCGACCGGCTGGTCGTCGGATGTGGCCCGAAAGGCGCGACCAAGCGCGGTGCGGTAAAACAAAATCTGCAAACCTGCAATCGCGGCCACTGCAATAACAAACTGTAACAGCGGCAATGCGCCAACCCAGACGCCTTGCAGCAATTCGAATGTCTGAATCTCGATAGCGCCGGCCTGCAGTCGGCGGCTGTCGGCCGTGAAAAGTTCGAGCAGGCCATTCTGGATAATGATCGACAGACCGAATGTCACCAGCAGCGGCGGGAGCAAGTCATCGCCGAGAGTCCGGTTCAGCAACCCGCGCTGCAAGGCATAGCCGACAAGAGCCATAATCGGCACGACAAACAACAGCGAAACGAGGGGATTAATACCCATCGCCTGCGTCACAACCAGCGCTACATAAGCAGCTAGTACGATCAGATCGCCATGCGCGATATTGACCAGCCGCATTACGCCGAAGATAAGCGAAAGTCCGGCCGCGAACATGGCATAGAGCCCTCCGATCAGCACGCCTTGCAATACAATGTTGAACCATTGCATTGAGGTCATACCCCGAAATAGGCGGCCGAAATTGTCTCGCGCGTGAGGTCACGCGCCGATCCTTCAAGCGCAACGCGACCTTCCTGGAGACAGTAAACATGGCTCGCTGCGCGCAACGCCTGCGCAATATCCTGCTCAACAATGATCAACGATAAGCCTTCCGCCGCGATCTGTGGCAAACGCGAGTAGATATCGCGGACGACAATGGGGGCAAGGCCGAGGCTGATCTCGTCGCAGAGTAGTAATTGTGGGTTAGCCATCAACGCCCGGCCGATCGCCGCCATCTGCTGCTGCCCGCCCGACAATGCAGGCGCGGGCAAGTTGCGCCGCTCGGCCAGCACCGGGAACAGCTCGCATACGCGCGCAATCGACCAAGGGCCGGGGCGGCCCGATTGACCGCCGATCAAAAGATTTTCCTCGACCGTGAGCGAGGGAAATAACCTGCGTCCTTCGGGTACCAACGCGATTCCATGTCTGACAACATCGAAGGCGGGCAAACCGGTGACCCGTGCGCCCTTGAATAGAATCTCGCCGCGATGCGGATGTATTAGTCCCGCAATAGTTTTCAGAAGGGTGCTTTTGCCGGCGCCGTTAGCACCGATCACTGCAATGATCTGGCCAGCGTCTATGCTCAGTGAAACTTTAAAAAGCGCCTGAAAGTCGCCGTAGAATGCATCGATCGTCTTGATTTCGAGCAGGGCTGCATCACGCATCGGTATCGATGCCTAAATAAATTTCTGCGACCTGCGGGCTCTGGATGACACTGCGCGGATCACCCTCCGCAATGAACCTGCCACCGTGCAATACCAGCAATCGATCGACAATCGCGAGCAGCGCGTGCACCACATGTTCGATCCATACAATGGACACCCCGCTCGCGCGTACTTCCTTGATCAGTTCGATCAGCGAAGCACACTCGGGTTCGGTGAGACCGCCGGCAACCTCGTCAAGCAGAAGCACGCGCGGTCTTGTCGCTAACGCACGCGCCAGTTCGAGCCGCTTGCGATCAATCAGGGTCAACCCGCCTGCACGTCTGTTGGCCTTGGCGGCCAAACTGCAGCGCTCGAGCAATTCAGCACACCGATCATAGACCGTAGCCTCGCGCTCGGTTGAGCCGAACGCAGCAGCAACCACCACATTTTCGAATACGGTCATGCCAGAGAAGGGCTGTGGGATCTGGAACGAACGCACGACGCCTTTCCGGCAGCGCAATTCCGTCGGCAACGACGTAATATCTTCTCCTTCGAAAAACACTCGGCCAGAGTCCGGTGCAACCGTGCCGGTGGCGATCCCGAACAGCGTGGTCTTGCCGGCGCCATTCGGCCCGATTATTCCGAGTGCCTCGCCTTCTTTCAGCGCAAGATTAATTCCGTCGGCCACCACCACGGCGCCGAATCGTTTTGAGATTGCCTTGAGCGCGAGGGTCGGGGCCATGGCGGCGGATACTTGTGATTAAGAGATCGGCTGCAACTTTCCTCCGACCGGAATATTCGGCGCGGTCTTATTTTCGGCGATAACCAGCTCAAACTTGCCATTCTTGCGCTGCCATTGCCCCGCGACCAGCGGCGTTTTGGTAACATTTTTTACAGGTGCCCCGGTCCACTGAATGGGGCCAACGATTGACGGGTAATTGGTTGCGACGATCGATTCGAGAATCGATTTCGGCTCGCCAAGAGTTTTGGCGCGCTTGAGTACGTCGATCGCCACCTCGAACAATGCGTGCTGGAAGCCGATCGGCTGTGTCCATGGTCTGTTTGTAGCCTTGGTGTAGGCGTCGGTGAGCTCCTGACAGCTTTGCCCCGTCAATCCGGACTTGAAAGGGTGGTTCGGTGTCCACCAGATTTCGCTGGTGAGGCCGTTGCCGCGCGCGCCCAGAGAGTCAATGACCGAGGGGAACAGCAGCGCTTTGCCGATGGTAACGATTTTTGGCTTGAATCCTTGCTGAGCAGCCTGTGACCAGAAAGTCGCGAAATCTGGCGGGATCATATTACCGGTAACAATTTCAGCGCCTGCCGCTTTGAACGCCGAAATCTGCGACGTGAAATCATTGTTCATGAGTTGATAGCGGCCAGGATCATGCAGCTTGTAGCCGGCCTGAGCGAGAGCCGGGGGCAATCCGAGCTTGGGATCGCCCCAGGCGTTGCCGTCGGCATCGTTAGGGAAGAGGCCACCGACGATCTTGTTCGTCGGCAGTTCGTCCCATAGCGCGAGAAATGAAGCGATTACATCCTCAAGGCCCCAGAAGAAGTGATAGGTCCAGGTGAAGCCCTTCTTGGGGTCACCCTTGCGTCCAAAGAAGTAGGGCTGCCACGGGCAGTTCGTGGTGATGCAAGGAACCTCGTTGACTTCAGCCTGATCGGAAACCGGATTTGTGGTGTCCGGTGTCGCCGACGCGAGGATAAGATTGACCTTGTCACCAAGGATCAGCTCTGATGCCACTTCGGCGGCCCGGCTGCCGCTTGATTGACTGTCTTTGGTGATGATCTCGACCTTGTAGGTCTTCCCGCCATTGGTAAGCCCTTTGTTCAAAATCCCGCGCACCTGCTCCAGAATAAATCCGTCCGCTTCACCAAAGCCGGCGAGCGGGCCTGTCTTCGGGCTGACATGACCAATCTTGATGACTTGCGATTGCGCTTCTGCCGGGAGCGCGTGCAATACGGCAGGAGCGGCGATAGCGCCGAAACCGATCTTGACGAGCATACGGCGCGAGATTGTCTGACGGTCGGTCATTGTCACCTCCCTGTTGCGCACCTCTCAGGCGTCCCGGTGGCGCGCGTTTTTGAGATGCTGCAACACTTTCGAGCGTAACGTCGCTTGCTGCTCCGGGCTCCACTTTCGAAAACCTTCGCCCGATTTGAATCCGAGCTTTTTGTCTCTCACCAGTTTTTCGAGATAGGGGGAGGGGCCAGGACGTTTGTCGATGTCGGGCAATACCGTCTTGTGAATCGCCAGCGTCAGATCGGTGCCGACCACATCGGCATTCTCCAGAGGGCCAAGCACTGCGAGCCTGCGGCCAAACGCCGCTTTGATGACGTTATCAACCGTCTCGGCGTCACAAATCCCGCTTTCCACTAACGCAATCGCTTCGCGCCACAAGGCGTGTTGCAATCGATTGCCGATGAACCCCGGCACGTCCTTTTTCACATGCGCTGGCTTCTTGCCTGCTTCGGCGTGCAGGTTCATGGCGAACTCGATAGCGTGCCGGCTGACCCACGGTGTCTCGATGACTTCGACCAGCGGCACGAGGTATGGCGGGTTCCACCAATGAGTGCCGAGTGCGCGATCCCGCCGCTTGAGTCCTTCCATGATCTTGGTGATCGGGATGACCGACGTATTACTGGCAAGGATCGTATCGGCGCGAACGTATTTTTCAATTTCAACGAATAGTTTCTGCTTGAGCGGCAGGTCTTCGAGCACAGCCTCCACGACATAGTCGACTTCCTGCACCGCCCGTGCGAGATCGGCGATCGGCGTCACGCGCTCCACAGCGCCTGGGTCGTCACCAAGGTCCCTCAGGTTGGCGAGGATGCGCGTTTTGGCGGTGTCGAGTGACGAGGCGACGGAATCATAAATCGTCACATCGTGGCCGGCGAGCGCGAACACCTGAGCGATACCGTGACCCATGAGCCCGGCGCCGATCACCGCGATGCGCGCTTTCGCCATTGGTTATCCCGCCGTGTAACCGCCATCGGCATAGAGGATATGGCCGGTATAGAAATCCGATGCCTTTGAGGCGAGAAACAGCAGTGGGCCTGCCAGGTCTTCCGGCTCGCCCAAACGGCCTTTGGGTACGCGGGCAAGAAACCCCTTGCGTACATTTTGTGCGCGCTCGGTGTCCTCATACATCCAGGCTGTGAGCGGTGAGCGGAACACGGTCGGACCGAGCGCATTAACAGTAATGCCGGTTTCACCCCATTCGCAGCCGAGCGCTTTCGTGATGCCATCGACCGCTGACTTCGAAGCGCAATAAGCGGTGTAGCCCGCCGGATGCCCCAGCAATCCGCGGGCAGACGAAGTCAAGATGACTTTGCCGCCCTGGCCTTGTTTGAGCATTTGCCTGCCCGCAGCGCGCGCCATCAACCATGACTGACTAACATTGGCATCCATGACATCGAGGAAATCCTCGATCTTCTGGTCGACAATCTTCGAAACTTTATTCAGGCCAGAGGCGACCACCAGAATGTCGACGCGGCCGAATTTATCCACGGCAGCTTTCACGATCTTGTCGCAGTTTTCCTCCGAGCTCGGCCGTAGCGCGACGATTTCAGTTTTGCCACCGAGCCTTTGGCATTCCGCCGCAACTTTCTTAAGTTCGTCGGCCTTGCTCGCCGCCAGCACGACATTGGCGCCAGCGCCAGCCAGTGTCTCGGCTGCCAACGCGCCAAAGGCGCCGGATGCACCGGTAACAATGGCTGTCTTTCCCTTGATGTCGAACAGCGACAGGGGATTCTTCATATCGTTCATCACAGCCTCACTTCGGCGGGTTGGCTACCGCCACCACAATTGAGCACACCTCATTGCCGCGATTGATGATCTCGCGTATTTCGTTCGGCTCTATCACGCAGGAATCGTTGGCTTTCAGGACCGTCTCCTTGCCGTTGACAATGACGGTCAATTCGCCTCGCAGCACGAAATAGACTTTTTCAGGCGGTGATGCGTCAGGGCCAGCGCCGCCGCCTGGGAGGAAGTGCGAATAGCCGAACACGAGACCCTTGGTGCCGCCCGCCTCGGCGCCGAACAGGCGCAGCGAGGTGTAATTGCGGTGATTGGGCGCATCGTAGGGCTTGGCGTCCGAAAAGCGTTTGACGTGCATTAGAACTTCCTCCCGCGTTCAATGCGATATTTGCCTGTCGGGTCGACGATGGCGACGAGCCGTACAATGCAGCCGTCGCCGCGATCCCAGTTCCACGGAAAGTAAGCGAACGTACAGCGCTTGCCCGTGACTTTGTCGATGTCGCCACCGACATTCTCGATCCCCATAATGCCGTTTTTGAACAGGATGCGGTGCACCGGCTCCCATTCGGGGAAGTCGTCCTTCCAATCGCGCCCGCCCGACCACTCGCGATATTCCTCGGCCAAATGCGGGTGCAGAGGCCCGTTGCGCTGCGGACCGATGGCGGTCGCGAGCGGATGATCATTCGCCTGCGTATCGTGGCCGACGACTTTTACTTTCTTTTTCACGAACCATTCGCCGGCCGACGGCACGAAACCGGGCGCACGGCAGAAATAGTCCTCGCTGTCGTCATAGAGTTTGTGCCAGCCGGTATTGACGATGACGACATCGCGCGGCCGGATGATCTTTCCACAAGCCTTTTCCAGATCGTCACCAGTGATGGGCTCCCATTTGTTTTTCGGGATCGACACTACGATGCCAGAACCAAAAAAGTGCGGCAGCGGCACCTCATCGATGAATGGCGTGCCTTGAATGACATGCGCTGGCGCGTCGATATGCGTCGTGTTGTGCATCGACGTCGTGATGCGTTGCGACAGTACGCCCGACTTCGCCATGTAGTGGATGCGTTCGATCTTGACGTCTTCGAAATAGGGCCAGTTCGGGGATTGATAGCCAAAGCGGTGGGACAGGTTATAGAACTCCAGGCCCATGCTGTTCTTGAGGTCTTCTTCAAACATCACGCCGCGAATTCGTTTGGCCACGGCATCCTCCCTTGTTCGCGCGTTCGCGCTTGTCGTCGAAAAAAATCGCCGCCCGTTATCAGGCGGCCGCCGAATTCATATGGCTCTCGAGGGCGTTCTTGGTGGCGATCAGACGTTCGGCAATCAGCGCCTGACGACTTGCAAACCGCTGACTCGGAACCGGCACCGAAATGGCGACGGCATTGCCGAGCGGGTCGTGCAAGGCGAGACCGACGGCGCAGATTCCGAGTGTGTGTTCTTCACGATCGTACGCAACTCCGGCCCGGCGCACGGCTTTAAGATCGGTGAGTAGCGCATCGAGGCGCGTCAGCGTCTTGGGTGTGCGCGCCTCATATGTCCGGCCGATCAGCGCTTCCACAGCGGAATCGGCGAGTTGCGCCAGATAGGCCTTGCCATTGGCGGTGCAGTAAAGCGGAAACGTATCCCCGACGGCAGACACCGCGCGCAGGCGCTGGGAGCCGGTGACCTGGTCGATGAAGATCAGATGGTCTTTCTTCACGGTCGAGAGGTCGACCGTTTCATGAAGTTCTTCTGAAAGCCGCTCCAGGAAC
>Ga0187785_10000291_pt1 | contig 18941 bp, 14 predicted proteins | sample 0815_BV2_4_20_MG_FD_132466 | JGI IMG/M metagenome (GOLD analysis project Ga0187785, IMG submission 132466) | Tropical peat soil microbial communities from peatlands in Department of Meta, Colombia - 0815_BV2_4_20_MG | ecosystem: Environmental > Terrestrial > Soil > Wetlands > Peat | place...
CATACACACAGCCTAACATACCCGCGCCCGGACGGACCTACCCTATACCTATCATTCCCACATACCAGCCACCATACCCTACCATGTATCCAAGCATGCCGGTGCCCGCCAAGACCTACTCCCAAGTGTATACACCGACGTACAACCCGGTCAACCTCACTCAGATCCCGGTTCAACCCGGCGGTACCCTGAAGCCTCTCCCTAAAAACCTCTACCCTGAACTCCCGATGAAAAAGGTACCTAAAGCCCAGTACGGAAACACCAGCAGAAGCGCCATGATCGCAGAGAAGCTATCCATAGAAAACGGTGGGAAGATCGGCATACACATTAACGAAAACGACGGGCTCATCCTTGTTGACATGCACTTCAAGTACTACGACATAGATCGGATCCTGGCAGCTTCCGCGGAAACGGTATACTACATAAACTGGGTATACAGAATGATCGGACTCGGAAACAGCGATATTACACTGAAGATCTACGGACCGAATGGCAAGCAGATCGCCAACGCAACGTTCTCCTGCTCTAAAAACGCCTTCGAAAACTTTTACATGACATCCGCCCACGAGACGCCGACGCAGAGCACGGAATCGACAATTCCCCAACATGGCGGAATGCTCAGTAACCGCAAGACCGGCGGCAACTACACCCCATCCCTGAACAATACCCAGAACGTCGTGATCAACTACTGGTAACTGATAAGATTGAAAATAACGGGGGTTCAAGCAGCAAGCGTAGCACCAGCACCATGAACCCCAGGGGCTCATAGGATAGGATGATAACAAGCTGCCCGCGCCAATTTTTTCCTGGCGTTACAGCTTGATCCGACCTATGCTGAAGTACTGCACCCCATTTTTATCGAACGCGAAGACCATCTCCTTGCGGACGCTATTAGATAGCCTGATCGCTCTAGATAAATCCTGCATCTGGAACACGTGCTCGTGCCCCACGAACTCCACCAAATATTTTGAGTGAGGTATCCTCTCAATAGACTCGATCTTCTCATACACCCGGAAATGACTGCCGAACTTAAACCCGGTCTTCACCACCAAACCCCTATCCCGTAAATCGGCATACGTTGTCAATTTACCCCTGAAAGAAGGCTCAATCTGCTGCGCCTTCGTAACGAAGTCATCAAGTACTATAGCATGACCATTCTGATCCTCGACCTCCAGGTTACCCCTCATAATCAGGTATGCGGCCTCAACCAGCGAGAGCTGTAACCGCAACGCATCCATAGGATTACCGTAAAAACCTCCCCTATGTAACTCCGATGATACTTCGCTATCCCAGATGACGACTCGATCCTCAAGGAAGGTAGCCGAGCCCTTTTTCGGCGACAGCCGGATCGGCTCCATCCCACCATTCGGAGCGTGGAACCTCACACTATAGTAGGTGATGTCGCTCTCTTCGTCCACAATAGCCAGCGCCATCTCTTTCCGGACGTTCAAGGCCGCCTGCAAGTTTGAAACCAACTGTTGCATCGACATTGGTTTCCGTTCCGTGATCACATGCACAAAATATTTCGACGGAGTAACATTGGGCTTCCCACCCCTAGGGTAAACCCGAAAATCGGTAACACTGGGCTGTACATAGTAGCCTCGCTCTCGCAGATCCCGATATACAATGTACTTCAACTCAAAATACTGCTGCACCTGCGCTGCAGCGATAAAAAACCCCTTAAAATCGAGCGACTTTCCCCCACGCTTCACAGTGATCCTCTCCCGATCCAGCAGATAAGCCGCCTCCACCAACGTCAGTTCCAGGACGTCACCCCTCATCCGGCCATAGTACTGCGCATTGTAGAGTTCTGCAACCGAGTCGTCACCCATAACCACTTTATCGCCTTTCAGAACCCCGTTCATTCAATCCACTACCCCTATGGTTATTTGATAATAATGTGAACTACCCCATCCTAAGGACGGGGCTTCCTGATTCACAGCCGACAGCCTACAAACAACACCTCTGTTGAGTGCATTGACTATCCGCTTGACGGGTGAGCCGGCATATTCCATGCCTTCTAACCAGAGACTCATACCACTCAAAATATTCAACGCCGCGTTGAAAATCCCTATCCAATCGAACATTACAGTACGGACAAATGTATATTCTATCTTTTAAGTCTTTCTCGACTATGTTCCGCAGGTAGAACATTTCCGGGTGGTGTTCCCGGTTCAGTCTCCTCTAATCTCATCGAACGCCAGCTCATCCCACCTGCGCAGCCCTTTAACGATATCAAACTCGACAGGCGTCAAAACCGGCACGCTAAACCGCGCAGCATCGTCGATCGCTACACGAGGGCAGGCGGTCGAAACATAGGCGTCGACTTTGAAGGACAGCAGCCGATCTGGGGTGATCTCGCGGATCGATATGATCACTGCATCGCCCGCGGTCTCTTTGATGCGTCGGGCTAGATCCAGGCGCCTCTGACCGGGCTTCATGCCCACGATAACCCCCCACTTTTTGGCGTCTAGCGCCCTGGTCATAGCCGCATATCGCTGGCGCATAATCTTCTCGACATCGACCCTGCGGGCTTCGCTAGTGAACGGATCCGCTGCTATTACGGGCACATTGGTGCTCAGCTGGACGCCCATAGGGTGAAAGTTGCCGCTGCCCACATAGAGGATCGAGTCAACGCCGGCCGGCATGGCGCTAAAGTTGCACCCGAGCAGCTGACCGGGGTAAGCGATCCGAGAGTCCCCGCGTGAGACGACCGGTACCCTTCCCGCCTCGATCAGCAACTGCTCGATCCTCCCGATCACGGGCACATGTTGTACTGTGCTCACGATCCCCACCTTCTGCCCTAACATGGGCAGCGCGTTACGTACAGCGGCGTCGATATCAACCTCGTGGTAGTATTCGATGAAGACGACTCGGTCATCGTCTATCAGCCGAGAGTGTCCGAAATGGAACAACATATCGACCATCCCCAGCAGCCCATCATCGATGTCACAAGCACCATAACACGGATCGCCCGAAATGATCACCGTAGCACCTATACGATCCTCGACAGCTTTCGCAATCTCCGGGCCCCGCCTCTTCAACCCTTCCGGAAACTGCAGGCCGACAACCCTCGCTTTCCGCTCATCGGCTATCCGAATGATCTCGTCCACATCAATCATAGACAACTCACCATTGTATCCTCAGAATATCTAAGTATGGCTCTTTTTTGTACAAACCTCGCTATAAATTTGACATATTGTAGTAAAACCCGTATATTACCATAGAATTACTTTTACTAAAGCATGGTGTACATGGGATTGCAAGCATAAATCCAATATAGCTCAATCGGTCATAGCGATTGGCCGGCTATGTAATCCGTGCGCTGTTGGTTCGAATCCAACCAGGGACTCCATAAACAGAGGCTAAAAATTATTCAGCAATCCACAACAACATGGCAACCAGCATACCGTGGCGGGCGAACTGCAAATACGCCCGCCGGGTATTCTAGGTCCCGTCACTTATCATTGCAATAGACGTTTATGATCCTTTCTAGCGGAGAACAGGCGAAAACCCACGAGCCTTAACCGTGAGAACAATCACAGAATTGTACTCCCAATATGATTGCCGGTCGTACATTAGTCAATCCGCAAATTTTAAATACGGCATCCGGCATTTATAATGTGCTTCTATTGACGCCTCTGTGGCTTAGCCCGGTATAGCGGCTGACTTGTAATCAGCAGGTCGCGAGTTCAAATCTCGCCGGAGGCTTAAGGTAGTTCGGGTTCACATCCCGAACTTTTATTTTTTTTCTTTATCAAACGTGCAGCTCATATTTGAGCTCGATCTCCAAACTTTCTGATATACCGGGTTTTTATGTATCAGGGCATCTATTTACAGTGGACATTATAATAACAGCTTCGGGTATGTGCCAGACAGAATGCAATGTTATTGCTGGGGTTCCGGCTCAGCACGGCAGAAGAACATGGAAGCCTGATGGATATTCGGGGAAACGGGTTTAATGGTTTGGATTGGTAGTATGTACCGAGGATCGGATACAGGAGACATGACACTGGACACTAAAGTCATTATTATATTACCCACCAATAACCGATTCAAAATAATGGTATCATTCTTTCTCTTGTTTTTCTAGAAATTCTTAGTTTCAGGGTCTGTCAATCCATCTGGAAAATTTTAGATATCGCAAAGTCGGAAAGACCGATCGATTTTTACTCGTCGTATTGTTTCCAGTTGACCTTCTTCCTGGTCCGTTCCACGATCCGCCCTTTTCTCGGTAACGCTTCATACCCTCGAGTTGGCACTGTTTTGTCTTCTCCCGCTGCTGCTCGCCATCCACCCTTGGATGATGTGGATTGCATATCTTCCTGCTGCCTGTTGAAGTCGATGACCTTGTTTTCCGGGCTATGTAGAGCTTTTTGGCAAGCCTTTTCAGGGTTAGCATGTGTTCTATGCTCAGATCGAAATCGCGGGCAAGGTGGTCATTGTCGTATACACAGATGCCGTCAATTTCGTTCAATAGGGACATCACTTGTTAAACTTCGGGCGATCCCCTGCTGGTGTCACTTAGGCCCGGATCCTTGAACTCTCTGGCCAGGATTACATCTTTATGGAGGAAGTTCTTGATGGCCGCCTTGGTTCTCGAACACGTGCCCTTATCAACCCTTATCCGTGCTTACCCGGACGTAAGAAAAGAGTTTTTCAGCCGTTTTTCCTCGTCTATACAAAAAAGGCAACGTGGTGATAGAGTAGGGTGCTGGGAGAGGTCTCAAGGTGTCGGGGTCATCGTGATGCTCCCTGTTGCCAGTAGTACACCGGTCTGGCAGCGGGAGTGAAGCTACCGGCGGGGTTTAGCGCTAAGTCTTTGAGATTTAGGTAACTCTGATAGAATATCCTTAGCTGTTCAGGAGGGAGATTATCGAGTCTATCATTACCTTTGTACGTACCGGTTTTTTAAAGAACAAGGTTGCGCCGTTTTTTAAGGCTTCCTCGCCGATCTCGCCGTCTGCGCTGATGATGATCGTCTTCGTTTCCGGCGCTATCTTCCGGATCTCAAGCATGACCTCAATGCCGCTGGCAAACGGCAGTCGGTAATCGATGATCATCACCTTTGGTTTAGGATCGCTGACCTGGAACTTTTTCAGCGCCTCCCGGCCGTCCAGCGCCACGAAGCAGACGGGTATATTCTTGTGTTTAAAGAGCAGCTCGTAGGTTCTAACGAGAGAGATCTCGTCGTCCACGACCCCTACGCAAGCTTCATTTTCCGACACGTTCCTCCGTGGGCAGGTATACTATAAACCGTGCACCCTTCGAATAATCTCCTTTGACACGGTCCTCGACAGCGACCCAGCCGCCAAAGCTCTCTACCAGAGTTTTGACAATGTATAAGCCCAGACCGGTTCCCTTTGCTTTCGTCTGGCCACGTATCAGCCTGTTGAAAATTATTCCCTTCCGCTCATCTGGGATGCCCGGGCCGTTATCTTCGATCGCAATCATGTAGTAGCTGCGGCCATCTATATTGACCTGACTGATAGTTATCCCGATTCTTACTGAAGCGCCCGAGTGTTTCACTGCGTTGTCTAGCAGGTTGCTAAACACGTCCTTGAGCAGCGTATTTGCTATGATATAACACCCGTGGACAGGCGTATAATCAAGCCTGATGTCTTTATCGGGCGACTTCGGATAGGCCTTTACCACTTCGTCGAGGACGTCGCCCATGTCCAGGCGCTCGAACTTGACTTCGCCGGACCGCAGTCGCTGGATGTTACGGATATTTTCGATCAGCGTGGCACTTCTCAACAACATCTGGACAGACGTATCGATCAGCTCCTTATCCGTAAGCTTCAGCCCACCTTTTTCCTCCATGAGATCCTGCGCCAGCTCCAGATGCCCGATGATGATCTGGTGCATGTTGGAGATGTCGTGTCCCATGAGATCCACATAGAGCTCTGCCCGGTTTTTTTCTTCTTTCGCCCGCTCCTGTTCTCGCTCGGCGTGAAGGCGGGCGGTCTCCGCCAGATTCCGCGCGGCGATCACTTTCTCTCGGTCGCTTTTGATAATACCTGCCATGGACAGGAGAGATCTGGCTAGATTGCCGATCTCGTCCTTTCGTTGCAGGGGCAGGTTTCGCTCGACATCTTTCGATAACCCGCTTGGGACCAGGGCAATGGCATTATTGATGCGAAGAATAGGTTCTGTAATATACTTTCCAATAATGAATGAGATCAACAGTGCCAGGACAAGCAATCCGGCAATTAACGAAATAAATGCCCTGGTCGATTCTTCTATGGGCTGGTACGCGATCCATAATGGGGTTCCAACTATGATGCCCCAGCCCAATTTTGGCACGGGGGAAAACGCAGCGAGACGATACTCTTTTTCGAAGACGAAGTACGTCTCTATGATGCCTTCTTTCCCCGCTACTAAGCTAGCACCGGCCGGCAAAATGCTGAAATCAGTCATATTATCCATGTATGTGCGATTGGTGTGGACTATGATCCGGCCAGTGGTATTTAGAATGGCGTGGTATACGCGTGGATTTCGTTCCGCGTGCGTCTCCTCGATGATATCCCTGAGAGCGAACAGGTCTAAAGTGCCGACCAGGACGCCTATTGTCGTATTATTTTCATCGATTACGGGGACCGCGAGATATGCGGTCGGCTCGCCGGTTATGTCACTTCTCTGGGCATTGCCGACGACCGGCCGGGAAGTATTGAGCACTTCCCCTGCGTAAGGCCTGTCCAGATACGACTGTCCGACAATCTGAGTATACGGATAGCTGGACAGTACCGTGCCGGACTTATCGGTAAAAAAGGCCGAATCGATCTGATTGCTCTGGTTAACGATGTACCTAGCCTCAAAGTCCAGGAATTCGGTGTTGCGCTCGCATAAGGCTTTAGAAAGCGACGACCTGTCTGCTACGCTCTTGATATATGTCAGGGCCAGATCCACATAATTGGCAGTAAAACGGGATATCGATTTTGCCTCTGCCATGTTGCTGTCCCAGATATTATGCTTAATGACATCGCGATAGTATAATATGCCGGCCCCGCCGACGATAACCACCGGCACGACGACAATCAGGGAGATTAGTATAAACGCCTGAAACCGGATCGAGGCTAGCAATGCCATGAGAATTACAGATATGAGTGAATACTAAATCGTATATACTATTTTGATTATTTGTAACAATAAATTCTTGATAATAGCCGGTTAACGGCGTGATAACTCATCGACAGCATCGATAGTCTGCCATAGAATCCGCTTGATCTGTAAGGAGACACCAGTATACAAAAAGGCAACATATTTGTATAAGCGTATACAAAAATAACCCCCAGGCAGAAGGTTTACGGCGCCAACCATGTTTGCCGTTTTTGGCCTCTATACATGGAAAAAGCTATCACACCAATCTACTATATACTAACGAACACTGGATGTATCTACAAAGGTGTTTAAAATAGGATGTATCTACAAAGGTGTTTAAAATAGGGTGTATCTACAAAGGTGTTTAAAATAGGATGTATCTATAGCTATGGTCTTGCTATAGCTATGGTCTTGCACAGAGCCTTAAAATCGATAAATATACAGGGGGATCAACCCTTAACTTTATAGATAACTACTATTTGAGCCCCCAAACAAGTTAGTACAGGAGAGGGACTCTAATAAAAACAATTCCTAAATCTTGGCATACTCCAAATAAAAGTGCCAGCAGGAATAGGAATCCCATCGCAGCAAACGCTATTAAAAATCCGTAATACGAATCCTTTTCACTACTAAAGATATAACCAGTACCCGTTTTTCCCGTCATTTAAATCGCGAAATTACCAGGCTACCAACTTATAAAAATTTTCCCAGTATCATTTAGTACATAGTATATTAGTATGCAGTAGCTTTTTCCATGTCCACTGGCTCCTGGTCCTTCTACCATAGCGGGTGTTTTTTTCATTTCGGAGTGTATCCAACTCAAGTCAACAACCCCGTCCTTTAGCGGGGCTTGGAGAGAAGTTTGCTCTCGTAAGAGAGCCTTTTTCTCTCTTCTGTCCTTGACAGTGTTTTCGGAGTATATTGTTAAGGTTTTAGACATTATATGTATAGACACGTTGGCTTGGCGTACTTCAACGTTTAAAAAAGTTGTTTAGCGGAATATGGGTTGATCTGGTTTATTTATAGGTTGTTGAGGTATCTGTTCTCGAATTCTGAGCCCTTCATGCAGTACATGTTGTTTTTCCGTCGAGAGTTCGTTTCCACTGGGGTCGGGCGGTTGCACCCAATATGCAAACGGACAGGGCAACTAGGCGTGGGGTGGCAATGGCCTGGAAGGCGTCTACTAAAGCCTGAAGACGACGATCCACTACTTGAAAGCGGGCAGCGTCAGGTAAGTTAAAAAAAAAATTCGTGCATTTGAGTATTCCGTTTGTATGTTCAGGAGCGGGTCGTCAAATACGTCAAATTTATCTGTGTCAATCGGAAAAATTTCGTTAGAAACTGTGGATACCCCTATACTAACACGACTTAGTGGAATTGGTGATGAGAAAAATCATTGTGATATTGCTGGCATCGGTCTTCTTTATTGTGACTGTTATGGTTTCGATGAGCGTTTTCGCAGTTTCGACGAGCTCTAATGATCAGCAGGTATTGCAGGCGAGGTATGATACTGTTGCTGCACGTGTCAACTACATGTCAGGTGTGCTGGGTGACACATCATCGTTGGTGCCCCAAGCATCTGATTTAACTTCCCGTGTAAGCGCTCTCAACTCAGATCTGAACACGTTGAATGGTTATGTAGGCTCATCTGACAATTCCGGTTTTGACAGCTACGTTAAAGGCACGATTACGACGGACTTGAAATCGTCACAGGACGCGCTAAAAGCCAACGTAGGACAATTTAAAACGTGGAATATCACCAAGGCGACCCGAGATCAATTAAAGACGGATATCGAGAACCGAAAGGCCGCATTCGATTCGGCCGTACAACAGGCGGCCGCGGAATTAGGAAACGCCAGGCTTTCCCAGTATAATAATGATATGAACAATGCTAACAGCCAGATTGCCAACCTCTCTTCCAAGGGCATCGATACGTCTGCCATGCAAAACATTGTCAGCAGCGCCCAAACCAATGTGATCAACCCATTACAGAGCGCCATAAACTCGGGGGATATCAACGCAACGAAGGAGCAGCTGACATCCACGTGTATGTATAACGGTGCGCCCTACAGCTACCACCTGGCTGCGAAGATGGACCTCGCACGGCTCAACGCGATCACCGCGAAGATCTCGGCCAACGCCACCGCCATGGGGTACGGCAGCCAGATCTCCGATGTTAACTCCAAGCTATCAGCAGCACAGAGCCTGCTCAACCAGATCGGCACCAACCCATACACCGGCGATCAAGAGACTCAATACTACAATACTCTGCAAAGCGCATCAAGTGAGATCAAAACGATCATCAACAACATGAAAGGAGGACAGAACAAACAAGGGTACACTGTTCCAAACAACCACTAACCCTTTCGAGACAAACTATGGTATTTATCGAGGTATTATCGTGAAGCCCAAAACCCTATCCCTAATCTTTCTTGCATTATTGGTCTCTCTCATATCGGGATGCACTACAAATACTCCAACGCCAGCGTCACAGGTATCTGCGACTCCGACAAGTACTGTGGGGACACCAACATTGACTTCGCCGACAGCCGCCCAACAACAAAATACGACCACGCCTACCACGCCTATCGTAAATATTACTCCGACCGTTTCCCCAATTAACCAATCATCCGCAGTTGCCAGCATCGACCCATCGCTCGCGGATATCACCATCGAATCAAACGATAATAATCCAGAGCAAGATCTCCCAACTCCTGACGCTGGAAATATAAGCTAAACAAAAATTTTTTTGATTCTTTCGTCTCTTCTCCGAGTTTGGGATGGCAGTTGATAAACGGTTGATACACGATCAAATTGATGGGGGATCGGTTTCGAGATATGTGGCGCTCGTAGAATTTTTATGGTGGCATAACACGGCGGTTATGCTCGTGGGTAATGTTAAAAGGGTCGAGATCAGGTTGAATAGTCGAATTATCCAATATGGCAGAATTCAGGAAGCTTTTAATAGCTCTGCTACACAATGACATAGCGTCTGACGATCTGTCAAGTAAGCATAATCATGACAAATCAACCGGTTGATCTATAATGTTCAGGGCATCACTCTTAAGTCGGGTGAAGGCATAAACACTATTTGATAACCGTTGGTCATCACGAGAAAGAGGTCATCGTTACAAGGTGGAGTATATGCAGGAAAAGATCAAGGAAGTTGCGGCGCGGGTCAAGGAGCTGAGGGAGATCCTGGAGATCAGCCAGGAGAGCTTATCCGCTTATCTTCGGATCAGTCCGGATATATATCGGAAATATGAGAATGGCGAAGAGGATATTCCTGCCAGCATTTTATATGAGATCTCTCGCAAGCTTGGGGTGGAGATGAGCGTACTGCTCACTGGTGAAGTGCCGAAAATGCACTACTTTACAGTGACTCGAAAAGGTAAGGGCGCGAGCGTGGAGCGCAGGAAGCAGTATAAGTATCAGAACTTGGCTTCTAACTTTATCAACAAGAAAGCTGAGCCGTTTATCGTGACGGTCGAACCGAAGCCTGATGGGGTGCCGGTACATGCCAACTCACACCCGGGACAGGAGTTCAACTACGTCCTCGAAGGCAGCTTCAGGCTTCTGATCAAGGATCATGAGATCACTCTCAATGAGGGCGACTCGATCTACTTCGATTCTGGCTGTGACCATGCTATGGTGGCTTTGAATAATAGGCCGGCACGCTTTCTGGCCATAATCATGTGATGGGTGATAGGGGGAGACCATGTCGCTTTTACATAGATTTTTAGATAAAACGGAGTTTGGATCCTACGATGATTTCAGGGAAAACTTCCACATAAAGGTGCCGGAAAACTTTAACTTTGCCTTTGATGTGGTCGATGTCTATGCCCGGGAGTCCCCGGATAAGATCGCTCTTGTTTGGTGTGACGATTTTGGGGGCGAGAAGGTCATCAGCTTTGGAGAGATGAAGCTGTTGAGCGATCGGGCCGCCAACCTGTTCCGAAAGATTGGGGTTGGAAAGGGCGATTCTGTCATGCTCGCCCTTAAAGGTAGGTATGAGTGGTGGTATTGCATGCTGGGCCTGCACCGGATCGGGGCGGTGGCGATTCCCGCTACTCACATGCTCACTTCTAAAGACATTGTGTACCGGCTGAAGCTGGCGAATATCAAGATGATGGTGGCTGCAGAGGACAGTCATCTCGTCAAGGCGGTGGACGATGCTCAAAATGAATGTCCGGATATATTGAAGTATAAGGTAGTTGTGAACGGCAGTCATGATGGCTGGGTCGATTTCGATAGGGAGATCGTTGGGGCCGGCGATAGTTTCTCGCGACTCGGCGGTGCTGAGGAGACGAAAAATGGGGATATATCCATCCTCTACTTCACTTCCGGAACCACTAGCCTGCCCAAGATGGCGATCCACGACTTCACCTATCCCTTGGGCCATATCCTCACGGCGAAATACTGGCAGAACGTAGTAGATGGGGGCCTCCATTATACCGTCGCTGACACTGGGTGGGCCAAGGCGGTGTGGGGCAAGATCTATGGCCAATGGATCGCTGGCACAGCGGTCTTTGCTTACGACTACGAGCAGTTCAATCCTCTGAATCTTTTAAAGATGAATCAGAAGTATCGGGTTACCACGTTCTGCGCTCCGCCAACGATCTACCGGTTCCTAATCAACGAGGATCTCACGAAGTTCGACTTCTCACATTTGAAGTACTGTGTGGTGGCTGGCGAGCCGCTTAACCCCGAAGTGTACAACAAGTGGCTTAAACTCACCGGGCTTAAGCTCATGGAAGGGTACGGTCAGACGGAGATGACGGTTGCTGTGGGCACGTACCCCTGGATGGAGTCCAAGCCTGGTTCGATGGGCAAGCCTTCCCCAGGTTATAGTATCGAGTTGCTTAACCACGAAGGGAAGCTATGCGAGACCGGTGAGGAGGGCGAACTGGTGCTCAATACGGATAAGCAGGTGCCTGTAGGGCTGTTCGAGGGCTACTATAATGATGAGGACCGGACCGTATCGGTCTGGCATGATGGCTATTACTATACGGGCGACATGGCCTGGATGGACGAAGAGGGCTATCTCTGGTTCGTGGGCAGGTCGGACGATGTCATCAAGAGTTCCGGCTACCGTATCGGCCCCTTCGAGGTTGAAAGTGCGCTGATCCAGCATCCTGCTGTGGTGGAGTGCGCCATCACTGCGGTACCGGACGAGGTCCGGGGCCAGATTGTCAAGGCTACCGTAGTCCTGAAAAAGGGCTTCGAACCTGGAGAGGACCTGAAAAAGGAGCTCCAGAACCATGTTAAAAAGGTCACGGCACCGTATAAGTATCCTAGGATCGTGGAGTTCGTTCCTGCGCTTCCTAAGACTATCAGCGGCAAGATTCGCCGGGTAGAGATCCGGGACCGGGACGAAAAAGTGAAGACATAGTAGACGTAGTGGACGTTAGATGAGCGCGGGGCGGCGGCATCAACCGTCCCTTCGGCATCTGATAATGTGTCAACCCTAATGTTATGCGGTCGCCTGGTTAGTAGTGGAATGCGCGTTGAATTGGGGTTGAGGTGTTGGGTTCGCCAGCGTCGAGATAATCGTGTTTTTTTGACATCAGAAACGTTATACTGTTTACTGCTGTATTATAGCGGGATTGTATATGGAGAACGAGCGGTACGAGCGCGGTAAAACGCTGCTCATGGAGATCAATAGGAATAACGCCGAAAAGCTGGTCGAGAACCTCAGGGGTGTCGCCCCGGATATGCATCGGTATGTTTTTGAATTTGCCTATGGGGATATTTACAGTCGGCCGGGGTTGGACCTCAGGAGCAGGGAATTGGCCACTGTAGCGGCGCTGACGGCGCTCGGCCACCAGACTCAGTTGAAGTCTCACATCGAAGCGGCCATGAACGCTGGCTGGACTAGGGAAGAGATCGTGGAAGTGATCATGCAAATGGCGGTCTATGCGGGTTTCCCGGCGGCGCTGAACGGGTTGAATTCTGCGAAGGAGGTTTTTATGCGTGCGGGTGTAGATAGGTAGTAGCGATTGTATGATAAGTCGTTCGTAAACAAGCGAAGATTACCTCGACGATCTAAGATTTTAAATATTGGTACTACCGATATACTGCTTAGTGGATGTGGGGTATATGAACACTATTAGTATAAAGAGCAGTAAAACCAACCTAGAGATAGATGTACCGTTGACGAACATGGAAATGGTGCTCGAGATCGCTTCGCTGTTGTGCATTATCATAAGCCTGGCCGTAGCGAGCGTCGAGCCAACATCGATCACGCTATGGACAGCCATATTCCCGGCAATAGCCATCATGATGTACCTGTTGGTGGGGTATGCCTCCAGGCTCCCTCAGCACCTCCGGTATTTCGATGGGATCGTCATAGACAACTCAGGGCATCACCAGGATATGAGAGAAACGCTGGCCCTGTTTCGGACCGAAGTCGTCTGGACCGTCCTCTGCATACAGGGAATCTTGGCGATGACAACCTCCATTGAGGATCCGACCGCCCGGACGATGATACTGGCTGCCTTTGGAACAGTATGGTTGCTGACAAACGGCGCGCTACTAGTCATGATGAATAAGATTCCAAAGGCCACCTGAAAAACGCCAAATTAGGCTCCAACGAGTGTAAACCTGATACATACGTTAGTTCAGGCCAGATCCAATCCTCTGTCAGGACCGAATCCGACGGCCCTACCATTTCTTCCGTGATTGGCGCACATGTCCAGTAGATCGGAGTAGCGGTGCCGTCCCGGAGTTCCAAGTTTCGATTTTACTCTTTTACCTAAACACGGGATGGTTTGTTTCACCATTCTCAGCGATCAAACCCCTGAGCAGACTTCAAGCAAGTAGTATTTATAGGGTTACGAGTAAACCTTTTATGTCAATTTCCTAGCACAAGTCATAGTCCGGCCGGTGTACTCAGTGGCTCCGTTGAACGATAAAAGGATCATTCTAATTATCACATGTATGGCAGCGTGGATCACACCGTTTCTGGGGGCGTCCATAAATATCGCGCTGCCGGCGGTAAATTCTGACTTCGGGGTGACCGATCAGGCTTTGATTGAGTGGGTAGTCACAGGTTTCCTGCTCTCGGCCGCGGTCTTCGTGGTCCCGTTCGGCAGGATCGCCGACATCTTCGGCCGCAAGACGATCTTCGGGCTGGGGTTACTGGTCATCATCGTCTCTTCACTATTATGCAGCGTGTCGAACTCTATACTAATGCTGATCGCGGCCAGGGTAATCGAAGGGCTGGGAAGCGCAATGATCTTCGGCACGTCCATGGCCATCCTCACATCGGTATATCCTCCGAATCAGAGGGGAAAAGTGCTGGGAATCAACGTGGCGATCGTGTACCTGGGCCTGTCTGCAGGGCCGGTGATCGGAGGGATCATCACCCAGTACCTGGGCTGGCGGTATATCTACGCAGGGATCACGGTCTATACCCTGATCGTCTCGCTGCTGGTGCTGCTCCTTGTCAAGGAAGAATGGCGCTGTGCGGAGACTGGGAAGTTCGACATCCTGGGAACGATCCTCTACGGGGCGATGCTATTCTCGCTGATCTACGGGCTGGCGCAGGTGCCGGATATCTCTGGAGCTTATCTGATCGGAGTGAGTATCCTGATCATGATCGCATTCTTCTGGTGGGAGTTGCGGCACAAGAACCCTGTGGTTAAAGTCGGGATCTTCAGGAATAACCATGTTTTCGTCTTCTCCAATATAGCCGCCCTAATCAACTATAGTGCCACGTTTGCAGTCGCGTTCCTGCTCAGCCTGTACCTGCAGTACACTAAAGGGCTTGAGCCCCAGACTGCCGGTATCATTTTAATTGTGGCGCCGATAGTGCAGGCAGTTTTCTCGCCTCTCACCGGAAAGCTGTCTGACAGGATCGAACCCAGGATCGTCGCTTCAGCAGGCATGGGCCTATGCATCATCGGCCTTGCCGTGTTTGCGCTGCTCACCCCGGAAACCCCCCTGTACATGATAGTCGCCGGACTCGGATTTATGGGCCTGGGATTTGCGTTGTTCTCGTCGCCAAACACCAACGCCATCATGAGTTCGGTGGAAAAATGCGACTATGGTGTGGCGTCAGGCATGGTGAGTACCATGAGGCTGATCGGCCAGATGATGAGCCTGGGAATCGCCATGCTAACGTTCTCCATAATCATGGGCCATACTGAAATCGCCCAGGACCATAGCCAGCTGATGAGCAGTATCCATATCGCCTTCGCCATCTTTGCTGCCCTCTGCGTCATAGGCCTGGGATTCTCAATGATCCGGGGAAACGTGCGAAAGGTGCCCGTCCAACCCATCGCCAGATCAGCTGACGGACCGAAAAGTTAAGGCTTGTATACTAAGTGATAGATGCTCGAGAGGAATTCGCTTGAGTAAACAATATGTCATCGTTTTACTGCTATTCGTAGCGCTGGCCGCCACCGTCACAATGGCCGGATGTACTACCGGTCCAGCAAACAACTCGACATTGAAGCCAACGCCTGCTTCAACCACGACGATTAAGATCGGTAACGATACGGCCATGTTCGATAAGACCCGGTTCCATACCTTCGAATATAGGATCATGGCCGTAGCTGGCAATTCTACCTCTCAAGTCGGTGATATCAAGGCCGAGTACGATACCGCATCTTATGGTGGTTTTTCTAACGCAAGCCATATGAAGGAGACGATTGTGGAGGGCCAGGGGGCAGATGCAGCCACCACCGTCAACGATCTCTACTATAATCCGACGACTAACTTTTTGCTCGGAGGCCATGCGAGCCGGACGAACTCTTCGGGAAGCCAGGAAAAAGATATCAAGTCCAGCGACACCGATTATTGGAATGCCGATATGTCATCTATCTCATCCAATGTTAAATTCACGAGCCAGGGCTCGGAGCAGGTGACGGTCCCTAAAGGTACCTTTGCCGCGACGAAATACACTAGTGTCGATAGCGCGATCTCACTGTGGATGACGCCGAGTGTACCTTTGCCTGTACAGATCTCGGGCGCGGGCAATACAAATGGAGTATCGTACACTACGATCATGCAGCTGGTCAACTACGCCTGAGGGCGGTCGGCAGTGCCGCAGCATAACCAACGATAACACCCAAACGACATTGCAATAAAGTTTTTATACTAATAACATTTACTTTTAGTAAACATGCTTAGACAGGCGCCCCGAACCATCCGGGACGACGGACCGCAACACAGCCACACCCAACACAAAAATAGGAAATCGACTATGCAAGCTAAATTGACAACGGTATCAACATCCTACAGCGATACCCCCACAAGAGCAGATCAAGAGATCAACAAGCCTTCAGACGGAGAACTGATGGACGCATACTCACAGGCAGTAGTCAACGCAGTAGACAAAGTAAGCCCCGCAGTAGTGAAGATCGACATCAAGCGAAAAATAATAGTCAGGCAATCCCTATTCAACCAAGCCCCACAAGAAGTGCCAGGCAGCGGCTCAGGCTTCATCTTCACCCCAGACGGATACATCCTAACCAACAGCCACGTAGTCCACGACTGTTCACAAATCGAAATAACCCTATCCGACGGCAGACACTTCCCAGCGAGAATCATCGGAGACGACCCAACGACAGACATTGCAATAATCAAAATCGACGCGCCCAACCTTACTCACGCAACCATAGGAGACTCCCGCTTACTCCGCCCCGGCCAACTAGTCATCGCCATCGGCAACCCCTACGGTTTCCAATGCACAGTGACATCAGGCGTAATAAGCGCGACAGGCAGATCACTGCGCACCTACAACGGCCGACTGATCGACGACGTCATCCAAACAGACGCCTCGCTCAACCCAGGAAACTCTGGCGGCCCTCTAGTCAACTCAAAGGGCGAAGTCATCGGCGTTAACACAGCGATCATCATGCCCGCACAAGGCATCTGCTTCGCAATACCCTCCAGCATCGTAAAATTCGTGACCGCAGGCTTAATGACCCACGGCAGAATCCGCCGAGGCCGCATCGGAGTCGCAGGACAAAACATCGAACTCAAAGACGAGATCGTAAAGTCACTCAAACTTAGTTCCAGCAAAGGCGTACTAGTCGTCAGCATAGAAAAAGACAACCCCGCCGACAAAGCCAACATGATCTCCGGCGACATCATCATCGGCTTAGACGATACACCCGTCACCAGCGTCGACGACCTCCACAAACTACTCACCGAAGAACGAATCAACAAAGAAACCATCCTAACCATCGTACGAATGTACGATAAGCGCCAAATCAAAATCAAACCCGAAGAACAACCAGGCGAGATCAAAAGACCCATACCAATCGAATGAACCACCCCGACCTAAAGGTCGGGACTACCAACCCACAACCAACAACCCACAACCAACAACCCGCAAACAACACCTCTACCGAACACATCAACCACCCGCTCCACAGACAAACCGACAAACCCCACGCCCCATTCCAACCAAAAACCCACACCAACACCCAAAATACTCAACGATTATAATCGAAACCCCCACCCAATCAAACATTACAACACAGACAGACGCGTATTCTATCCCTCAAGCCCTTCCTGACCAACCCCACAGACAGAACATATTTCCAAGCGACATCCCCAGGATCCACTCTGATGAGGCGTTCACCAGCACCCTCAAGACACAATCCCCCCCATTCAGGGTAAAACCAGCCGGCCATATACCGACCCGATAAACCCGGCCTACGCGCAAACCACCTATCATTACAGATGCTCCTCACCTCTTCTTCAACGGCCCGGACGACTTTCTTTCTTAATCCGCACCGTAAAATAAAGCGTTCCCGCTGGGGATGGTATAGTTTAAGATATACCCATAAGCGCGATTTAATATTAGGAGTGAACCAGGAGGATGCCAGAGACAGTATATTTTGCCAGACTGAAGACCGGAAAGACCAAGATCAACGCAATATCCAAGATCAAACGCCTGTTCGATCTGGCGGGATTCGGAGAGTTCATCGCCGAGGGAGATCTGGTGCCGGTGAAGGTGCACGTCGGAGAACGAGGAAATGACACCTATGTGAGGCCAGTGTATGTCCGGCAGGTGATCGATAAGATCAAGGCCCGCGGCGGCAAGCCATTTCTAACCGATACCAACACACTCTACTCGGGCAGTCGCCACGACTCGGTAGAACACCTAACCACCGCTATAGAGCATGGTTTCAGCTACTCAGTGGTCAACGCGCCCGTAATTATCGCTGACGGACTGATCAGCGACAACTACCAAGAAGTGCCGATCAACGGCAGGCACTTCAAGCAAGTGAAAATCGCCAGAGACATCCTGTCACCCCGAAGTATGGTTGTGCTCTCCCACGTAAAAGGCCACGGCATGGCCGGCTTTGGAGGAGCGATCAAAAACTTGGGCATGGGTTGCGCCCCCGCCGAGGGAAAGATGGACCAACACAGAGGCCTGCGACCGATCGTTGACACCCCAACATGTGTAGGCTGCGGACGATGCGCGGCGGTATGTCCCAACGACGCGGTGAAGATCATCGGCGACATGGCAGTAGTCTCAAACGAAGCGTGCATCGGATGCGGCGAATGCATGACCGTTTGCCCGGCGAACTCGATCACCTTCGACTGGGATAAGGACATCACTCCCTTCATGGAAATGATGACAGAATACGCCCTTGGCGCCGTCCAAGGCAAAGATAACCGGATAGGCTACATGAACTTCCTAATCCATATCACCCCCGAATGCGACTGCGTACCATGGAGCGACGCGCCCATCGTACCCGATATCGGCATCCTAGCATCCAGGGATCCGGTCGCCATCGACATGGCCAGCTTCGACCTCGTAAAGGAACAAATCGGACTCAAAAATAGCAAGCTGAAACAACATTATAAACCAGGGCAAG
>Ga0187785_10000292_pt1 | contig 18913 bp, 19 predicted proteins | sample 0815_BV2_4_20_MG_FD_132466 | JGI IMG/M metagenome (GOLD analysis project Ga0187785, IMG submission 132466) | Tropical peat soil microbial communities from peatlands in Department of Meta, Colombia - 0815_BV2_4_20_MG | ecosystem: Environmental > Terrestrial > Soil > Wetlands > Peat | place...
AAAGCTCAGACCCGGCGATAAGAATATTGGAGACGAATGATCAGCTATTCCTTGAAGTCGCTGAAGATTTCGTTGAAGCGGTCAGAGATTTTTCTGAAGGTGTTCAGCACGTCAGGGTCGAAGTGCTCCGGCAATGTCCGGCCGTCGCCGACGGTTATGATGAGAACCGTCTCTTCGTGAGACAAGGGGCGTTTATAGGGTCTGCTGCTTCTCAGTGCGTCGTATTGATCGCAGAGCATAACTATTCTGCCCTCAACGGGTATGTCGGTTTGTTTAAGCCCGCGTGGGTAGCCGGTTCCGTCCCATCTCTCGTGGTGATTAAGCGCAATCGAAGCAGCCATCTGAATAAATGGATATGATGAGCCGGCGAGGACTTTTTCGCCTATTGATGTGTGGTTCTTCATAATTTCCACTTCCGGCTTTGAGAGGGATGCAGGTTTGAGCAATATTGTATCCGGGATGCCGACCTTGCCGATATCATGCAGCGGGCTTGCGAAGGTTACCGCTTCGGTGAATTTAGGCGGCATCGACAGTGCCTGGGAGATCTCTTTGGCGTAACGCCCCATGCGCGAGTTGTGAAAGCCGGTGCCGGTATCTCTGAATTCAGCCACGACGGTAAGGCGGTCTATAAGCTCTGCGCTCATATTCCTGAGCATGGTCAGGGCTTCTCGCAATTCGCGGGTTCGCCTTTCGACGGTTTCTTCAAGCGTCTTTTTGTACTCTTTTTCCTTTTCTGTCAGACGGCGATACTTGACCGCCTTCTCGACCGAATGGATCAGCTGTTCGGAGCGGTAGGGCTTGATTATGAAGTCGAAAGCCCCTTTCTTGATTGCATCGACGGCGATATCTATTTCGGCATGCGCCGTCATGAGGATCACCGGTATGTCGGACCGCACAAGGCAAATCTTCTCAAGCAGGTCGATCCCTGAGACAGCGGGCATCTTAATATCGGTCAGCACCGCATCGACTGAGACGGTCATAAACTTCTGGAATGCATCTTCCGCGTTTCTGCACGCGATGTAACTGTAGCCATACTCACCCAGGAGCGACGAGACATATTCCAGTACATACGGGTCATCGTCTACCGCAAGAATAGTGGCCGTTTTCAGATTGTCATTGATGGGTCGGATATCTTCCATTCAGTGCTGACGGTTGACGAAACGAACTGCAGCGCCTCCCTTAATAAGCATTATAATGAGAAATGCCCCAGCTGCAATTCAACACTAATGCTTTAATAATAACATCTTTAATTGAATTGTAGGAGTTTTTTTAAATTTAGAGAATTTTTTTGGGCTGCCGGGCTTTGGATAGAACCCCCTACGCTAATTGTAAATATTGAAAAAATAAGGGTAATCTTGTATATTAAATCTCTATGCGAAAGAAAGATGGAGCCTCCGTGCTGACGGGATTAAGAAGGGAAATTGATCGTATAGATGCGTCTCTGCTGGAGCTTCTTAACAAGCGTGCGGCGGTAGCGGTCGAGATAGCAGGCGTCAAGCGCAAGGCAAAACAGAAATTTCATGTGCCTGAACGGGAAGCCGCTATTATCAAGCGGCTGGTTACCATGAACAAGGGGCCGTTTCCAAACGATGCGCTCAAGATTATCTTCAGGGAGATCATTTCTGCATCCTTGGCGCTGGAGGAGCCTTTGAGGGTGGCCTATTTCGGACCGGAGGGCACATTCACGCATCTTGCTTCGATCCGGCATTTCGGCTCCTCGGCAAAATACATACCGGTTGAAAGCATAAAATCCGTATTCGATGCTGTCGAATACGGAGAGGCGGATTACGGACTCGTCCCGATAGAGAATTCAAGTGAAGGTGTTGTCAGCCATACGCTCGACATGTTCATGGATTATGACCTGAAGATTGCTGCGGAGGTCCTGCTTGAGGTTTCGCATAATCTGCTTTCCAAAAGCGGAGAAAAAGGCAGGGTCAGAAGAATATATTCGCACCCGCAGGCGCTCGCTCAATGCCGGGGTTGGCTTGAGACCAATATGACCGGCATTCCGGTCCTTGCTGCAGTCAGCACAGCCAAGGCTGCCGAGATGGTGTCAGGCGACGATGAGGCGGCTGCCATTGCGAGCGAACTTGCCGCAAAGCTCTATGATCTCAAGTTCATAAGGCGCCATATAGAGGACAAACGGAACAACTTCACGCGCTTCCTCGTAATAGCCAAGGAATCGCCCGGCAAATCGGGATCGGATAAGACTTCCATTATGTTTTCTCTTAAGAACAGGCCTGGAGCCCTCTATGACGTCCTCTATCCCTTCAAGGAAACCAGAATAAACCTTTCCAAGATAGAGTCGAGACCTTCAAAAAGAAGGGCCTGGGAATATATCTTTTTCGTCGATATGGAGGGCCATATAGACGATGAGAAAGTTCGGAAGACTATTGAAAGGGTCAAGGAACACTGTCTTTACCTGACGCACCTTGGATCTTACCCGGTCGACGAGAGATAGCCTGTTCCGGGAGGGTCTGCATGGTCCGGCATCGGGTGAGGCCGGCATTCCGGATAAAATCGAGGAGTTCGCAATGCCCAAACCTCTTGAATATGTGTCGCGAATCAAGCCGTATGTTCCCGGCAAGCCTATTAAGGAGCTTGAAAGGGAACTCGGAATAACCGAGTGCATCAAGCTTGCATCGAACGAGAACCCTTCCGGACCATCTCCGAAGGCTGTGGCAGCCCTGAAGAAGTGCCTCGACAACGCCGGCGAGCTCTGCCGCTATCCGGACGGGAACGGATATTATCTGAAGGCAGCACTTTCGAAAAAACTGTCGGCAGGCGGCCGTAAAGTGGCTCCGGACGAGATTATGCTTGGCAACGGTTCCAACGAGCTGCTCGACATAGCGATACGTACATTTGTCGGCGCCGGGGATGAGGCGATCATGGCAGCGCCTTCGTTTGTCGTCTACTCTATGGGCGTTCAGTCCTCCGGAGGGGTTGCGATTGAGACCCCTCTGAGGGATTATGCCCACGACCTGTCTGCCATGGCCGATGCAATTACGGCTAAGACCCGCATGGTTTTCATTGCAAATCCGAATAATCCGACCGGCACGATTAACAGGAAGGCGGAATTTGAGGCCTTCATGAAAAGGGTGCCGGAAGGGGTGCTTGTTGTAATGGACGAAGCCTATTTCGAGTACGTTCGCGACGCTGAATATGTAGACTCGATCTCGTATTTTGCGCGGGGCAGGGATATCTTAATCCTGCGCACCTTTTCGAAGGCATACGGCTTGGCGTCACTGAGGATCGGCTATGGGATTGCAAGGCGGGAGATACTGGACGAGATGAACAAGATCAGGGAGCCCTTTAACACCAATGCGCTGGCCCAGGAGGCGGCATTGGCGGCGCTTGAAGATGAGGAGCACCTGAAGCGCTCAATAGACATCAATGAAGAAGGCAAGCACTATCTTTCAAGGGAGCTGGACTCACTCGGTATTAAATATGTTCCAACAGAGGCCAATTTCATTTATATGCTGCTCGGCAGAGACTCGCGGGAGCTGTTCGAGTCGCTTCTCAGGAAAGGAGTAATCGTCAGGCCCGTAGGACCCGAACAGATAAGGGTAACAGTGGGGTTGCCCGGGGAAAACAGGCGCTACGTCGAGGCGCTGAAAGAGAGTCTGCGAATTTGCTGAAGATCGGATGAATCTATCCATGGAGTTATATTTCAATAAAGTAGCCGTCATCGGCGTCGGGCTGATAGGCGCATCAGTTGCTTTGTCCTTGCGAGAAAAAGGATTATGCGGCACAATTACAGGTTGCGGGCGGAAAGAGGAGAACCTCAGGCGTGCAAGGCAGCGCAACATCATCGACGACTATCTGCTGGATGCTGCCGATGCTGCAGCAGGGGCCGATCTGGTAGTCCTGTGCACTCCGGTGGGTATTCTGAAGGATATGGCAGCTGAGACGGCCCCTGCTTTGAAGCGGGGTGCGCTGGTCACGGATGTCGGCAGTATTAAGGGCCTGATGGTAGGCGAGATCGAGGAGCTCATGCCTGATGGCGTCCATTTTGTAGGGTCACATCCTATTGCAGGCAGCGAAAAGGCGGGTATCGACGATGCACGCGGCAGCCTGTTTGTCGGAGCTCGATGTATAATCACGCCGACATGGCGCTCAGACAGGGCAGCTGTCGAAAGAATCGTCCTGCTTTGGCAGGCTATAGGCGGATCTGTCGAGTTGATGGACCCTTTCAGACATGACGAGATATTTTCACTTGTAAGCCATATGCCGCACGTCATAGCCTATGCCCTTGTTAATGCAGTCGAGAGCATTGATCCTGAATGCATCAAATACAGCGGGGCCGGCTTCAGGGACACAACTAGGATTGCTGCGAGTTCGCCGGAGTTGTGGAGGGATATCTGCATGATGAACCGCGACAACTTGAGTAAGGTCCTCAAACTCTTCAGGGAAAACCTGGATAGGATAGAAAAGTGCATGGCTGAAAACGATTGGGCCGCAGTCGAAAGAGAGTTTGCCAGGGCGCAGAAGCTGAGGATGAGCATCTAACGATTTTTCGTTATATATGCTGGTGAATCATGAAGGTTGAAGGTGCACGATAATGCAGACAGTTGAGCTTACAAAATCAAACGGATTGAGCGGGGAGGTCGTACCTCCGCCTGACAAGTCCATTTCGCACAGAACGATTATGTTCGCATCGCTTGCCGAAGGCAAAAGCGTCGTGCGGAATTTTCTTAGGGCTGAAGACCCGTTAAGCACAATAAGGGCATTCAGGATGCTCGGCGTCAATATCATCGAAGACGCATCCGGGGAAATTATCATTGAGGGTAAAGGGATTCGCGGCCTTGCAGAGCCCTTCGATGTTGTGGATTGCGGCAATTCCGGTACAACTATAAGATTGTTGTCAGGAGTGCTTGCCGGCAATCCGTTCCTCTCCGTCCTTACCGGAGACGACTCCCTGAAGCAGCGGCCTATGGCCCGCGTCATCAATCCGCTCAAGCAGATGGGCGCGTCGATTTTTGCCAGGGGCGGCGATAGGTATCCGCCTTTGGCGATAAGGGGGGCCGGGCTTAAAGCGATAGATTACACTATGCCGGTTGCATCTGCTCAGGTGAAGTCATGCATAATGCTGGCAGGGCTTTTTGCAAACGGCGTCACTGTGATCAGCGAGCCTCAGAAATCGCGGGACCATACAGAGCGGATGCTTGCGGCAATGGGGGCTGAAATCTGCGTGGACGGTCTGAGGGTTTCAGTAAAAGGAAATGCGAGGCTTCGGGCAACTGATGTAGCTGTCCCGTCGGATTTCTCTTCCGCAGCTTTTTTCATTGCCGGCGCGCTTCTCGTCCCGAATTCAGAGGTTTTAATCAGGGGCGTAGGCATGAATCCTACCAGAACCGGGCTGCTTAAGGTCTTGGCTGACATGGGAGCTGAAATTAAAATAGAGAACTCGATGGATGTTTCCGGCGAGCCTGTTGCAGACATTGTCTGTTCTACGGCCCCCGCGCTCAAGGCTGTAAAAATCGGCGGCGACATAGTCCCCTCGCTTATAGATGAATTCCCTATACTCTGCATATTAGCCAGTTGTGCTGACGGCGTTACCGAGATAAGGGGCGCCCAGGAACTGAGGGTCAAGGAATCCGATAGGATCAAGGCCATGGCAACCGAACTTGCAAAGCTTGGCGTCGAGGTGAGGGAATATCCCGACGGGATGGATATCACGGGGAATGCTCAATTCAGCGGAGGCCGCGTCGAAAGCTATGGCGATCACAGGATAGCCATGTCACTTTCAATCGCCGCCCTGCTTGCTCATGGTCCGACGGTTATAAACAACGCATCGTGCGCGGACATATCATTTCCGGGGTTTTTTGAAAAACTCAGGGGACTGGAGGCATAGTCTGTCAAAGGTCATAGCGATAGACGGTCCTTCCGGCGCAGGGAAGAGTTCGGTCTCGCGACTGGTTGCCGGGTGGCTGGGATATCAGTATCTTGACACCGGGGCCTTGTATCGCGCCCTGGCCCTCCACCTGACAAAAAAGGGGGTCGGCGCCGACGCCGCCGATTCGGTCATTGCGGATGCGGCACAGGACGCTGACATCAAACTGGAGGGAGAGAAGGTTCTGTTGAACGGAGAGGATGTATCCGAAGCCATCAGAACACCCGATGCCGGGCATTTTGCCTCTGTATTCTCTGCAAGAAAAAGCGTAAGGGAATATCTTTTTGTCATGCAGAAGGCGGCGGGCCGGGACTTCAACATCGTTGCAGAAGGAAGGGATATGACAACGGTTGTATTTCCGGATGCGGCTATAAAGATCTATCTTGATGCCTCAGAGCAGGGGCGTGCGCTTAGACGTTATCATCAACTTAATGGAAATGGTATGTCGATAACCATGGAAGAAGCCTTGAAAGACGTACGGGAAAGGGACTTCAGAGACAAGAACCGTGATATTGCGCCGCTGACGAGGGCTGATGATGCAGTCTACATAGATTCAACAAATATGTCTATTGAGAAGGTCGTTGACTTGATCGTACGGATGGCCAAGTGATATATCCTTGAATTTATGTGCAAAATTCTGTATCTTAGAGTTTAGTCCCTTTGAGTCTCGGGTCTCATTGCGAGGTGTCTGTTGGCGGGTAAAATAAAGGTGATCACGGCGAAACGCGCAGGCTTCTGCTTCGGCGTGAAGAGAGCTGTAGACATGGCCTTCGATGCGGCGAAAAAGAGCGAGCGAGTCTTTACGCTCGGACCGATAATACATAATCCGCAGGTGATCGAGAGATTGAAGGCCGAGGGTGTGCGGCCGGTTGAATCGATCGACAGCCCGAAGATCAAGACGCTGATTGTTAGAACCCACGGAGTGCCGAAAGAGATATCCGATAACCTTGGCAAAAAGAAGTATCAGGTAATCGACACTACGTGCCCCTTTGTAAAGAAGGCGCAGAATTATGCCAGGCTGCTCAATGAAGAGGGGTATCAGGTGGTGATAATCGGGGACAGGGAGCACCCTGAGGTCAAGGGGCTTATGAGCTATGCGGGGCCGAACGTAGTGGTGGTCAACAAGGACGACACCATGCCAAGGCTGAAAGGTAGAGTAGGCGTTGTAGTGCAGACGACTCAGCCAGTAGGCACGCTCAGGAAATTTGTCGATGAGGCAATCGACAGGGTCAAGGAACTGAAAGTTTTCAACACTATCTGCAACTCTACAGCGCTAAGGTTGAAGGAGACGAGGGAAATGGCGCGCGAGGTGGATGCAATGATTGTTGTCGGAGGTAAAAACAGCGCCAACACTACTCAGCTTGCAAATTACTGTATTTCAATGTCGGTGCCGACGTATCATATAGAAACTGCTTCCGAGATCAAGGATAAATGGTTTGCTCATGTCAAAAAGGTCGGTATTACCGCGGGTGCCTCGACGCCCGACTGGATAATAGACGAAGTTGCGGACAGAATCCGACATTTAGGAGGAACGTAACAGTATGAACATGCAGACGAACGAAGAGTCCAAAGAACTTGAGCAGATGTATGCTGAAACCCTCCAGAGGATCCAGAGCGGAGAGGTGGTAAAAGGGCGTGTCATTGCTGTCAAATCGGACGGTGTCGTCGTCGACATTGGATATAAATCGGAGGGCACTGTACCGGTGTCGGAGTTTAGCGCCGAGGAACTGAAGACCCTGAAGGCCGATGATGAAATTTATGTATTTATCGAGAGGATCAATGACCAGGAGGGAGTCGTATATCTTTCCAGGGAGAGGGCCTCAAGAATAAAGGCATGGGAGACGCTTACATCAGCACTCGAAAAAAACCTCACTGTCGAAGGAAAGGTTACGGAAAAGACCAAAGGCGGGTTGATCGTCAACGTCATGGGCATAAAGGCGTTTCTGCCGGGTTCTCAGATCGATATAAAGCCGGTGAAGAATCTGGACGCCTACGTCGGACAGACAGTACCGCTCAAAATCCTGAAAATGATTCCTGTACGCGGGCATGGCCCCGGAGCAGGCGCCGGCATGACATTGATCGTTTCCCGCCGCTCCATTGTTGAAGAACAGGTCAAGGTGCTGAGAGAGGAGACCCTTAAGCATCTCAAGGAAGGGGTTATCCTTAAGGGAATAATAAAGAATATAACCGATTACGGCGTCTTCGTGGATCTGGGCGGCATAGACGGGCTTCTGCATATCTCCGATATTTCCTGGGGAAGGGTCAATCATCCCTCGGAGTTCTTTGCTGTCGGCGATGAAAAGGAATTTATCGTGCTGAAGTATGACGAAGAGTCAAGGAAAGTCACCCTGGGCTACAAGCAAAAGAAACCGAATCCGTGGCTGTCCGTCGAACAGAAATATCAGACGGGCATGACGATAACAGGCAAGGTTGTGAACATTACGGATTACGGTGTTTTTGTAGAGGTAGAGGAAGGGCTGGAGGGCCTGATCCATATATCGGAGCTGGACTGGTCCCCGCGCCAGAAGCATCCGTCTAAGTACGTGTCGGCTGGTGAGACCATAGAGACCAAGATAATCAATGTGAACAAAGAGGAAAAGAGACTCTCGCTCAGCCTTAAGCAGCTCAGGCCGAAGCCATGGGAGCTTATCGGAGAACATTACAAGATTGGCCAGAAGATTGTCGGCAAGGTGAAAACAATTACTGATTTCGGAGCATTCGTGCGGTTGCCCGAGGGGGTGGATGGTCTGATACACATTGCCGACCTGTCCTGGACCAAGCATATAAAACACCCGTCCGAGGTGCTGAAGAAGGGACAAAAAGTTGAAGCGGTAATCCTCAGTCTCGATCCGGAGCGTGAGCGCATGGCCCTGGGCATCAAGCAGCTGACTGGTGATCCATGGGAGGCTGAGATTCCGGTGAAATTCAAGCTCGGCGAGGAATTTGTGGGGAAAGTGCTGCGTAAGAGCGACTTCGGGATTTTTGTGGAGCTTGATAATAGTGTGGAAGGCCTGATCTACTCATCCGAAATAGACACCGCCCGTGAGCTTAACGAAGGGGACGAGGTCAGGGTAAGGATCATAAAGATGAACGTCGAGGAGCGCAAGATAGGCCTAAGCATGAAGAACGTGAGGTCCAATGAAAGCAGGTAGGGCGATACTCTTTGGCTCTCTCTTTGTCTTCTTTCTGCTCTTCATCAGCGTTATATTTACGCTTGTCAGCAAGGGCTCACGCGAGAAGGTGGCGCTTGTGCGGGTGGAAGGGCCGATAGTCGAGGCAAAGACGGTAGTGGACGAAATCAAGGGATATGTAAAGGATACCTCTGTCAGGGCCATTGTCATGCGCGTCGACAGTCCGGGTGGCGGCGTGGTGCCGTCGCAGGAGATCTATGATGAGATCAGGAAGGCGAAGGCAATCAAGAAAGTGGTAATTTCGATGGGCTCGGTGGCTGCCTCAGGAGGTTACTATATATCTGCCCCGGCTGACCGTATCATAGCCAATCCAGGGACGATTACCGGCTCGATCGGGGTTATCATGGTGGTCCCGAATCTTAAGGGGCTCCTCGACAAAGTGGGCATTAAGACCGAAGTCGTCAAGAGCGGGAAGAACAAAGACCTTGCTTCTGTCTTCCGGGGTATCGGGGAGGACGAGCGCCGGATAATTCAGAGCGTAATGGACGATGTCCACGAGCAGTTCATTTCCGCAGTGGCGGAAGGCCGTAAGATGCCTCTTGATAAAGCCCGCCAAATATCGGACGGAAGGATTTTTTCGGGTCGGCAGGCGATTGGTATAGGGCTGGTGGATGAAATAGGCGATCTGGATGATGCGGTCAAGGCAGCTGGAAAACTGGCCGGGATAGAGGGCGAGCCCGAAGTTGTTTCGAAGTCAGAGAAGGGGATGATATTAAAATTCCTGGATGGCAGGGTACCCGAGGGGCTTTCCCATGTGCTGCCGGACCTGCATCTTAAATACATGTATTATATGTATATGCCGTAAATCGCATGGGCCGGCCGGATTTAGATTTGGACCGCTCACTGAAAATATTGCGCGACTTTTTTGGGGGAGAAAGATAATGACAAAATCAGTGCTGATCGAAAAGGTTACCGAGAAGGTAGAAGGGTTGACCAAGAAACAGGTCGAAACAATTATCAACACCGTATTTGACGGTATGAAAGACGCCCTTGCGCGCGGTGAAAAGATAGAGATCCGAGGGTTTGGAAATTTCAGGCTAAAGCAACGCGACGGCAAGGTGGCAAGGAACCCGAAAACCGGTGAAAAGGTGCAGGTGCCGGCCAAGAAAGCACTCCACTTCAAAATAGGCAAACCTTTTCATCATGCGCTGAACCGGGGAGAATAAGGAAGCGCGCCCGTTTCATGCGTCCCGTCAGGATGGGTTCATGACTCGCAGGGCGTTTCTCATAGGCATTATCAAGTCTTTTTCGGCATTGGTGGTTGCAGTGGTGCTTGCTGCATTGTGGTATGTCTATCCTTCAGTGTCAAAGAAGCGCCGCTTGCAGTACGTCTTCGCGATCGATGAAGATGAGCTGCCAAGGCGCGGCGTCCGCAAGGTCGAATTCAAATATGCCGTTGATGATAATGAAGTGCTCAACAGGGCATTCCTGGTTGTCGGTGAAAGCGGACTTGTCATCTTTTCTCCTGTATGCACTCACCTTGGATGCTATGTCAACTGGGACAATAACCGAAAGGAATTCCTCTGCCCTTGCCATGGAGGGCGGTACGATATCAGCGGTCGCGTAATTGCAGGTCCGCCTCCCAAGCCTCTGAATCGCCTTCCCGTAAAGATAGAATCCGGCAAGGTCTATATTGGAGTGACAGTCTAGTGGGCAAGGTGTTCGATTGGCTCGACTATCGCTTCGGGCTGAAGAAGCCGCATGCCAGGTTCCTTCAGCGGCGGGTGCCATCGGACCTCGGCTATACTTATTGCTTCGGTGGGATGGCGTTCGCTTATTTTCTAATGCTCGCCTCGTCGGGGCTTCTCCTTTCGCTCTATTATGTGCCGTCGGAGAAGGAAGCATTTCGCAGCATAGTTATGATAACCAATGAGGTCAGGATGGGATGGCTTATACGGGGCCTGCATAAGTGGTCGGCTTCCCTTTTTATAATCTCGATAATCTTTCACACCATGCGCGTTTTTGTGTCGAAGGCATATCGGCCCCCGCGCGATCTGAACTGGATGATTGGCGCCATGACTTTCGTCCTTGTCATGTTTTCAGGGTTTACTGGATACCTGCTGCCGTGGGACCAGAAGGCGTACTGGGCGACCGAGGTGGGGACGGCAATGGCCACGAACGTGCCGTTCATCGGAGTCGATATCATGAATGCCTTCAGAGGCGGCCCTGAAGTAAGCGGCGCAACCATTGTAAGATTTTATAGTCTGCATATACTTTATTTGCCTCTTTCAATCTCTGCACTTCTTTGGGCGCATTTCCATATGGTGAAGAGGCAGGGCATATCCAGAAACCTATGAACAATACTGATGAACATAATCATGAAACCGTGGAAGCAAGAAGCGAAAAAAGAGGCGATAAGCGCTTTTATCCCGACTATCTATCAGAGATTATCGCGACCATCTTCATTTGTTTTGAGATAGTGATCATTCTCGCCTTGCTCTATCCACCATCGATCGGACGGCAGATCGATTTTCTGAAGCCGTTTCAACCTCGACCCGAATGGTACTTTCTTTGGCTCTTCGAGCTAATTGGATATTTCCCGGGCAGGACCGCAATCATCGGCACCGTGATTATTCCGGTAATGTATGTATGTCTTCTTCTCTTCATCCCGTACATTGATCGCGGCGAGAAGGGCAGGCGCAGGGCCTCATTGGTCGGAATTGCACTGCTTCTGATGTTCGCTATATTTACGATACTGAGCGCTGTCTGAATAACGATGGAAGAAGAAACAAGGCTCCCTGGCTATCAATAGCCAGAGAGCCTAGAAGGTTATCTTATTTTTTTGAATTTAACCACTACTTTGTAATATAGGTAACTTTCAAATATGGACGCCAACTTGCCGTTGCATTTTGCGAACTGGCAAAATTCCTGAACGTATCGGCTGGTGCAGCCGGGTCGGAATTGATCATCAGCCCGTAGTTGGCCGATGGATTAGTCAGCCAGTAGCTTATCAACTGAGTTGCATCCCATGATTTAAACCCCGCCGTCTGGTTCACAGCTAAGGTATTGTACGATCCTGAAATATCGGCTTGAGCTAACGGAATATTGTTATACGCCTTTGTATTTGATGTCCAGGAATGAGTTCCGTCATAAGTATAACCGGTTGCCCTGGAAAGGTCCGGGTTGTGATTGATGATTCGATTCAGGCTCAGCCTGTATGAGGGATAGGCTGTATTTGTGTCTGAGTCGAACATATAGAGATTAAGTGCAGCACTCTGAATTGTAGCACCCGCAGGAATCGCAGACAGGTCGAACTTCATCAATATGGCATTTGCCACCTTCTGAGCCGGCCAGGTATAAGTGGTATTTTCGGGAGATGTCGAATAATTGATAGTGTCAACGTTAATGAAGGTATCTGAAGTCGGAGCCAGAGTTATGGTTTTAGTAGTAGTTGTTGTACTGCCTGAGCTTGTTTTGAAAGTGGCCGTGATAGTGTGGTTGGTTTTGACGTTACTGAAAGTGTAGGTACTCACAGCGCCGACCGAAACACCGTCCACTGTAACTCCCGCGATGGAATAGCCGGAAGAAGGTGTAATAGTGTATGCCTGGCTGCCGCCGAAGATAACTAAAATTGGTCCAGCAGGGCTAATGTTTCCGCCTGTACCTGACGATGCGGTGATTGTGTATGAACTTGTATTTGCCGTGAAAGTGGCAGTAATAGTGTGGTTGGCGGTAACATTTTTGAAATTATAGGTGCGGATAGTAGTACCTGCAAGAAGGCCGTCAACAGTTACTCTTACAACTGAATAACCAGTCGCAGGAGTGATAGTGTATGTCTGGCTGCCTCCGCTGCTTATGGTTTTTGTTCCGGCCGGGCTGATGCTTCCGCCTGTGCCTGCCGATGCGGTGATTGTGTAAGTAGTAGCATTAGCAGTCTTAAAAGTGGCAGCAATAGTATGGTCGGCTGTGACATTACTAAAGGGATAGCTGGCGACTGCGCCCACTGAAGTACCGTCTACTGTCACGCCTGCAATAGAATATCCCGCTGCAGGAGTGATGGTGTAAGTCTGGCTACCCCCACTGCTCATGGTTTTTGCACCGATCGGGCTGATACTTCCACCTGTGCCTGCCGATGCTGTGATGGTATAGGTCTGACTTTGTTGAGTGAACATTGCGGTAACAGTGGTATTGGCATTTACTGTGAATGAGCATGTCCCTGTTCCTGAGCATCCTCCGCCGGACCAGCCTGCGAAGACCGAATTTGCAGCAGGAGCACCCGTGAGTGTGACAACGGCCCCGGGATTGTATAAGCCGCTGCATGACGTACCGCAATTTATCCCAGCCGGTGAGCTTGACACAGTGCCTGAGCCGGTGCCGCTGCGGGCGATCGACAACGTATACTGAGAGGCTACGGTTTTTATAACTTCATTTGAGTATGCGCTCTCGACGCCTGAAGTATTGTATGCCGTTGCCACAAAATAATACGTTCCAGCCGACAGGTTGGCAAAAGTGTATGATCTCACATTTCCAACATTGACTGAATGGGCGTAATTACCGGATGAAGTCCCGTAGTAGATTTCATATCCCGATAGATCCGTCAATGGTGTGCCGTCGGTATTAGAGTTTGGGGCGTTCCAACTGAGGGTGACCGCTGAAAAAGCATTTCCAGTAATGAATATAGTTAACGCGATTAATACGAACGCAGCAAGCCACGCGCGGTTTTTTCCCGGTGTGCTCCTTGTTATCGATTGCTTGACTGACATATGAACCTCCACGATCCTATCCGGAAGCCAAAGACCATTGAGGCACTTTACCAACCGGCAGCCCGAACTGCCATGTCCCTTAGGGAGTTAGGCTCTTGGCTTTGCGTCCCACTCTTTTGAGTGGTTTGCTTTTATTGCGGTTTTACAGATAAAATCTGCTGCTTTAAATATATAAAATGCGCCCGCTTTCTTCTGTGACTGCAATCACCACGCGACGATGTCAATCCAACTGGACACAAAACCGCCCGGCCAATGTACTTATTATTGACAACCATTCAGCTAAACACTTATCATGCTTTTAGGTATGTCCAATAAACTTCTTGAAGTAAAAAAACTCTCGATATCGTTCAGATCAGACCATGAAGCAATGCGGGTGGTCTCTGATGTTTCATTTGACATCGGCGAAGCAGAGGTCTTCGGCCTCGTGGGCGAAAGCGGTAGCGGCAAGAGTATGACTGCGCTTTCAATCTTGCGGATTCTTCCTGGGAACGCCTTTGCTGAGGGAAGAATAATGTTCAGGGATAAGGATCTCCTTGCCCTGAGTGGAGAAGAGATGAGAGGTGTCCGCGGGAAGGACATATCGATAATTTTCCAGGAACCCATGACATCGCTTAATCCCGTATTGACTGTCGGCTTTCAGGTGGCTGAAGCGCTGCGAACACATTTCGATATGAATAAATCGGAAGCGATGAACAGCTCCATAGAGCTTCTCAGGTCGGTAAAAATACCATCGCCGGAGTTGCGGATAAAGGACTATCCCCATCAGTTATCCGGCGGCATGAGGCAGAGGGTGATGATAGCAATGGCCATAGCATGCAATCCTGGATTGCTGATTGCAGACGAGCCGACAACTGCACTTGATGTAACCATTCAGGCCCAGATACTCGACCTGCTTAAAAGGCTTAGGCAGGACCGGAAGATGGCTATACTACTGATCACCCACGATCTGAGCATTATTTCGGAGCAAGCGGAGCGCGTTGCGGTCATGTATGCCGGCAGGATCATGGAACTTGCAGGCGTCGAGGAGCTTTTCAGAAATCCCATGCATCCTTATACAGTAGGGTTGCTGGAGTCTTTGCCGGACAAAAAAGGCATTCCACTAAAGCCGATATCTGGTTTTGTCCCATCCCCTGACCTCTATCCCGAAGGGTGCAAGTTTTCAGACCGTTGTGCAGCAGCAACCAGCGCGTGTATTGCCGGCGAGCCGACACTTGTGGAGGTGTCCGCAGGACATTTCGTGAGGTGCTTTCGGTGAACAATATGATGAACATTCAGGACCGAAACAACGGGCCTTTGCTTGCTGTCAGGGACATAAAGAAATACTTTCAGGTGAGGACGGGCTTCGGCGAGGCGAAAAAATGGCTAAAGGCTGTCGATGGTGTAAGCTTTAACGTGGGGAGAGGCAACGTCTTTGCACTCGTTGGTGAGAGTGGATGCGGAAAGTCTACGGTGGCAAGGCTTATTCTTAAGCTGCTTGAGCCGACATCTGGGGATGTTGTTTTCAGGGGGAGGGCTATTTCGGGGCTGAAGGGCGAAGATATAAAAGGTTTCAGAAGGGCTGTCCAGATCATATTTCAGGACCCCTTTGCCTCGCTGAATCCGCGGATGAGGATTGTCGATGCATTGTCTGAGCCGTATATTATTCATAATCTTGTCCCGCGAAACGAAGCAAGGGCCAGGGTGGTTGAGCTACTCGGCAAGGTCGGTCTCAACGAAGACTCGCTTGACAAGTATCCGCATGAATTCAGCGGTGGCCAGCGCCAGAGGATATGTATAGCGCGTGCTCTCACGGTCAGCCCGGAACTGATCGTGGCGGATGAACCGTTGTCTGCGCTTGACGTCTCCATTCAGGCGCAGATACTCAATCTGATGCAGGGGATTAGGGAGGCATCAGGAATATCTATGGTATTTATCAGCCATGACCTGAGGGTTGTAAGATATCTCAGCGACGAAGTCGCAGTGATGTACCTTGGAAGGATTGTAGAACGCGGGAAAACAGATGATCTGTTCGCCGCACCGAAGCATCCTTACACAGAACTTTTGCTGTCGTCCGCCCCGAAGTTGAAGTATCGATCTCAATATGGCGGAGGCCAGTCAGCGTTAGCAGCTGATTCGGGTGATATACCCAGCGCCGTTGACGTGCCGCCCGGTTGTACGTTTCACCCGCGCTGCCCCAAAAAAATTGTCCTCTGCGAAACAATCTCTCCAGAACTTAAGCCAATCGGAGAGTCGTACGTTGCCTGCCATCTAATAATCGGAGTATAGAAATCGTCGGTTTATGATATGAGCAGGCGGTATCTTATAAGCTGTAAGTTTTTCTTGACTTAGCAACTGTTACTTGCTATAAATAGAAAGTCGCAAAACTGATGTCTTGACGACGTCAAGCTGGTAAATTACGCCGCAAACATAAGGAGATCAGCTATGTTCAAGGAATTCAAGGAATTTGCAATGCGCGGCAATGTTGTAGACCTGGCAGTCGGTATTATCATCGGAGGTGCATTCGGCAAAATCGTCTCATCTTTTGTGAGCGACGTTCTAATGCCGCCGATCGGCCTGTTGCTGGGTAAGGTCGATTTTTCTGGTCTCTTCATCAGTCTTTCCGGCAAAGAGTTTGCATCTCTTCAGGAGGCTAAGGCCGCCGGAGCGCCTACGCTTAATTACGGCCTTTTTTTTAACACTGTCCTCGATTTCGTGATTGTAGCTTTTGCGGTATTCCTCATGGTCAAGCAGCTTAACAGACTGAAGAAAGAAGAAGCTCCTGCTCCGCCTGCAACGAAGGAATGCCCCTTCTGTCTTTCAGCGGTGCCGATCAAGGCCACACGCTGTCCTCAATGCACATCCGAACTGAAGAGTTAGTTTAGGTTATATCTCGCATCGGGTGCGGCTTGCTGATTGTCGACTATGTCGGCAATCAGCATTATTCATAGTAAAGCTTCGATTTCCCTGACCAGTTCCGGCCTGGTCCAGTCCTGTTCTCCGAAATGTTTTTTGAAAATTATGCCGCGCCTGTCAATTACAAAGCTGGTTGGTACCATGAACGCTTTATAGAGATCCCTGGTTACAGCCAGTTTGCTGTCAAACAGCACCTCAAAGTCCAAAGGCGTTTGCGCTACAAACTCTTTGACTGCAGAAAGCGTCCGGTCGGATGATACTGCCAGAACTACAAGACCTCGATCTTTATACATTCCATAAAGCCTGTTGAGAGAATGCAGTTCATCCTTACATGGTGGGCACCAGGATGCCCAGAATACAAGAATAACTAACTTACCGCTATAAAAAGACAGGGTTACTGATCTGCCGTAAGTATTCTGTAGTGAAAAATCAGGGGCTTTTTGCCCTGTAAGGCTTTCTATCGCATATGGAGATGGGAGTTCGGCGCTGAATCCACATGGCTGCGGCAAAAAAAGCGGGATCAAAATACAGCAGAATATCGCAGAAAGCCGGAAGCAGGGATATAGAAAAAGCAGTGATTTGCCGATGATGACTTCTTCCTGCGTACTTCTTCCCGCTTTCTGTTCCTCAGATAAGGCCGGCATCCTTTAGCGCAGACTGCAACTTTTCCCTGTTTGACGTCGACATATTGCAGAGCGGAAGCCTGAAATCCTCGTCGACCTTGCCCATGAACGCAAGCGCGGTTTTAACCGGTATCGGATTAGTTTCGATGAACATGGCCGCATTCAAAGGGTCAAGCATGAAATGCAATTTTCTGGCCCTGTCAAGGTTGCCTGTCTCCAGCGCATTGCACATTTCGGACATCTCTTTCGGGACTATGTTGGCGGTAACAGAAATTACCCCTTTGCCGCCCAGCGTCATCATTGCGAAGGTCGTAAAATCATCACCGGAAATTACCGTCAGACTGTCCCCGCAGAGCCGTATAAGATCGCTGGCCTGGCGCATGTCGCCTGTTGCCTCTTTGATCCCCACTATATTGTCGAACTCAAGAAGCCTTGCAACTGTAGCGGGCAGCATGTTGACAGCTGTCCTGCCGGGCACGTTGTACAGTACGATCGGAATATCCACAGCCTGAGCCACGGCCTTGAAGTGAAGATAAAGACCGTCCTGGGTAGGTTTGTTGTAGTACGGTGTTACGATCAGCGCTCCGTCGGCTCCCAGCGCCTTTGCCTTCTGAGTAATATGAATTGCCTCATCTGTAGAATTGGCCCCGGTGCCGGCAAGGACCGGAACCCTTTTGTTTGCAGCCTTTACGGCAACCTCGATAACACGGTAATGCTCTTCGAAATCAAGTGTGGACGCTTCGCCCGTCGTGCCGCACGGCACTATGCCGTGTGTACCCTGCGAAATGTGCCACTCTATCAGATCGCCATAAGTTTTTTCATCGAATTTACCGTTCCTGAACGGAGTTACTATGGCCACCAACGAACCTTTGAACATGGTTTCCTCCTGCCGATGATTATATAAACTTTATACCAAGTGCGGGGTCATTATCAAATACAGGAACAGATGGCCCGGTCAGTCATAGTTCACGACTCCCTCAAACACCTCGACAGCCGGACCGGTCATGTATACACGATTATTTTCAGACCATTCGATGGAGAGATCGCCGCCCAGAAGCTTTACGATTACATGCTTTTCGGTAAGCCCCTTTATCATCGCTGCTACTGCTGTAGCGCATGCACCCGTGCCGCATGCAAGGGTTTCACCGGAGCCTCTTTCCCAGACCCTCATGATCAGTTCGTCCCTGCTTTTGACATTGACAAATTCGACATTGGTCTTTTTGGGAAAGAGGGCATGCGTTTCGATCAGCGGTCCGTATTTATCAACGGCAAAGCCCGAGACTTCCTCTTCAAGAAAGATTACCGCATGGGGGTTTCCCATAGAAACAAAGGTAAGTTTGAAATTCCTGTCTTCGACGATCAGGGGATAATCTACTGCCATTGCCTCAGAATAAACAGCCACCGGTATCTTATCCGGAGCCAATATAGGCTCTCCCATGTCCACCCTCACATTGTTGCCGGACTTTTCGGGTCTGATCATTCCGGCCAGTGTTTCAACTTCCAGTACCTTCTTGCCGGACAGATTTCTGTCCCATACATATTTTGCAAAGCAGCGGATGCCGTTTCCACACATCTCGACCTCGCTTCCGTCTGCGTTGAATATTTTCATGG
>Ga0187785_10000293_pt1 | contig 18905 bp, 21 predicted proteins | sample 0815_BV2_4_20_MG_FD_132466 | JGI IMG/M metagenome (GOLD analysis project Ga0187785, IMG submission 132466) | Tropical peat soil microbial communities from peatlands in Department of Meta, Colombia - 0815_BV2_4_20_MG | ecosystem: Environmental > Terrestrial > Soil > Wetlands > Peat | place...
CTCGAGCTCGTCAATCATCCGATCGGCGCGACGCAGTCGGCTGCTCAACTCGCGACCGAGATTCGCCAGAAGCTTGATGGCGATCGCTGGAGCTTCTGCTGCGAGGGCGGCAAATTCAGCCTGGCTCAACGCAAAGGAGACGAAATCCTCGTCAGCTATGATAGACGCCGAGCGCGGACCCGCATCGAGAATGGCGAGTTCGCCAAAGACGGTTCCGGGCGCGAAAGTCACGAGCCGAATCGCGCGGCCAGTTGGCTGATGGATATAGGCGCTGGCCGTTCCCTTGGTAACGATGAACAGGTGCGTGCCGACGTCGCCTTGGTGGAAAATCATGCCGCCCTTTGGATGGGCTACCCGGCTGAGCCGCAGCGCCAACGCGGCTATCTCGCTGCGGTCAAAATTATAAAGAATGCCGATCTTCTCCAACGGCAGCTCTTGAGTTGGCGGAGGCTCATCGAGCACTTTCTTTAGGAGCTTATCCTCTGCCCATTCGATCGCCCGGTCCACGTCCTCGAAGACGTGATCGGTGGAGACTTGTTCAAAAACGCCAAGGTCCTTAAGGCGCGGCATGACATCGCCGTACCGGGAAAGCACAAGGCCTAGCTGACGCCCCTCGCGTGTGAGATTGGTCTGGACGTCCAGGATGACGCGAGCCCCCGTGCTATCGATCTCGCTGACGCGGCAAAAATCCAGAATCAAAAAGTGAGTCTCCGATCGGTTCGCAGCTTCAATCTCGTCGAAGAGACGCTCTCCGGTCCCGAAAAACAGAGCGCCCTGCAACTCCATGACCAGGATCGAACCGCCGTGTTGTTCGAGCGCCTTCGCTTCTCTGGTATCGCGCGACTTGCGTGAGCTGATGGCATTGCATCGATAGCTGCGGCGAATGATTGAGCGGCTCATGCGGACGACGAACAAGATCACGGCTATGACCGTCCCAAGAAACACGGCGAGCACGATGTTGACGGTGATGGACAACACCGCGACGAGGAGAACGACCAGCAGATCGATCAGAAGCAATCGCCGTTGACCGCCCAAAACGGCGCTGATGCGTTTGACGAGTTGGAGCGACCAAAGGTCGAAATGCTGGACGGCGACGACCATGATTACTGCGGACAGGGCGACGCGCGGGAGGCGAGTTACGAGTGGGAAAAGTACGGTGGATGCAAGCAAGATTGCCGCTGCGTTGACCAGCACGGAGAGTGGAGTCCGAGCACCGAAAGCGCGGTTTGCGAGGCTCGGTCCGATATTGATCCCGGCCGTGATGCCTCCGAAGCTTGCCGCCACGATATTGCCGATGCCCAGACGCAGCAAAAGTCGATCGGCGTGCGCCCTGGCATCGCCCGGTTGGGTTACGAGTTTGGCGCAAAGCAGCGCGTCGATGGAGGCAATGACCGCGAGAGCTAAACCGCCACCGAGAATGGTAGGCCACAATGCCAACAGGTCGCCCATGCGCGTCAATTCACCGATGTCTCCCCATGGCGCGCGGCTAACCACGTCATTAGTGGTGTCCCCGATAATTGGGCCGAGATACGCGCGCAATCCGATAGCGACGAGCGCATAATAGATGGCGGTTCCCACGGCGAGACCGGCCAGGAGTGGCGGAATTCGAGGAAGGACTTTTCGAGAATTCCACATCACTCCGAATGTGAGCGCGGCGAGTAAGACGCTGAGGGGCTTGATCGCGTCGGGGTGAGTCAGCACGAAGGTGAACGGCTTCGTCTGTTCAAAGCCACTCACGTTCGCCAGCTGCACAAGGAAGAGCAGGGCTGCTGCGGTGTTCTGAAAGCCCGCAACGACCGGGTGAGGCGTGTATTTGAGAAGCGTTCCGATTTTGACGAGGCCGAATGAGGCCTGGAAGACTCCGCCCAACAGAATGATCAAGAAGAAGACCACTACGATCAATGCTGTGTTATTGCGCGCCGGTCCGGCAATTTCCGAGTGGATGAGCCCGTAGAGAAGCGCCCCCAAGAAGAACGTGCTGTTGATCCGCGGCGCGTAAACCGTGGTCGTTTTATCTCGTAGCAGGACACTGACGATGGCGACGAAGAACGCGGCGTAGAGGCCGGCAAGCGCGCCATTGGCAAAATACTTGTCGCCCAGGGGAACGAGGGCGAACATGCCGAATCCCATAGCCAACGGGATGGCGACAGCCGCGGACACTAGGCCGCCGAGCACATCGTCACGGACGCTCGATTCCCACGGATGCTGCATCGGTCGTCCTGAGTGGCAATCGTCTAGTTATCGCATAGCTTCGTAACTTTCTTCTATGCAGCAAAAGTCAGGCTCGGGGATGGTTCGACTGAATGTCAAGCTTCGGGCGCTCGGCCAACTCGACATCGGCGCTTATCCCCGCCGTGAAGTTCTCCCTTAGACTCCCGGTCACCTCGTCCACTTGAAGGGACGCGATCATGAGGCGTCGTGACAGCGGGACGGGGTGCGGCGCCCGCGGGCTTCGTCGGCAACGGAGAAGTCGGGCGTGATATTCGGCTTCATAGGGTTGGGCGGGCAACGCAGGCTAAGTCCTGCAATCCTTCCAGATGAACGTGTTGCTTTCCGAAGTGTGCCAAAACAGGTCACACCCGCGTTGTTTGGTCGGCGGGGAACTTTTCAATTTTCTTCTCGTTGAAGCCCAGCAACGTTCCCTCCGTACGTTAGGGGCAGCGGAGGTAAAAGGGGGCAAAGCTGTGAGGGACCTGTACCGCGTACTGGGCGTCAGTTGGGATGCTGCGCCGGAAGAGATCCATAAAGCTTACAGGCAAAAAGCCAAAAGACTGCACCCGGACACGGGCGGGTCCGCCGAATCGTTCAGCGAGCTGGTGCATGCTTACGAGGTTCTTTCCGACGCAAAGCGCCGCGAGCGATACGACCGCACCGGCGAAGATCAACCTGTTCCCAAGAGCCTCGACGCCAACGCCATGAAGGTCATTGCGCTGAAGCTCGGCGTGCTCATTCATGCCGAACAAGACGTGAGCTCCATGGACACGACCTCCTTGATCGAGGAGGCGATCGACGAAGACATCCAAAGGCGGAAGGCTCACATCTCCAATCAAAGGCGGGCCATCGAGCGGGTCACCAGGCTGCGAGGCCGGCTCAAGGGGAGAGACAGCGACGCGGAAAGCAGGCTCGGCCGAGTCCTCGACTGGCACGAGCAGTCCGCCAACTACTTTATCAAGACGGACGAGGCGGCGGTCCGGACGATGGAGCGAGCGCTGGAAATCCTGCGGGACTACTGGGTCATCGAAGATGACATGCCGGCACCCTTGGCCGACGACCTCTCGGGCGCTCTGCGCGATGTTCTCGAATGCCTTAAACGAGCAGGCGAGTATCACGTGACACAATAAGGAGCGCGGCATAACGCCGGAGGCGATCGTTGATTGCCGAGCTGTCGCTGCATTCCACCCGAAACCCCCGTTGATTGTAACCGTTCGCGGTGAGACGATGTCCGCCTAACCGGCGTCGCATTACCGGTGAACGAACACCGCCGAATTCGATTTGCAGAGGGGGAGAGCATGGGCAAAGTTTCGTCCTGGGCGATAGCGGCAGCCGTGGCCGTCTTCGTCTTCGCCGGCGGCAGGGCCATCTCCGCGCAGGACAAGTACACGCTGCAAGTGCCTGATGGGCTCGCCTTCTCAGAGTTCCGGGGGTACGAGGACTGGCAGGTTGTCGCCGTCAGTCAGTCCGGAGACCTGATCGAGGTGATCCTCGCCAATCCCGAGATGATCGCCGCCTACCGGGCGGGCGCTTCCGGCAGCGGGAAGCCTTTCCCCGACGGCGCCAAAATGGCGAAGATCCATTGGAACGCGAAGCAGAGCGCGGAGGCTCCGGCTCCGACAACGGTGCCGGACACCTTGCATGACGTCGATTTCATGGTGCGGGATAGCAGGAGGTTCGCGGACAGCGGCAACTGGGGATATGCGCAATTCAACTACGACGCCGCGTCCGACACGTTCGCGCCGCTTGGAACTGGTGCCAAGTGCGGCTTCGCGTGCCATACGATCGTGGCGAAAAAGGACTACGTATTCACGGCATACCCGAAACGGTGAGTAGTGGGAGTAGGGACGGGAGATTTGATCCGTTGCAGTCAAGATCGCTCCTTCTAGCTTTCGTCAGTATCGTCGGTCTCATCATCGTCGTCGCCTTGTCGGGGGCGCCCCGATCTTTTGCCGTGGAGCAACCGCCGGACATTCCGGCTTGGCTCAAGGCCCATGTCGGCGAAGGCGACGGTCAGATCGCCTCCGTTGTGTTGCAGAGGGCGCGCGCTCTCTACCTGAAGAAAGTCAGCGACGGCGCGGTCAAGAATCCTTGCTACTTCGCCATGGATGCGACGCGGCCGGGTGGATTTGGGCGGCGGTTTTATGTCATCTGCGAAGCCGACCGGTCGTTTCGCGCAATACCAGCGGGGCATGGCAGCGGTCGCAATTTGCAGGGCATCGCGAATTTCGCCAACGGTATCGACTGCGCGAAGAATTTCAGCAACGCGATGGATTCCAAGCTGACGACCGGCGGGGCCTATGTTACGGACGAGACGATAACGCACTTCAAGGGCTATTACCGCAACGCTTCGGGCAAATATGTGGCCTTCAACCGCTCCTTCGTACAGTTCGACGGCGAGGGGGATACGGCCAATGCGAGGCCGCGTGTCATCGGCGGGCATCCGGCCGCAGTGTTGCGGGTCGCCTGTCGGCGAAAAGATGCTGACAGCCCCTACGCGGACCAAGACGGTTACGTTCCGTTCGGAACGCTGGTGGACTACGCCGCCGGCCGCAGCAATGGTTGCACCAGTTGGTCGCAGTCGGACGCCGCTAAAATCATTCAGATGATGCAGGAGCCGTCGACGCTCTACATCTATCCTGAATCAACCGACATCGACGCGGTCGCAAAAGCGGTGAAGGCCGGCCGGTCGCCGTCACGCGTCGGCTTGTATTGGAACGCCTCATGCTTGGGCGCAATCGGCTCTCCGAAATTCTGGCCGAAGGAGACTCTCGAGCCGATCCTCGCTCAGTACAAGAAGGACCACCCGGCACCGCCGCCTACGCCACTACCGATCTGCAAGGGACAGTAGCACGCGTCGCGGCCATGGGAGCTTGACGGCGCGCCATCACCCTCATCCTCAGGAGGCTAACCCCCGTCTCGAACGATCGCGGATTGACGCGACTTGAATGTGCGGCGAGGTAATGCAGGGTCGCTTGAGCCGGCGGCAAACGAATGAAGGCGGAATTTGTTCCGCATTCACAGGCGTTTCTTGCGCATGAATACGATAGCGAACGCGCATTGGTCTTAACCGCCAGGTTGGGACAGGCTGCATATGCGGCAATTGCGCCCGGACCTTTACCCCGGTCCCAGGACTTAGAGCCGTAGCGCAGCGACCTTCGATTCCGGAGAGCGCGCGGTCAGCGCCGGTTGATATCCCAACGGCTCGCGCGTGCTCTGAGCGCGCATCCGCGAGTGCGCAGCGAGCCCGACCAAGAATAGAGGAGTAAGACCCATGACGCGCCTGATCTATCGTTCCGTCGATGTCGATGGCCTCGATGTCTTCTATCGAGAAGCCGGCAACGCGGGTGCCCCGCCATTGTTGCTGTTGCATGGATTTCCGACGTCGAGCCACATGTTCCGCGATTTGATTCCGCTACTTTCGGATCGCTTCCACCTCGTCGCACCTGATCTTCCCGGCTTCGGCCACACTTCGCTGCGCCCTCGCAACACGTTCAGCTACACCTTCGCCAACCTCGCCAAGGTGATCGGCCGCTTCACCGAAGTGATCGGGCTCGATCGCTTCTCGCTCTATATCTTCGACTACGGCGCACCGACGGGGTTACGCATCGCGCTGGAGCATCCGGAGCGGATTGCTGCCATCATCTCGCAGAATGGAAATGCTTACGAGGAGGGACTCAGCGACGGTTGGAATCCCATTCAGCGCTACTGGCGAGCCCCAACGGATGCAAACCGTCGGGCGCTCCGGGAATTGCTCACGCCTCAGTCGATCCGCTGGCAGTATACGCACGGCGTGCCCGACACATCGCTCGTGGCATACGACGGCAGCGACCTCGATTCCTTCTATATGACGCGGCCCGGCGCCGATGAAGCTCAGCTCGATCTCTTCCTAGACTACGCGAGCAACGTCGCGCTTTACCCGGATTTCCAGGCCTATTTCCGAGAGCAACGCCCGCCGTTTTTGGCCGTGTGGGGCCGCAACGACCCGTTCTTCTTGGCTGCAGGGGCCGAGGCCTACAAACGCGATCTACCCGCGGCCGAGGTGCGATTCCTCGACACCGGTCATTTCGCTCTCGAGACGCATGTGGAGGAAATTGCCACAGCGATCGGCGAGTTTCTCGCGAGACAGAGTGCCGAACAACACGATGAAGCGAGAGGTCGTCGGCGCCGAGCGGCCACCTAGGAGTGCTATCAAGAGGAGGTTATCATGAGTATCCGCATTGCATTGATGTTGACCGGCATACTCGTCGTCACGGGTAGCTGCGGGGCGCAAGCTGCATTGCAGCCAATGGATCCAGCCCACGCGCCAGTCGCGGCAGTCGACCGTTTCAGCGACAAGGCTGGAACGCTTCTGCGGCGCTCGACCGACAAACGGCTTCCCGCGGCGAACGAGCCGATCGATTTCGACACCGCTCCCCTGGATACCCTCGGCTTATCGCCTACAGGTGAGCCGGTGCTCTACTATCATCTGGACGTTCAGAGCACGACACCGGCGCCGGTGTACGTTCTGTACCGCGAGGGAGAAAACTCGCCTGTGCAGAACCAGCTCAACATCATCGACACCTTGCCGGGCGAGAAGGGCTACAACGATTTCCGGCAAATTTGGAAGGTCTGGGTGCCGAGCGACTATGTTGCCAACACGATTACCGACGCGTCGACGTTGCTGCAGACTGGTTACAAGACGGAGAAGACCGATAAGCTGCTTAACATGCCGGTGGTGCCCGACAAGTCGCACGCACGCGCTCGCCTCAACGGTGGGAACCCCCAACTGCAAGATGCCTGGTATCACGGCCAAGTCGCAAAATTCTTGCTCTTCGACGAGGCACCCTTATCGGTGTCAGGAGACAAGGTTCCAGTCTCGCCGATTTACGATGGCTTCACGATCAATCCTGGGCAACCGGGCGGCGAGATGGATTTTTGCACCGATCCCGATTCCAAGCAGACTCATAACGTCGTGGCTACGGTGCCGGGCGATAAAGCTTACTCGCCGCTGTGGCTGCGGATTGTCTACGACAGTGCCGCTTGTGCCTCGGTTCACAACCTCGACACTGCACTCAAGGCGAGGGTGGTCCCCGCCAAAGTGCTGATGGTCAATTGCCCAATTGTCTTGATTGAGCAATAGCCATGGTGAGCTGGGATCACGTGAACCGCGCCGACGTGTTGCGCTCGATACAGGAGTACGACCGGCTGGGGCCGGTGCAGTTCTTCTCTCGGCATGGCTTCGCCCCTACTACGACTTATGAGCTGGCCTGGGCGGGACGCCACTACCCGCCCAAAGCGATCTTGGGCACGGCCTATGAGTTCGCGACGGGCCGCCGACTTGGATCCAGTGACTTCGAAGGCGGGAAGGCGGGCGCCGTGAAGGTGCTTGAACAGCTAGGCTTCATCATCAAGGAGAAGCGGCGACCGGCTGGTTAAAACCTCTACCGTCATGAAGTATTGGGACGGTTCCCGATGAACCTTTTGCGCCTGTCAACTTCACCGCTCCCCGTGCCTCCGTCGTGGTACGCAGTTCCGCTTCGGCTCATCGTCGGATTCGGTTTCATTCAACACGGCTATGCGAAGCTGGCGCGCGGGCCCGAACTCTTCGCCGATATACTTCACGCAATGGGATTGCCGGCTTCCATATTGTTGGCTTGGCTGACCATCATTGTTGAACTCCTCGGCGGTCTTATGGTCGTCGTTGGAGCTCTGATACCTTTGGCAACGCTTCCTATGATGGTCGTCCTGTTCGTCGCGATCATCACCGTGCACCTGCCAAACGGATTTAGTTCGATCAAGCTTCAGTCGTTTGACGCCGCAGGGGCTCATTTCGGCCAGCCGGGATACGAGACCGATTTACTCTATTTAGCTGGCCTTCTTGCGCTGTGCCTTGGTGGACATGGGCCATTTTCGGTTGATGGTTGGATCAATCGGCTTGTGGGAAAAACCTCGCAAACGGTTTTTGAAGGCGCCGCGGAAAAGGGGCGCGCCCACTCGATCTCAGGAGCAGCACAATGCCGATGAAAGACGTGAGCGTGGTACTTGCGCATGGAGCCTGGGCGGACGGGTCAAGCTGGGCGCCGGTCATAACGGCACTAGAGGCAGAGTCCGTGAAAGTCACGGCAGCTCCGCTTCCGCTCACCTCTCTCGCCGACGACGTGGCCGCGCTCGACCGCAGCCTGGACCGGACCGAAGGACCGGTCATCGTTGCGGGACACGCTTACGCCGGCGCGGTCATCGCTCTCGCGCGCCCCGAACGAGTCCAGGCGCTGGTCTACGTAACCGCTCTTGCTCCCGACGAGGGCGAGAAGGTCGCCGACGTGTTCTATCGGCTGAAGCCACATCCAAAAGCGCCAAAGCTTGCACCGGACGGCGATGGGTTGATTTGGCTGCCCGATGGAGCCTTCGAGACGGCGTTCGCGCAAAATGCATCAGCGGACGAGCGAGCGCTGCTCGCTGCCGTGCAGCGGCCGATCGCACTGAGCTGCATCACCGTTCCCGTCGGTCGCCCGCTGTGGAGAGACATTCCGAGCTGGTTTCTGGTGGCCGAAGAGGATCGAATGATCGTCCCTGAGACGCAACGCTACATGGCGGAGCGCATGAAGGCGAAAATAGAAGCGCATGCGGTCGATCACATCCCCAGCGTCACCGCCCCGACGACCGTCGTAGACATCATCCGCGACGCGATCCACTCCGTAACGGGCGACCGAACCGGCCGTGCTGCATAAAGCGACACCGGACCGGCTGAGCGCCTTCTCGGACGGTGTGTTCGCCGTCCTGATAACGGTGCTGGTGTTGGATCTGCATCCACCGCCGCAACCGACCTTCCAAGCGCTGCTCGCGCTGTGGCCGACGTGGTTGAGCTACGCGGTAAGCTACGTTTTCATCGCGATCGTTTGGATCAATCACCATTATCTCCTGCGCTACTGCGAGGAGGCGACACCCCGGGTGTTGTGGTTCAATTTCGCCCATCTCTTTTCGATGTCGCTGCTCCCGCTCTCCACCGCTTGGATGGCCGTGAGCGAGCTGGCGCCGCAGCCGGTTGGCTTCTATGCGGCGGTGTTCTTCTTGGTGAATGCGACCTACGTGTTGTTGATCTGGGAGCTTGTTGACCGGAATCCGAGCGAGAAAATCCCGCCGACAGTACGCAAGATCATGTACTTCAGGTCGATCGTGACCTTGTGCCTGTTCGGAGCCGCAGCGGTCGTGGCATTGAAATATCCGCTGCTCGGACTCGGAATCTGTATCGCCTGCCTGATCATCTATCTGAGACCCGAGCCGCCGGGCGCGAGAAAGCAAGCATCTCGCTCGGCGCGAGGGTGATGGCCCAGCGCGGCCGCAATGCGGGTTTCTCGAAGTCGAACTAACCGACTAAGACTTGGCCGCCAGGTTCTTAATCATGCCGACGATGACCGTGGTCACGGCACCGCCAACGCCACCGGCGACGAGCTGAGCCACGACGGTCTTGATGTCGACTCCGCTCGCGGCAGCCACAAGCGTCGGCAGCAGCGCCGAAACGATCTGCCCCGCGGCGACGCCGCCAATAGCGCCAGCGATCGTGTTGGCGGCCCTCCCGAGATCGGCTTTGTCGAGGCCGGCAGCGGCGGCATTTCCTCCAATGGCGCCGGCGATGGCTTGAAGGATCAGATTGATGATCATTGCTGACATGATGCCCTCCTCTCGTTTCCCACATAAATTTACCGCACCTGGTTGCCTGTTTCGATGATGATTTCAGCCGTGCTTGCTGCGCCGCAAGGCGGTTGGCAGTTGACGGCGCTTCCATCAGGGGCTTTGCTCCTTGGGCTTGGAACAAGGGGGGGCATCCATGGACTTCAAGCAATTCTATCTCTCGGCCGACGGCCGCGTGAACCGGAAGCAATGGTGGCTTTACCTCATTCTTCCGTTGTTCATCCTTAGCATCATCGCTTCGATCATCGACGCCGCGACCGGTCACGATCCGCAGCAGGGGCTCGGCCCGGTCACGGCAATCTTCTCCTTGCTCGTGCTCTATCCCTCGATCGTCGTCTACATCAAGCGCTTCCACGACCGCGACAAATCGGGCTGGTGGGTGCTGATCGCACTCATCCCCATCATCGGCGCAATTTGGCTGCTCATTGAATGCGGGTTCCTCAAGGGCACGCCGGGGCCGAACCGGTTCGGTCCGCCCGTGACGGATTGAGTGAGTCGCAGCGTTAGGGCAAGGGGATGACGCTTCTCGTTACGGCCATCGTCATCTTCTTCGGCATCCATCTCGTGCCGACGATGACGGAGCTGCGCGACCGGCTGATCGGCCGGCTCGGCCGGACAGGCTACCGAGTGTTGTTCGCGCTCCTGTCGACGGCGAGTCTGGCGCTCTTGATTTTCGCCTTCGCGAAGGCGCCGCCGGTCACGGTGTGGTCGCCGCCCGACTGGGCGCGCTGGGTCGCCATCGTATTGATGCTGCCCGCGTTCATCTTCCTGGTCGCGGCGTTCGTGCCGGGCAAGATCAAGGCCAGGATCAAGTTTCCCTTCCTGGTCGCTATCAAGACTTGGGCGCTCGCCCATCTCATCGCCAATGGCGACCTCGCCTCGATGATTCTCTTTGCCTCGTTCCTCGCTTATGCTGTCTACGACCGCATTACCTTGAAGCATCGCGAGAGCACGAGCTTGATCTCGGTCCCCGCGACAGGTCCGCCCTTCAACGATTTCGTGGCCCTGGTGCTCGGGACCGTGCTCTATGTCGTGGTCCTCTTCTGGCTCCATAAGCTCGTGATCGGGGTCTCTCCTTTCCCGCAATGATTGAGACCCAAGGGGGTCGCAGCCCACTTTTTGCACTGCAAAAATGTCCTATATTCTGCGATAAGACCAAGGGACTGAGGCATTTTTCTACCCTTACGTTCGAGGAGCTCTACGAGACGTGTCGCAGGATTTCACCGTCAAGCGCATCACTGCGCCCGAGATCAGAAGTCGAAAGGGCGGCGCGCCGATCGTTGCGCTGACTGCCTATCATGCTCATACCGCGCGCATCATCGATCCTCATGTCGATTTCCTGCTGGTGGGCGACTCCCTCGGCATGGTGATGCATGGCTACGAGACGACGGTGCCCGTCCCGCTCGAGCTGATGATCATGCATGCGCAAGCTGTGGTGCGCGGCTCCTCCCGCGCCCTCGTCGTGGTGGACATGCCGTTCGGGTCCTATGAAGAGAGCCCGGCGGTCGCCTTCCGCAACGCTGCGCGCGTCATGAAGGAGACGGGTGCCGGCGCCGTCAAGGTCGAAGGCGGGGTCCATATGGCAGAGACGATCCGCTATCTCACCGACCGCGGCATCCCAGTGATGAGCCACATCGGCATGACGCCGCAGGCCATCAACACCATCGGCAGCTTCAAGCCGCGCGGCCGCTTCCGTTCGGAGTGGGCGGCGTACGAGGCTGATGGCAAGGCTGTGGCGGATGCGGGCGCCTTTGCCGTCGTGATCGAGGCCTTGGCCGAGCTTCTTGCCGCGCGCATCACCAAGCAGATCGCTATTCCCACCATCGGCATCGGCGCTTCGGCTGAATGCGACGGGCAGATCCTCGTGCTCGAGGACATGCTCGGCCTCTCACAGCGCGTGCCGAAATTCGTCAAGGAATACGCCCATATCGGTGCGGGCATCGAGGGCGCGGTAAAGGCCTTTGCCAACGAGGTGAGGGCGCGCGCCTTCCCCTCTGCCGACTACACCTATCCGATGTGCGACGAGCCCGAGGCAGTCACGAAAAAGACCAAAATGACAGGCAGTTAGCGGACTCGAGGGATTTGTTGCGGAGCCCGGAGCATGCCTCTCGGGCTCTTTACCTTGCGCGAGCAAGAGGGCTTCACTATACGGCGGGTTGGGAGGGGCGGTCGGTCGCTAGTCGCGCCGGTCGTTCGTCATAAAAGAAGCTGTCAGACCATAAGAGTCCGCACCCATGAGCGACCGCGACCGTGATTTCATTCGCGAGGTAGACGAGGCGGTCCGCCAGGACCGCTACAAGAAGCTGTGGGACCAATACGGCATCTACGCTCTGGCAGCTGCCGTGGTTCTCGTCGCTGGGGTCGCCGGGTACAAGGGCTGGAACTCTTGGCAGGAGCGGAAGTCAGGAGAGGCCGGCGCTAAGTTTACGCAAGCGCTGACCCTCCAAGATGGGCCGGACGCGGCGAAGGCCAAGGAGATCTTCGACCAGCTGGTCAAGGACGGGCCTGAGGGCTACCGCACTCTCTCGCGCTTCCAGCTCGCAGCGTCTGAGGCAAAGGGTGGTGATCCCGACAAGGCGGTCGCCGACTACGATGCGCTCGCAAGCGACATGAGCGTCGACGACATTCTGCGCGGTCATGCCACGCTCCAGGCCGCAGCGCTAAGGCTGGACAAGGCTGACTACACCGAGATGGAGAAGCGGCTTAAGGGGCTGATCGACGCCGGCAGCGCCTGGAGCTTCTCGGCGCGAGAGCTGCTCGGGCTTTCGGCATACCGCACGAATGACATGCCCGCGGCCGAGAAGCAGTTCAGCGCCCTGCTTGCCGATCAGGCCACGCCGCCGAATTTACGGGAACGTGCCGATATGATGCTGGCGCTCATTGTGGGGACTCCGCAGGCGCTGAGCACCACGGCGAAATAACGCGCGTCGGCGCGAAGGATGGCTCGAACTTGGGCCTTCGTCTTACAGGGGGGATTGGCCGCCGCTTGCTGAGCGCGAGCCTTGCCGTAGCACTTGCTGCGGTTCTTTGCGGTTGCAGTGGGCCACTCGCCAATATCCGCAATCCCTTCGCCAAGAAGGAAGAAATCTTGCCCGGCGAGCGCATCGCCGTCATCACCGATCCGAGTGCTAGCGACCTTAATCCGTCGGGACCGCCGAAGCCCGTAGCGCTTCCGCCGCCGCATGCCAACGAGACTTGGACCGAGCCCGGGGGCGCGCCGTCCAACAATCTTGGCCATCTCGCACTGAATGAGCAGCTGCAGAAGGTTTGGTCGGCCGACGCGGGCACCGGGTCGTCTTCAAGCGGACGCCTGAGCGCGCTGCCTCTCGTTGCCGACGGCAAGGTCTATACGCTCGATGCCGGAGGTACCGTCTCGGCCTTCTCGTCCGCGAGCGGAGCGCGGGTATGGAGTGCGAGTATCACGCCAGAGAACGAGAAGCGGAGAGAGGGTTTCGGTGGTGGGATCGCGCTTGACGGCGCGCGGCTCTATGCCACGACCGGCTATGGCACAGTGGTCGGGATCGACCCCGGCAACGGCGCCGTCTTGTGGTCAAAGACGGTTGGCGAGCCGGTGCGCAGCTCGCCTACGGCCGCGGCAGGGAAGATCTTCTTCGTATCCGCCGACAACGTGCTCCATGCGTTGAACGGCGCAGACGGCGCCGAGTTGTGGACGGCGCGCGGATTGCCCCAAACCGCAACGCTGCTCAGCAATGCGAGCCCCGCGGTCAGCGACAACATTGTCATTGCGCCGTTCCCCGCCGGCGACGTCACCGCCTATGACGTGTCGAGCGGCAAGCCGTCTTGGAGCGATTCGTTGTCGCGCACATCCGAAACCTCCGCTTCCGGTATTCTCAACGACCCGGCGCGCCCGGTAATCGACAAGGGCGTGGTGTTCGCCGTGAGCCATGGCGGCAAGATGATCGCCACATCCGAGTCGAACGGCGAGCGACTGTGGACGCGGAATATCGCGAGCATGCAGATGCCGTGGGTGGCTGGCGACACCGTCTATGTCGTGGATCTTAGCGGCAAGCTATGGGCGTTGTCGCGAACCGACGGCGCGGTCAAATGGGCGAGCGACCTGCCCCCCGGTGGTCGCTGGAGCGGACCGGTGCTTGCCGGCGGCAGGCTCTGGCTCGTGTCGGGAGACGGTCTCCTCGTTGCTGCCGACGCGCGGAGCGGGCAGGTCCTCTCCAATCTCGATCTTGGAACCCGCGTCTATGTCTCTCCCATTGTGGCGGGGGGCCGCATGTATATCCTGTCGGACAACGCCACGCTGATCGCCCTCAACTGACCCGCCTCCTGTCGGCAGCTCTTTTCCGGACGAACCGATGCCCTTCACCGTCGCCATCGTTGGACGGCCGAATGTCGGCAAGTCGACCCTATTCAACCGGCTCGCGGGAAAGCGTCTTGCCCTTGTCGACGACCAGCCCGGGCTGACACGCGACCGGCGCGAGGCCGAGACAACGCTTGGAACCTGCCTGGTGACGCTCATCGACACTGCGGGACTCGAGCCGGGCGATAAAGGCCTCACACCGCGCATGCGCCGGCAGACGGAAGCCGCGATCGCCCAGGCTGACCTCGTGGTCTTTCTCATCGACGCGCGGGCTGGCGTCGTCAGCGCCGACGAGATGTTCGCCGAACTGGTGCGGGGCGCGGGCAAGCCCGTCATCCTCGCCGCCAATAAATGCGAGGGGAGGGCAGCCGAGGGTGGCCTCTACGAGGCCTATGAGCTCGGCTTTGGTGAGCCTCTCGCGATCTCGGCCGAGCACGGCACGGGTGTCGGTGACCTGAGCGAGGCGATCGAGCATGTCTGCAAAGACTCTTCGGGCGTGGTCGAGACGGAACTCGGCCAACGAGAGGAGGAAGGCGCGCGCCCGTTGCGCATCGCCATCGTCGGCAGACCGAATGTCGGCAAGTCCACGCTCGTCAATGCGCTTCTCGGCGAGGAGCGCATGATCACCGGGCCTGAAGCCGGAATCACGCGCGACTCGATCGCGTCTTCGCTCTCATTCGAGGGACGCCAATTGCTCTTGTTCGACACCGCAGGGCTTCGCCGCAAGATGCGCGTCGAGGGTCGCGCCGAGGAGCTCTCGGTCGGCGACGCGCTGAAGGCGATCCGCTTCGCCGAGGTGGTCGTGCTCTTGCTCGACGTCGAGCATCCGTTTGAGAAGCAGGATCTCCAGATCGCCGAGCTCATCGCCGAGGAGGGGCGTGCGCTCGTCATCGCCGTCAACAAATGGGATCTTGTGCGCGAGCGCGAGAAGCGGTTGAAGGAGCTCCGCGAGATGTGCCAGAGGCTGTTGCCGCAAGTGAGGAACGTGTCGGTGGTTCCGGTCTCGGCTCTCGGCGGGGCCGGCCTCGATAGGCTGATGCAGTCGGTGATCGAGGTCGATCGGCTGTGGAACATCAGGCTCCCGACTCACGCGCTGAACCAATGGCTGCAAGGCGCCATCGATGCTCATGCGCCGCCGGCGGTCTCGGGACGACGCATCAAGCTCAGATACATCACCCAAGCCAATGCCCGTCCGCCCACTTTTGTCGCTTTCTGCTCGCGGCCTAAGGCGCTGCCGGACTCCTATGTACGCTATCTCGTGAATTCGCTACGCGACAGCTTCGACTTGCCCGGCGTGCCGATCAGGCTGCACCTGCGCAAGGGAGACAACCCGTATGCCTGAGGTGTTGCCATGAGCGAGATGTCGGCAACCGAGGTCTACTTCTATCACCTCGAAAGACGCTCGCTCGAGGATGTGCTGCCGACGTTGCTCGAGCGCTCGGTCGAGCGAGGCTGGCGTGCAGCCGTGCAGGCGGCGAGCGAGGAACGGGTCGAAGCGCTCAATACGCTGCTATGGACTTATAGCGAGGAGAGTTTCCTTCCGCACGGGTCGGCTCGCGACGGATCGCAGGAAGCACATCCGGTCTACCTCACCACAGGAGAGGATAACCCGAATGGCGCGCACGTCCGCTTTCTGGTCGATGGCGCGACGCTCGCCGACACATCGCCCTACGCCCGGGTCGTGTTCATCTTCGACGGCCGCGACGAGGCGGCGGTGGCGCGGGCGCGTGCCGATTGGCAAGCGGCCAAGACCAAGGGTTATGCCGTCAGCTATTGGCAGCAGGACGAAACGGGTCGTTGGCAAAAGAAAGCGTGATAACGCGCCCTCAAGGTGAATCTGATCAGAATCCAACCAGCCGGATTGCCTTGCCGCCGTCATGCGTCACCGCTATAAGCCCGCCTAAATCCAAAAACCTCCGGGGACTGAATTGCATGGCCAGTGAACGCACGCTTTCGATTATCAAACCCGACGCGACCGAGCGGAACTTAACTGGGCTGATCATTGCGCGGCTCGAGGGTGCGGGCTTGCATGTCGTCGCCCAAAAGCGTGTGTGGTGGAAAAAGAAGGACGCGCGGAAGTTCTATGACGTCCATAAGGACCAGCCCTTCTTCAAGGACCTTATCAATTTCATGACCTCGGGACCGATCGTGCTGCAGGTGCTGGAGGGCGAAGACGCCATTGCCAAGAACCGTGCGGTGATGGGCTCGACCAATCCAGTCGATGCGGAACCCGGCACCATCCGCAGGGACTTCGCCGTCAATGTGCAGCGCAACTCGGTGCATGGCTCCGACAGCCCCGAGACCGCCAAGCACGAGATCGCGCTCTGCTTCAAAAAGAACGAGATCGTGGGGTAGGGAACGCGGGTTTCATCCCCGCCTAGTGCCTGAGGATGCCCGAGCGCTTGAGCAGCCACAGCACGATGGCCGACGATCCGGCGAGGATCGCCATCGACCATAAGAAGCCATTGCCATCCTGCACGAACGGGAGACCTCCTACGTTCATGCCGAGGATGCCGGCAATCAGGCTTGCCGGCATGAAGACGGTGGTGACGACGGCAAGCACATGCAGATTGCGATTGGTCTGCTCGGCGGTCTTGATGGTGACCTCCTCCTGCAGGAGGTGAGAGCGGTCGCGCAGCGACACGATCTCGGTGTCGAGCCAATCGAGCCGTTGCCGCAACCTGGACGTTCCGATGCGCAGCGATAGTTTCTGGCAGAGATCAAGTTCGAGTCGCTGGATCAGCGCGCGCAAGATCACGAGCTGCCGATGCAACCGCACTGTGGTGCGACGGATACGCCCGAGCAGCCGCCGGCCCTCGCTCATGTCGTCGGCGAGGATGCTCTCTTCGATGCGATCGAGTCTGCCGGCGACGTCGTCGGAGAATCGGTCGATCGAGTCGATCATAAATCCGATGATCGTTTCGAGAAGAGTCGCCGGCGTTGCTACCTTCTGACCGCCGCGCAGCGCCTTGCGCATCTCCTGGACGGCGCTCAGAGCGCGCCGGCGCCCGGTGACGATCAATGTCTCGGTGATGGCAAAATGGAGAAAGCCGATTTCCTCAGTCGCTCCGTCGAACTCGAAGACGAGGTCGGGCAAGACGCCATAAAGGCAGTGGCCGCTCGCGTTGAGCTGCTGATGCTCATCGGCGGAGATGAGCAAGTCCCGCGCTGCTGCGGGTAACGAGACTCCTGCCTTGAGGAAGCGGCATGCGCGCGCATCGGCGAGGTTGAAGTGAAGCCAAAGCCAGCTGTCTGGCTGCTCGGCAATCGGCTTATCCACGGCAAGCTCTTCGGCGAGTCCGTCGGGGTGCATGCGAAAAGCGCAGATAAGGCCGGGTAGACCCTCAGCTAGCGCGTCGGCGCTCGCGCCGGCTGTCACGGCCTCATGCATAAGCGGCTCAGGATCTGTTCGGGCATGACCCTATCGGAACGCCGGGCCCTCAAACTTCCGACTCGCGCTCAGGACTTCAGCCACCCGAGTTGTTGAGCCTTGGCGTGCGCCGCCTTCCAGGCCGAGACGAGGAATCTCACGCGCGCCGCATTGGGATCGGCCCTGAGTGAGTCCATCATCACCAACACCGGCGAATCGCCATCCTTGCGATAGATTACTTGCTCGCCGGTCCCAGGTTCGGTGACCACGAGGTCGCGGTCATGCGAAACTTGTACATTCAAACCAGCCACGTCGCTCATCGCCCCGCCTCTACACACTGCTAAGGCTAGTTTAGAACTCCTGGGGCCATGTGAGAAGCCTCTCGGGTGTCATCCTTGGGGCTTCCGACCCCTTAAACCTGGAAGCGACAAATTTCCGGCCATTTGATCTGGGATAAGGCTTTGATTTTGCGGCGAACAACAATCGCCCGGGCGGAACGGCTGGAGGATTTTCTAATGTACACGTCGCGACGTCTTGCTCTCGCGATTGTCGCCCTCGCGATCACGGCCGCCCTCCTTGCGCCGGTGATTTCGCGTTCCCTCGCGCAAGGGCGGTTGCCGGCCGAGCCCGATATGCCGATGGGTTGGAATTTCAAAAATCTGAGCCCCGAGCAGCAGCAGCGCATGCTGCGCTTCTCAGCGTTCGTGAACAAGAAGGTGCCCGAGGAGTATCTCACGGCAGAGAACGAGGTCGGCTATACGACCAACGCGATAGCCGCAGGCGGCCCCCTCTATCTTGCCAAGTGCGCGAAGTGCCATGGCGATACCGGGCTCGGCAATGGCGAGCTTGCTTATTCGCTGAACCCATCGCCCGCGTTACTCGCCTATCTGATGCAGCAGCCGATCGCCATCGACCAATATCTCCTGTGGACCATCTCGGAGGGCGGCAAGGAATTCGGGACGGCTATGCCCTCGTTCAAGAGTGAGCTGACCAAGGACCAGATCTGGCAGATCGTCGCTTATCTGCGCGCGGGTTTCCCGGCGGTCGGTGATGCGGTCACGCCAAGCGCTCCACCACCAGCCAAGACCGACGACCCCGATCAGAAGCCGTGAGCGCGAAGTCCGTCGGTCGTGCCAGGACGAGCCCGCTGCGCGAGCTTCCCCTCACTAGCACTCTAATCCATGGCACGTTTGCCGGCCTCCCGCGTTAAGGATGACGGCTTGCGCGCCGGTCTTGCCGGACGACGCGCGAGCCCTCAATCTGCGTCATCGGAGGCAATCCAATGAGCGTCATTGAAACGCGTCGTCAGCAGATGTTCCC
>Ga0187785_10000294_pt1 | contig 18883 bp, 18 predicted proteins | sample 0815_BV2_4_20_MG_FD_132466 | JGI IMG/M metagenome (GOLD analysis project Ga0187785, IMG submission 132466) | Tropical peat soil microbial communities from peatlands in Department of Meta, Colombia - 0815_BV2_4_20_MG | ecosystem: Environmental > Terrestrial > Soil > Wetlands > Peat | place...
GCGCAGGCTTCCTCAAGCGACAAAAGGCCGCCACGGACCGCGGCGACCACTTCCGCCTTTCGACGGATGACCCAGCGCTTGGTCGTCGGTGGAGGCAAATCCGCAATAGTGAGCGGACTGCCATCAGGCCCGATCACATACTTTACCCTCGGGCGATGGGCTTCGGTCATTGGTACACTCACAAAACTAGACTCGACTGACAGTTACTGCGGAAACGCTACAAGCCGCGGCTTAAAATTTGCCTAAGCATGACAAATGCATCGGGCAATTGTTGCCCGGTTTCCGCTAACCTTTTGGTTACGGATGGGGCCGCAGCGGGGCGGCGCGTTAACGGCTGGTAATAAGGGAGGGGGTTACCCACCCATTCACACCAGCGGAGAGTTCCTCGTCTCGATTACGTGGTCGGTCTCACGATGCGTTTGATCTTGTCGAGTGTGTAGCTTTGTCCATTAATCGATAGCTGCGGTGGATCCTGCGTGAGATCGACCGAATCCACGGTTGCCTGCACTTCGGTTGAAATTGCGACCGATTGATTGTTGGCGTCCACGGCCGTAGCCGTGAGGGTGTAACTGCCATCGGGCCAGAGGCGGCCATCATTGCCGCGGCCATTCCAAGTGAAAGCCTGTGTGCCCGGATTCACCGCAACACTTCCGGTAAAGGCGTTTTGTCCGGTGGAATCCTTGATGGTGATGGTAGCGGTCGAAGGCTTGGTGACGTTGAGATTCCAATTTGCGGTGCCGTTGGCGAGCTGCGCGGTTGAACCATCCACCACAACGGTGGCGCCGACGTAGGCAAGCGCGGTGCTTGCTACTGCACTTTTCTCCAATGCGACCAAACTCGTGAGCTGGTCGTTCGACTTCATCTGCTGCTCGACCTGAGCGAATTCCACCAGCTGCTGGGTGAACTGATTTGTATCGAGTGGGCTGAGTGGATCCTGGTTTTGCAGCTGGGTCGTCAGCAATTGGAGAAACGTTGTAAAATTGCTGGCAATTTCAGTGTTGTCGAGCGCGCCTGAAACAGAACTGGCGCCGGTCGTGCCGGTTGTCGATATGGGGGAGACTGTCGTCATGGTTGATCCTCAGACGCGGATATCGAGACCGCCGCCTTGTCCGGTGAGGCGGCCATAGTTTTGCGGGATTACGTCGATTGACGGCAGCGTTTCGTCCTTCACCACAATCTGCGCGGTGTCGGAGCCGCCGTTCGTTTGCTGCTGGTTCAAGGATTGGTCGCGCAGCGAGAATTGCAGTCCGTTGTCGGCCGTTTTCAAGCCGGCATCCTGCAAGGCACGTTCAAGACCCGAAGCATCGCGGCGCAACAGATCGAGAGTATCGGTGCGGTCGACGGTCAGCCGTGAGGTGACGTTGCCGTCTCGGTCGACATCGAGGCGAACCTCGATGCGGCCAAGTTCGGGCGGATCAAGACGGATTTCAAAGCGGTTCTTTCCGGCGAGCGCCTTGCCGGCGATCTCTACGGCCAAACCGGCAAGTGGAACTGCCACTGCCAGAGGTGCCGGCTGGGTGGCCGGAGCGTTACTCAAGATTACGGTTGGCGTAGTCTGTGACGTAGTCTGGATGGCCGGCTGTGCCGCATCGGCAACGATTTTCGAAGCTGCAACGTTGGCGTCGCCCGCGGAAACCGTGACCGGCCCGTCTGCATCGGCTTGATGGCCTTTCGCGGGAACCTCACCGCGCGCCTGCGCGACACGCTCTTTGTCACTATCGCCGGTGATCAGCTGCGGGTTGTCGGAGGGGGGCTGCGGCGAGACTTTTGCAGTCAGCGGTGCAGTATCCGTCGTTTCGTTAGTCGATGGATCCGCCTCGACTTGACTATCCCCGCCGGCCTTTTTCTCGGGGCCGACCTGCTTCACGGCACCGACCTTGGATTCACTCAGGCCCAGTGCATTCACTTTGATCGTGCTGCCCCCGACGATCGCAGGAAGCCCCTGAGGCTGAGCCGGTTGATCAGCGCCGTTGGGCACAGACGCCTGATCGGTTAGCGGCGTTACCACCGGTAATACGGCCGTACCGGTTGCGATGATTGGCTGAGTGCTTTCGTTCGCCGACGTGGCCGTCGAATTGTCACCTTTCGTCGTGTCTGCGGGCTTGTCGGTGCTGTCCACACCCTTGATACCTTCCCCGGCGGCTGCATCCGTCTTGGCTTTCACGTCCGTCTTGCTCTCGTCTGATGGATTCCCATCATCCGGTTTGACGGCGGCATCGACACGATCGGGTTTTGTCGCTGGGACGTCATCTTTTGCCGCTGCAGGCTTGGCGTCAGTGCCCTTCGGCGGCGCTTGAGAGCCGTCTGTGGCTTTATTTTCTGCTGCCGGGGACGTGGGTTGCTCGGCAGCTTGCGTGTTGACGTCAAGCAAACTCTCGAATGGCGAAGGTGCCCGGTCGGGCTGTTGGGTCGGGCGGGCGAGGCGCTGCGACGGGTCGTAGGCGTAAGTCTTCGGGTCGAACGCAACTTGAGACACTGTGACAGCCTCCGGGATATCCGCGGCTCTCCGTGCAATCGTCAGGCCAGCCCTCGAAAGGTCGAATTCGCCTTTTTATTCAGTTCTTTGTGAATGGCCAGCAAGGCGGCGCGGGCCTATATCCTGGCAGTAACAGCAGCCAAGAGGCAAAATCTGCCGGGTTGCGCACTCGCATTGCGCGCTTTGGGTCGCCACCTGTAGTAAATAGCGCCATGATCAATAGCCTCGATCTCGACCGTCGGCCTGAGAGCACTCGTGTCGTCGTCGCCATGTCCGGCGGCGTCGATTCATCAGTGACCGCCGCCCTCCTCAAGGAGGAGGGCTACGAGGTGGTCGGGGTGACATTGCAACTTTACGACCATGGCGCTGCGATTCACCGTAAGGGTGCCTGCTGCGCGGGACAGGACATATACGACGCACGCAGCGTCGCCGAACGCATTGGCATTCCGCACTACGTGCTAGACTACGAAAGCCGCTTCAAGCAGGCGGTGATCGACCGTTTCGCCGAGAGCTACATTCATGGCGAAACACCCGTGCCTTGTGTCGATTGCAATATGTCAATCAAGTTCCACGATTTGTTGATCACCGCGCGCGAACTCGGCGCCGAGGTGCTGGCTACAGGACATTATGTCGCCTCGCGGGCTTTGCCTGGGGGTGGACGCGCGCTTTATCGGGCGCGAGAGGCTGAGCGCGATCAGAGTTATTTCCTTTTTGGCACCACCCGCGAGCAGCTTGATCTTCTGCGTTTCCCCCTCGGGGAACGAACCAAGGCCGAGACGCGCGAACTCGCCCGCCGCTTTGGTCTCGCAGTTGCGGACAAGCACGATAGCCAGGACATCTGCTTCGTGCCGTCCGGGCATTACGCCGAAATGATTGAGCGTCTGAAGCCCGGCGCGGCGGAAGCCGGCGAGATCGTCGATCTTGAGGGGAGGGCCCTCGGCCGGCATTCCGGCATCATTCATTTTACAGTCGGTCAGCGTCGCGGCCTCGGAATCGCGAAGGGCGCGCCGCTTTACGTGGTGCGGCTCGATGCCGAACGCCGCCGCGTGGTCGTCGGCCCACGCGAGGCGTTGCGCATGAGCCGCATCGTGCTGCGTGACGTCAATTGGATTGGCGACGGCTTCCTCGATGAGGCGCTTGCCGACGACCGTCGCGAGATATTCGTGAAGGTGCGTTCTACCCGCCCAGCGCAAGCGGCTTGGTTGCGGCATGGTGCCAACGGCTGCGAAGTCGAACTGGTGGACGGCGAGCATGGAGTATCGCCCGGCCAGGCTTGCGTCTTCTATGACTCCGGTGACGGGCAGGCGCGCGTGCTTGGCGGCGGATTCATCAAGAGTGCGGTTGCGGCGTCGCATGACCAACGCGCTGAAGCTGAGCAAATAGCGACGCCGACGATGCGGGGTTAGTTCGGCCGCATGGGGGCGGACATCGACAAATCGAGCGTCGAACGTGCCTACGCGCGGTGGGCACCGGTCTATGATCTGGTCTTCGGTGCCGTGTTTGACGCTGGCCGGCGTGCAGCGGTCCTGGCCGCTGAGCAAGCCTGCGAACCGGCAGGCGGTCGCATCCTCGAGGTCGGCGTCGGCACTGGCATTTCACTTCCCGACTACACGGAAAAAAACCGGCTGGTCGGTATCGATCTGTCTGAGCCGATGCTGCGCAAGGCACATGAGCGTGTCGCCCAGCATGGCCTCAGCAACGTCGAGACGCTGGCAGTGATGGATGCTGAGCGGATGGCGTTGCCGGATCGATCATTCGACGTTGTGGTGGCCCAATTCGTCATTACTGCGGTGCCCAAGCCTGAGGCCACGCTGAATGAATTCGTGCGGGTGATCCGACCTGGCGGCGAAATCGTGCTCGTCAACCATATCGGCGCGGAGGAGGGACCGCGTCGCGTGTTTGAGCTTTGCTTTGCCCCAATTGCGCGGAGACTTGGTTGGCGGCCAGAATTCCGTTTTGGTCGACTGGTCGATTGGGCCGCAAGTCACGGCGGCGTACGACTCATCGAGCACCGGCCAATGCCGCCGCTCGGCCATTTTTCACTGATCCGCTTTGAGCGCCTGGCCAACGCAGCGGCTTGAGTGGAACTCCCGATCCTGCAAAGCCGTTGTCCGCATCCTTGTGCGACAAGCTTGCGCGCTCCGGCGGCGTCATCTGTCCGCCCGAACATGTCGATACGGAGATCAAACAGCCGACCCCGCCCGGCGGCGCTATGCCGGTGATCCAGCCGCCTGGCAGCCCGGGAGGCGACCAATGTTCAACCAAAGTGACCGACCTCACGGATTTTTACCCGCTTGCTTGACAGCATTTGCCGCCGCTCCCTATATCGCGCTCATTCCGGCACGTTTGTTTCGGAATGGCGGGGTAGCTCAGCTGGTTAGAGCAGCGGAATCATAATCCGGAGGTCGGGGGTTCGAGTCCCTCCCCCGCTACCAGATCCGATCTCCGGCGATCGTTGATATTTGACCTAATACCACCGCTTTTTGAGCAATCGTTCTTCTCATCACAAGCACGTCAGGCTGCGGCTGCGAGGCAATTCGCGGTTGCTCCGGCCGGAACGCGATGGAACAATCGCATCCTTAAACCGTATTTGTACGTATATCTGCCGAAGCCCTTTGTCTTTACGGAGGCTCTCAATGGCGCGCACTGCAATGTCGCCGGCTACACATGGTGAGCCGGCGCGGGAGGCGAAGTGTTCCGTTGATGAGGGGCGGGGGGTCTGGCTCCGGGCGTTCCGTCGAGTTCGGGCCGAAACGGAAGCGCGCGCGGCGCATCTGTCTGCCGAAGATCAGATTGTGCAGTCGATGGCCGATGCCAGCCCAACCAAGTGGCATCGCGCCCATGTTACGTGGTTTTTCGAACAGTTTTTGTTGGTGCATCACGATCCAGCCTACAAGGCTTTCGACGAGCGCTTTCCTTTTCTTTTCAATTCCTACTACGTCGCCGCCGGTCCGCGCCACGCAAGACCGCAACGTGGTCTGATCACACGCCCGAACGGTGAGGACGTCACCGCTTACCGCGCGCACGTCGACGCGGCAGTCGAGCGGTTGATCGGGCGGGTGCCGGCAACGGAGGCCCAGCGGATATTTGCAATCGTCGAAATCGGGCTACATCACGAACAGCAACATCAGGAATTGCTGATCTCGGACATTCTGCACGCGTTCGCGCAAAACCCGACCAATCCCGTCTACGATGCAAACTGGCGGCCGCCACGCGCAACGCAAGGGCCGCGCGGTTATGTCGAAGTGCCGGCAGGTATTCACGCGATCGGTCACAGTGGCGAAGGGTTTTGTTTCGACAATGAAACCCCGGCTCATGACGAGCTGATCCCGCACATACGCATCGCACGGCACTTGGTCACGAATGGTGAATGGCTCGAATTTATCGCTGCCGGTGGATACACAACTCCATCGCTGTGGCTGTCCGACGGCTGGGCCGCCGTCGAGACTGAAGCTTGGCAGGCGCCGGGCTATTGGCGGCACATGGACGGCGACTGGCACGCAATGACGCTTGCCGGTTTAAAGCCCGTCGATCCCGCTGCTCCGGTACAGCATGTCAGCTATTACGAAGCCGACGCCTTCGCCCGCTTTGCGGGAAAACACCTGCCGAGTGAGGCCGAGTGGGAGGTTGCAGCCGGTTCAAATGTGATTGCCGATGCCTTTGGCATCGCTTGGCAATGGACGCGCAGCGCCTATCTACCGTATCCGGGCTACCGGGCCGCCGAAGGCGCGCTCGGTGAGTACAACGGCAAATTCATGGTGAACCAGATGGTGTTGCGTGGTTCATCGCTTGCCACTCCCGAGGGTCACGAGCGCTTGAGCTATCGCAATTTCTTCTATCCAGCGGCGCGTTGGCAGTTCAGCGGACTGCGCTTGGCAGAGTTTGTATGAGGGCGTCACCATGGTCGCAGCAGTAGCACGTAAACATGCTCTTCAGCAGAGTGCCGAAGCCTTCACATTCGAGGCGGATGTCCTTGAGGGTCTGCACGCGGTGCTCAAGCAGTTGCCGGCGAAATATTTTTATGACGCCGTCGGCTCGCAACTGTTCGAACGCATTACCGAACAGCCGGAATATTATCCGACCCGTTGCGAGATGAAGATATTGCGCGATCGTGCCGCCGAAGTTGCCAAACTCATTCCGGAAGGCGCGGCACTTGTTGAATTTGGCAGCGGCTCCAGCAAGAAGGCGCGCATTCTGCTGCGGGCGGCGCCAAAGCTTGCGGCTTACGTGCCCGTTGATATCTGCCGTGAAATGATCGAGCAGGAAGCGGCCGAGCTGCGGCCCGATTTTCCTCATGTCAAGGTGCTGCCGGTGACGGCAGACATTTGCGAGCCGTTTGAATTGCCTGAAGAAGCCAGGAATGCGCCGGCCCGCATCGGTTTCTTCCCGGGCTCGACCATCGGCAATTTCGAGCCGCATGAGGCATCTGCATTTCTACGCAATGCGGCGAACATTCTCGGCCCAAGCGCCACGCTCATTATTGGCGTCGATCTGATCAAGTCCGCCGAGGTGCTCAACGCAGCTTACAACGATGCCGCGGGCGTCACTGCCAAATTCAATCTGAACCTGCTTACGCGCATCAACCGCGAGCTCGGCGGCACCTTCCGCCTCAATACCTTTGAGCATCATGCATTCTACAATCGCGAACGTCATCGCGTCGAAATGCATCTCGCCAGCCTCAAGCGGCAAAAAGTAAGGGTCGCGGGTGAAACATTCGAATTTCGCGCGGGCGAAAGTATTCATACCGAGAACAGCTATAAATACAGCATTGAATCGCTCGCCGCGCTTGCGCGCGGTGTCGGCTGGTTGCCGGCGGCTGCGTGGATCGACGCCGGCAAATATTTCTCGATCCAGGCCTTTACGCTCGCCGGTTGACTTGCTCGTCTTCAATCGACTGCGCTAAGCCTTGCGCCGCCCGGCCATGGCCGGCCGGGTGCTTTCAAGCAGGGCAGGGTTCATGAAAATCGTCGGTTTTGAAGCGGGCAATGGCGTACGTCTCGGCGTAGTCGAAAATGACAGCGTCATCGACCTCCAATCGGTGGAGGCGAGTATGCCGGGTGACCTTGGCGAAGTTCTGCGGCGGGCTAACGGCGATCTCGGAGTGCTTGCTGACATTGCCAGGAAGGCGCCGACCTCGGCGCGCCGAGGACTCGCTGGCCTGAAATACGCACTTCCTGTTGCGCGCCCCGGAAAGATCGTTTGCCTCGGATTAAACTATCTCGATCACGTGAAGGAAGGGCCGCAGCGCGACAACATCCCGAAATTTCCATCGATCTTCTTTCGGGTGCTGACGTCGATGGTGCCGCACTTGCAGCCGATTGTGCGGCCGAAGGAATCGATTCAGCTCGACTATGAGGCAGAATTGGTCGCAGTTGTGGGTAAGCGCGCCAGGCACCTCACCATGGCTAACGCCGTCGAATGTATTGCGGGCTATTCCTGCGCCAACGAGGGGTCCGTGCGTGAATTCCAACGTCACACGACGCAATGGGGCATGGGCAAGAATTTCGATCGTACGGGCGGCTTTGGCCCATGGATGGTGAGCGCCGATGAAATTCCGCCTGGCGGCAACGGCCTGAAGATCATGAGTCGCCTGAATGGCAACACCATGCAGTCTGACAACACCGCCAACATGATGTTTCCGTTGGCGGAGACGCTGGTCTATCTCACCAAAGGCATGACATTGGAGCCCGGGGACGTCATCCTCACCGGTACGCCATCGGGAGTGGGTCATGCGCGCAAGCCCGAGCCGGTGTGGATGAAGGCCGGCGACATTTGCGAGATCGAGGTTGAAGGGGTCGGTGTGTTACGAAATCCAATCGAGGACGAAAAAGGCCTGACAACGTGAGGGAACCATGAGGCGCAATCACGTCGCTGCCGTGTTGGCCGCCGGGCTGGGGGTCATTGCCATCGCGCCCGCTTCTGCGGAATGGCCAAATGACAAGCCAATCCGTGTTCTGGTCGGTTTTGGACCTGGCGGCGGCACCGACATTGTAACGCGCATCATCGCTCCGCCTCTTTCTGATGTGCTGCATCAGACTGTGGTGGTTGAAAACAAGCCTGGTGCCGGCGGTTCGATCGCTTCGGCGGAAGTCGCAAAGGCCGACAAGGATGGCTACACCGCGTCCATGGTCAGCGCGGGCCATACCGTATCGGCGGTGATGGTCAAGTCTGTCCGTTATGACCCTGTGAAGGATTTTGCGCCTGTTGCGCTGGTCGCCGACAGCGTCTTCGTCGTCGTCGCGCGCAAGGATTTCGCGGCCAATGACATCAAGGGGCTCGTGGCGCTTGCCAAGGCCTCGCCCGGCAAGCTCAATTTGGCGAGTGTCGGTCTTGGCTCGACGCAGCATTTTGCGGGTGAACTGCTGAACCAGTCGACCGGCATCGACGTGAAGCATATTCCTTATCGCGGCACGCCCGGCGTGGTTACGGCGCTCCGCGCGCAGGAGGTCGACTACGCGGTTGAACTTTTGCACGCCGTGCAAGGTCAGGTGCAGGCGGGCGAACTTAAGTTGCTCGCGGTGGGCGCGCCGACGCGCTGGCCGACGATTCCGGATGTGCCGACTGTCGCGGAGCAAGGAGTCGCTGGCTATTCGGTCATTGGTTGGTACGGCTGGGTTTATCCGGCGGGAACGCCGCAGGTGATCGTCGACAAGACCAACGCTGCCCTTCGGGAGGTTCTCGCTCGTCCCGAGATCAAGGAACAGATGGCGAAGGCCGGCGCCGCGGTGCACGTCTCTACGCCTGCGGAGTTTGGTCAACATATGACCGGCGAAGTCGCCAAATGGAAAGCAGTCCGTGACAAAGCCGGCCTTGAACCACAGTAGGTGCCGGACGTTGTAACGGGAGCCCGAAAAGAGGAAAACATGGCCGATCAGTTAAATGTGCTCGTCATTTGCGGATCGCTCCGCAAAGGTTCGTACAATGCCGCATTGACCCGCGCATTGCCCGGTCTGGCGCCGCCCGAAATAAAGCTCGTGACGGCGCCGTCGTTTGCGACGTTGCCGCTTTATAACGCTGACACTCAGGAAGCGTCAGGCTTCCCGGGACCAGCAGAGGATCTCGCAACTGCAATCCGCGCCGCTGATGGCGTTCTGTTCGTCACCCCCGAGTACAATTGGTCGATGCCTGGCGGACTAAAGAACGCAATAGACTGGGTTTCACGCATAAAAGATCAGCCGTTCAAGGAAAAACCGGTGGCGATCCAATCCTGCTCGCAGGGCCCGCTTGGCGGCGCTCGCATGCAGTATCACTGGCGCATGTCGATGACGTTTCTCAATGCCTTCATCTTCGGCACGCCGGAAATTTTTGTCGGCAATGCCGCGAGCAAATTCGACAAGGATACGCTCGAACTGAAAGATCAGCCGACGAAGGACAGCATCAAGACGCAGCTTGCGGCGTTTGCAAAGTTTATTGCGAAGATGAAACGTTGACCGCTCGTCCCCGCGAAAGCGGGGACCCCGGGTGGCTTCTGCTGAGGCCACATTCGATCTGGATTCCCGCTTGCGCGGGAATGAGCGGTGAAAGTGCTAGCCCGCTGCTTGCGCGCGCTTCGGAAATAGTTGCGGCCGGAGCTTGGGATGCGCGGGCATTGTTTTGGGCGCATAAGGCGCCTCGGCGCCCAGTTCCTCGGCGGCGTGCCAGGCCCAACGCGGGTCCCACATGGCGGCGCGCGCGAGACAAACCAGATCGGCCTTGCCTGACGCAACAATATCTTCCGCCTGCTGGAAGCCCGCAATGAGGCCGACCGTCATGGTGGTGATACCGCTTTCCTTCTTCACCTTCTCGGCGAACGGAACTTGGTAGCCGGGCGCCAGCGGGATCTTCTGCCTCGGATCGAGTCCGCCGGTGGATACGTCCATATAGTCCATGCCACGTTTTTTGAGCTCTTTGGCAAGGATCACAGTTTCCTCGGGCGTCCAACCGCCGTCGACCCAGTCGGTAGCAGAGACCCGCATGCCGATCGGCTTGTTTTCCGGCCATACCTTGCGAACCGCTTCATACATCTCGATTGCAAAGCGCATGCGATTTTCGGTCGAGCCGCCATATTCATCGATGCGTTGGTTTGAGAGCGGTGACAGGAATTGATGCGCAAGATAGCCATGAGCGCCGTGCAATTCGACCACATCGTAACCGATGCGATCGACACGTTTGGCTGCCGCCGCAAATTCCCCAATAACGCGCTTGATGTCGTCCTTTGTCATTGCGTGCGGCACGGGCCAGCCAGTGTCGTATGGAATTGCGGAGGGCGCTTCGGGCGTCCATCCACCTTCTTCCTTGGTCAGTATCGGCTTGCCTCCGGCTGCCGGCGGTGTGGTCGGGCCCTTACGTCCCGCGTGGGCAAGCTGAACACCGAGTTTGGCGACGCCATATTGCCGGCAGAAATCGTGCACGCGCTTGAGCGCCTTCTCGTTGTCGTCTGACCACATACCGGCGCATCGTGGCGAAATACGCCCCTGCGGATTGACGTTGGTCATCTCGCACATCACCAACCCGGCGGCACCAAGCGAGAAGCTGCCAAGATGCATCAGATGCCAGTCGTTGGCGGAGCCATTGTCAGAATTGTATTGGCACATCGGCGACACCACGACCCGGTTCGCGAGGGTCAGTCCGCGCATGGTGATAGGCGAAAACAGAACGCTAGCCATTGGGGGATTTCCTTTTCGGTGCGAAACTCAAATTCCGGCGTGGTAGGCGTGCATCGCGACGACCAAACAACAGATCGCCCAAAATATGCAATATTCGACGCCGCCAATGACCCAAATCCAACACTCCGTCACCCTGTAGGTAGCCGCGGCAGCGACGAGGAGATGGATGAAGGCGACAAAGCCCACATAGGGTGTGTAGATGCCGAAGAAAAGCCCAATGGTGAGGACGGTCTCGATCGCGCCGGCGATATACATCCAGGTGGCGGGCGGCTTGAAGCCGGCCTTGACGAAGAACTCAAGCGTCGCAGGCACTGTAAACTTGCCGATGATATGAGGAATGAAAAACACTGCGCAGGTGATGCGCAGGATGTTGAATTCGTTAAACAGGTTGAATTTGTCGGCAAGCGACATAACGGCTCCCCCGGTAACTTTCTATATGGCAACCACCCAATTACAAAATCGCACTTCCTGTGAAGCGGGCCAACCCCGGCGTCTAGGATAGCTTTCGGCCCTTGAGCCAAGCTTCGCCTTTTGCATAGAGGGCGTCGAGGTCGGGACCGTCGAGGCCGGGCATGTCGCGTTTGACCTTGTATCCAATTTTGGTTTGCAGGTAGGCGAGATGCCGGTAGCCCTCCGGAAATTGCGCCAGCAGGGTTTGGTCGAGCTTGAGCACCGCCGAAGGGTCGACCGGATCGAGCCGGTCCTTCTCGTAGGCGAGACGGCGCAGGACAATGCCCCACTTGCCGCGCCGTTTTTCCAGGAAATCATAAAAGCGGCCGGTGCACACCACATCGCAGACAACGCCTTCAACCGGGGCACGCTGCGAGATCGTCATCTTGGTTTGCGCGATCGCCCGCTTGCCCTTGATGTCGATGCTCATGCCTCCAAGCATGTGCATGATGCGCACGCCGCGATCATAACCTTCCTGGCTGACACGGATGAATTCTTCGTATGTACCCTGAAACCAGGTCGCCCACATTTGCCCGTCCTTGTGCCAGACGGTGCGAAAACGGTCCCACATGCGAGCGTCGCGCCAAAGCGCCCAATTTTCGCTCAGCGCCCGGATGGCCAGACGGTCGGCGGTGTCGCGTGCCATGATTATTCCTTCCCTGTCATGGCCGGGCTTGTCCCGGCCATCCACGTCTTTATGGTGGCGATTTTGCAAGACGTGGATGCCCGCGACAAGCGCGGGCACGACGATTGCAGGGCGGAGCGACGGATCATGCCAAGGCTTGCTGGAAAAACCGCAATCGTTACCGGAGGCGCCAAAGGTATCGGCCGTCATTATTCCCAAGCGCTTGCAGCCGAGGGCGCGCGCGTCATGGTTGCGGACATTGCTGACGGCCGTGCCCTTGCCGAGGAAATTGCCGGACGCCACGGAGCAAACTCGGTCGCGAGCGTGAAGTTCGACGTGAGCGACGAGAAGGCGGTGAAGAACCTGGTGGCGCAGACCATCGATCGGTTCGGCCAAATCGATGTGCTGGTGAACAACGCTGCCTACTACGCAACGCTCAAGCCGAGAAATTTCAACGAGTGGGACACCGAGACCTGGGATCGCGTGATGGCGATCAATGTGCGGGGGCCGTATCTGATGGTTCGCCATGTCGCGCCGCATATGATGGCGCGGCGCAGCGGCAAGATCATCAATATCGCGTCGGGCGCGGCCTACAAAGGCGTACCGCGCATGTTGCCATATGTGACCTCTAAAGGCGCAATGCTCGCTTTCACGCGCTCACTGTCGCGCGAGCTCGGCGAATACGGCATCGCAGTCAATTCGCTTTCGCCCGGGTACATCCTGAGCGACACGGGACTCGAAAACGCAACCCATGTCGAAGAGGAGCGCGTGCCCGTACGCAACAGCCGCGCCTTCAAACGCGACGCTTACCCGGAAGATCTGCTTGGTGCGTTGCTGTTCCTGGCCTCAAGCGATAGCGATTTTGTGACCGGGCAATCGCTCGTTGTGGACGGCGGTTCAGTCAATAACTAGCTATCTGCAATGCGGCACGGCTATTTCCAGTTCGCGCCAATCTGCGGTATAAAGTTGCAAATTCAACCATCGCGTTTCTGAGGAGCACGCCTATGGCGGTCGCAACCGCAACCGAGCAGCCCGGTTCCAAGCACAACGTGCAGGTGGCGCGGCAGGCCTACTACGACAAGATTTCCAAATTCAACATGGCGCCGCTCTGGGAGGTGCTGAAGGACCTTGTGACCAAGGAGCCCAAGACCAGCCTTCAGCCGGCCGTCTGGAAGTTCGGCGACGTCAAGCGGCTGATGCTGGAAGCCGGCGACGTAATCAGTGCGGAGGAGGCCGAGCGCCGCGTGCTGGTTCTCGAAAATCCCGGCATGCCCGGCAAGGCGCGCATCACGAACTCCTTGTTTGCAGGTATCCAATTGATCCTGCCCGGGGAGATTGCCGACGCACACCAACACGTTTCCTCCGCCATCCGGTTCGTGCTGGAAGGCGAAGGCGCCTATACCGCGGTCGAAGGTGAAAAGACCCAAATGAAGCATGGCGACTTCATCATCACGGCTAACTGGGCACCGCACGACCACGGCAATCCCGGCAAGCAGCCGGTGATGTGGCTCGACGTTCTCGATATGCCGACGGTCAATCATTTCGAAGCATCGTTTGCCACGCATTTCGATGAGAAGATGCAAAAGACGAACCACGCCGACGGCGATTCTTTTGAGCGCTACGCTTCTGGCGTGCTTCCCGATGGTGCGCCGGCGACGATGAACCGCAGCCCGGTGATCAATTATCCCTACGCAAAGATGCGGCCGATCCTGGAACGGCTGAAAAATACCGGCGACGTCGACAAGCGCCACGGCGCGCGCGTGCGCTATGCAAATCCGATCAACGGTGGACCAGTTCTGCCGACGATGGGCGCCTACCTTGCGTTGTTGCCAAAGGGCTTCAAGGGCCAGCCTTACCGGTCGACGGATGCAACCATATTTGCCGTCGCCGAAGGCCGCGGGACCACAATCATTGACGGCAAGCCATTTGAGTGGAGTGTCAATGACGTGTTTGTTGTGCCGCCATGGAAACGCTATTCGCACAACACGAACGAAGACGGCGTACTGTTCTCCATCTCGGATCGGCCGGCGCAGGAAGCGCTCGGCATCTGGCGCGAAGGGAACTGAGGGGCGGCGTTTGATTTATTCCGATAGCGGCTGCGCCATTCGCGGCGCAGCCGTTTGTTTTTGCTGACGCCTGGCCAGCAGATAGCGCCGCGCGAGGGAGGACCGAATGCAGATGGAGCAACTGAGCGCTGGCCGCGGCGCACTGACCGCGGTGCGAACGGGCGAGGGCCCGGACCTGGTTGTCTTGCATTCGCTGCTCGCCGATCGTCATGCCTTCGACCCGGTGCTTCCGGCGCTTGCCGCCAAGCACCGCGTCACGCTGTTCAATCTGCCGGGCTTCCACGGTTCGCAACCGGCGATGCTTGCATTGATGGATGCCTATGTTGCCGTGATCGAGGACGGCTTCGATGAGTTTGGCCTCGGCAAAGACGCGGTGCTGATGGGCAACGGTTTTGGCGGCACTGTTGCGCTTGCCTTTGCGCTCGCTCATCCGGAGCGGATTTCCAAACTTGTGCTCAGCGATGCGGCAGCCGGCTTTCCTCCCGAAGGCCGCGAAGCTTTCGCTGTCATGGCCCAGAAGGTGGCAGACGGTGGCCTCGGGAGCATTGCCGAGATTGCTGCCAAGCGTGTCTTTTCACCGGCCTATCTCGCAGCACACCCGGAGAAGATCGAGGAACGAAAAAAGGTCTTGCGCGAGATCGACCCAAAGGCATTTCAGGCCGCGTGCAAGATTTTACAGGAAGCCGATCTGGTGCCGCTGTTGCATCATCTAAAGGTGCCGACGCTGGTGGTATGCGGCCAATTCGATCAGGCCACTCCGCCGGCACTCAACAAGCAGATCGTCGAGAAAGTCGCCGGTGCGCAATACATTGAATTGCCCGGCTGTGGGCATTGTCCCCCGTTGGAGCAGCCGGAACAGTTTCTGGCCGCGATCAAGGGCTTTGTTGGTCCCTGACCGGCATCATTCCTTGCGATCGAAACGCCGGATTTCAACCTTCCCCCACACGCCATTCTGGTGAAACGGATCGGCGCGGTTGAAATTTTCCGCCGCTGCGCGATCTGGCGCTTCAAGCACCATCAGGCTGCCGATCGGGCTTGCGCCATCGTCCGAAACCAGCGGTCCACCAACCGTGATTGTGACATCATATTTTTTTGCATTCTTGAGGTGCTCGACATGGGCGCCGTGCACATTCTTGCGCTTGCCGGCGGCATCGGGATTGTCGAGCGTGAAAACGGAAAACAGCATGGGGCCCTCCCTAGGCGAGCGCCTTGAATACGGCTTTGGCGATTGAATTAGTGCCGTCCTTCCCGCCATATTCTATCGGCCGGATCCCGTCGGAATAGGCCTTGTCCACCGCGCGCTCGATGCGCTGCGCGGCTTCTGCCGCCGGCTGGTGATCATGCCTGTCGGCAAGCCAATCGAGCATCATTGCGGCAGACAGGATCATTGCAGTTGGATTGGCCTTGCCTTGGCCCATGATGTCGGGAGCAGTGCCATGGCATGGCTGGAATACCGCGTGCTTGTCGCCGATGTCTGCCGACGGAGCAATGCCAAGGCCTCCGATCAATCCCGCCGCGAGATCGGAAAGGATGTCGCCAAATATATTCTCCATCACCATGACATCGAAATCCCACGGCTTACGCACCATCAATGCGGCGCATGCGTCCACGTAGACGTGATCAGTTTTCACGCTTGGGAAATTCTTCGCGCGTTCGTCGAAGATTGACCGGAAATAGGCGTAAGCTTTGAATGCATTGGCCTTGTCGACACAAGTGAGAAGTCCGGGTTTGCCGCGCCTTTTCCTCCGTTCGGTAAGACGCAGTGAAAAATCGAACAGGCGCTGTGAAGTCTTACGCGTGATCACCAGCGTTTCGCGTGCTTCGTCTGTTGTGACCACGCCCTTGCCCATCGATGCAAATAGGCCTTCGGTCGATTCACGGATCAGCACGAAATCGATGCCACGCTGTTGCGCGTCCACGATCGGACTTGGCACGCCGGGAATGAGCCGCGCCGGCCGCACCCCAGCATAGAGGTCGAAGATGAACCGCAGTTCCACTTGCGGCATGATTTCGGTATTGTCGGGATAGCGCACGCTTGGCAGCCCGCAAGCGCCGAGAAGAATAGCATCCGCCTCCTCACAAAGCTTGACGGTCGACTCGGGCATCGACTTGCCGGCCTCCTTATAGTGGCCGGCGCCGGCAGCGCCCTCCGTGAAATGGAATTTCAGGCTCGGGGTGCTCGCCTCGATCCGCCGCAAGATCTCCAGTGTTGGGGCCATCACTTCGGGGCCGATGCCGTCTCCCGGCAGAACTGCAATATGAAAGGCGGTGTTGGCGGTCATGGATTTCCGGGATGGTGTTGTGTTGGTCGTGGCGCTAATGAATACGTCCGCGCACGTCCGCGCAAGTGATCATCGGGGATGAGCCTATGCCGCGTTTTGCCGCCAATCTCGGTTATCTTTTCACGGACCGGCCACTCATCGAACGCATCGATGCTGCGGCAGCGGCGGGGTTCAAGGCAATCGAGTTGCAATTTCCCTACGATGTTCCGGCCTCGTCAGTGAAAGCCGCGATCGAGAGGAACAAGCTTACCATCCTTGGCCTCAATACCCCGCCGGGCGAGCGCGACGGCGAGTTCGGGCTTGCGGCCGTCCCCGGGCGCGAGAAGGACTGGCAAGCGTTGTTCGCTCGTGCGCTCGACTACGCTGGTGGCATCGGCGCCAGCGGGATTCATTGTCTCGCCGGCAAGGTTGCGTCCGAACAACGCCCGGCCGCCGACCGTGTATTTATCGACAATCTGATACGTGCCGCCGATCTGGCCGCCGCCAAAAAAATCACACTGCTGATCGAGCCGATCAATAGCCGGGATCGGCCTAACTATTTTCTCAATCACGTCGAGCACGCGGCCGATGTCATCGCCAAGGCTGGCAAGCAAAACATCCGAATGCAATTTGATTTCTATCATGTGCAAATCGTCGGCGGAGATTTGATCTACCGTCTCGAAAAGTTTCTTCCGGTGATCGGTCATCTCCAGTGCGCAGCGGTGCCCTCACGGCATGAGCCGGATGAGGGGGAGATCAACTATCCCTCTGTGTTCGAAGCTGTCGACAGACTCGGCTACCCGGGCTGGATCGGCGCTGAGTATCGGCCACGCGTCCGCACAGAGGATGGCCTGGGCTGGGCGCGCAAGTATGGCGTGATGCCCGCGCGTTAACGGCCGGTTAACCATCAATCTTCTTGAAAACTAACGCTTTTTTCTTTGACCATAAGTTGTGCGTTGCTAGATTGGCGATATGTGGGAACGCAAAAAAACCGAAACTGAGCCAACTCAAACCGAGCGTCCGCTTAAGGACGCCGTACGAGAAGCACGAATTGAAGCGGCCGAGCGCTCTGGCGTTGTGGTCGATCTGCGCGATGCCGACGTTGCCCGGCTCGACCTGCTTAATGAGGCTCTCGATCCGCTGTTCAGGGATGTTCCGGACGACGTCGAACTATTTGATCGTGGGGTGAGCAAAGGCGACGTCCCGCGCCTATGGATTGACGTTGTTGCGCATGTCGAGATGGGCCGCGACAAACGGCAATACCGGTTTGTGCAAGACACACGCTACGGACGAGCGGTTCTCGCGGAAACCTACGAAGTAGCCGAGGTTGTCGCCGCCGTCACGCATTACGTGGCGCGTCGACTGGTCGAGCGCGAGCGTGCCTTGAGCGATGATGCCGAACACAACGTTGCGCAGTTGGTATTGCGGCGCTCGCGACGCCATCGTCACTGGCGCGCCGTCCGGACGTTTATCTATGGACTTGTCGTTGGCGTGGCAGCGCTGTTCGCGCTCGCTCTGCTCAGCGGTCCGCACTAGCCGATCAGGGTAAAGCGCTTCTGTTGCGCCACCTCGCCGGACGAGGCGAGGCCATGGGATATCAGCTCGCATCTCCAGGCGCCGCCTGCGCCGTCGATCCGGTAGATATTGTAGGCGGCCGCATCCTTGTCGCTTCCGGGCGCAGCGGATGCCGAGGGGACGCCGACCGCCGGCACGCGGGTGCCTTTCGGCCCGTCCAGCCAATTGATCATGTGCAGGTGGTCGTGCCCGTGTAGCAGCAGATCCGCGCCATGCGCGGCGATTATGCGTTTAAGCACTGGCGCGTCGAGCAATCGCTTTTGCCGTCCCGCGCGGCTTATCGGCGGGTGATGGATCAGCACAACGCGGAATACATTTTCGGCCTTCAGCCCATTGAGCACGGCGGCCAGTTCGGCGAGTTGTTTCGCCCCGAGCCAGCCGGTCGCCAGGAACGGTGCAGTCGGTACGCCCGTTGAAAGACCGATCAGCGCGACATTGCCGCGGCGGCGCACAAAGGGAAAACCGGCGACGCCGTCATCATCGCTCATATACGCGCTCCATTGTCGTTCAGCGAATCTGGCGGCCTCCCGCACATAGATATCGTGGTTGCCGGGCACGAAGGTCACGTCCCGTGCTGATCCAAGGCTCTCGAGCCAGTCACGTCCCTTCGCGAACTCCGCCGCCAGCGCGATATTGGCGATGTCTCCAGTGACCGCTATGTGATCCGGGGACTGCGCATTAACATTGGTAACGATCGCCGCAAGCACCGCCGGATCGTGGATGAAGCGCCGCCTTTGTTGCCAGTTGATGTAGCCGGTCGCACGTTTGTTGATCAGCTCGCTCCA
>Ga0187785_10000295_pt1 | contig 18850 bp, 12 predicted proteins | sample 0815_BV2_4_20_MG_FD_132466 | JGI IMG/M metagenome (GOLD analysis project Ga0187785, IMG submission 132466) | Tropical peat soil microbial communities from peatlands in Department of Meta, Colombia - 0815_BV2_4_20_MG | ecosystem: Environmental > Terrestrial > Soil > Wetlands > Peat | place...
CAGCCGGACAACGCTGCCTTTTGTGCGGTACCGATGGTCAAGGTTTCGGCCATCATCGCGTTCATCATCGCCACATAGTGTGCGTCGATGATGCGGCCGAGCTGCTGGAAGCTGCGTGCATAGAGCACCTTGCCATTGGTTGCGGTGACCTTCTCGATCACGCGTGGAATCAGCGCGTAGCCACCATTGGCAAAGGGCGCGTAGGCACCGACAAGTTCCAGCATCGAGACTTCCGAAGTGCCGAGTGCAATTGAGGCATTTGGCTCGAGCTTCGAGGTGATGCCAAGCCTGTAAGCGGTGCGGACGACCGCCATTGGCGTGACTTCCAGTGTGAGACGTACCGACACGGTGTTCAGCGATAACGCAAGCGCCTTGGTCAGCGTTACCGGTCCGAAATATTCGTGGCTGTAATTTTCAGGCTGCCAACCTTTGACATTGATGGGCTTGTCCTCACGCACGGTATCAGGCGTAAGGCCGTGCTCCAGCGCAGTCAGATAGACGAACGCCTTGAAGGCTGATCCAGGTTGGCGTTTGGCGGCTACCGCACGGTTGAACTGGCTGTCAGCGTAATTGCGGCCGCCGACCAAAGCGCGCACCGCGCCGTCAGGCGTCATCGCTATAAGCGCGCCCTGCCCAACACCATACTTGTCGCCCTTTTGCGTCAGTTCATCGTTTAGCGCCTTTTCGGCGCTCGCCTGCAGCCCGGCGTCGATCGTGGTCTGCACCACGATGTCTTCGTCGATATGACCAAGTGTGTCGTTGAGCGCGTCCATGACCCAATCGGCTACATAGTTCACTGAGCCGGTGCTGGCCTGGGCGACGATGCGCGGCGGATGCGCTAAAGCAGCGCGTTCGGTGATGCCGTTGATGAATTTGAGCTCCGCCATGGAGCTGAGCACGATTTTGGCGCGTTTCTCGGCGCCATCAAAATTACGCGTCGGCGCCAGCCGTGACGGTGACTTCACCAGCCCGGCGAGCAGTGCTGCCTCGGCCAGCGTGATATGGCGCGCAGACTTTCCAAAATAGCGCTGGGAGGCCTGTTCTATGCCATAGGCACCGGAGCCGAAATACACCCGGTTCAGGTACAGTTCGAGTATCTGCGTTTTGGAGAATTTGCGCTCCAGCCAAAGAGCCAGGAGCGCCTCCTGAACCTTGCGGGTAATCGTGCGTTCTTGGGTCAGAAAAAGATTTTTGGCAAGCTGTTGACTGATAGTGGAGCCGCCCTGGGCGACACCGCGATGCAGGACGTTGGCGACGAATGCGCGCCCAATACCGAACGGGTCCACACCTCGATGCTCGTAGAAGCGCCGATCCTCGATGGCAATGAAGGCCTTGGGCACATAGTTTGGCATTTCTCTCAGGGGCAGCGGTTCGCCGGCGAGATCGCCGCGGCGGGCGAGGGCGCGACCCTGCACGTCCACGATCTGAATCGAAGGTGGGCGCTTGGGAATTTCCAGGGACTGAATCGGCGGCAGGTGCGCACCAACCCAGACCACAACACCGGCGCCGCCGATTGCGAGCCACAGGCAAGTGACCAGGCTCCAATATGCGATCCGGCCGATCAGAGCGCGCTTGCTGCGGACAGGGCGTTTCTTGCGTGCGCGGCGTTTTCGAGGTTTTGCCCGGGGTTTTTCGGCCGGGCTCGGCGCAGGGCGATCATCGGCCGAAACGTGCAGGTCCGGGCTGCTATCAAAAGCCGGCTCCTTGCGCGCGTTCGCTTGTCCCCTTTTCGACGCCATAACGCGACCCGTTTCGCCGGCGCTCCACAAAGGCGCGGCCCCTCGACACGCTAAGCGTCCGGATTTAAGGGGTCGTTAAGGTGCGTTTTCTCAGGGAAATCGGGAGCGTTCATGGCGGCTCAGCTCGCGGCGGTCTTGGTCGGTTTGCCGTCGTCGCCGGCTGCAAGCAACGCTATTAGCGCACGCTTGATCGCGGCCTGCCGCGTCGGCGAAGTGATTTGCGCACCCATCAGGTCGGTCACGTAAAACACGTCGACCACCCGTTCGCCGAAGGTGGCGACGTGTGCCGACGCGATATTGAGATTGAGCTTGGAAAGCGTTGCAGTCAGCTCGTACAAGAGGCCCGTACGATCGAGGCCAGTGACTTCGACCATCGTGTAACGATGCGACCATTGATTGTTGATCGTAACAGTTGGCTCCAGCGCAAAAGCGCGGATGCGGCCCTTGGGCGGCGTCCGCTTGGAGACCACATCCGGCAGCCGCAGTTCTCCGCGCAAGGCTTTTTCGATTGAGTCGGCGATGCGACTGGCGCGCCGTTCTTCATCTTCATCGCGGTCGAATTCGCGCGAAAGCGAAATGGTGTCCAGTGCGCTGCCGTCGGTCGTCGTATAGATCTGCGCGTCGACAATGTTGGCGCCGGCCATGGCGCAGGCGCCGGCGATGATCGATAGCAGCCACGGATGATCGGGTGCAAACAGCGTCAGCTCGGTGACCGCCCGTTCCGCATCGAATGCGACCGACGTTGCCAGACGCTTTCCGACTTCCTCTGTCGCGCGGACGAAGTTGGCGTGCTCGATCTTGTGCGGCAGATCGACCTTTAGCCAGTAAGCCGGATAGTGTTTGGCGATATAGGCCTCGAGTCGTTCGCGCGGCCAATCCTTCATCGCCTCGCGGAACTCGTTCTGCGCGATCGCCACGCGTTGCGCGCGGTTGACCTCTGAGAATCCACCGGTAAGCACCGGCTCGGTCTCATAGTAAAGCGTGCGGATGAGCTGCGCCTTCCAGCCGTTCCACACGCCGGGACCGACGGCGCGGATATCAGCCGTGGTGAGGATTGTGAGCAGCTTCAAGCGTTCCGCCGACTGTACTGTTGCGGCGAAGTTCTCGATGGTCTTCCGGTCCGAGAGATCGCGCGACTGCGCGACACTCGACATCACGAGATGGTTCTCAATCAGCCAGGCGACCGTCTCGGTGTCGGCTGCCGAGAAACCCAGCCTCGGGCAGAACCGCTTGGCGACCCGCGCACCGGCAATCGAGTGGTCCTCCGGCCGGCCCTTGGCGATGTCGTGCAGGAACAGCGTGACGTAGAGCACGCGCCGGTGCTCCGGCAGGATCTTGTGGATCAACTCATTGGCGAGCGGGGTCTCGTTACTATTGCCGCGCTCGATTTCGGCGAGTACGCCGATGCAGCGCAGCAGATGCTCATCCACCGTGTAGTGGTGGTACATATTGAACTGCATCATGGCCACGATCTTGCCGAAGGCCGGCACGAATTGGCCAAGCACGCCGGCCTCGTTCATCCGTCGCAACACGGTTTCCGGGTCGTTCTTTGACGTGAGTATGTCGAGGAAAAGCTCATTCGCTTCCTCGTTTTCGCGCAACTTTGCATCGATCAGGTTGAGCGAGCGGGTGATCGCGCGCATGGCGTCCGGGTGAAAAGCCAGATTGTGCTTCTGCGCCAGATGGAAAACGCGGATCAGGTTGACCGGATCGCGTTTGAACACACCGGGCTGTGCAAGCCGGATGCGGTTCTTGTCGACGAGGAAGTCATCGCTTTCGGCGAGCTTGCGTCGTTTCACCGGCCTTAACCGCGCCATCAGACGGCTGAGCACCGGCACGCTCTTGGCGTGGCTGTCTTCCAGCTCCGCGCACAAGATCGCGGTCAAATCGCCGACATCCTTGGCGATCAGGAAGTAATGCTTCATGAAGCGCTCGACATCCTGCAAGCCCGGATGTTCCGTATAGCCTAGCCGCACGGCGATCTCGCGCTGAATGTCGAAGGACAGACGCTCCTCGGCGCGGCCCATCAGAAAATGCATGTGACTACGCACCGACCAGAGGAAATCCTCACAACGGCGGAACAGCTGATATTCATGCTTGTCGAAGACGCCGCGTTTGATCAGTTCGTCTGGCTCGCGCACGCGGTAAACGTACTTGGCGATCCAGAACAGGGTGTGGAGATCGCGCAGCCCGCCTTTGCCGTCCTTCACGTTCGGCTCGACAAGATAACGCGACTGCCCGCTGCGCCGCACGCGGTCTTCGCGCTCGGCCAGCTTGGCGGCGACAAATTCCGCCGCGCTATTGCGAACGACCTCGTTGTCGAAACGGGCCACGAGCTCGTCGTATAGTTTTCTGTCGCCCAGCAGAAAGCGCGATTCCAGAATGGCCGTACGGATTGTCATATCCGCCTTAGCCTGCCGGATGCATTCGTCGACTGAACGGCTGGCGTGGCCGACCTTCAGTCCGGTGTCCCACAAACAATAGAGAATCGCTTCTGCGATCGATTCACCCCAGGCGGTCTGCTTGTAGGGCAGCAGGAACAGGAGATCGATGTCGGAACCTGGCGCCTGCAAGCCGCGGCCGTAGCCGCCGGTCGCGATCACGGCCATACGTTCGGCCTCTGACGGATTCTGCGACGGGTACATAGTGCGCGCGAATTCGAAGAGAATGCGGATGATCTCATCTTCCATCCGGCACAGCCGCTCGGCGCAGCGGCGGCCATGGCGATCTTTCAACAGCAACTGCTCGGCTTTTGTGCGGCCTTCGGCGAGCGCGACCTTGAGCCGCTGCGCCACGAGCGTTCGTAACTCGCGCTCGCTGCCGTTGTGGGCCTTGATCAGTTTTTCAAGCTCGGCGGTCAGCGCGCGGGCATCAATCAGATCGTTCGAGCCCCGGGGAGGACGTTCGGACGTCGGACGCGTGTCTTGGTCGAGGGCGAGTGAAGCCATGGGCGGTCGGGGATAGCGGAGGCGGAGGATCAAGTCATCGGGTAGGGCCAAAGATAATTGTCGTTACACCGCCCGGGTAAATTTGAAAGAAAATACTATTATTGGTCGTTCAGCCGCTAAAATTTTACCTTTGACCTCGAAATATCGGCTACGTATAGAATGTTTATAGCGCCGATTTGAGCAAGCAGCTTGCGGGCGCTTAACAAATGCAGCTAAAGCGCGGGGCGAAACCCCCTCGCAAGCTGACGGCGGGCCACCCGGTTCGCTTCCATCCACGAGATGCCAGCGCCGGCAAGCGCCGGCGTCGGTCACGCGAGGAGATTGCCATGCGTTTTCTGTCCCGCCGTTCGCTTGTTGCCTCCGCGCTCGTGGTCGGCCTGTTGCCGACGACCGCGCTTTTTGCGGCTGACAAGCCGGACACGATTAATATCGACTGGGCGACCTACAATCCGGTCTCCATGCTGCTCAAGAACAAAGGCTGGCTGGAGAAGGAATTTGAAAAGGACAACATTAAGATCCGTTGGGTGCAGACCCTTGGCTCCAACAAGGCGCTGGAATTCCTCAACGCAGGCTCCATCGATTTCGGTTCGACAGCGGGCTCGGCCGCGCTGGTCGCCAAGATCAATGGCAACCCGATCAACTCGATCTATGTCTACTCACGCCCCGAATGGACTGCCCTGGTTGTTCCCAAAGACAGCGCCATTAGCAAAGTCGCCGATCTCAAAGGCAAACGCGTTGCCGTCACGCGCGGCACCGATCCGCACATCTTCCTTGTGCGCGCGCTGCTCGGCGCGGGCTTGAGCGAAAAGGATATCCAGCCGGTGCTGCTGCAGCATCCCGACGGCAAGACCGCATTAATCCGCGGCGATGTCGACGCATGGGCTGGGCTCGACCCGATGATGGCGCAGGCCGAAGTCGAGGACGGCGCCAAGCTGTTCTATCGCAATGCCGCGGCCAACACCTGGGGCATTCTCAATGTGCGCGAGGAGTTCGCCAAGCAGCATCCCGATCTGGTGAAACGTGTGCTCGCCGTCTACGAGGAGGCGCGCAAGTATTCGCTGAGCCACTATGACGAGCTGAAGGCCGACTTTATTGCGGTTACCAAACTGCCAGATGCCGTCGTCGACAAGCAGCTCAAAGAGCGCACTGAACTCACCCACAACCGGATCGGCGCGCCGCAACGCGAGTCGATCTTGGCGGCCGGGCTCGCCCTCCAGCAGGCAGGCGTGATCAAGGCCGATGTCGACGTGAAGAAGACGTTAGACGATCTCATCGACGACAAATACTTGGCGGCCACGAACTAGGCCTCTCGGTTGGTATCAACGGCTGCTCGCGCCTTCGCCTCGTTCGAGGGGAGCAGCCGGATCGCTAACCCTTATGCTGCTTAAGAGTTGCGTTGAGTGAGCAGTTTGATGTCTCTTGTGCCAATGAGCGTAGCGATCGAGGAAGCCCCGGCCGAGCAGAAAACGCCTAGATCGGCGCTGGTGCGTTACGCGCGGCCGGCGCTCGGCATCGTTCTGCCGCTGATCCTTGCCGTGGGCTGGGAACTGGCGGTTCGTGCGGGTCTTTCGGACGGCCGCCTGTTGCCGCCGCCTTCGCGCATTTATCAGGAGTTCGCCGAGCTGGCGCGCACCGGCGAGCTCACACGCCATGTTCTCGCAACGCTTTCGCGGGTTGCCGTCGGATTTGGATTGGGGACGGTCGTCGGTACTTTGCTCGGGGCAATCGCGGGATATTCGACGCTGGCGCGCCGGCTCGTCGATCCGAGCCTGCAGGGCCTGCGCGCGGTACCTTCAATTGCCTGGATACCGTTGTTCATCCTGTGGCTCGGGATATTCGAAACTTCCAAGGTCGCCTTGATCGCAGTCGGCGTGTTTTTTCCGATCTATCTTGGCGTTATGGGCGCGGTAATGTCGGTCGATCGCAAGATCGTCGAGGTGGGCCGCGCGTTCAGGCTCACCGGCCCGCAGATGGTGCGCCGAATTCTTTTGCCGGCTGTGCTGCCGGCTTATGTGATCGCGCTTCGCTCGGGGCTCGGCCTCGGCTGGATGTTCGTCATCGCGGCCGAGTTCATGGGCGCCTCAGAAGGTCTCGGCTATCTGCTGATTGACGGCCAGCAGCTCGGCAAGCCGGCTGAAATTGTCGCAGCGATCCTGGCCTTCGCCGTGATCGGCAAGGCCACCGATTGGCTGATCGTCGGCGTAAGTACGCCGTTCCTGCGCTGGGAAGACCGGTTCTTGCGTCAGGGAGAGGCCTGATGCTGGTCCTCGAAAATATCGGCAAAACCTATCCGAATGGCGTGCGCGCGCTTAAGGGCACAAGCTTTGCTGTCGAGCCGGGTGAGATCGTCGCCGTGATCGGCGGCTCCGGATGCGGCAAGTCAACTCTATTGCGTGCGATCAGCGGGCTTGACCGGCCAACCCAAGGGCGTGTCTTGCTCGATGGAGAGCCGATCACTTCGCCGCACGAGAAAATCGGGATCGTCTTCCAGGAGCCACGCCTGCTGCCTTGGCTGACGGTTGCCGACAATGTCGCTTTCGGGCTGACGGACCGGCCTGTGTCGCGCCGGAACCAACGCGCCGCGGCGGCGCTATCGCGCGTCGGCCTAGGTGAAAAGGCGCGCGTCTGGCCGCGTGAATTGTCGGGCGGTCAGGCGCAGCGCGTCGCCATTGCCCGTGCGCTGGTGCCGCAGCCCGAAGTACTGTTGCTCGACGAGCCATTCTCCGCACTCGATGCCTTTACCCGCATCGATCTGCAGGACCATCTGCTCGACTTGTGGACCGACCTGCGTCCAATGATGGTCCTTGTGACGCATGATGTCGACGAGGCCATCGTGCTTGCCGATCGCATCATGGTGATGCGTTCGCGCCCCGGTCATATCTTCGAAGAGATCGCGGCCGATCTGCAACGGCCGCGCGACCGTCATTCAGCCGCCTTCGATCACATAAAGGCTCGCGTGCTCAACGCGCTCGACCGCTCGCTCGTGGGTGAGCGCGTGCCCGAACAGTCTGCGATCGAACGTCCCGGCACGGGCGCGGCCATGTGGTGGTAGGCGCCCTTGTGCTTGGCCGCGTCCAGCCTGTAGGTTCCCCGCGATAAAATACAAAGGAGCGAAGTATGGATGCAGGCGAATTGCGTGCGATGCAGGCACCGATCAAGGAGCGTTACAAAAGCGACGCCAAAGCGGCTTTCATCACGCTGAAGGCCAAAGGGACGCTCGACGACAACAATATCGCCTGCAAGGTCGAAACCGGACGCGCATTGGCCACCGCAGGACTGCATCCGGCGACCGGCGGTTCCGGGCTCGAACTCTGCTCCGGCGACATGCTGCTGGAAGCGCTGGTCGCCTGCGCCGGCGTTACCGTGAAGGCGGTGGCGACGGCCCTCGATATTGCGCTCAAGTCCGGCAGAGTTTCAGCCGAAGGCGATCTCGACTTTCGCGGTACGCTCGGTGTCGCCAAGGATGCGCCGGTTGGTTTTGCGCAGATCCGTTTGCGCTTCGACCTCGATACCGACGTGCCGCAGGAGAAGCTCGATCAGCTTCTCAAGCTGACCGAGCGCTATTGTGTCGTTTATCAGACAATCAAGAGCGGGCCGCCGGTAGACGTTCAGATGAAGCGCGCCTAGCCGTCTCCTGGTGGTGACGCGGGCGGCAGACTGTGGTTCGCTGTCCCCCGAGAACGAGAAATATCCGGGAGAGCGTCCGATGCGTATGTTCCAGGTCTGCGTTTGCGGCCAACCGCTGCAGCTCAATGAACAACCCACACCGCAACCGACCGGCAGCGAAGTCCTGCTGAAAGTTCTGGCGGCCGGTGTCTGTCACAGCGATCTGCATCTGGCGGATGGCTGGTTCGATCTTGGCGGCGGCAAGAAGATGAGTCTTGCCGACCGCGGCATGAAACTGCCGGTGACGCTCGGTCACGAGAACGTCGGCGAAGTTGTGGCCTTCGGCCCCGATGCAAAGGGCGCCAAGGTTGGCGACCGCAGGCTTGCACATCCATGGATCGGTTGCGGGACCTGCGGTCCGTGCAAGCGGGGCGAGGAAAATCTTTGCCGCGCCATGCGCAGCCTCGGTGTGTTTTCGAACGGCGGCTACGCGGACTACCTGGTGGTGCCGCATCCCCGCTACCTGTTCGATATCGGAGATCTTCCGCCGGAGCGCGCGGCGCCGCTCGCCTGTTCGGGCGTCACCACTTTCGGCGCGTTGAAGAAAATTCCAACGCTGAAGAGCGAGCCGACCGTGATCATCGGTGCGGGTGGGCTCGGCCTCATGTGTCTCGCCTTGCACAAGGCGATGGGCGGGCATAGCGCCATCGTGGTCGACATTGATCCGGTAAAGCGCGAGGCCGCCAAGAAAGCGGGCGCGACGTCAGTGGTCGATGGCGGTGCAGCGGACGCTTCGCAGAAAATCATCGATATGACCAATGGCGGTTCCTGGGGTGTGATTGATCTGGTCGGTTCTTCGCAGAGCGCGCGGGTCGGCTACGACAGCCTGATCAAGGGCGGCAAATACGTCATCGTCGGACTTTACGGTGGAGACCTCACGGTATCTTTGCCGCCAATTCCAATGCGGGCTCTGACCATTCAGGGATCGTACGTTGGCAGTCTGCCGGAGATGAAGGAGCTTATCGACCTCGTCCGGCGCACCGGCGTGCCGCCGGTTCCGGTTGCGACGCGGCCGCTCACCGATGTGAACGCCGTGATGGATCAACTCCGCGCCGGCAAGGTCATCGGCCGTGTCGTGTTGACACCGGCGTGACGAGTTGTCAGGCAAAGACTCTCAACCGCTCATTCCCGCGCAAGCGGGAATCCAGGGTCCCAAGCGATAACATTGTTGCTCTGGGTCCCCGCTTTCGCGGGGACGAGCGGTCCATATAGACGCGCCTGCTCATTTCAACCGCTGTTGCAGCGACGAAAACGCAAACCTCGCATATGACGTTCTTGGAAATGCCCGCCGATCTTTATTTCGCGCTCACGCTCATCGTCAAAATGGTCGTCACCGCCGCGTTTCTGCTCGCGGCCACGATTACGGCCGAGCGTGCCGGGCCGCTGGTGGGGGGGCTGGTTGCGACGCTGCCGATAAGTGCCGGCCCGGTCTATATCTTCCTCGCGCTCGATCACGATGCGCACTTCATTGCTCAAAGCGCGCTCGGCAGTCTTGTCACCAACGCTTACAACGTAATTTTTGCCGTCGCCTACGCACTGCTTGCGCAAAAGCGCTCACTGGTCGTTAGTTTCGGCGCCGCGATCACGGTTTGGCTGGCGCTTGTATGGATGGGTGCGGCGGTCCGTTGGACCAATGTCTCAGCGGTCGCGTTCAACGTGATTGTTATCGGCAGTTCGTTGTGGCTTTCGGCGCCGCTCCGTCATGCGCCGATGCCACGCGTTCGGACGCGCTGGTATGATCTCGCCTTGCGAGCAACGATGGTCGCGCTGCTTGTCGGCGTCGTCGTCACGCTCAGCTTCCGCATCGGTGCGACCGCCAGCGGCAATCTTGCGGTTTTCCCCATCGTACTCAGCAGCATCATGATTATCCTGCACCATCGCGTCGGCGGACCTGCCACCGCAGCAGTCATGGCGAACGCCGTCATCGGCCTCGGCGGGTTTGCCATTGCGGTCCTTGTGCTCAATCTGACAGCGGAAACGCTCGGATCGCCGTTGGCCCTGGCTCTGGCACTGCTGGTTTCGCTTGGCGGCAACCTGATGATTTACGTCGTGCGTCAACGCCTCGCCACGACATGATAAACGCGCTCGCCGATCCATTTTTCTGGTACGGGCTCACGCTCAAAATCGCGATGACCGCCTCGATCGTCGTGGCGGCCTCGGTTGTAGTCGAGCGCAGCGGGCCATTCATCGGCTCGCTCATTGCCTCGCTGCCCACCGCCGGCGGCGCGGCCATGATCATTCTCGCGCTCGAGCATCCGGCGGGATTCATCACCCAGAGTGCGGTCGGCAGCCTGATAGCAAATGCAGCCTGTGCGCTCTTTGCGCTCAGCTATGCGGCATTGGCGCAAAAGCACTCACTGCGGCCAAGCCTCGGAGGCGCGTTTCTTGTATGGCTTGTGACGGTGTTCCTGTTGCGGCTGGTGGATTGGACCGCGACGGGTGCGGTCGTGCTCAACGCGGTGATCTATCCAGTTGCGATCGTTGCAGCACGCCGCTTCCGCGTTGCCGGCGCGATCAAACGCGTTGAGCTCTCCGCCGCGGACCTCGCTTGGCGGGTGGGAGTGGTGACGTTTTGCGTCATCCTCGTCACAGCGGCGAGCAGCTCGATCGGCTCCTATTTCTCGGGCGTGTTCGCATTTTTTCCAGTCGCCATGGGTTCGTTTTTCATCATCTTACAGCCGCGGATTGGCGGACCTGCGGCTGCGAGCGTCGCCGCGCACGTGCTCACCCCGCTCATCGGGCTGGGACTGAGCCTGCTCGCAGTTCACCTTCTGGCCGAGCCGATCGGCGTGTGGTGGTCCTACACGGTCGGTCTGTCGATCGGGCTTGCATGGAACGCATTGCTTTGGCTGGCGCGGAATTAGCGAGCCTCCGGATCCGCTCGTCCCCGCGACAGCGGGGACCCAGGGCAAATTTCTCGACAGTAATTTGTGGTTCTGGATTCCCGCTTTCGCGGGAATGAGCGGGGGATGGATGGCCTACCCCAACAACCCGAGCTCCAGCGCCTTGATCTGCAGCGCGAGATAACGCGAGAAAATCCGGCATTGTGCCAGGCTTCCGGCGGTGAACCAGAGTCCGGGCTGCGCGGTTTGCCGCCACATGTTGCGCAGTTCGCCGCCGTCATCAAAGCCCCAGACGGGCCCGATGCGGTCGGCGATCGCATCGCCGAGATAGAGTCGAACGGTTTCCTGCTGGTTCTGGTAACCGGTGGCCAATACCAGCAGCTCAGCCGGAACGATGCGCCCATCGCGTAGCCGCGCACCCTTGGCAACGAAGGTCTCTATATCAGCATACTGCAGCAGGCGCACTGCGCCCGACATGATCAGTTCGGAGCAACCCACGTTGAAGTAATAGCCGCCGCCGCGTCGCAGATACATCATCTGGAAACCGGTCTCATCCTCACCGAAATGCAGACGGAAGCCGCGCTTTTCGAGTCCCTCGAGCAGTGCCTTGTCCACCTCGCGGCCCTTTGCGGTAGAGATCTGATAGGAGCGTTGCAGGACCGGGTAGGGAAACGATGTCGCCAGCAGATCGCAATCCTCAAACGGGATGCCTTCCGAATAGATTGCGTAAACGCTTTGCGCCTCTTTCAGGCTCACCACGTAGGTCTTGCTGCGCTGGATGATCGTGACATCCGCACCGTGTGCGTGAAGCTCCTGAGCGACATCGTGGCCGCTGGTGCCGGTGCCAAGCACGAGAGCTTTGCGGCCCCTCCATTTTGCAGCGTCCTGGAACGCGCCAGAATGCACTTTGGTGCCGACAAAGTCGTCAAGACCGGGCAGATCGGGCGTGTAAGGAATGCTGCTGACACCGGTCGCGAATATCAGGTGACGCGGACGCATGACGCGTTCGCTGCCATCGGCTCGCCGGAGCGTAGCGCGCCATTCATGCCGTTTCTCGTCGTAACGTCCGCCGACAAGTTCAGTCCCTGTCCAGAAATTGAGCTCCATCGCCTCGACATATGACTCAAACCAGTTCGCAAGCTTGTCCTTCGGGATGTAAACAGGGAAAGTCGGCGGGAACGGCAGATAGGGCAGGTGGTTGACAAACACTTCATTGTGCAGCGTCAGCGAGTGGTAACGCGTGCGCCAGTTGTCGCCGACGCGCGCGTGGCGGTCGACAATCAGTGTGTCGATGCCGAGCTGATGCAGGCGTGCCGCGATCGAGAGACCAGCCTGTCCGCCGCCCACCACGATCACCGTGGGATCATGATCGGCATAGGTGCGGGCTTTAGCGAGGCGGTCGCTCCAGTTCTCGGCACCAAAGTCACGGATGCCGTCGCCAGCCTCAGCCGCCCGGTTTTTTAATTTCTCCTCGTGGCCCTTGAGCTCTTCGAGCGTCATGACGATTGACCATGCACGCAGCCGCGGCGCAATTTGTAAGTCGGGTACGAGACGGACAACGCCGGCCCCCGGGCCGAATGCCGTTTCGAGCTCAAACAGGGCTTCGATGGTGTCGGTTCCGGCACGCGTCACCCAGCGCGGGGGCGTTCTGTTCGCGGGGATATGGAAATTTTTTGGCTTCGCGCGGGTGAGCGTCTCGCGTAACAAGGTTTCAATGGCCGGCCGGCCGGACATGGTCCTGATGGTCCAGGTGAACGCCAGCACGTCACGCCAAAGCCCGTCAGCGAGAAACAAGTCCGCGGCCGCTGCCGCGTCGTTCGCTTGCAACGCCGCCTGAAAAGTCTCAAGCCAGCGTTGCGCTTCCGCCGGTGCGGTTGCCTGCTTCCTGTCGGCGATATTCATCATGCGAATAAGACTTACGCTAGGACTTACGCTTCCCCACCAGCTTTGCTTTTAACATATAAAGCGCTTCCATCGCTTCGCGGGGCGACAGGTCATCCGGATTGAGCGCGGCAAGGGCAGCGGCAAGAAGATCCTCGGCCGGTTGCTCCATTTCCTGTGCGGGCCTGGAAGGGACCGCAAACAAAGGCAGATCTTCGAAGCCTTTTGGCGCGACCCGGTCTTCCTGCTCGAGTTTGGCCAGCACCAGTTTGGCGCGGTCGATCACGCTTGCTGGAAGGCCGGCGAGCTTCGCCACCTGGATGCCGTAGGAACGGTCGGCGGCCCCGGCGGCGACTTCGTGCAGGAACACGACCTCACCCTGCCACTCCTTTACACGCACCGTAGCGTTGTGCAAACGGCCAAGCCGAGCGGCGAGCGCAGTCAGCTCATGGAAATGGGTCGCAAACAGCGCGCGGCATTTGTTGACGTCGTGCAGATGTTCGACGGTCGCCCAGGCGATCGATAATCCGTCAAACGTTGCCGTGCCGCGGCCGATTTCGTCCAGAATGACGAGCGCGCGCTCACCGGCCTGATTGAGGATTGCCGCTGTCTCGACCATTTCGACCATGAAGGTCGATCGACCGCGCGCGAGATCATCGGCAGCGCCGACGCGCGAGAAAAGCCGGTCGACGACGCCGATATGTGCATCTTTGGCCGGAACGAAGCTTCCCATCTGCGCCAGGATTGCAATCAGGGCATTTTGCCTGAGAAAAGTGGATTTGCCCGCCATATTTGGCCCGGTGATCAACCAGATGCGCCCGGCGTCGGAATCCTGGGGCGGTGACAGATCGCAATCGTTTGCGACAAATGGTGTTCCGTCGCGCGACAGGGCCTGCTCCACCACGGGGTGACGTCCGCCTTCAATGACAAAGACGTGGCTGTCGTCGACTACAGGCCGCGCATATGCGCGCTCGGTAGCAAGTTGAGCAAGCGCGCTCGCCACATCGAGACGAGCAAGCGCCTCGGCGCACTCTTTTATGTTGGCGCTCTCCGCGATCACGCGCGCTGTAAGGCGCTCGAAAATCTCCAGCTCCAGCCCGAGCGCGCGCTCTGCGGCGCTGGCAATTTTCGATTCGAGTTCGCCAAGCTCGGTCGTGGTGAATCGAATCTGACCAGCCAAAGTCTGACGGTGGATGAATGTCCCATTAAACGGCGCAGCCATCAGCCGTTCGCCGTATTGCGCTGTCACCTCGACGAAATAGCCAAGCACATTGTTGTGTTTGATCTTGAGAATACGGATTCCCGTGTCTTCGGCGTAACGCGCCTGCAACGCGGCAACCACGCGGCGGGATTCGTCCCGCAACGCGCGGGTCGCGTCGAGCGTCGCGTCATAGCCCTCGCGAACAAACCCGCCGTCGCGTTTGAAGGCCGGTAACTCCGCTGCCAATGCAGCAGACAATTCAGCAGCGAGCATCCCGTCTGGCTTCCGGCAAGCTTGCGTGGCTGTAGAAATTTCCACCGGCGGCTCCGTGAGCGAGGCGAGCGCGCGAGCGAGGTCCGCAGCGGCCAGCATACCGTCGCGGATACCCGCAAGGTCGCGCGGACCGCCGCGCCCCACAGCCAGTCGCGAAAGCGCGCGGGCGAGATCTGGCGCGGCTTGCAAGCGCGAGCGGGTCTCCGCGCGGACGGCAGTGTCGCCGGCAAAACTCGCGATTGCGTCGAGCCGCCTGGCAATTTGCGCTGGATCCGTGAGTGGTGCCGACAGGCGTTGCGCCATCATGCGGGAACCGGCGGCGGTCACTGTGCGGTCGATCGCGTCGAGCAGCGAGCCACGCCGATCGCCTGCGAGTGTGCGCATCAATTCAAGGTTGGTGCGGGTGGCCTGGTCGATCGCCATGCTGGCGCCCGCGCTCTCGCGTAAAGGCGTCGACAGCGGCGGGCGTTTGCCGATCTGTGTGCGTTCGACATAGGTTACGCAGGCTGCGGCTACCGTGAGCTCGAGCCGGGTGAGCGCGCCAAACGCCTCGCTGGTTGCCACCGTGAAGAAGGAGGCAAGCCGCCGCTCGGCGGTCGCGCTATCGAATACGTCGCGTCCGAGCGGTGTTACCGCGGGAAGGGACCGCCAAAAGCCGGCGAGATCGGCTTCGCTAAATAGCGCGTCGGAAACGATAATCTCCCCTGGCTCAAGTCGCGCAACTTCAGCGGATAGCGATGCGCGTTCGCATTCGGCCACGCGAAATTCGCCGGTGGAGATGTCGATCCAGGCCAGCGCGAAGCGGGTGTCCTCGCTGGCCGACGATCGCGCGCGTGCCACGGCGAGCAGATAATTATTCCTGCCAGCATCGAGCAGCGTGTCCTCGGTCAACGTGCCCGGAGTCACCAGCCGGATTACGTCGCGCCGCACCACACTTTTAGCGCCGCGCTTGCGTGCCTCAGCGGGGTCTTCAAGCTGCTCGCATACGGCAACGCGATGGCCAAGCGCGATCAGGCGGTGAAGATATTCATCGGCGCGGACGACCGGAACTCCGCATAACGGCACGTCCTTACCGAGATACTTTCCGCGTTTGGTGAGCACGATGCCGAGCGCGCGTGAGGCGACCTCGGCGTCTTCGAAGAACATCTCGTAGAAGTCGCCCATCCGGTAGAACAGCAGGCAGTCCGGATTGGCAGCCTTGATCTCGACGAACTGCGCCATCGCCGGCGTGACGCGGTTATCGTCAGCTGGCGATTCTGGTTCGGGCACGGGTTGCGTCAGCGCCATGGTCGCGCAGGTTAGCAGATGGCTCGCGGCCTGCTACCCGCGCAGCGCTGAATACTGGGGAACAAATCTGCTGATCCCGCTCATTCCCGCGAAAGCGGAATCCAGATGAAAGTCCCACTGGGTCCCCGCCTTCGCGGGGATGAGCGGAATGTGGTCGCGCCGATCAGACCTTGAACCTCACGCCGGTGATTGCCTCGAGATTGCCGTGCCAGATTTTCTCCTTGTCGGCTTTTGGCATGTCGATCCCATCGAGAATGCGCAAGGTTTCGCGCGTATACATGGTGCCCTTCTCTGGATCGAAGGGGCAGTCGGACGCAAATACGATCTTGTCGAGGTCGTAGAAGGCAAGCCCTGCATGGGTCGCCGGCACGCCGCCAAATACGGCTGTGTCCGCGTAGAATGAATGCTTGAAATAGTCGAGCGGACGCTTTTTCAGTCTTTTCAGAATGACGCTGAGATCTTCATCTGAGGTCCGAGCGCCCAACTGATCCCAGCCCGGGCCAATGCGGCCTTCGAGCATCGGCACGATGCCGCCGAAATGGTGGGTGATGATCTTCAGGTTCGGGTATTTGTCCATGATTCCCGAGAACACCAGCCGCGCCATCGCCGCGGCCGTTTCATACGACCACCCGAAGGTCCACCAGATTTCGTATTTCGATTTTTTCTCGGAAAGATAATCGGGAAAATTGGCGGCACGCGCCGGGTGCATCCAGACCGGCTTATTGAGCTTGTTCATGGCGGCGAAGAACGGTTCGAACGCCGGATCATCCAGCGGTTTGCCGCCGATATTTGTGTAGATCTGCACACCTAACGCGCCGTTTTTCAATGCACGCTCGGCTTCGCGCACACCGCCGTCGGGCGCGATCAGCGCTGCTTGCGCTACCCAGCCAGGGAACTGGTCGGGATATTTCGCGCAGATATCGGCGAAACCATCGTTGACGAGCTTGGTGTATTCCTCTGTCAGCTTGCCGTCACCTTTGGTCATCACCTCAAGTGGCGGCATCGGGTAAGAAATGATCTGCGCATAGTCCTTGAAGCTGCCGACAATCTTGCGACGGATCTCGAGGTCATGGATGCAGGGAATTTCGCGCACGCGCTTGCCGATGTCGGCATAACCGCTTTCAACGATCTTGTTGAAATATTTTTCCGGAATAAAGTGGGTGTAGGCGTCGATGCGCATGGACTCTCCTCTGTGGCCTGCTTTTCGGCTTAAGGACTCAATAAGGCGTGATGACGTTGAGCAGGGCCTGTTTGCGTTCGTTGACGACAACAGCGCGCGCGCGCGCGAGCGCATCGGGCAGGTCCGCGGGCTTTTCGACGCGCTCCGCGTGAGCGCCCTGCGCCCGTGCCATCTCCTCGAACGGGGGCGATGGGTCAAGATCGGCGAGCGTGCGGCCATCGTTCTCGCCGGCAACGCCATCCTTGAACATCGACAATGTGGCGCGGCGCACCGCGCCGTAACGGCTGTTATTGAAGACGACGGTCAGGATCGGAAGATTATGAATCGCCGAAACCCAGTGGCCGACCATCGGATTGGCGAACATATAGGCGCCGTCGCCAACTGTAGCGACGACGAACTCATCCGGTGCTGCCAGTTTGGCGCCGAGCGCGGCACCTAGGCCCCAGCCCAGTCCGCCTGCTGGGCCGAGCGCGAAGAACGTGCCCGGTTTTTCGCGCGAGCAATGGTCGGGGCGCAGCGGATACTCGTTGATGATGATTGCGTCTTTCCCGACGGTTTCGCCGATCGTGCGCGAGAGATATTCCGGAGAGATTGTAGTGCCGGCGGCTGAATCCTTTGCCAGCTGCGCGCGCCGTGTCCGCATGCGGTCAGTCAAACGCGCGCGCCTTGCGGCGATGCGGGCATCTGCCATTTGCAGGCGCGGCTCGACGGCGCGAACCAAAGCCTCCAACGCCTGAGCTGCTCCAGCCTGCACCGCAAGATCACTTGGAAAGCTGCGCATCGGATAGCGCACATAGAATGGATCCTCACCGACATGCGCGACGCGGCAACCGCCTGGCGGATGCTGCAAGTGCGGGATCCATGGCACGTCGGACTCAAGCACAATCACCAGATCAGCATCGGCGAGAAGCGCGCCAGGCTCGAAGCCGAAATGCATGGAGTGGCTCGAAGGCAGGCAGACTGTGCGAGGATTATGCGTAACGACCGGAATAGCGCAGCGCTCAGTTAGGCGATCGAGCAGCGGGACCCCGTCAGCGGACAGTGAAGCGGTGACGATCAATGGACGCTCGGCTGAAGCAATCCATTCGGCGAGCGTTCCAATCGCGCGTGGATCGGGATGTACAGGCGACGCCTGCGGCCGAGGTTTCGTTGGCCCAACTGGTTCCGGCAGCGAAGCTGCAAGTGGCTCGCGCGGCAGCACCAGGTAGACCGGACCACGCGGATGCGCCATCGCTACTTCAACGCCGCGCGCGACGACGTCGCCGATCTGGCCTGGCACACGCAACTCATAGTCCCACTTCACCAGTTCGCGCACCATCCCGGCCTGGTCGAACATTTCTTGCGCCCAATGAATCGGGCGGGAGCGCGAGCCGAAGCTGCCTTTTTCGGTGATCGGCGTGCGCCCGGCGGCCAGAATGAGCGGCACGCGGTCGCGAGAGAGATTGGTGAGATTGTTGATGGTGTTGGCGGTGCCGACGTTGACATGCACCATCACGGCCTGTGGGCGGCCATTCATCATATAGGCGCCGTGCGCCATCGCGACCGCGAGGTTCTCGTGCGGCACCAGAATAGGCCTCGGCACCTTGGCGTTTGTTTTCTTGGCGCGGCTAAAGGCTTCCACGATCGGCGGGAAGTCCGTGCCGGGATTGGCGAAGAAATAGTCGGCGCCATGATCCGCAAGCGCGCGCAGGAATGCTTCGGCGGCGATTGTTGGCCGTTGTCCCGTCGATGCCGCCGCCATTTCCGTTTCGTCCCTTGAGCGTCCGGTTCACGCGCCAGCCGAGCGGACCGCGCACGCTGTTCTTGTTGGCGCGAAGTCATAGCCGACGAGG
>Ga0187785_10000296_pt1 | contig 18817 bp, 17 predicted proteins | sample 0815_BV2_4_20_MG_FD_132466 | JGI IMG/M metagenome (GOLD analysis project Ga0187785, IMG submission 132466) | Tropical peat soil microbial communities from peatlands in Department of Meta, Colombia - 0815_BV2_4_20_MG | ecosystem: Environmental > Terrestrial > Soil > Wetlands > Peat | place...
CCGGTGTGGTCCTGGTCCAGGTCGTGGAACAGCCCGGTCAGACCCCACAGGGCCTGATCCTCGTCGAAGCGCCGGGCCAGCGCGCGCATCACGCCCTCGACCGAGACGAGGTGGCGGTAGGTGGTCTCCTTCAGGCACCGCTCGCGGGCGAACGCGTGCGCTTCGTCGCGATCCATCACGCGGCCTGCCATGCGGCGGATGATAGTTCGGCCGACGATCCGGCTCAGACGAAGGCGCGCGGCTCCACGCGCGGTCCGAAGGCCGGCGGCGTGATCCCCGAGGCCTCGAGCAGCACCTCAACGCGGCCGCGCTGGCCGCGGTAGGGCTCCAGGAGCTCGAGCATCCGCTCGTCCGTGCCCCGCGGTTCGCCGGCCAGCGCCCAGCTGACGATGTCGGGCAGGTGCGCGTCGCCGACGCTGATCGCGTCGGGATCGCCGAAGGCGAGCCTGCCGACCTCGCCGAGCGTCCACGGGCCGACCCCGGGGAGCTTGCCGAGCCACGCGGCGTCGGTGAGCGCGGCGATCTTCTTCGGGTGCCGCGCCGCCTCGCGGAGCGTCGCCGCCCGCCGGCCCGTGACGCCGAGCCGCGTGAGCTCCCAGCCGGGCAGCGCGACGAGGCGCTCGGGGTCCGGCGGCAGCAGCAGGCCCAGATCGCCTGGCGCGGGCTCCGAGGTCCGGCGTACGATCTCGCGCCAGGCTTTCCGCGCCTCGATCCCGGTCACCTTCTGCTCCAAGATCGCGGCGATCAGCACCGGGAACGGATCCGCGCGCGTGAGCAGGACGTTGCGGTGGTCCCGCCAGGCCGCGGCGATCGCGGGATGGGCCGGGTCCATGAAGTCCTGCGGCCGGTCGAGCGCCCCGGCGAGCCCCGGCGCAGCGACCCCGAGCGCGTGGTCCGCTCCAGGGCCCCATGCCTCGGCGATCACGGTGGTCGCGTCGCGCTGCGTCAGGCGGAGCGTCGCGGGACCGTCGGCGGTTCGGATCGCGCGCGTCACCGACCGAGCCTCGACGCGCGCCGTCGGGTCGCCGGTGCCACGGACGAGGGGGAACGCGGTCCGGCGCAGATCCACCGGGTGCTCCAGCTGGATCGTCGCCGTGGCCATCGGCGGCCAGCCTACGCGGCCGTCCCCGCTCGGCGCCGCGGGGTACGGTTCCCCGATGGCGCAGGGGCGGATCGAGATCGAGCCCGGCGGTCCCTACCGGGTGCACGGGGTCGGGCTCTCGCGGACGGCGCAGGTCGAGACGGAGTTCGGCGAGCCGGTCGACTGGGAGCCGGAGTCGCCGGTGCCGGTCGACGCGGATCCGTACGAGGTCTGCCGATGCGGGCGGACTTCCACGCAACCGCTGTGCGACCGGCGCGGCTGCGAGGCGGGCTTCGACGGGACCGAGGTGGCCGACCGCGGATCTCGAGCGGATCGCGCCTACCCCTACCGGGGCAGCGGGTTCGAGATGTCCGACGACATCACCCTGTGCTCCCAGGCCGGCTATTGCGGCGATCGGTTCACGACGGTCTGGGACATGCTCGAGGACAGCGGCGATCCCGAGGTTCGCGCGCGGATCCGGCGGATGGTGATGCTCTGTCCTTCAGGGCGGCTGGCGTACCGCGCCGACGGCGCGGAGGGGCCCGACGAGCACGCGCACGGACCGGGCGTCTCGGCGATCCGCGGCGGCCCGCTGTGGGTCCGCGGCGGCGTGGAGGTCCTCGGGGCGGACGGCCACGCCTATGAGGTCCGGCATCGCATGACCTTGTGCCGCTGCGGCGGCTCGTCGAACAAGCCCTTCTGCGATGGGTCGCATCAGACGAACGGCTTCCGCGACGGCTAGGGTGCGGCGATGCGGACCGGGTTGCGCATCGAGGATCTCGGCGGGTTCCTGGAGGAGCCGCGTGTCGCGGTGATGGCGACGCTGCGCGCCGACGGTTCGGTCCGCCTGTCGCCGGTGTGGCACGAATGGCGTGACGGCGGCTTCAACGTCTGGATCGTTCGGGGCGACGTGAAGGACCGCCACTTGCGACGTGATCCACGGCTGTCGATCCTGGTCGCCGGGTCCGAACCGCCGCTCAAGGGGGTGGAGGTCCGTGGAACGGCGCGCTTCGTCGAGAACGCGGTCTCGGAGACGGCGATCCGGATCGCGACCCGCTATGTGGGGCACGACGAGGCGGTCCGCTTCGCCGGAGAGATGGCCGGCGAGGACGTGATCGTCCGGCTGGAGCCGGGCGAGTTGCGCGTCTGGGACTTCGCCGACGACTACGGCCCCGACTGAGCCGCCGTCGCCGTGGCGACCGTCTACGACCTGACGCGCGAACAGCTCGCCGAACGCCTGGCGGCCTGGGGTGAGCCGCCGTTCCGCGCGAGGCAGCTCTGGAGTCAACTGTGGACGCGCGGCGCCACGTACGACCGGATGTCCGACCTGTCGCCGGCGCTGCTCGAACGGCTGGCCGCGGAGCTCCCGCTGGGGGTCGAGGTCCTCGACGAACGTTCGGCCGACCGCGGCGCGACCCGGAAGGCCCTGCTCCGGCTCGGCGGCGAGCACGTCGTCGAGGCCGTGCTGATGGGCTATCCCGACCGCGTGACGGTCTGCGTCTCCTCGCAGGCGGGCTGCGCGATGGGCTGCACGTTCTGCGCCACCGGGCAGATGGGGCTGCGGAGCAACCTGACCGCGGGCGAGATCGCGGCGCAGGCGGTGTGGGCGCGCCGCGAAGCGGCGCGCCTGCCCCCGAGCACGCCGCGCCGCCTGACGAACGTCGTGTTCATGGGGATGGGGGAGCCGCTGGCGAACGAGCGGCGCGTCTTCGCGGCGCTCGGCCTGCTGACCGGGAAGGATGCGTTCGGGCTCGGGGCGCGGCACGTGACGCTGTCCACGGTCGGGCTGGCGCCGGGGATCCGGCGGCTGGCCGAGGCGCATCCTCAGGTGGGGCTCGCGGTCAGCTTCCATGCCGCCTCCGATGAGCTGCGCTCGAGCCTCGTGCCGCCGAACGACCGCTGGCCGCTCGCCGATCTCGAGGACGCGATCGCCGCGTGGCGCGCGGCCACACGCCGGCGCCCCTCGATCGAATGGGCGCTGATCGACCGCGTGAACGACACCGACGAGCAGGCGGAGCTGCTCGCGCCGATCGCGCGGCGGCTGCACGCGCACGTGAACCTGATCCCGCTGAACCCGACGCCCGGCTATCCGGTGGTCGGGTCGTCGCCCGCGCGGATCCGGCGGTTCGTCGGCGTGCTCGAGCGAGCCGGCGTCAACGTGACGGTGCGCGACACGCGTGGCCGCGGCATCGACGCCGCGTGCGGCCAGTTGGCCCTGGAGGCGACCGTCGGGAGCGGCTGAGCTTCCCCGGGAGAACGACGCCGGGCTGCTATCGGCCGGCCTTCGCCTCCACCTCGGCCACCCGCGCATGCACGATCCGCCGGACGAGCCTGACCGGCAACCGTTCTCCGTACCCGAACCGGATCGTGCCCTTGCCCGTCGCTCGTGCGCCGAGTGCCTGCGCGTTGTCGGCGATCACCTGGGTGCTCATCGGGAAGAGGCTGTAGTGGTCCTTGAACGCCGCGTAACAGACCAGAGCCTTCCCGTCGAGCTTGAAGCAGCACATCGCCCACGCGATCCCCTCGGTCGCCCCGGGAACGGCCTCGCCGATCGCCGTGCGGAGCCCGTCGAGCGCGGCCCGCTGCTCCGGCGTCTGCCAGGACAGGTATTCCTCGACGCTCGTGGGCTTCCGCATCGCCGAAGTCAGTCGGGCTCCGGCGGTTCGAGCTTGCGCCGCTCGATGAAGGCCCGGAGCTCCTCCTCGACCGCGGGATCGAGCCCCGGGTCCTCGTAGGTCTCCAGGAGGGCCTTCCATCGACGGTTCGCACGCTGCGCCGTCGACTCCTCGCCCATCGTCTGCCAGGTCGCGAAGTCCGTCGTCTCGAACAGTGGCGACATGTAGAGCCACTCCTTGAAGTGCGCCCGGGTGTGCGGCGAGGCGAGGAACAGCCCACCCGGACCGAGCTCGGCGAGCGCGTCGAACGCGAGCTCCTCCTCGGTGAAGCCGATCCCCTCCATCTGGCGGCGGATCTGCGTGAGCAGCTCGACGTCCAGCGCGAACTTCTCGAGCGACGACACGAGTCCACCCTCGAGCCAGCCGGCGGCGTGGAGCACGACGTCGGTGCCGGCCATCGTGGTGGCCTGCAGCATCATCAGCGACTCGGCCGCCGCCTGGGCGTCCACCGACGGCGCCGAGGCCAGGCCGCCGCCCCCACGGAACGGCAGCCGGTAGCGGCGGGCGAGCTGCGCCCCCGCGTAGATCCCGAAGATCGACTCGGGCGTGCCGAACGCGGGCGCGCCGGTGCGCATGTCGGTCGCCTGGAAGAACGACCCGTAGAGGCACGGCGTGCCGGGCCGCACGATCTGGGCGAGGGCGACGCCCGACAGCGCCTCGGCCACCTGCTGCGCCAACCCGCCGGCGATGCTGACCGGTGCCGTCGCCCCGGCCAGCAGGAACGGGGTGACGATCACCGCCTGGTTCGCCTCGGCCCAGGCCAGGAGCGCGTCGGCCATCCGGAAGTCCCAGATCAGCGGGGAGTTCGGGTTCACGACGCCCATCAGCACCGTGCGCCCGTCCAGCGCGCCACCGTGCACGATCTCTGCCATCCGGATCCCGTCGCGGGCCCGCGGGCCGCTGGTCCCGTAGGTCGTGATCACCTCGTCGGACCACCGGTGCGTCGAGTACTCCATCTCGAGGTGACGCCAGTGCACCGGCAGCTCGACGGCTTCGACCGCGCCGGTCTGCACGCAGTTCAGGACGTCGCTCGCGTGGGTGAGCTTCACGATCGTGTCGTGGCCCTCGATCGAGCCGTCGCGCCGGCCGCCGTCGAGGTCGCTGAAGAACGGCGGGCCGCCGACGTTCATCCACAACGGGGTTCCCCCCCCGACCTCCACGGTCTTCGCCGCGTTGCGCGCGTGCAGCGTGAACGTCGAGGGCGCGAGTGCCACCTGCTCCAGCACGAACGCGGGATCCCACCGCACGCGCTCGCCGTCGACGCGCTGGCCGGCGCCGGCGAGCAGCTCCCGGGCGCCGTCGTGCAGCACGTCGGTGCCGATCTCCTCGAGGATCCGCATCGCCTGCGCGTGGACGAGCTCTTCCTGCTCGGCGCTCAGGACCCTCGGCGCGTCGTCACGGTCGAACAGCATCGGCCGGTTCCCCTTCCTCCAGCAGCGGGCGTAGCAGCTCCTCGAGCGGCGCGATCCCCAGGTCGTGGATCTCGAGCGGTTTGCCCATCGAGGCGGCGATCGCGCGCGCGCGCTCCTCGCGCCCAGCGTCGGGATGCTGCCGGACGAACAGCACGCGCTCGAGGTTCCCGAAGTACCGCTCGGCCATCCACGGGTGCCGGTCGATCCCGAGCCCCTTCACCACGGCGCGCTCCCAGTTGTCGACCAGCCAGTCGGTCAGGAAGTAGAGCCCTGGCTCCTCGTCGAAGCGGCGGAACAGCTCGCCGGCGTACCACTGGAAGCAATGGACGCCGGCCGGCCGCACGGCCGGGTACCGGGCGAGGACCTCGTCGAGCCGGCCGCCGGTGCCGCAGTCGCCGTAGACGACGACCACACGCTCGTAGTCGGGCACGAGACGCCGCAGCTTCTCCTCGACCGCCGGCCCGATCTCCCGGGGCGTCATGTGCAGGTCGGCCGAGATCCCGTGGACGTCGGCGTCCCAGCCGTTCGTCTCCACGAGCGCCATCGTGTCCAGGGCGACAGCGCCGCACGCGATCAGCGCGATCCGGGCGCCGGTCCGGGTCATCGCCGGGACCCCGCGGTCGCCGTCACGGACGCGAGCGGCGGGAAGCCGAGGTTGCCGATGAACCGGTCGTTGAAGTCCTCGATCCCGGACAGCTCGATGTACTCCACGAACGCCGGGATCTCGGCGGCGACCTCGCGTTCGCGGAACGACAGCAGGGCCATCTTCGCGCCCTCGCTCGCCGTGTTGCCGACCGCGCGGATCCGCTCGACCGGCACCGGCGGGACCAAGCCGATCACGCGCGCGCTCTGCGGATCGATGTAGGCCCCGAACGAGCCGGCGAGCAGCACCTCGTCCAGGTCCTCGGCCACGAGGTCCAGCGCGCGCATCGCGGTCTCGATCCCGGTGGAGATCGCGCCCTTCGCGAACTGGAGCGCGCGAACGTCGGCCTGGGTCAGCACGATCCCCTCGTGCAGCACGAACGCCCGGACGTCGTCGCGCACGACGAGCCGCGCGGCCAGCGGGTGCCCGGCCGCGTCGGCGGCCTCCCGCCCCAGCAGCTTGCCGCCGTCGTCCAGCAGGCCGGCAAGGCGCAGCTGCGCGACCGCGTCGACCAGACCAGAGCCGCAGATCCCGGTCGGATCGCCGCCGCCGATCACTTGCAACCGAACCTCGCCGCCCTCGATCATCACGCCCTCGATCGCGCCGTCGGTCGCGCGCATCCCGAACGCGATCTCGCCGCCCTCGAACGCCGGCCCGGCGGGCGCCGCGGTCGCCACCGAGCGCTCGGCGTTGCCGCAGGCGATCTCGCCGTTCGTGCCGACGTCGACGAGCAGCCGCGTCTCGAGGTCCCGCGCGAGCCCGGTCGCCAGGATGTCGGCCACGATGTCGGCGCCGACGTAGGCGCCGATCGCGGGGAACAACGAGATCCAGCCGCACGGATGGATCGGGAAGCCCGCGCGGTCCGCGCGCAGCTCCAGGGCGTCGGTGAACGTGGGCACGTAGGGCGCGAGCGCGATCGACTCCGGGCTGACGCCGACCAGCAGGTGCAGCATCGTGGCGTTGCCGACCACCACGGCCTCAGCGATCTCACGCGGCTCCACGTGGGCATCCGCGCACACCTCCTCGAGCAGCTCCGCGACCGTGGCGAGCGCCGCGCCGCGCAGCTCCTCGATCTCCTCCGGCCCCTGCATCGCGCGCGCCATCCGCGCGATCACGTCGGCGCCGAACGGCGCCTGCCGGTTCAGCGTGGACGCGACGGCGACGGGCGCGCCGGCCACCAGGTCGACCAGCGTGCACACGCACGTCGTCGTGCCGATGTCGAACGAGGCGCCCAAGAGCCGCGCGGTGGTGTCGCCCGGCTCCAGGTTCACGAGGTGCGCGCCGACCAGGGTGGCGGTCACGTCGGTCGTGCGCTGCAGTGTGGCCGCGATCACCGGCAGGACGTCGGGATCGACTTCCGCCTGGTGGCCGGCCTCATCCAGGGCTTCGATCACGCGTCGCACGTGCGACCGGGGGTCTTCGAGGGACGGGGGTGGCAGCTCCAGTCGCACCTTCACGACGTTCGGCTCGAGCAGCACGAACCGGCCGACGCCCATCGTCGCGGCCCTCGGCATCGACTGCAGGCGCGGCACCTCGACCGTCATGGGGCCCACGAGCTCGCACTGGCAGGACAATCGCCAGCCCTCCGCCAGCCGGTCCGCCAGGTGGCGGTGGTCGGCCGGCGTGGCCTCGGCCTCGCCGGCCACGATCCGGACGCCGCACTTGCCGCAGGTCCCGCGGCCGCCGCATGTCGACTCGATCGGCAGGCCGGCCCAGTGCGCCGCGTTGAACACCGTCGTGCCTCGCGGGACGCGGGCGACGGTCCCGGTCGGGAGGTACGTCACCTCGATCTTCCCGCTCATGTGTGCGCGGCCTCCGCGCGATGATCGGCGATCCATGCGGCGCCCGCGGGATCGCGGCCGAGCAGCAGGTCGGCGGCCAGCACCGCCTTGCGGATCCGGCGGTCGCGGGGATCGGTGATCGCAGCGTTCATCCCGCCGGCGATCATGATCGGCAGGAACCCGGCATCGATCTCGCGGCGCGCCGGCATCCCGAAGGAGATGTTCGAGGCGCCGCAGGACAGATGGGCGCCGAGCTCGTCGCGGATCCGCGCCATCGCCGCCAGCATCGCGGTCGCGGCGTCGGGCGCGGCGCCGACCGGCATCGCGAGCGGATCGATCACGACGTCGTGCCGCGGGATCCCCAGCCGCTCGGCCGCGGCCACGATCTTGGCGGCGGCCGAGAACCGCATCTCGGGATCCATCGAGATCCCTTCCTCGTCGTTCGCCATACCGATCACCGCGCAGCCGTGCTCGGCGACCAGCGGCAGGAGACGCTCGAGGGACCGTTCCTCGGCCGTGACCGAGTTGATCAGGACCTTCCCCCCGGCCAGCGGAACCGCGGCCTCGAGAGCCTCGGGTGTCGAGGAGTCGATGCACAGCGCCACGTCGACGGCGTCGCCCACCGCGCGGACAACGTCGGCGAGCAGCGCGGCCTCGTCGAACCCGGGGATCCCCGCGTTCACGTCCAGCACGCGGGCGCCGGCCGCCACCTGCTCGAGCGCGTCGGCCTGCACGCCCGTGAGATCCCCGTGGGTGAGGGCCTCGGCGAGAGCGGGCCGGCCCGTCGGGTTGATCCGCTCACCGATCATCACGAACGGATGCTCGTCGCCGATCCGGACCTCGGTGCCCGCGCCGGAGCGCAGCACGGTGTCCGGGCGGATCGTCACACCGGAGCTCCCAAGAGCTTCCGCGCGATGTCGACGGCCTCGGGTGCGTTGTTCGCGTAGCCGTCGGCGCCGATCCGCTCGGCCCATTCGGGGGTGACCGGCGCGCCGCCGACCATCACCTTCACGTCTCCACGGATGCCCTCGGTGACCAGCCGTTCGATCACGGTCTGCTGGTAGGGGACCGTGGTGGTCAGGAGCGCCGACATCCCGACGATCGCCGGCGCATGCTCGCGGATCGCCGCCACGATCGTGTCGGCGGAGACGTCCTTGCCGAGGTCGAGGACCTCGAACCCGGCGGTGCGGAGCATCGCGCCGACCATGTTCTTCCCGAGGTCGTGCAGGTCTCCCTTCACGGTCGCGAGCAGCACGACCTGGGTGGTGCGCTCCGCGTCGCCGCGCTTGGCCAGCAGCGCCGGCTCGACGATCGCGTTGCACGCCTTGAAGACCTCGGCGGAGGCCACGACCTCCGGCAGGAAGACCTCGCCGCGCTTCCACATCTCGCCGAGGTCGAACATCGCCACCGCCATGCCCTCCTCGAGCACCCAGGTGGGGTCCGCTCCGCCGTCGATCAGGCGGTGGGCGGCGCCGGTGCCCGCGTCCAGGTCGGCGACGATCAGCGCCTGCTTCAGTTGCTCGAGGTCGGACATCCGCGCCTCCGGCGAAGGTTGACCAGAGGTCACGTCGGCGACGGCTCCGGTCCGGATGCCGAGGATAGATGCGCTGGCCGCGGCGGTGAACCCCGCCGTACTTCAAGAAGTGACCTGGGGTCAGCGCAGGCGGAGCAGCGAGACCGGGCTCGTGACCGCGACGCCCGGCGTGGTCGCGGCTGCGACCGGTTCGAGCGCCGCGTCTTCGACCTCGGTCTCGGGCTCGGTCCCATGCGCCGGCCCGGCCTCGAAGGCGTCGCCGAAGTGCTTTCGGTCGTCCTCATCGTGCAGCGGCGTGCCGCGCCGGAGCCGGCGGACCAGGTCGATCCCGATCCACAGGCAGACGGCGATCGCGATCGGGTGCCCGAACGGGAGCTTCACGGTACGGAAGACGGCCGGCAGCTCCGAGGCCTCGGTGACGAGCTGCGTCACCACGAAGAACGCCGACAGGATCACCATCCCGCGGCGCGCGATCGTCGGCAGCGCCCACGCGAGGGGGAGCGCCCAGACCAGGTACCAGGTGAACAGGACGGGGGAGGGGAGCATCACGGCGAGGAAGGCCCATCCCCAGGCCGCGGTCAGCGCCAGCGGGGTGCGCGCGTCAGGGTCGCGCCAGATCCGCCGGCCGATCCAGATCACACCCGCGAGCGACAGCCCGAACAGCGCGAACCGCGCGCCGGTCGCGGCCGGCTCGCGCCACGCGTCGCCGCCCACGAGCCCACCGATCCCCGAGGCGGCCCGGACCACGAGCTGTCCCGGGGCCATCCACGAGTCGTGGCCCGAGACCTCCATCAGCCCGAGCGTCGGGTTCGTCGCCTGCAGGAAGGGCAACGCGAACGCGAGCCACACCCCGCCGACGACGGCGCCGTACGTGACCAGCACGCGACGGCGTCGTTGCGGCGACGCACTCGCGATGACCGCCACCATCAGGAGCGCCAGCGGGACGATCGCGCTCGCCTTCACCGACATCCCGAGCGTCAGCGCGATCGCCGACAGCAGCTCGTGCTTCGTGAACAGCAGCGCGACCGCGGCGGCGACGAAGAACGCCACGAGCATGTCGTTGTGGCCGCCCCCGACGACGTGGAAGATCACGATCGGGTTCAGCCCGATGATCGCCACGGCGAACGTGGCGCGGTCCGGACGCACCCGACGGACGGTCCAGGCGACCAGCGCGATCGTGCCGAGGCTCGCGACCGCCGCGAGCAGCTGGAACCCGGTGATCAGGCTCCGCAAGCTCTTCGCCGTGCCGGTCAGCAGGGCGGACATCCAGGTGAACAGCGGCCCGTACACCGATGGCGTGCCCCGCCAGCCCGGCCACGTCAGCGACCACAGCGAGTTCAGCGGGAAGTCCTTCGGTGTCAGCACGTACGGGTTGCCGCCGTACGTGCTGACGATCCGCCCGTAGTAGGCGTAGCTGTAGACGTCGCGCGAGAACAGCAGCGGGAGCATCAGCACCAGCAGGTGGAACCCGATCGCGAGCAGCACCACGAGCCGCAGCGAGATCCGACGGTTCCACGCCTCGCGCAGGATCAACAGGAAGCCGATCGCGGCCGACGTCGTGGCCAGGAGCCCGACGATCATGAGTCCGACGGCATCGAGATGTCCGAGGCCGAGCCCGGCGGCGATCCATCGCAGCGGTGCGAACGCGCGCTCGGTGGAGGGCAGGATCGGATTGAAGGGGGAGTTCGGCGTGGCCGAGACGAGCGCGACGAACAGCATGCTCGCGACCGATGCCGCGACCGCGCGCTTCGTGCAAGGAGCCAACGTCCGTGAGCGGATGAACGAGGCACGCATGGACGTCCGTACCGTACCGTACGGGGTCCTCCCGGGGGTGCCCAGAACGAACCCCGGGGACCGCCGCAACCGTATCTCCACGCCTGCGCCCTCCCTGCATCCGAAGGTACCGGCCGCGCGGGAGAGCTGCAACTCGGCGCGTGGAGGGTCCGTATGCTGCGGCGATGGGCTTCGTCGAGCTGACCGACGTCACGGTCGCGCTGCCGGGCGGCTGGACCCTCTTCGAGGAGGTGTCCTTCCGCGTCCCCGAGGGCGAGCACGTGGGGCTGATCGGTGCCAACGGGATCGGCAAGACCACCTTGCTGCGGCTGATCGCGGCGGAGGAACGGCCGGCCGCCGGCGCGATCCGCGTCGAGGGTCGGATCGGGTGGATGCGGCAGTTCATCGGCGCCGCGGATGACGGCGCCACGGTCCGCGGGCTGCTGTTGGCGGCCAGCGAGCCCCCCGTCCGGGAGGCGGCCGAGCGCCTCCGCGCCGCGGAATCCGCGCTCGCGGCAGACCCCGACGAACGCGCGCAACTGCGCTATGCGTCGGCGCTCGCGGCGTGGGAACAGGCCGGCGGGTACCGCGCCGAGGTGCTCTGGGACCGGTGCGCGCACCTCGCGTTCGGCGGCGGCTATCCGGAGAGCGCGGATCGGCCGATCGCGACGCTGTCCGGCGGCGAGCGCAAGAAACTCGCGCTGGCGATCGTGTTCGCGTCGCCGTTCGACGTGCTGCTGCTCGACGAGCCCGACAACGCGCTCGACCTGCCTGGCAAGGAGTGGCTCGAGGAGACGATCCGGGACGACCCGCGCGCGATCCTGTTCGTCTCGCACGACCGCACGGTGCTCGACCGCGCCGCCACGCGGATCGTGACCCTCGAGGGCCGCGCCGCGTGGACCCACGTCGGCGGCTTCTCGACCTACGCCGAGGCGCGGGAGGCGCGCGTCGAACGCCTCGACGAACGCCACCGCCGGTACGACGAGGAGCACCGGCGGCTGACCGCGATGGTCAAGGAGATGAAGCGCAAGGCCGCCTACAACGACGGCTGGGCGTCGAAGGCACGCTCGGCGGAGCACCGGCTGGAGCGGTTCGAACGTGAGGCGCCGCCGGAGAAGGCCGCGACCCAGGACGTGCGCATGCGGCTGGGCGGCGGTCGGAGCGGCAAGGTCGCCTTCCGGGCGCGCGGACTGGCGATCGCCGGCATCGTGCGGCCGTTCGATGCGGAGATCCGCTTCGGCGAACGGTGGGGCGTCGTCGGCCCGAACGGCACCGGCAAGACGCACTTCCTGCGGCTGCTGGCCGGCGAGGGCGTGACGCACGACGGCGAGTGGACGCTGGGCGCGCGCGTGACGCCGGGGCATTTCGCGCAGCTGCACGAGCGCGACGACGTAGGGGACGCGCCGATCGCCGACGTGCTCCGTGGGAAGGGGCTCGACCGCACCCGGACGATGTCCTCGCTGCGGCGCTACGAGCTCGACCACGTCGCCGGCAACCCGTACGCGCTGCTGTCCGGCGGGCAGCAGGCGCGCTTCCAGATCCTGCTGATGGAGATCGACTCGCCGACGATGCTGCTGCTGGACGAGCCGACGGACAACCTCGACGTCGCCTCGGCCGACGCGCTCGAGGGGGCGCTCGCCCGCTACGAGGGCACGGTGATCGCCGTGACGCACGATCGCTGGTTCATGCGGCTGCTCGACCGCTTCCTCTACATCGACGAGGACGGCACCGTCACCGAGCTGCTCGAGTCGCCCTACGGTGTGACCGTGCGGTGAGCGAGGAGGCCGTCGGCTTCGACGCGGCGATCGTCCGCGCCGGCGGCCGGACGATCCTGGGGCCGGTGGACCTGCGCGTGGCGGCCGGGGATCGCTGGGTCTTCCTCGGCCCCAACGGCGGGGGGAAGACGACGCTGCTCACGCTCGCCGGCGCGTGGCGGCAGCCGTCGGCCGGCACCGTGCGCGTGCTCGGCCGCACGCTCGGGCGGGTGGACGTCCGCGAGCTGCGGCGGTGGATCGGGCACGTGTCCCACGCGGTCGCCGACCGGCTCCGGCCGGCCGCGACCGTGCTCGACGTGGTGCTCACCGGCAAGGCCGCGGTGCTCGAGACCTGGTGGCAAGACCTGGGTCCGTCCGATCGGAGGAGGGCGCTCGACCTGTTGGACGAGATGGGATGCCGCGAGCTCGCCGACCGGCCGCTCGGGTCGTGCTCGCTGGGCGAGCGTCAACGGGTGCTGATCGCGCGGGCCCGCTTCGGCCAGCGGCCCCTGCTGCTGTTCGACGAGCCCGCCGCCGGCCTCGACCTCCCCTCCCGGGAGCGACTGCTCGCGGCGATGGCGGCGGTGCCGGCCGGCACCACGACGCTGCTCGCGACCCATCACCTCGAGGAGATCCCCCCGGACGTCACGCACGCGGGGCTGCTTCGGCGCGGGCTCGTGATCGCCTCGGGGCCGGCGGACGAGGTGTTGGCGGACGGGCCGCTGTCGGACCTGTTCGAACTGGAGGTCGCCGTGGAGCGGCGCGGGGATCGCTGGACCGCGCGCGCCCGCTAGGCGGGCTCGGCGTCGCGGTCGCGCTTCTTCGGCGTCATCGTCCGGCCGATCGCGAAGATCGCGCCGGCGATCAGCAGCGTGAACACCGTCACGATCGCGACCACCGCGATCAGGACGGAGGTCGCGCTCGCGTCGTCGGGAGCCGACCCGATGCCTTTCGTGATCGTGTACCCGGTCAGGACGACCCAGATCGCCGTCGGGATCAGGAAGGGCAGCGACGCCAGGAAGACGATCGCCGCCGCCGCGATCGCGATCGCCGGTCCGCGTGCGTCGTCCACGGGCCGAGCGTAGCAGCGGGTGCGGCGCCGGGCCTACCCCGCGTCGGGCCGCGGCGGGGCGCCGCCGGAGGGTCCGGGGGGAGGCTGGGCCCCTCCTTCGGCCGGAACCGACGGCGGTCCGGCGGGAACGGTGCGGGGGGTCTTCGCTCCGCTGATCGTGAGCAGGATCCCCGCGACGAGGGCGATCAGCCCGATCACGAGCACCGCGACCCCGATCGGGCCGAGCAGCGGAAGCGTGACGGCGGCGGTGCCGGTCACGTCGACGGCCGCCGACGCGTCGGCGTTCATGATCACGACGGTCCACGCGCCCCGCTCGAGGGTCCAGCGGATCGAGGCCGTCGAGCCCTGTGCCTTCGCGGTCCAGAAGGACTGCAACATCGGCGGGCCGTCCGGCTGCCGGACGCCGGGGACGGCCTCGGTCTTGACCCCGCCCGGCCAGTTCACCTGGACGATCCGGTCGACCGGCACGCGGGCCAGGTAGCGATCCACCTGCGCCGCCGGTCCGACCCCGATGAACACCTCCTTGTCGGTGTTCCCGCGCACCTGCAGGTCGAGCGTCGTGGCGACGTTCCCGCTGGCCGGGAGCGACCGGTCGATGTCGATCTCGTCGAACACGAGGGCGTTGCCGTCGCCGATCGCGCGCTGATCGGGCAGGGTGAACGACCCATCCGGACCGACCCAGACCATCACGGCGATCCCGCCGATCGTCATGAACAGCCCGATCAACGTCAGCGGGATGCCGATCCCGAGCTTCAGGCCGCGCGGCATGTCCGGCATCCTCGCACGCCCATGGTCCCAGGACGTTGACCCGGAGGGCACGAGGGGGTACGCCATCGGCGTGGCACGGCCGAGCCGGCTCGACGAGCTGGTCGCCGCGACGCCGGCGACGCGCGATCGCGTCGTCGACTTCCTGCGCGCGGCGAGCATCCTCGCCGTCGTGTTCGGGCACTGGTTCATCGGGATCGTCTGGTGGCAGGACGGGGTCCTGCGCACCTCCAGCGCGGTCGGCGTGACGACCGGCCTGTGGCTCGCCACCTGGTTCTTCCAGGTGATGCCGATCTTCTTCTTCGTGGGCGGCTACTCGAACCTGGTGTCGCTCGATGCGGCTCGGCGCCGGGGCGACTCCACGGCGATGTTCGTCGGCGCCCGGGTCCGCCGCCTGCTCCGCCCCTCGCTCGTGTTCTTCGCGGTCTGGAGCGTGATCGTCGTGGGGATGCATCTGCTGGACGTCGGCGCGCCGACCGGTCCGCGGATCTGGCCGGGCGTCCGGCTCCTGCGGCTGTTCCTGCCGCCGGGCGCGACGCTGCCGTTCGGCCCGCTGTGGTTCCTCGCCGTGTACCTGGTGGTCGTCGCGATCGCGCCGTGGCTCGTGTCGCTGCATCGCCGGTTCCGGTGGTGGGTGCCGGCGGCGATGATCGTCGGTGCGGTGTGCGCCGACGCGATCGGGTTCGTGGGGGGCGTCTCGTGGGTCCGCTGGGCGAACGTCGCGTTCGTGCTGCTGCTGCCGCATCAGCTCGGCTTCTTCTACGCCGACGGCACGTTCGCGCGCCTGCCGCGCTCCTTCTTCTGGGGCATGGTCGTGGTGGGGCTCGCGGGCCTGGTCGTGCTGACGAACCCGCCGATGTGGGAGCTGTTCGGGCGCGCGCGCTTCGACTGGTTCCCCGGCATCGGCGCGTATCCGAAGAGCTTGCTCGGCACCGACGTCGAGCGCGTGTCGAACGCCTATCCGCCCACCCTGTGCTTCCTGCTGGGCGGCGTGTGGTCGATCGGCGCGGTGATGCTGCTGCGGTCGTGGCTCGCGCGCTGGCTCGAGCACGCGAGGCCGTGGAAGGCCACGATCTTCCTGAACAGCGTGATCATGACGCTGTTCCTGTGGCACATGACGGCCTACCTGCTGGCCGTGCTCACGCTGTGGCCGATGGGGCTCGGCCATCAGCACGACAGCACCGCCGGCTGGTGGCTCGAGAGGCCGCTGTGGATCGGCCTGTCCGCCCTCTACCTGGCCGGGTTGGTGGCGGTGTTCGGCAGGTTCGAACGGCCGCCACGGCGCGCCTGAGCAGGCCCGATGCCGGGCCCGGTGCTACCGTCGTTCGCATCGTGGATCCCGGCAGCCGAACGCGCCGAACGTCGTCCCGCGCCGCGGGGATCCTCGCGTTCGCGGCCGCCGGGCTCGTCGCGATGGCGATCGTCGGGGCCGCGCCGCGGTCGCCGTACCAGCCGACGCTGACCCCGAACGGCCGCCCGAAGGGCCCGCTCCGCGACCTTGCCACCGCGCTGCATCTCGACGTGATCCACGGCGATCCGCAGCTCGCGATCGGCGTCGCCGCGGCGCTGCTGGCCACGATCGGCTTCCTGCTGCTGCTGCGCGAGGCGTTCCGCGGCGGTGTCGGCGCGATCGCGGCGGCCGTGCTGGTCGTGGGCGCGCACGCGCTGCTGCTGTTCGAGCCGCTCCTGTTCTCGAACGACGTCTACTCCTACGCGTACTACGGGCGGATCGCCGCGATCTACGGCGGCAATCCGTACGTGCAGACGCCGCTGGATCACAGCGGCGACCTGCTGTGGAACTACATCGGACCGCGGTGGGTCGACACGCCGGCCGTCTACGGCCCGGCATGGACGTCCCTGTCCGCGCTGCTGTCGCGGTTCCTGCCCTTGCCGGCCGATCACGTCGAGGCCTATCGGTACCTCGCGATCGCCGCCAGCCTCGCGACGTGCGCGGTGATCGCCTGGACCGTCCATCGCGTGTGGCCGGAGCGGACCGCCTTCGCGCTGATCGCGTTCGGAGCGAACCCCGTGATCGTGTTCCATTCGGTCGCGAGCGGGCACAACGATCTGCTGGTCGCACTCGCGATCGCCGGCGCGTTCGCGCTCGTCGTGGCGGACCACCGGCTCGCGGCGATCGCGGTGCTCACGCTGGGCGTGCTCGTGAAAGCCACGGCGCTGCTGCCGCTGTTGCTGTTGATCGTGTGGTGCATCGGAAGCGCCCCGCCCGGGCGCCGCGGACGATCCGCCGCGGCCGCGATCGGGCTGCCGGCGGCGATCGGCCTGGCCTTCGCGCTGCCGTACCTGCAGCTGCGGGATCCGACGCTCGGCATGCTCGAGCTGGCCGGGCACGAGGGATGGCTCGCGCCGGCGAGCGTCCTAGGCCGCGCGCTCGACGGGATCTCGTTCCACACGCTGGGATGGGTCGTGCGCGTCGCGGCCGGGGTCCTGCTGCTGGTGTGTCTGTGGAGCGTCGGGCGCGATGTCTGGCGGCGCGCGAGCGCCGGGCGGATGACCTCGAGCGAGCAGGCCGCCGCCTGGGGATGGGCCCTGGTGCTCCTGACGCTCCTCGGGCCGGTCCTGCTGCCCTGGTACGTCGTGTGGGCGATGCCGCTCGTGTGGATCCTGCCGCGCGTGCCGCGGATCGCGGTGATCGGGACCGGCGCGCTGCTCGGCGTGACGCTCTGGTCGGCGGAGGCGATGCGGTATCCCGGCGCGTTCACGCTGAACGTCGCGATCGGGGACTGGCTCGTGGTGCCGTTGCTCCTGTGGTTCCTCGTGATCGTGATCTCGGACCTGCGCTCACGCCTGGCCGCCGGAGCCGTCTTCGAGGACGAGGCGGCGCCGTCGCCGCCGCCCGCGGAGCCGCAGGGCGAGGAGCACGTACCCGAGCGCGCCGGCGAGCACGCACGCGGCGAGGGCGACCGGGCGGCGCTGGAGGTCGGCTCCGAGCCGCTCTAGCAGCAGGGCCGTCAACGTCAGCGTCGCCGCGCCGAAGGCCGGAGCGACCGCGAACCCGCCCGGCGCATCCCCCATCGCCCACCAGCCCCATCCGAAGCCGAGCGCGAGCAGCAGCAGCACGGTCGCGAGGGACGTCCGGGCGATCGTGCCGGGGTCGGAGGCATGGAGCTCGCCCGCGTTCGCCGGCAGCGGCCGCGGGTCGGGAACGCTGCTCGCCAAGCCGGAGGACCATCGCGCGAGCCCCGGCGCATCGAGCGCCGCCGGATCGTTCACCTCGCCGATGACGAAGACGGCGCGCGGTCCGGGCGGGAGTTGTGCGAGCGAGTCCGCCGAGGCCGCGTCGTGCAACGGATCGCCGGAGCGGGTCGAACGGTCCGCGGCCAGGTCCTGCGGCGAGCCCAGGAACGTGAACACGTCGGCGGCACGATCGGGCGGCACGCCGGCGCGCGCGACGTTCAACAGGTGCGAGCGGCGGAACAGCGCCTCCTGGGTGTCGGCCGAGTCGGTCGTGAACACGAGCGGCGTTCCCGGTGGCAGCGTCGAGGCGATCCGGCCGGCGAGCGTCGCCGCCCCGAGCTCGGCCGGCGAGATGTACGTCTGCTGCGCGCGCCAGTCGCGGAGCGCCGGGAGCACGATCAGCGTCACGAGCAGGATCCCGAGCGGCCATGCGATCCAGGGGCGCGCGATCCGCCGCCCGATCTCCACGAGGCCGAAGCCGGCGAGCGCCGGCAGGCAGAACGCGAACATCACGATCCGGTCGGGCGGGAACCAGCCGGTCAGCGCACCGAGCGGGATCGCCGCCGCGGTGAGGACGACCCAGGCCAGGAGGAACCGGCGCGTGAACCCCCGTGCCCGGAGGGTCCCCGCGATCGCCAGGGCGCTGGTCATGAACGGCGCGTAGCGACGCCAGTTCCGGACCAGACGGTCGGTGAAGCTGCAGCGGAGCTCGGCGAGCTGGCCGGTGCGCCGCAGCAGCCCGTCCATGGACGTATCGCCGCCGAGCCGACCGGGTCCGATCGATGCGGCCGCCACGCCCCCGAGGACCAGCGCGACGCCGCCGCCGGTCGCGGCGAGCACGCGCCCGGCGTCGCTGGCGAGCGTGATCCTCCGGTCGCGCCACCCGGCCCACGCCGCCGTCGCCACCAGGACCAGCGCGCCGAACGCGAAGAACTCCGGATGCGCGAGGCCGCCGCCGCCCAGCAGGATCGCCGCCGCGAGCACGCCGCGGCGCGTGCGCCGGGCCAGCGCGGCCGCCGCCGCGACGAACGCCGCCGCGAAGGCGAGGTTCGCGAGGTAGCCGCCGGCCATGAACGTCGCCCACGCCGCGCTGAGGATCGTCGCCGCGAGCCAGGCGCCGCGCGGCCGTCCG
>Ga0187785_10000298_pt1 | contig 18686 bp, 21 predicted proteins | sample 0815_BV2_4_20_MG_FD_132466 | JGI IMG/M metagenome (GOLD analysis project Ga0187785, IMG submission 132466) | Tropical peat soil microbial communities from peatlands in Department of Meta, Colombia - 0815_BV2_4_20_MG | ecosystem: Environmental > Terrestrial > Soil > Wetlands > Peat | place...
GCGGCGGGTGAACGTCCTCGCCCGCTCGAGGAGTCGCCGCGCGGCGTCCACGTCGCCGGCGGCGATACACAACCGCACGAGGTCGGCGATCGAGCCTTCGAGGTACCAATCGAGACGGATCTCGGTCATCGCCTCGAGCTCGGCGACGATCGCGAGCGCGTCCTGCGGCCTGCCGTCGCGCAGCGCGACGAGGCCGGCCGTCACGAACGCCGGCACGACCACCTGGGCGTCGCGGAGTTCGCGACCGACCACGACCAGGTCCTCGGCGGCCGCACGCGCCTCGTCGAGGCGGCCCCGCCACAACAGGACCTGCGTGCGCCAGGGTGTGGTGAGCCCCGCGGCGTACCGCCCACCGACCTCGTCGGCGTGGCGGAGCACGTCGTCCGCGATCCGCAGCAGCTCATCCCACTCCCCCGCGTCGAACAGCGGGCCGAGGCTGGTGGTCCAGCAGCCGACGAGCATCTCGCTGAGCGCCCGGTGCTCCGCGAGTGCGGCGCCGGCCGCCGTCGCCTCGAGCGCCGGCGCGGGCCCCTCGGCGGCCCACAGCACCTCGGCGAGGATCAGCAGCACGCGCGCGTTCTCGCGGGACAGCCCGAGCCGCTCGGTCAGCTCTCGCGCTTCTCGGAGGTCGTCCAGCCCGCCGAGGTCGCCCAGGTAGCACCGGGACATGCCCCGGTAGGACAGCGCGCGCGGCCGGCTCGCCTCGGCGCCGAGCTTCCCGACGAGCTCCAGCGCGCGCTCGGAGACCTCGATCGCCTCCTCGAAGTGCCCGGTCAGCAGGTGGTCCGAGGCGATCGACGCGTAACAGTCGGCGAGCTCCGGGCCGGGCGGCTCGGCCTCGAGGTCGGCCACCGCCTGCGCGAGCAGCTCCCGCGAGCCGGCGGTGTCGCCTTGTTCCCAGCGGACGGTCGCCAGCCAGTTCTCCGCGGCGCCCGCGACCAGCCGGTCGCCGTTCGCGCGTGCGGCGGCGATCACCTCCTCGTAGGCGGCGCGCGCCTCCGGATAGCGGCCTCGATAGAACGACGCCTCCGCCTGCGCCGCGAGGATCGCCGCGCGCTCAGGCGCCTCCGCCGGCAGCGTCGCCAACGCGCGGCCGAACGAGGCGTACGCGCTGTCGACGTCCAGGCTCATCTGGCGCTCGCCGGCCATCACCCAGTACCGCCGTGTGGCGTCCTCGAGGTCGCCGACATCGGTGCGGCCGGCCGAGCGCAACAGCTCCAGGGCGCGGTCGTGATGGAACGCGAGGACCTCGGCTTTGTCCGAGACGCGCTCGCCGGCGATCCCCTCGATCCATGCCGCCGCCGCGACGTGCTTCGCCGCCCTGGGCTCGCGCGGGATCTGGCCGTACGCGACGTCGCGGATCAGGGCGTGCGAGAACGCGTACTCGTGCTGATCCCGGATCGAGGACTCGCGCGAGCGCCGGACCAGCTCGCTCCGCACGAGCTCGTGCAGGCGGGCCTCGACATCGGCCGGATCGGCGCCGCCGATCGCGGCCAGCGCGCCGGACCAGAAGACCTTCCCGACCACCGAGGCGTCCTGCAGCAGGAACTTCTGCTCCACCGGCAGCGTGTCCAGGCGCGCCGCGATCAGGGCCTGCAGGCTCTCCGGCGGCGTGATCTCCGGATCGCCCCCGCCGGCCGGTCCCACGAACATCCGGGCGAGCTCCTCGGCGAACAACGGGTTGCCGCCGGCGCGTTCGATCAAGGCGCCGCCGACCGCCGAGACCGTCTCTGCCGGCAGCAGCGAGGCAACGAGGCTCCGCGTGTCGGTCTCGCTGAGCGGCGCCAGCGACACCGTGCTCGCGTTGCGCGTGCCGCCGCCCCAGTTCGGCACGCGATCGAACAACTCCGGCCGCGCCGAGCACAGGATCAGCATCGGCCCGACGCTCCATTCGACGAGGTACTCCACGAACGCGAGCAGCGCGTCGTCGGCCCAGTGCAGGTCCTCGAGCACGACGACGAGCGGCCAGTGCGCCGCGACCGCCTCCAGGAACCGGCGCCAGGCGCTGAACGCCTCGGTGCGATCGGCCCCCTCGGACTGCGGCTCGTCCAGTCCGATCAGCGGCGCGAGGCGTCCCCGGACCCAGCCGCGCTCGCCCGGATCGTCCACGACCGCGTCGACCGTGGCGGTCAGCTTCGCGCGGGCCTCGGCGGCGTCGTCCGATTCGAGGATGCCGGCCTGCGCCTTCACGACCTGCCCCAGCGCCCAGAACGTCACGCCCTCGCCGTAGGACAGGCTCCGCCCCTGCCGCCAGGCGATCACCTCGGGAAGGTCGTCGAGGTAGGTGAAGAACTCGCGGATCACCCGGCTCTTGCCCACGCCGGGCTCGCCCATCAGGGTCACCAGCTGCACCGAGGGCTCGCGAACCGCGCGGGCGAACGTCCGCTTCAGCAGCTCGAGCTCGTCCTCGCGGTCGACCATCGGGGTCGAGCTCCGATCGAGCATCTCCGCGCCGAAGCGGCTCCGCGCCGATCGCGCGACCCAGATGTGCAGCGGCTTCGCCTTGCCCTTGACCTCGACGGGTTCGACCTCGTCGAAGTCGAAGGCCTCGGCCGTCAAGCCGTGCGCGCGCTCGCCCACGATCACGCCGCCGACGGGCGCGACCGTCTGCAGCCTGGAGGCGGTGCTCACCACGTCCCCGACCGCGATCCCCTGCTTCGTCCGATCGGCGCCGACGGCCACCACGGCCTCGCCGGTCTCCACCCCGATCCGGACCTGGAGGTTCAGCTCGGGCTGCGACTCGTTCAGGACCTCGATCGCCGGGGGGATCCGCAGCGCGCTCAGCAGCGCGCGCTGCGCGTCGTCCTCGTGGGCGACCGGCGCGCCGTAGACCGCCATCACCGCGTCGCCGATGTACTTCTCCACGACGCCGCCGAACCGCTCGATCTCGCGCGAGACGGTGGCGTGGTAGGTGGCCAGCGCGTCGCGGACGTCCTCGGGGTCGGCCAGGTCGAACGTCGCGGTGAAGCCCACGAGGTCGCAGAACAGGATCGTGACGACCTTGCGTTCGACGCTGCTGCCCACGGCCGCAGTGTATGGCGGCCGGACCAGCGGATTCAGCGGCCGGCCGGCGGGCTAGGCCGGCTCGGCCACCCAGCGCATCGGGTCGCCGGCCCCGAGGTCCTCCACCCCGGCGTCGATCAGCGCGCCGGCCACGAGCGTGCGCCGGTGCGCGGCGAACGTCAGGACGTGCGCGATCATGCCGCCGTAGGTGAAGACCTCCGGGTCCTCGCAGATCGCGTCCACGAAGGTCTCGTCCAGGCGCCCCTCGTCCCCGACCGTCCGGACCCGCTCGAGGAAGGCGGATCCTTCCCGGTCGAGGCGTGCCCGCATCGATGCGATCGACTCATGCTGCTCGACGTCCCAGTCGTACGGTCGGCCGTCGATCGCCGCGTTCCACATCGCCATCTGCCCGACCAGCCGCGACAGGAGCGACCGCAACGTCGGATCGTCGTCGACCCCTTCGACCGAGATCCGGATCGGCTCGTCGAGCTGCGCGTCGCTCAGCGTGCCGGCACGCGTGATCATCTCGCCGACGAGCCAGACGTGGTGCTCCACCATGCGGTTCAGCAGGTCCATCGGACCCTCCTTCGTTCGTGCGGGCAGCCGCAGGCTGCCCGGCGGATGGAAGTGCACGCCGCTCGGCGCGTCCAACTGGAACCGGCGGGGCTCGCGTCGCCACGCGGCGGGCGCGGCGCCGTAGGAACGGGCGAAGGCCCGCGTGAACGCCTCGTTCGAGCCGTAGCCGGCCTCGATCGCGACGTCCAGGACGGAGCGATCCGTCGTCACCAGCCGGTAGGCGGCCCGCTCCAGGAGCACCCGCCGGCGGAACGCGCCCGGCGGCTCACCGGCCGTCGCCGCCACCACGCGATCGAGGTGGTACCGCGAGAGGTGGACGCGGGCGGCAAGGTCGGCTCCGGAGGCCTCGTGATCGTCCAGGGCCGAGGACAGGACCTCGACGAAGGAGCGGAAGGTGTCGGTCGCGGTGCTCACGTCCCCATCCTCGTCGAGTCGCCCGTTCACGGCTTGATCGGCGTTGCGCTTCCCGCGGAACCGACCTCCGATTGACCCCCCGGGCAGCGCCGACTAGCGTTCCCTCCGAGCGCAGCGGGAGGGGAGCCCATGTCGAAGGCAGATGACGACGAGGTCTCACTCGTCGACTTCGTGAACGACCTTGCCGACGATCCGGAGCTGGAAGCGCTCTTCGATCTCGAGCCCATCGCGGTGATGATGGAGCGCGGCCTGAGCGTCGATCAGCAGGCGCTGCTGATGGGCGGCACCGCCGGCGAGATCCGCGACGAGCTGAACCGCGAGCTCGAGAGCAGCGACGCGACCGGCGCGGTCGCGTTCGTGATCAAGATGCTGAAGCCGGTCGTCATCAAGATGAAGCCGGCGCCGGGTGGCGACCACTGAGCGGCCCGTCACCGGCTCCCTGACGATCGTCGGCTCCGGGATCCGGCCGGGGCTGCACACCACGAGCGAGGCGCGGGCCAGGATCGTGCGCGCCGACAAGGTCCTCTACCTGCTCGCCGAGCCCGCTCCCACCACGTGGATCGAGAAGCTCAACCCCTCGGCCGAGTCGCTGACGCATCTGTACGAGTCCGACCGCACGCACGACGAGGTCTACGAGGCGCTCGTGGAGGCGATGCTCGTTCCGGTCCGTGCGGGACTCGACGTCTGCATGGTGACGTACGGCAACCCCGCGGTGTTCGACGAGTCCTCGCACGAGGCGGTCCGGCGGGCGCGCGCCGAGGGCTATCCGGCGAAGATCCTTCCGGGGGTCTCGGCGCTCGACTGCCTGTTCGTCGACCTCGGCGTCGACCCCGGCCGCCACGGGCTGCAGACCTACGAGGGGTCCGACTTCGCGCTCGGGGACTTCACGCCGAACGTGCGCGTGCCGCTGGTCCTGTGGCAGATCAGCGTGATCGGGAACACCCGCACCGGCGGCTCCGTGAACGTCGACGGGCTGCGCGTCCTCGCCGATCGGCTGGCCGAGCACTACGGCGCCGACCACGAGGTGACGATCTACGAGGCCACCCCGTTCCCGGTCGGCCGCCCGCTGATCGAACGCTGTGCCGTGCGCGCGCTGCCCGAGGCGGGCGTGACCGGGCTCTCCACCCTCTACGTGCCGCCGCTCGTGGTTCGGGCGGCCGGCTGAGCGAGGCGGCGGCTGCGGCGCACCACCGGGCTTCGCGCGGCTGGGCGGCAGCGGCCTCTCGGGAGATGCCTGGCGCTCCTATACTCGCGGCCTGAGCCAGCCGGCGTCCCGAGGAGGACTCGTCATGCCCCAGATCATCGTCACCGCGGCGGTCAACGACGTCGAGGAGTGGTTGAAGTTCAAGGCCGAGATGGTTCCCGCGATGTCGTCGGTCGCGTCGGACGGGGCCAGTTACGTCGCGGCGGATGGCAGCAACCAGGTCGCCAGCACGTGGGACGTTCCCGACATGGAAGCCTTCCAGGCAGCCCAGGGCTCCTTCTCTGCGGAGCTGGCCGAGATGGCGGAGCGAGCAGGCATGATCCGCTCGACCATGGTGGTGTACGTCAAGAAGTAGCCCTCCGTCTCTGCTCGGGACCGCGCGACGATCGGTGCGTGAGACGAGCTGCACCGCGGGGAGTAGCTCTGGGTCGAGGAGCGGATCACCGAGCTGCTGGACTCCGACGACCGCCGCTCGCTCTTCGTGCAGGGGTGCGTCCGGAACCAGTCGAAGTTCTACGACCGTTTCGACGCGGTGGTCCTGCTCAGCGCGCCTGTGGACGTGATCCTCGACCGGGTCGCGCGCAGAACGACGAACGACTACGGCGGGTCGCCGGTGGAGCGAGCGATGATCGTCGATGACCTCGCCACGTTCGAACCGCTGCTCCGGCAGGGGTGCACGCACGAGCTGGACGCGAGCCGGCCGTTGGATGAGCTCGTCGCCGACCTGATCGAGATCGCATCCGATGACGACGGCACCCGCGTGTAGGCTCGCTCGACCCCAGGACGGGAGGACGTCGTGAAGCTGCTCCTCACCTCCGCCGGCATCAAGAACCCGAGCATCCAGGACGCGCTGGTCGGCCTCCTGAGCAAACCGATCGCCGAGTCCGACGCCCTTTGCATCCCCACCGCGGGATACGGGCATCCGATGGGAACCCCGGCCGGCGCATGGCGGTTCATCACCGGCAACGCCGGCACCCCCATGTGTGAGCTGGGGTGGAGGTCGGTCGGGGTGCTGGAGCTGACGGCCCTGCCCAGCATCGGGGAGGAGCGTTGGATCCCTTGGGTCCGCGATGCCGACGTCCTGCTGGCGAACGGCGGCGACGCCCTCTACCTCGCTCACTGGATGCGGGAGTCCGGGCTGGCCGATCTCCTGCCGTCCCTCGACGGGACGGTATGGGCGGGATTGAACGCCGGGAGCATGGTGATGACGCCCCGTATCGGAGTGGACTTCATGGGGTGGGAGCCGCCCGGCGGCCTCGACGAGGCGCTCGGGTTCGTCGACTTCTCGATCTTCCCCCATGTGGACCATCCGGATCTTCCCGAGAACACGATGGCTGCAGCCGAGCGATGGGCGGCGGGCATCCCCGGGCCCGCATACGCGATCGACGACGACACCGCGATCGCGGTGACCGAGGGCTCCGTCGAGGTCGTCTCCGAGGGCCAGTGGAAGCGGTTCACTCCGACCGGATAGCGTGAGCCGGTGGAACGGTCGGAGCGGTCCTTCTGGGCCACGTGGCACGACGACTACGACGACCCGGGCTCGGACCTCTCCCAACGTCTGATCGCCGTCCAGCGCCGACTCTCCGACGCGATCGACGCGCGGGCTGGCGAGGTCCGCGTCATCAGCGCCTGCGCGGGGCAGGCACACGACGTCCTCGGCGTGCTCGAGGGCCACCCGCGTGCGTCGGAGGTGCACGCCTGGCTCGTCGAGTCCGACGATCACAACGCCGGGGTCGCGCGTCGTCGAGCCGAAGCCGCGGGCCTGACGCAGGTTCGCGTGCTCCACGCGGACGCCGGGATCACCGGCACCTACCGGGACGCGGTGCCCGCCGACGTCCTGCTGCTCTGCGGGATCTTCGGCAACGTCACCGACGAGGACCTCCGTCGGCTCGTGACGAACGCCTCGAGGCTGTGTGCACCGCACGCGACGGTGTTGTGGACGCGGCATCGGCGTGAGCCCGATCGGTCGGAGGACGTCCGAGCGTGGTTCGACGAGGCGGGCTACGAGGAGATCGCGTTCGATTCGCCCGGACCGGACCGGTTCGCCCTGGGGACGGTCCGCCTGACGGCGCCGCCCTTGCCGTACACACCCGATCTCCGGCTCTTCGCGTTCAGGGTGTGGGAGGGGTGAACCCCAAGACCCCGGGGCACGCTAACGTTCGGCGGTGCGCAACGTCCGGCAACGCCTCTTGATCGGGCGGATCCTGGCGGTAGTGGGCTTCGTGATCGTCACGCTCGGAAGCGCGATCCCGCTGGTCGCATACGACGCCGGGGGCTTCCCGAGCCAAGGGGTGCAGGTGGAACGGGTCGCGACGGTTCCTCCTATCGGGATCCTTGTCGTGATCTTCATCGCGGGCGTGCTCCTCGCGGTGGCCAAGGGCAAGCGCTCCGTGTGGCCCATCGTCATCGGGATCGGCATGTGGCCGGTCATCGATTTGGAAGCCAGGAAACCCAGCCTCGTCCCGACGCCGGGGGCTGGAAGGCTCATCGTGCCCATCGGCATCCTCGTCGCTGCTGTGGGACTCCTGTTGCTTCCGTCCCCAGACCGCGGAGTCACTGCCTCGAACCTCGGCTCGTGATCGCGCGGGTCGGGCGCCACTCAAAGACCTCCCTCCTCGCATCGTCGGGGGCGTGAGACGATCGGGTTGTGATCCGGAAACGCTGGGACTCCGACGATCGCGGGCGCGGCGTGGCTTCGGGAGATGCCTTCGCCGAACCCGTAGCGGAGTTCGGCGAGCTGATGGCCCAACCCGGTTGGATCGCGGAGGAGCCCGAAGCACATCTCCTGCCACACCTCGTGGCCGCATGTGCCGAACCCGACTCGACCCTCGAACTGACCTCCACGGAGACCGTGGACGACATCTTCGTCGTGGAGCTCACCGCCAAGGAGTCAGCGCGCTCGACGGGTGAACTCCGGCGCGCCGCCGTCGGCCTCCTCGCGGCGTTCGCCGAGGAGGCCACCTTCATCCGGCAGCGCCAGGACGGCGATGTCCTCGAGTTCGACGTGGCCACCGGAACAGCTCCTGCAGAGGCCAGGTTCGCGCCGCACGGGCATCTCGTGCGTCTCCGGATCCGTCCTCGGGTCTGAACGCGCTCCGAGCGGCACGCTCAAGGAACGATGCAGAAGATGTTGACCGTGACGTGCTCGCCCGACCGAACCGTCACGGTTCGAGGCCGCCCGCACGGATCCTTCCCCCCGTTGATGTGCGGGCTGCTGGCGGTGAGCGTGTAGGTGCCCGGCGAGACGGCGACGGAGAAGCTGCCGTCGGAGCCCGCAGGAACGGACCCTCTGCCCGAGATGTGGATCGTGCCCGGGAGCGGGGTCGGGAGTCCGGGCGCCGGTCCGCCCTCCCGGTAGTAGTGGCCGGAGATCGTGGTCGTCGACCGGTGACACGCGGGAGCGAACAGAGCCAGCGTCAGAACGAAGCACGCGCAGAGTACGGTCCGCATGTCCCGAAGGTCATGCCTCCAACCCGGGAACGGTGACAGGTCCCACGCCGCGAGGCAACGAACGGCCTGCTGCCCGGCGGCGGTTGCTCGCCGACCGCACATCGGCCTACGGTATCCCTGTGGCCATCGAGCCAAAGACCGAGATCGGGGAACGGGTCACATCACGCGCGTTCGTGATCGGGCTCATCGTCATCACACTCGTTGCTGGTCTCGTCGGCTACGCGATCGGGTCCGGACACGCGAAGACGCAGGAGCGCCACGGTACGGCCTACGTCGGCAACCGGATGGCGAGCATCAGGTCGGGGAACCGCTACTACGGCGTCGAGGCGAGCGTCCCCTGGTTCGACCGATCGGGGACCTTCCACGACGACGGATGGCCGAGCTGCCTCGGCGAGGCGGGCGGCGAGGTCCCCGTCACCTTCGGCCTGGCCCCCGTGTCGCCGCCGAACGCGGGCCTGACCTTCGGGGCCGTCACGTTCATCGATTGTCGACCGGGCCAGCAGCGAGGCATGTGAGCCGGCCGCACGGGGTGAGGTCGTCGACCCCACCCCGTGCTTCCGGCCTTCACGGTCAGTAGCCGAAGCCGCCGCCCGCGCCTGCTCCGCCTCCACCGTGGTGCATGAACACCAGGTAGATCGCGAAGTACACGACCGCGCCGACCGCCAGGTAGATCCCGAGCCAGCGCTTCCACCGCCGGCCGTAGCCGGATGCCTTCTGTGCCATCGTTCGCCTCCCTGTTCGCGGAACTTCGCTCGTGGGGTACTACCGGCGGACGAGGCGAACGGATCACTCGCGCGCCTGTGGATCGGCTGAGAGTTCAGGAACCGGACGGGCCTAGTCCTCGTCGGGACGGCGCAGCTGCTTCGTCCGCGAGCGCCGCTTCTTGTCGGCCAGCCGGCGTTCGTTCGCGGCCCGGCTCGGCCTCGTTGCCTTCCGCGACGGGGGTGGCGGCGCGATCGCGCGGGCCAGCGTCTCCGCGAGCCGGTCGCGGGCCGCCTCGCGGTTCTGCAGCTGCGAGCGGCGTGAGGAGGCGACGATCGTCAGCACGCCGTCGTGGAGGCGCCGGCTCAGACGTTCCAGCGCGCGGGCGCGCTGCACGGGTCCGAGCGAGGGCGACCGCGCGACGTCGAAGCTCAGCTCCACGCGCGAGTCGGCCGTGTTCACACCCTGGCCGCCCGGGCCGGACGCGTGGCTGAACCGCCACCGGAGCTCACGCTCCGGGATCAGGACCGAACGCGACACCCGCAGCGGACCTGCCACGACCGCAGTATGCCCGTCGGTCGCGACGAACCAGGGACGAACGACCCCAACCGTGGCGGGGGGCACCCGGAACGATGGCGCCATGACCGGAACGCGCACCGTGGGGCTGATCGCGATCAAGGCCGTGCATTCGGTCCTGTTCTTCGCGATCGGTGGCTGCTTGGTGTACTTCTTGATCGCCGGGTTCGCGCGGCGTTCGGATCGACGCGCGGCGCTCGCCGGCGCCGTGGTCGCCGGGGAGGCAGCGATCTACGCCGTGAACGGGATGCGCTGCCCCCTCACGGATCTGGCCGAGGACCTCGGCGCCGAGGATGGCTCGGTCGCCGACATCTACCTGCCCGGGCCACTGCGGCGGAACCTGCCGGTCATCACCGGTCCGATGTTCGCGCTCGCCCTCGCGCTGCACGCGCGCAACCTCGTGCGGGCCGGTCCATGGCCTACGATGGACCGACCCGACCGAAGGAGCCCGCGATGCGATGGATCGTGACCCTGGCCGTGACGGGCCTGTTGCTCGCCGCGCCGATGGAGGCCTCGGCGAGCCACCGTCCGAACACGTACTGCAGCGTCACCGGCGACATCTGTCAGAGCACCGCGCGGGTCCACGGCGTGCGGATGCTCCGGGTCTCGCTGGCCGCGAAGTTCTTCTCCCGATACACGCTGTGCGTGACGGCGCCGGACAGGACCACGACCTGTCGGAACTTCAAGATCCACTCCACCGGCATCACCTTCGGCTCCTCGATCGTGTGGAAGAACCATTTCCCGCGGAAGGGACCGGGTGCCTACACCGTGGTGTGGAAGAGCGGCGGCGCGCGCGTCGGTCACGTCCTGGGCTTCCACCAGTAGCTCAGAGCTGCGCGAGCAGCTCGATCGGGAACGGCGGCTGCGCGAGCGGCCGAACCGCGAGCCGGAACAGCAGCAGCGGGTTGTCGTCGCCGGCGGAGCGGTTCAGGTGCAGCTCGTCGCATCCGGTGCAACGGTGGATCAGCACCCATTCGCCGTCGCCGCGGACCGCGATCGCGATCGGCTCCATCAGCGACCCGCAGATCGCGGCGCGGTCGCCGGGATCGTCGTCGACGTGCCGGCTCCACAAGCAGTTCGGGCAGTGGTTGCGATGCGCCGAACCGACGGCGTCGGTGGAGACGTCCAGACGGCAATGGCCGCAACGGAACGAACGGAGCCGCTCGTCGCGGGGATGGCCGCGTCGGTCGCGTGCCATGGGTGGACCTCCGGGTAGATGGTGGACACAGGGCGCCGTGGCCCGGAGGTTCGGATCGCCCTAGCGGGCGTGCGAACGGGTGCCGAGGCACGACGGAACGACCACCGTCACAGCGATCATCAAGCCACCGCCTCCCGTTCTGGCCGCGCGTGTCCGCGGCGGATGCGACCGTACCAACCGAGAGCCCGGCGCGCAACGGTGTGTACGGTGAACCGATGGGAGCCCGGTCGCCCGAACGCGTCGAGGTCTCGCGGCCCGACAAGCTGCTGTGGCCCGCGCTCGGCATCACGAAGCGCCGCTACGTCGATTACCTGGAGGCGGTCGCGCCCCGCATGGTGCCGTGGCTGCGCGGCCGGCCGCTCACGGTGGTGCGCGGCCCCGACGGCGTCGACGGTGAGCGGTACTTCCAGAAGGCCGCCTCGAAGCACACGCCGCCCTGGATCCGCACGGTGCGGATCCCGGCGCCCAGCGCGAAGCGCGACGTCGACTACGTGGTCTGCGACTCGGCGGCGGCGCTCGCCTGGCTCGGCAACCAGGCCGCCCTCGAGTTCCACCCCGCGCCGGTGCGCGCCGACCGGCTCGATCGCCTCGATCTGCTGACCGTGGACCTCGATCCACCCGAGGGTGCGTTCGAAGCCGCCGCCGAGGTCGCGCTGGAGGTGCTCGAGGTGTTCGGGGAGCTCGGCATGGAGGCCGGCGTGAAGACGACGGGCGGCAAGGGCCTGCACGTCGTGGCGCCGATCGAGCGGCGGCTGTCGCAGCCGGAGCTCCGCGCAGCCGCGTCGGCGCTCGCGCGGATCGTCGAGGGCCGGATGCCCGGGAAGATCACGGAGGAGTTCCGTAAGGCCGACCGCGGCGGGCGCGTGCTCCTCGACCCCTCGCGCAACGGCGCGGGCGCGACGATCGTAGCCCCGTACTCGCCGCGCGAACGTCCGGAGGGCACCGTCTCCTTCCCGCTCACGCCCGAGCAGCTCGGCTCGGTCCGGCCGGCGGACTTCACGATCGCGACGGCGCCGGGGCTGCTCGACGGCCCGGGGCCGCGCCGCTGGGACGCGCTCGTCTCGGCGCGGTCCCGCGTACCGAGGGAGCTCCTGACCCGGAAGTAGGTCAGGATCCGTCGGCCGGATCGGCCGGCGGCGTGTCGACCGGCGCCGCGACCGGCGGGGGCGCCTCGGCAGGCGCCGGCGCCTTCTTCCGCCCGGGGAACTGGTCGACCTCGGTCTCGTCCCAGACCGTGCTGTTCTTGCCGATCGACTCGACGTTGAACTGGTACTCGAACACCAAGGTGCCGCCGTAGCCGGCGCCGAACAGCACGAGGGCGGCGGCGATCACCGACAGGCCGGTCACGACCCCGGAGGACTTCCCGTCGTGCAAGGACCCGAGCCGGATCACGAGGTCGGCGATCACGAGCACGGTGACCGTGAGCATCACGGTCATGTGCCAGTTCGCCGTACGCCAGACCTGGGTGTGCTGGGCCGTGCCGAGGGTTCCGCCCTTCCGGCGGGGCAGCCCCTTCCACCAGTCCCAGAACCCCGTGAGGATCGTGCCGAGCGACACCACGAACCCGACGACCAGGACCAGGGTCGCGGCGATGAAGAAGTCGTGCGCCACCGCGGCATCGTTGCGTCCGCCGATCACCGAGACCAGGTCGAACAGGGCCGCGAGCGCGTAGCACACGACCGGAAAGTCGGTCAGCGGCGGATGGGTCGGCTTGCCCGACCACCCCCGGATGCCGAAGAACCTCCGGCCCTTCATGGTCCAGGTCGGACGGATCGAGAAGTACCTCGGCACGACGCTCTCCCTCCCTCGCACGGCTCCTGCCCCGAAGCCTTACCCGTCGGCGGGCGCGTGGCAACCGAGCCGGGCCGCCGGAGGGCTCAACCCTTGCCCTCGCCGCGACGAACACCCTCGCAGGTGTCGGTTCGCGAACGGGCGGGAGACTGGTAGGGAGATGTTCCAGCTGCGGCACCCTTCCCCGGTCGCGGTCGACGCCGGCATCCCGCCGGACGCGCCGCGGCGTTCCCCCCACCGCTCCCTCCCTCGCACGCTCGGTCACGTCCTGGTCGTCGCCGCGACGTTCCTGGTGATCGCCGCCTCTTCGATCGCCTTCGGCCTGCGGGTGACGCCGCTGCGCTCGGTCTCGGCGCTGGGTCAGACCGTGGCGGTCGGGGTGACCACTCCCTCGTTCAGCCTCTCCGGCCCCGGCGAGGTCGACCTGTTCGGCCAGCCCCTTCCCACGAAGGTCCGCTTCCTCGGCCCGGTCCGGCCGCGGCTCGTCCTGACGAACATCACGATCAACCAGCAGGTCGCCGGCCTGTTCGCGCCGGGCAGCGGCGACGGCGCTGCGGCGCGGCTCGGCGACCTGCTCGCCGGCGCATGGCGCCGCTACTTCGTGTCCGAGATCGCGTTCGTGGCGCTCGGGGCGTTGCTGCTCCTCGGGGCCGTCGCGGGCTGGCGACGGCACGCGTGGACCTGGCGGCGGACCGTCGCGACGATCGCCGGGGGGCTGGTGCTGGTGGAGGCGCTCAACGTCGGCGTGATCATGCTGACCGCCTACACGGCGCCAGGACGCTTCCACGACGTGCACTCCCTGGGCGAGCTGGTCGGGCAGAGCGAGCAGGGGCCGATCGCCGCCGCGCCCGGTCCCGCGCTGCCCGGGGTGCAGGCCGTGGTCCTCGGGGATTCGACGGCCGCGGGCCTCGGCGAACCGCCGGTCCCGGGCGCCACGCCGGTCGACCAGGCGTGCGGGCGGAGCGTGGATGCCTACGCCGAGCACCTGGCCGACGTGAACCGCTGGCGCGTCGAGAACCTCGCATGCAGCGGCGCGACGATCCAGGCCGGCGTGCTGGGGCCGCAGGACGTCGACGGGAAGCTGCTGTCGGCGCAACTCGCGGTGGCCAAGCGCGCCGTCGCCGCCTCGACGATCATCGTGAGCGTCGGCGCCAACGATCTCCAGTGGGGCCCGATGATCCGGCTCTGCGCGATCTCGGACCGCTGCGACGACCGAGCGTCCACCGTGTTCTTCCAGCGATCGCTCGCGTTGTTCACGCGCGACTACTACGAGCTGCTCCGGCAGCTGGCCGCGCTGCCCCGCGACCCCCAGGTGCTGATCAACCTCTACTACTCGCCGTTCGACACGAGCGCCGACTGCCTGCCCGGCCTCACCCCCGCGAAGATCGGGGTGCTGCTCGCCCGGCTCGATGCGCTGAACGCGGTCCTCGCGCAGGGCGCCGCGACCTTCGGGTACCTCGCGACCCAGCCCGACTTCAGCGGGCATGGTGCCTGCGGGCCGCAGTCCTACGTCCAGGGCATGGACGACCCCGCGCCGTTCCATCCGAACGCCCGCGGCCAGCTCGTGATCGCGCTCGCGGACGAGCGCGCCCTGCTGGGCGCGCCGTAGCCCGGTTGACCCGCGCGCGCCGGGCGCGCGATGCTGCGGGCACGCGAACAGGGAGGGGTCCCATGCGAGCTCGAGCGGTGCTGTCCATCGTCGCCGTCGCGGCGGTCTGCGGTGCGATGCTGCTGTCCGGGATCGCGGCCGGCGTCACGAAGGCCGCGACCACCGTCACGATCAAGGCCCAGAACGGCGACTTCTCCGGCACGATCAGCTCGCCGCGGCCGAAGCGCTGCGCGAACAACCGGACGGTGAAGGTCTACCACCAGAAGGGGAAGGACCAGAACCTCAAGGTGGACACGGTGATCGGCAGCGACATCTCGTCGTTGAACGGCGACCACTACGAGTGGTCGACCGGGAACTCGGGCGCGCCGAACGGCAAGTACTACGCGCGCGCGGTCGCGACGGCGAACTGCAAGGCCGACTCGAGCCCCACCGTCAAGAACGTCAGGAACCCGTAGCGGGGGTCGGCTCGCCCAGGCGCGTCAGCCGCTCCCGGACGTGCCCCGCCTGGAGCGTGTTCCCTTTCGCCTCGAAGAGCGCTAACGCCTCGCGGGCCGCCTCGACCGCCTCCTCGGTCCGGCCGGCGAGCTCGAGGACCTCGGCGAGCGCGACCCGGGCATCCGCTCGGTCGGAGGGGAAGTCCGTCTCGTCCACGATCGCGATCCCGCGTCGCGCGGTTGCTTCGGCTTCGTCGAAGGCGCCTCGGCGTGCGGCGACCATCCCCTGAACGCCGAGCCCGATCACCAGCTCCGCGATGCCGTAGCTCTCACGCTTGATCGCCTCCGACGCAGCCCGGTCGGCCTCGTCGTAACGACCGAGCGCGTACAGCGCCTGGGCACGGAAGGCGGACACGATCCCGACGGCGTCCGAGCCCATCTCCTGGAGTCGTCCGACGGCCTCCCCGAGGATCCGATCCGCCTCGGCCGCGTTCCCGGACAGGAGTTCGAGCAATCCGATCTGCTGCGATCCGTGGGCGAGCGGGAGGTCCCGGCCGAGTTCACGCAGCCGGCGATCGCTCTCCTCGATCCGCGCCCGGGCGCCGGCGAGGTCGCCGCGCATCATCAGGACGGTTCCCATCGACGCGGAGATGTCGCGCTCCGCGACCGGGATCCCTCGCGCCTCCTTCGCGAGCGCCCCGAGGGCGCGGATCGCCTCGTCGGTGTGCATCGGCCCCCACGGCCCGACGGACGAGAGCCAACCGAGCTCCTCGCCGTACATGAAGCGGTCCCCGGCGTCGCGGAACAGGTCCGCCGCCCGACGCCACCGCGGCTCCGCCTCGGCCGCACGGCTCGCGCTCCAGGCGATGTCCCCCAGGACCGTCCAGGCGAACGCCTCACCGAGGATGTCGCCCGCATCCGTGAGGATCGGGAGGCACTCCTCGACGTCGCGCTGGACCTGATCCCGGTCGGGCCGTCCCCACGACCGGATCAGCGCCCGGAGGACGCGGGCACGGGCGACGATCGCCTCGGCTCCCTCGGCGCGGGCGATATCGACGGCTCTGGTCGCCGCGGCTTCTCCTCGCTCCAGCTCGCCCCGCTCGGCGTACGCCATCGCGAGATCCGTGAGCACCGGAACCAGCGCCGGATCCGCGGGCCCCATCAACGAGATCGCCCGGGTCATCAACGTCACGGCGGCCGGCATGTCGCCCCGGTCGTAGGCTGCCTTGCCGGCGGCGCGCAGCGACGCCGCAGCGCGTTCGGCGAGCGCGGCCACGCGACCCGGATCCGTGCCGAGCTCCTCGAGGTAGCGACAGGCTCGTTCGAGGTGGTACCCGATCAGCTCCTGCTGCTGCGGCGCACGCTCCGCCAGCCAGCCCGCGAACCGCTCGTGCATCTCGGCCCGTGACGTCTTGGTCAGGCCGTCGTAGGCGGCATCGCGGATCAGCAGGTGACGGAACGCCAGGGCCTCGGCACCGATCAGGTCCGATCGCTCGGGGCGCACGAACTGCTTGCGCACGAGCGAGTTCACGCGGCTCGCGATCTCCGGATCATCGGAGAGGGCGCGGAGCGCGTCCGGATAGAAGACCTGCCCGATCACGCTCGCGGCCAGGAGCGTGTCGCGGTCTCCGGTGTCGAGTCGGTCGATCCGCGCGGCCAGCAGCGCCGAGGTCGTCGGCGGGATCGCGAGCTCGCCCAGGTCTCCGACGGCGCTCCAGACGTCGTCGATCACCGCGAGCCGTCCCTCGTCGATCAGCATCGCGAGCATCTCCTCGGCGAACAACGGGTGTCCTTCGGCCGCGCTCGCCACGCGGGTCCGGACGTCGTCGGAGACGGACTGGACGGCGAGGAGGTTCGCCACGAGCTCGGCGCATTCCTCGTCGGACAGCGGTTCGAGGGAGATCGAGGTCGCGTTCAGCTTGCCGCCGCCCCAGGCCGGGCGGACCTCGAGCAGCTCGGGCCGGGCCATGCAGGCGAGCAGGACCGGCGCGTCGACCGACCAGTCAGCCACGTGTTCGATCAACGCGAGCATCGTCGGCTCGGCCCACTGGACGTCGTCGATCAGGAACACCAGCGGCCGCTCGCTGGCGATCGACTCCAGCAGGCGACGGATCGCCCACAGCGTCTCCTCGGGGCTGACCTCCTCGCCCTCGATGCCGAGGACCTGCGCGACCTGTGCCGCGATCCGGTCGCGGTTCGCGTCGTCGTGCACGAGCGCGGCGATCCGATCGTGGACCTCGGCCGGCGTCTCGCCGCCGGCCAGTCCGGCGGCCTGCCGGACCGCCTCGACGACCGGCAGGAAGGTGATCCCGTCACCGTATGGAAGGCACCGGCCGCGGAGCACGGTCGCCCGGTCGCCCAGCGCGACCACGAACGCCTCGAGCAGGCGCGACTTCCCGACGCCACCGACGCCGAGAACCGTGAAGAGCTGGCACGCATGGTCGGAGACCGTGCGATCGAACGCGTCGAGCAACAGCGACAGCTCGCGTTCGCGTCCGACCATCGGGGCGTCGAGCCGCCGCGCGAAGCCCGCGGCGGCCGGATCCACCTTCGAGACCCGATAGGCGACGAGCGGCTCGTCCTTGCCCTTGACCTCGAGGCCGTCGATCCGCTCCGCGATCACGGCGTCGCGGACCAGCCGGTAGGTCTCCGCGCCGATCAGGATCTCTCCCGGGCCGGCGTTCTGCTCGAGCCGCGCGGCCACGTTGACCGGATCGCCGGAGGCCATCGGCCCGTCGGGCGCGTCCGCGACCACGACCTCGCCGGTGTTCACACCGGTCCGCACGCGGATCGTCCGGCTGGCGTCGAGCCCCAGCTCGTCGTTCAACGCCGCGATCGCGTCCTCGAGGTCACCCGCGGCTCGGACGGCACGGAGCGCGTCGTCCTCCCGCAGCCGCGGCACGCCGAAGACGGCCAACACCGCGTCGCCGATGAACTTCTCGACGGTCCCCCCGTGGCGCTCGATCGCGATGCGGAGGGCGTCGAAGTACCGACCCTGCACCGCCCGGAACCGCTCCGGGTCGAGCGCCGCGCCGAGCTCGGTCGAGCCGACCATGTCCGTGAACAGGATCGTGACGATGCGCCTCGCGCTCGGCCCGGCGTCCGCCGCTGGGCTCAGCGCCTCGCCGCAGGCCGGGCAGAACGCGTAGTCGTCCGACACCGCCCGCCCGCAGTTCCCGCAGGTCCGCACGGACACAACCTATCCGGGGCGGGTCCGCCCCGCTCAGAGGTAGCGCGCGGTCGCCATCCCGAGCACGGCGAAGATCAGCAGCACGAGGCTGATCCGGGCCAGGATCTTCAGACGGTTCTGCAACGCCGCCATCTGGGCGCCGACCTCGGGGCTGGGCGGTGCGCCCGAGGCGGCCACCTCGCCCGCCAGCTTGAAGAACCGCCCGACGGTCGGCCGGGTTCCGACGATCCCGATCACCATCGCCGCGATCGCGCACAGCGCCCCGAACGTGAGGGTTCCGCCGAAGGAGGAGTTCGTCCACTCCGAGAAGCTGCCGTAGTACGTGTGCCAGTCGTGCCAGTACAGGAACAGGCCCCCGAGCACCGTGATCGCGGCCGTCGTCAGGATCCAGTCGACGAGGTGCCGCTTGCCGAGGAGCTCGGTCATGAACGGCGCGCCGGCCGGCGCGATCGCCGCGGCGCTCGGCTGCACGAAGACCACCAACAGGAAGACCGAGCCGACCCAGATCACGCCGGCCAGGATGTGGATCACGCGGAAGA
>Ga0187785_10000300_pt1 | contig 18632 bp, 15 predicted proteins | sample 0815_BV2_4_20_MG_FD_132466 | JGI IMG/M metagenome (GOLD analysis project Ga0187785, IMG submission 132466) | Tropical peat soil microbial communities from peatlands in Department of Meta, Colombia - 0815_BV2_4_20_MG | ecosystem: Environmental > Terrestrial > Soil > Wetlands > Peat | place...
ATTTGTACAAAGCGATTCCGGATGGAAAGACGGTTATAGGGTTCTATCCGGACGACGGCAGTATGGATGAGATTTGTGCCGTTAGCGTATTTATCGATCCTAATTCGTTGAAGTAAGTAGTAATAATTTGGTCGGATATGGTTTCTGATCTCAGATACTTCTGGCGGCTTTGGGGACGATCGCTGTGCTGTGCCAGAGGTATCTGAGAAATCTGGGGTCTGTCATTTGTTGTATAGCTTGTGATGCTGGTACTAGTATAGTCGTGATAACTGCTATATGGATAAAAGCCAGTATGTCGGGGAGTTTTTAACTATATTTATGCTTAACTGGTGCATGCTCTCGTGTTTTTCGGGATTTATCGAGGATTATTCAGTCTGATCTTGTGCCATAATTAAACATCTTGTTATCTAAATTAGGTTCTGCATCTTAAAGATTAAACGGTGGTACAGATGGAACAGAGACTTGCGACCCAAAAGGAAGCCGATGATGAGAATGTGATCGTAGCTGTGAACTACTGTGTGAACAGCAACCGGACCTATATCTATGAACTGAAGGATGGAGATATAATTAACGAAAAGGTTATCCATGGCGCGTAGGTTGAACTACAAAAGGTAAACCTCATTACTTTTTTATATTAATAAAATATTATTTATTAAATATTATAGAATGTTACAGGCTATAATAGAGGATTATCCGCCTGTGTAGCATAACAGAGCCGGTTGATAACATGATAAAGAAAGACTTACTGGACAAGGGCGCAATATTACAGCGAGATAAGGAGACCTTCGCTATCGCACCGCATATCCCAGGCGGCATTTGTAACTCGAATACCTTGCGGAAACTGGCGGACGTAGCAGACAAGTACAAGGCTACTGCCATTAAGATTACTGGCGCGCAGAGGATCGCGCTGGTAGGCCTGAAGGAAGAGGATATCGAGAAAGCCTGGGTTGACCTAGGGATCAAGCCGGGAGCTGCCGTCGGTATGTGCATCCGCAGCATCAAGGTCTGCCCCGGGACGACCTTCTGCAAGAGAGGAATACAGGACAGCGTTGGCCTCGGCCTGGCGCTGGACGCAGCGTACCACGGGATGGCCACCCCTTCGAAATTCAAGATCGGCGTCTCAGGCTGCCCCAACAGCTGTGGCGAGTCCTGGCTGAAGGACCTGGGTTTCCTAGGTACCGGCAAAGGGTTTAAGTGCATCGTAGGCGGAGAAGGGGGAAGGTCGCCGCGCATAGGAAAAGTGCTCAAAGACAGCCTCACCATAGACCAGGCAAAAACTCTGGCGGAAAAGATCATTCAATATTATCGGGCACACGGAAAGGAAAATGAGCGCCTAGGTGCTTTCGTAGAACGGATCGGCTGGGACCGGTTCGCTTATGACATGATAGGCGAATCCGCGGACTTGGTCCACTAATATTTTACCAGCCGGTAGAACAGCATTTTTACCGCTTCAGCCAGCCCGATATAAAGAATGACGATGGCCATAAGCGCTACCAGAAAGAGTGGCGACAGTGGTGTGAAGCCCAGCAATCCCGCTGTCGGCGAATAGGGCAACAGCAGTACAATAACACCTACGGCAAGCGTCGCCCCGATAAGGTACCGGCTGGGCCTGCTGTTGAGGAACGGCCTGCGGGTCCGGATGACCAGCACGACCATGCTAGCCGAAATGACCGACTCCATGAACCATCCAGTCCTGAACTGGCCCGGGTCCGCATTCAGCAACAGCTTCAGCACTCCGAACGTCAGGAAGTCGAACACGGAGCTGACCATACCAAAGACTACCATGAACTTTTTGATGAAGTCGATGTTCCATCGCCGGGGCGATTCCATCAGCTCCTTATCCACCGAGTCCGTAGCGATAGTCATTTCGGGGAGATCTGTCAATAGGTTGGTCAGCAGGATCTGCTTCGGCAGTAGCGGCAGGAAGGGCAGTATCAGGGACGCGCCGGCCATGCTGAACATGTTGCCGAAGTTGGCGCTGGTCGCCATGAACACGTATTTCAACGTATTTGCAAACGTCTTCCTCCCCTCTTCAACACCATCGATCAGCACGTTGAGGTCGTTTTCCAGCAGCACGATGGCCGCAGCTTCCTTCGCCACGTCGACCGCACTATTGACGGAGACTCCCACGTCAGCCACATGCAACGCAGGCGCATCGTTGATCCCGTCGCCCATATAGCCTACGACGTTCCCGGCTTTTTTCAGGACGTGGATGATCCTCTCCTTCTGGTTTGGCTCAACCTCGGCGAATATATCGACGTCATTTACCCGATACCATAACGCGTCATCGCCCATATGATATAGTTCAGGGCCGGTGATAATGCGAGGGCGCAGACCCAGTTGAGCGCTGATACCCGCCGCCACCAGTTGATTATCCCCGGTGAAAATCTTAAGCGATACACCATGCCTTTTCAGATCTTGGACCGCCTCGACGATGTCCGGCTTGAGGGGATCGTACAGCGTTATTATGCCAAGAAAAGTCATGGATTGCTCGTCTTTTTTTGTAATTGATTCGCTTTTGCCAACATCTTTATACGCTACGCCCAGCGTTCGCAGGCCTTTGCTGCTCAGATCATGATACATATTCTCGATCTGCTGAGTGGCCTCCAGGACGGGCACGACTTTTCCGTCCGGCATCTCGACGTTATCACACAATTCAAGCACCTTCTCCAGCGCGCCTTTGGTGATGAAGAAGTTCGACTCGCCATCCGTCACTAGAATACTGAGACGCTTTCGCGTAAAGTCGTATGGCACTTCGTTTAGCGGCCTATACTGCGATACATCTGTCTTGCATGAAGCTTTGATCGCCTCGTCGATGGGGCTGGAGAAACCCTTCTCGAAATATGAATTCAGGTATGTATACAACTGTGTCTTTCCGCTCGCCACGCCATCGACGCCCATGGCAGAGTGAAATTTTACCGTGCCCTCGGTAATGGTCCCGGTCTTATCCGAGCACAGGACATTCATGCTGCCAAAGTTCTCGATAGAAGATAACTGTTTGACGATGACCTTTTTTTCGGCCATCCGCTTTGCACCTTGAGCCAGGTTAATGCTGATGATGGCGGGCAGCAACTGGGGAGTGAGTCCTACGGCCAGCGCCAGAGAGAAGATAAACGATTCCAGGACGGGCCGGCTCAGGAATACGTTGATGGCGAAGATCGAGAAGATCAGCAGCATAGTGATCTCCATAAGAAGGTAGCCGAAGTGGCGGACCCCGGTCTCGAACTCCGTCGTCGGCTGCCGGAGCAGAAGCCGCTCGGAGACCCTGCCAAACTCCGTCGATTTTCCAGTCTGTACCACGATTGCCTTCGCCGTGCCGCTATTCACATGAGTGCCCATGAACAGCACGCTGGTTCGCTTTGCCAGCGGCGTTTCAGCCGGCAGCGCCCCCGGAGATTTTTCGGCAGGGTACGATTCGCCTGTCAACGCGGCCTCATTGACGAACAGGCTTTTTGACTCGAGGATGACACAGTCCCCGGGCACACCGTCGCCGGCATTAAGGAGGACCACGTCGCCCGGCACTATATCCTCGAAGGGTATCTCCCGCTCCTGTCCATCCCGGAGCACCGTCGCCTTCAGCTGCACCAGAGACAGCAGATCCTCGACCGCGCTGGAGGCGCTGTACTCCTGCCAGAAGCCCAGAGCACCGCTGAATACCACGATGATCATGATGATAACAGAATCGGTCGAATCGCCCAGAAAAAAAGAGAGGCCTGCAGCAAAGAGCAGGATCAAGATGATGGGGCTTGTAAACTGGCCCAGGAACAGGCGTATTACGCCGACTTCCATTTTTGGTTTGATCCGGTTCCGTCCGAACTGCTTCAGGCGTGACGAAGCGGTTTCATCGGAGATCCCGCCCGGTCCCGACTTCATCCGTCGGTAAAGATCGTCAGAAGGCAAGCTCCAGAACTGCCGATCGATCTCGCCCGCAGTACCCTTCATAAATATACCATTCGCCCTATCACAGATAACCCTTTGCCGGGGATAAGTAAGCATCGATTAGGCTACCGCGCCCACCGGGCGCACACGGTTCAGCTTCTGCCAGAGCAAAACAATCGACAACGCACACGCTGCACCAGCCAACGACATGCCCCTGACCCCGCCGAACCCCGCACGATCGAGAACAGCATGAAGACGCCCATGCCTCCGGCGGCGAGAGCCAACATGTGTCTCGGTAAACATGCCTCCCCCCATATAATCGGGCGATCAGCAGAAAACCGGCCACGACAAGCAAGATCAATAACAGTAAAGGTATAATCGGAGGAACTCCGGTGTGGGGTATGATCCAGACGCTGATAAACATCATGATAGTCCAGCCGAACCCCAGCAGGAACAACAATCGAGAGCCGATCAGGAACAACGCTGATACCGGGTTCAGCAACTCGAGGGGCGGCGTCGAGCCTGACAGCACCTCGCCGATGAAGGGAGCAAGAAGCAACAGAGCCAGCGCTGGAGTGAGTCTGAATCTCACAATAAGCGAAGATATAGCATACGGTTATTAAACATTTGGTGCAGACACATAAGACCCCCGGCATGGGCGAGACGATGTACATCGCAATCGCAAAAGGAAGCGACAAAAAGTATTGATGGATCTCTGCGCTATGCGATCGAACTGCGAAGCGTTTTGAAGGTTTCTTCCTCGATCGCTGCGGTACGCATGAGCAAATCGCTCGCCCTGGATATACGATCAGACAGATCGCTGGCGTCACCGTAATCGTGGAACAACATGCCCACCTCGGTGAACGATTGTCCGCTGCGGATCAATATTTTCGAAGCGTCTTGCAGGCGCTGATTCCCGGTGATCTGCGCGGATTCTCGCAAAAAACGAGCGTACATGTAACGGAAGCATCCGCCGCCCGTGCCGCCGATCTCTATGAAGACGTAGAGGTTGAACAGGTTCATCATCAGCGAGTTATCGTCAAACTTATCCGGCCATTTGAGCAGCTCCCTGGCCGCGTGCCGGATCCCGCTGACGCCCAGGTTCTTGATGGGCGGATTGAGCATGGCATCCGCCGCCTGCCTGATCGACTCGTTGATATCCTCCGGAGCTGGATCGTGATAGCCGCCGAAGTCAAAATCGAAGTAGCGGTTCCCGGGCGGGAACGGCTTTTCCTTCGACCCTCTCGCCAGCCTGAGCTGCGCCAGGGTCGCCGCCGAGTAAAAGCCTTTCTTCAGGCCGCACGCCTTCGGATCCATGTCCGAAACGAGGACGTGGCTGTCGCCATCATAGCCGCAGATCACGAAGGTGTGGCCGCCGAAGTGGTATCCTTCCGGCATATCAAACCAGGGCAGGCAGCCCATATCCCCGTAGACCATGACCGGCTCCCGCCGCCTTAACCGCTCGACGAGCGCGGCCTCGGCCTTCTTTCCGCTGCCCGTGGAGACTTCGATGATCTTCACCCCGGTTCGGCGGCCGAGATCGCTGTAGAAGCCTTTATTGTTCCCCCGGCCTCCGACAAACGGGTAGCCGCCCTTAGGGTGCCAGTAGATGAAGCTCATGCCGGCGCCCAAGCCCAGCAGCATGTCCTCGGACAGCGGGCGATCGTTACGGTGATAGATCTTCATCAACGAGTTCGTATTGCAGTGATAGCCGTCCAGCGCCGGACATCTATCGAAGGGCTCTATACCTCTGCCAGTAGCCATCGTCCTCAACTCCCTACCTGTCGGCCGACTTATCGGCGTAGTGCCAGGCGGTCTCGAACGTCTCGTTGAGGCAGAGGGCGCACTTCCGGTAGTTCATGGAGGTGATCTCCTTGACCCCCTCGGCCGTCCAGATGACGTTGAAGACCCGGTCGGCGAACGTCACGGACCCTTCGTATGCCTCCACGCCTTTGTAGTCTGCGGTGATGCGGGCTTTCGTCACGGCCACATCCCCCAGGCTTCGCAGTCCGGCATCGGGTTTCTCTCCCTCCGCGAGCACGATCTTCACGTCCTTGCCGGAGAGCAGAGGTCTCAGCTCATCCACCAGCGACCGGGGAACGTTGCTGATACGCACCTTGCGCGCCTTCCCGAGCTTGCGCTTGATCTCATCCACCCCGTTGTCCGTCGACTTGAAATACGTCGACAGGCACGTCTCATACTTTCCGTCCACGACAGGCATATACATCAGATCTCCTTCGAGCCGTCCCAGCCCATCGTGAAAACCCCCGACAGGCAGCCGCAGCAATCATCATTCAGCATCTCGCTCACATAGTACCGCTCTTCCACCGGATCCTCGGCTACTGTGAAGATCCTGCCCTCGTCCACAATGACTGTCGAGGAAGGCACCTCCTTGTTGCGCATTACGCAGACGACCTTCACCAGCGCTTCCCGGAACCTGAAGTCATTCCTGCCGGCCTTTCGCTCGCCCGGATATAGCACGACCTCGACCACAGCATCCGGCCGTATCGCCGGGGCCAAGCGTTCCACCAGATCGGCAGTCGCGTTGCTGATCTGCACTGTCCTAGCGCTCCTCAGCTCATCCTTGAGCCCTCCAAGGCCGATATCATGCTTAAGCACGACGAACTTCTCCTTCATCGCCATCGCCTCCCCGGAAAGCGCGCCGGACAATTCGGCCAGCAAGCTCTCATACCCCCGTCTAACCCTCACCAGCGCCTCCTCGGGCTCGACAGCCCTAAAAAGCAGCGGGATGCCGGAGTAAACCACGATCCAGCCCTTGGCCTGCAACGACTCGAGCACGGAATAGACCTTCGTGCGCGGCACGCCGGATTTCTTCGCGAGCGCCGACGCGCTGCTCATATGATCCGTAAGCAGACTCATGTAAGCCTTTGCCTCATACTCGGTCAGGCCCACCTGCTGAAGCCCCTCGATCACACTTTCCATCAGAACCTGGTAGGCATACAGTTAATAAATAGATGGTGTCACTTTGAGCGGTGACAGGCATGCACGCACGACCGCCACATAAACTATTTGCAAGGCAGGGTCATTCAGATGATAAAAGCATCATGTCTTTACGTCGGTACGGATAGCCCATGAACTCGATCACCATACGCAATGCCCGCCTGCATAACCTCAAAAACATTACCCTAGAGATCCCCAGGAACCGGTTCGTCGTACTCACAGGACTGTCGGGCTCGGGGAAATCCACCATCGCCTTCGACCTCCTGCTTAAGGAAGGGCAGCGCCAGTATATGGAATCGCTAGGCATGGTCACGTTTGGCCGGTCCAGACCGCCTGTGGACGCAATCATTGGCCTATCCCCCACCGTAAGCGTGGACCAACGCCTGACAAACCACAGCCCCCGATCGACAGTGGGAACAGTGACCGAGGTATTCACATATATGAGGATACTCTACGCCCGCCTCGGGCGCCGACTCTGCCCCTACTGCGGAAAGGACGTGCCGCCGCTCGGCATGGAAGCCTCTGGAGAGAACTGGCAAGGTGACTCCGACGAAAGCCCAGAGGGCACGTTTCCATGCCCGCACTGTGGCAGAGAGGTGCCGGAGCTGAGCATGGCCAACTTTTCGTTCAATAAGCCGGCGGGAGCCTGCCCCACCTGCACTGGCCTAGGAGTGATCAGGCAGGCCGTGATCAGCCGCCTGATCGATGAAAGTAAGAGCATCTCAGAAGGCGCAGTAGATGGCTGGATCGAGTTTCACCGGGATCGCAACAGCGGGATCCTCAGAAATGCGAGTAAATACTACGGGTTTTCCTTCGATCCATCCGCGGCTATCAAAGATTATACGCCTGTCCAGCGTGATCTCCTTCTCTACGGCACGGACAGCCCGCAATTTCGCCGCCACTTCCCGGATTTCAGTCCGCCCGCTACCAGCTCGCACGGCCGGTTCGAGGGCGTGATCACGAATTTGCAACGCCGCTACGACGAGCACGCCAACGATCAGGCTTACCGGGAGAAGCTGGACGAATTCTTTACCACCCGGCCCTGCGAGGATTGCAAAGGCACCCGCCTCCGACCTGAAAGCCGGGCCGTGATGGTGGCAGGACAGTCCATTGTCGCCATCTCCCGGCTGTCGCTCAACGACCTCGATATCTGGCTTAGGGGACTGTCGCAACACTTCACCCCTCAGGAGATGCGACTAGCCAGCCCCGTTCTGGATGACTTGCAAGAGCGCGTCGGACGTCTGCTCGAAGTGGGCGCGGGCTATCTGACTATGGACCGCCCCTCACCATCCCTCTCCACAGGCGAAGCCCAGCGGCTGAGACTGGCATCCCTGCTCGGGTCGGAGCTGACCGGCATTCTTTATATCCTCGACGAGCCAACCATGGGCCTGCACCAGCGCGATACCCGCCGCCTCATCGACGTGCTGCGCAGGCTGAGGGATCTGGGCAACACAGTATTGGTCGTAGAGCACGACTTAGAGTTGATCAGGGCGGCTGACTACATTATAGACATCGGGCCGGGGGGAGGCAAGCACGGTGGCCAGATCGTCGCCACAGGCACGCTCGCCGAAGTGGCCCGGATAAGAGAATCGCCCACCGGCGCCTTCCTCGCCGGAGATATGGTCGTGCCTGTCCCCGAACGCCGTCGGGAACACGGAGCACGGGTGCTGACTATCCGCGGAGCACGTCACTTCAATCTGCAAAACCTGACGATCCAGATCCCGCTCGGGCTACTGGTAGCGGTGACGGGAGTCTCGGGCTCGGGCAAATCTTCGCTGATCTTCGATACCCTCTACCTCGCCGCCCATCAACGCCTAAATGGCGCGGCAGATACGCCGGGAGAACATGACTCGATCACCGGCTTAGAGTACATTGACAGGGTGATCGCCATAGATCAGCAGCATATCGGACGAATACCCCGTTCGAACGTTGCCACGTACTCGGAAATATTCACTCCCATCAGGGAAGCCTTTGCCGCCACGCCGAAAGCTATAGGCGTGAAAGCGCCGGCGCGCCAGTTTTCGTTCAACGTACCGGGCGGACGCTGCGAACGCTGCGAAGGCGCGGGCACGCTGACCGTTAAAATGCATTTCCTCCCCGAAATCGAGGTGCGCTGTCCCGAGTGTATGGGGCGCCGCTTTAAGCGAGAGACGCTCGCAATCAAGTACCACGACCACGATATTTCGCAGGTGCTGGAGATGACAGCGGACGAAGCCCTACAGCTGTTTTCTGATCTCCCCGCCGTCACATCCCGTCTACAGCTCCTGTCGGATATAGGCCTGGGCTACCTGCAACTGGGTCAGCCGGCGACCACACTCTCGGGCGGAGAGGCCCAGCGCGTCAAACTTTCCAGAGAGCTCGGGCGTCGTCAAACAGGCCGCACCCTATACCTGCTCGACGAGCCTACGACAGGGCTCCACCCCGCAGATACCATTCGCCTGTTATCTGTGTTACAACGCCTGGTGGATTCAGGCAACAGCGTCATCATCGTCGAGCACAACCTCGACGTGGTGAAGGCCGCAGACTGGGTTATCGATCTCGGCCCCGAAGGTGGTAGAGAAGGCGGCCGGATCCTCGCCGAAGGCACGCCCGAGGATGTAGCTGAGGTGAGAGGATCATATACAGGACAGTTTTTAAAACCGATGCTATAACTACAGAAGTCGTTCAAGGAAGGTATCCATATAGCCTTCCCGATTGCTCAGATATCAAATGCCTCGATATACAAACGCTGCACTGCGCATTCTATCTATTCTAAAACTCGAAGAAATTATTTATATCGCCGCAAGAAAACCTATTGTACCGTCATTGGCATGCTGTTGCATTCTGGGCTGGAACAGGAGCGGTTAACATGGCAAAGCCAAAGGTGATTATCGTCGGAGCGGGGCCGGGAGGATTGCTAGCAGCGCATAAGCTCGCGGGATTCGCCAGGGTCACGGTCATAGAGCGGGGTCATGATATCAGCCAGAGGGCCTGCCAGGTTATGAAGGGCAGGGATTGCATATACTGCAACGTCTGCAGCGTTACGGCCGGCGTTGGCGGGGCCGGCGGAATGTCGGATGGGAAGCTCAATCTGAGCTCACAGGTGGGCGGGGACTGGGCCGAGTTCGTGGGGCCTCATCGGGCTGACGAACTGATCGACGAGGTCGACCGGTACTTCATCGAGCATGGCGCACCGCCAGAAGATCCCCATGTGTCGCCCTCCGGTCTGGCCACTAGGGCGGCGGCGAGCGGCATCGAGTTCATCCCTATTCGGCAGAAGCACATCGGCAGCGACATGCTTCCCCGTGTGATCGGGTCCATGAAAAATGGCATGGAAGAGCGCGGGGTGAAATTCAAGTTGAACACCCTGGTCTCAGATATCGCGGTCGAAAAGGGTAAGGTGACTGGTGTAGTCGTTAACGATGAAAAAATCAGCGCGGACTATGTGGTGATGGCGCCAGGTAGATCGGCCAGCACTTGGCTCGGCGATGTGATGAAAAAGTTTGAGGTCCCCATCAAATACATGCCCATCGACGTCGGGGTTCGGGTAGAGGTTCCGTCCATGGTCTACGAGGAGGCTGTCAAGACCAACTGGGATCCCAAGTTCCGAATGTATACTCCCACGTACGATGACCTTGTCAGGACGTTTTGCACCTGCCCCTACGGCTTCGTCGTCCAGGATACCTACGAGTCCGGTGTAGGGGCGAACGGCCACTCCCAGCGCAACTGTAGATCGAAGAACACCAACTTTTCGTTCCTAACCAAAATTAACCTGACGGAGCCGGTCGAGAACACAAACGAGTACGGCGCGACCATCGCCCACCAAGCAAAGACCATCGGCGGAGGAAGGCCGATCCTGCAGCGGCTGGGCGATCTGAAACGAGGGCGCCGATCGACCTGGAGCCGGCTTCAGCGGAGCTATGTGGAGCCGACTCTGAAAGCCGTCACGCCAGGAGACATTTCCATGGCCCTGCCCCACCGGGTGGTCACGGATCTGGTGGAAGGGCTAGATATGCTGGACAGGGTTGTGCCTGGCGTCGCATCGGATACGACCCTACTCTACGCCCCTGAGATCAAGTTCGCAGCGCTCAGGCCTCAGACCATGGACCATTTCGAAGTGGTCAGCATCGATAACCTGTTCGTCGCCGGCGACGGGGCAGGGCTCACCCGAGGCATCGTGCCGGCGGCTGCCACGGGCATCGAGGCGGCAGAAGGGGTACTTGCCCGGATCAAAAAATAGTTTGATCAGCGATGATCTGATGATTCAGCGCATCAACTCTAAGTAAAGAAACACTGGAGAATTCGGTCGCAGGCAGGATCGATGCCCAGATAATACCGGTCCTTCATGCACAAGCTTCACCATAGATAAGAAAGTTTATCTAAATACACCCGGGTAGATGGGTTAGATTCCTCATGGCGCTAAAACAACCGGGGTTCCTCCAACCTCACGGTCACTATAAACAACGCTCTACATACAACCTTGAGTTAAAAGCGTTGGGTGATCGGGGCGTGTATCACGACTCAAGCAAGCTCAGCGTCTTGAGTTCTTCGATCGACGCCCTGGCCCGCTCCCGATCCCCGGAGATATTCCGATCCAGAAGATCGTTGTATTCTTCCTCGATCAGGGCGATCGCCCGCTTCAACTGCCCGGCGTCGAACTGATCGATATATTTCCGAACGATATAGGCTTTGAATTCTATGTCTTTATAGTTGTCCTGCTTCCGTCGTCCTCGTATCACAAGCCAGATGGGAACGATCGATGCAAACAGAAGTAGCGTTATCACAGACAGAAGGATCGCGTCCATGCCAGGCATGACTAGTTGTAAGCCGCTGTTTCTGCTTATGGTAAGCGGCTTGCCCAGCAGGATCTGGTCCCCGATCATGGTGAGCACGCCCCAACGGCCTTCCTGTGTAAAGGTAAAGTTACTCCCTTGTACAGGGTAAAAGGTTCCATCTGGGGACATGACCACGAGATCGATGTCCCGGTTGTTCAGCCCTTCGAATACGGATACCGATAATGGCACCTGATCGCCTACATATGCGGATGATGGAGCGTTGATGCGTATGGCGCGATTGATCTCGATCATTTCGGTATTGTTTTCATCTGGGGCTGCATATTGCACCAAGTTTACCTTGTACGTGGGCTGGTCGAAGACAACCGGTATTTCGGCCATTTGATCATCTGATTCAGCAGAACCGCCCTCTCCAGGCACTTCTATGGTAAGATTATAATGATCGGCCTGTGAGATATAGCGTGCAAATTTGTTGATATAGGGTTCTACATTGCGAGGGAGTCTCGTCGGCTTGAATATGAAATGGTAGGCGCCCGGCGCCGGTTTCTGGCCGCTGATGTTGATGGTAAAGTTCACCAGTTTAGTTTCTCCTGGGGAGAGCACGAAACCGGCTGGCGTGGTATTGATCCATGTGATTGCGCGAGGATCATCGACAGATGCCCGACATACGTATACGTTTTCCTCATGGCCATTGTTCTGGACGACAAAGGAGCCATTATAGGTAAACGGTACTCGATCTACCCGTAGGCTGGATACGCTGGGCGCATATACGGTCACGCCAGGGCCGACAGCGTAGCATGAAGGTACTACCAGGGTAAGTGAGATTATGACCAGGCCGAAGATGACAGGCCAGTTGCGCATCAGGCAATCCTCAGCCCTGGGTACGATGACCAAGTATTAATAGATTACAATATTAATTTAATAATTTTATATAATACCGGCAGTGGATAAACCGGCCATAAAACGATCAGTTAAGATCACCCCCTCCACTTCAAAGACCTTTAATACACCCTTTATTAGACCCCCACATAGCAGCAAGAAACACAAAACAACTTTTTTAGAGGCACACAAATCACTAATGGCTCTAATCGTCAAACAACAAACTACACTAATACACCAACCAAAACTCTAATTGGCACTAACTCACGGTTTTAAAGTACGAACAAGCCCCTCCAAACGAGACACAAAACCAAAACAGAAAACGTTCCCACGCCCGCCAGATACAACCCTAGTTCCCAGAGATTTGACTACATGAATTTCACAAACCGCTCAGCTACGACTTCATTTCTAAAATTAACACAATAAGAAATATGTTACCAATTAGTAACATGATGAAACCCAACACAGTTTTCATAAACGCAGGACACAAATGACATTAAAGTTTTGCGTACAGTAGCCATTAACAAAAAACCGAGACTCATGGCGCAAGCCATTACACGATAACCACAGCAGAATGAGAACACTATCTACTGTTTTGCCAGCCGTATTTTGGTTTTATGTAGAATTTGGAGGGACTTGCTCATACTTTAAAACCGCGAATTAGCGCCAATTAAAGAATTGATCGTCACTTGGTGCAATCCGTGGTTTGACGATTAGACCCATTAGCGATTCGCACACCTCAAAAAAATTGTTTTGTGTTTCTTGCTACCCTGCGGGAACCCCCAGCAACTGGAACATCAAACCCTAGCGAATCACCGCAAGATACACACGAGGATGCTGATGTAGTGTTATCCTCCCGCCACCTTAACATCCTCAAACCTGACGCTGGGCACATAGCCCGATGCCGAAGACATCCCGCTCTCGACGATCTTATAATTATTCGCCAGCGACGCCCTTAAGAGCATATCAGGCATGTTGCCGCCGATCATGCCACCCCTGAGCGGGGCTAAGATCTGCCCGTCTCTAACGTGGTATCCAGCATAGATTGCCACCGAGAAGTCTCCACTGACCCTGTTGGCCGTGTGAGCCCCCAATACATGCTCGACGATAATACCGTTTTTGATGCTGCGAATCATCTCATCCTCGCCCATGGTCTCGCCCTCAAACACGATATTCCGAGCGCAAGTTGTGGGAGGAACCCGGTACGTAGTGCTGGATTCGTTGCGGTCCGTATGCATCCCGTTGCCGGTAGAGGCAGCATGGGATTCGATCGCAGAGAACTGATCATAGAGCACAGTATTCAGGATACCCCGGTCGACGATCACGTTGCGCTGGCTTGGATAGCCTTCCTCGTCCGAGATAAATGTGTTGATCCCACGGGGATGCGTTCCGTCGTCCACAATCGATAAACCGGACGATGTCACCTGTTTACCTGTCTTATTAGCGTAAACGGACTCGCCTTTTTTGATGGAATCACCATATAGCGCCGGTAGGACTGTGCTGCTGAACAGTTCGAATACAGCGTCAGGACGGAGAACGACATCCATAGCGGCCGTTTCGATTGATCTCTGGCCAATCTGGGCCACAGCCTTTTCCGTGGCTTTTCTCCCCACATCTTCTATGCTAAAGTCCCGCACTCGAGAGATCTCACCATCATCCCCGTTGACAACAAAATCCCTGTCTTTAAGCACGGTCATAACATGGCCGCCGATATAGGTGCCCTCGTCGAATATGGATGCACCATTGGTATTAGCAACTGCATAAGCCATGGTGCCGAACGATAGCCCACCCCTGGAAGGGATAGCGCGAGGATCGAATGAAGAGGCTTCGATCATATCGTGAGCCAAGCTGACGCCATCCTCGGTGACCATTGTAGCTATACGGTTATCGAAGATCGATCTTGTGTTGTTATAACGGCTGCTGTCATGGAACCGGTACTGGCCAGGCTTGCCAAAGCGGGCGGATGACAGCGCCTGCTTGACGCCATATTCGATGGAATCAGGGGTGCAGTACGCGTACCCGGTATGGTGACCGTTGATGATGCGAATGCCGATTCCCAGGTCGCCATCCTGCGAGCCGAATGTGACTTTGCCAGCCTCAATGACCACACTAGTACTCTGCCGCCTTTGCACGAAAGCTTCACACTGGACACCTGCCTGGCCGGCCACAACTACTACCCGGTTTGCCAGCGTTAACAGCTCTTCCTTCATCTACTGACCTCCTACAACACACTGAGAGATTCGTATATGCGGGCCGCCATCATCCACAGGAACCCACTGGCCCTTGCCGCAGAGACCAGCATGACCCAACTCCCCGTCTTTTCCGACCAGGTCGATCATTTTAAGGATGTCCAGAGTGCTGCCGGACAGGGATACGTCCCGTAGCGGCCGAGTGATCTCGCCGTTCTCGATCAGGTAAGCCTCCTGGGCGTTGAACTGGAAAAAGCCCTGTGATGTATTGACCTGGCCACCGCGAGACCCCTTGACGTAAACGCCGGACTTGATCCCCTCCAGCATCTCGGAAAAGGCAGCGTCTCCCGACTCGATGAAGGTATTACTCATCCGTACCAACGGCCGGCCGTGGTACGATTCCGCCCTGGCCCCGCCGTTAGGCTCCATTTCCAGCCGGGCTGCTGATTCCCGGTTCAGGATATAATCGCTCAAAATGCCTTTGTTAATCAGTACCTTCGGCCTGGTCCGCACACCTTCATCGTCATAGATGTAGCTGCCAAACTGGCCGGGTACAGTGGCATCATCCTTGATGGTGACGGTAGCGTTCCCGATCTCCTTGCCGATCATGCCTTCGAAGCAGGAGTTACCTGTGGACACTAGGTCGCCTTCGGACGCGTGGCCGACCGCCTCATGAGCGAACACTCCGACCAGTCCCGGATCCGCGATCACCGGCATCGGGCCGGAAGGCGGAGCCCTGCCATTTAGTAGGGCTACTACTGACGCGACCGCAGCATCAGCTTCCTGAAGGTGCTTATCCCCATCAAACGCCTCCAGGCCCATGGTCTTCCCAATCCTGCGCCGTACTGATTGGATCCGATCATCCTTTTTGCCGATGATCTCGATCGTCCAGAGGACACGCGGGGTACGGGTCAAGACAGATGAACCCTCTGACGAGCGGAATTGTTGCTCAATATATGCATCTTTGTAGTTGACCATGGCATTGACTACGAAGTCGTATTTTTTCACCGCGTCGTACGCAGAGGTAAGAAGATCGAGCTTGTCCTCTACATGGGCATCGATGAAGCTGCGCTTCATCGGCATGGTCGCCTCATCCCTTATCGCTTTGACCGGGGCCAGCCTCGCCCGGTCCCTGATACCCTCACTAATACCTCTTGCCACCTTCGCAGCACGATCGGCGGCTTTACTAATTGCCGATTCTGAGATATCAGGAGTCGTGGCAAACCCCCACGCACCGCCAGATAGCACCCTGACACAGGCCCCCGACTCCTTGCCAGAGATCGCCTTCGTGACCTCCCCCTTCCGTGTCTCTATCACGGTGCCCGTCACATCGAGCACCCGGACATCATAGTAGTCCGCCCGCCCTTCTAGCACCTGGCCTACGGCATCGATCAGATTAATCACCGGTCAATGTTTTTGTCTGGGGCCGGATATAATTTTCCATGAGCCAACTACTCAGCCTAAAGACGAAGGCCCTCACCCCATCTACGCCCTTATTAAGATAAAAAAGTGAGCGCCGGTACGACTCTCGCAGGTAATCCCGACACGCTGCCGCGAGATTCCGATTGTGACTACAATGGCTGTTTGATCTGCCCTCTCATGCTACTCACAAGAACCCTTGCAAGAGAACATCAAAACCCGACAAACCACCCCGCACAACATACGGGGGTGTCCAGTTTAGATTTTGTTTATGGTGTTCAGGCCCTCGAAAAGAGTCCGCATTAGGCTAGCCTTGCTGTTCACGGTTATATACTCGCAGCCCATTTGCTGGATCTCGTTACCGAACTCCAGAAGGGTGTAACCCCCGCTCTTTTTAAACTTCCGTGATTCATCCGTCAACATCTGGATATAGATCACGTGGATTTTATTCCGCATGAGATTCTTGATCAGTCCCAACGTCTTCATATTGATTAGTACATCCTCAGAGTACGCGCTGTGCCCGGCTTCAGGAATCCCATCAGTGAGGATCATGACAATTTTCATACCAGGCCTGTGATACCATTTGTGTTCGATCAAAGACTCCAGGGCAAGATCCAGCCTGGTGCCGCCTGAGCCGTTACACCTTATGATCTCTCGATACATGTTGGAGCTCATGTTGAACGGCCCATGGGATTGGCTGCCGAACTTCCAGAAGTTGATATCGATGTCCTTGCCCAGTCCTTCCATCATTGAAAGACATGCGATCTTCGCATAGGTCTGCGGAGCCTCGCTTTCGTCGATATCCTGCATCTGGGCCTGTTTCCGCCACCATGCGGTCATCGAATTAGAGTCGTCATAGAGAATGGCGAGGCGCACTTTTTTGACATCCCTGACCCGATGATAGGTGATCATGCTCTCGATGGTTTTACCGTTTTTGCAGCACTCGGCGATGGTCCGATCGAAGCTGATCATCCCTGACCCATCGTATGTTTTATATACCATACGCTCTGACGTGGGCGGAATGATGTGATAGAAACGGATAAGGTTTCTTCCGATGGAACGGCATCCGGTCAGGAGCATATCATAGGATCGTGCGTTCGATGGATCGACCAACATTTTCGCACATGCCATCCTGACGCGTTTCTCTTCAGGAAAGATCATAATCGATTACAGCCTGCTTGCGATCCTAAGCGCGAGCTCGTTCACCGTCTGGAGGGAAACATAGTCGGTCTCGTCTGCGATGATCACGCCCTGGTGCATCGCTGCGTCGATGAACGCCGTCTTGGCATCCAGGCCCTCCTCGATGGATATATCGCAATAACGTGACATTTTGATGACCCCATCTGTGGAAAGCCCCTGAGGAAGCGACTTTTCCTCCTGCCATAGGCGCCGGGTTTCCTCAGCGAAATCGAGGATCGAGTGAACCAGCTTCTGATCAATCTTCGGCGCGTAGCTTTTGATGACCTTTTCTTCGGTAAACCGGCTAGTGTAACCGATGAATATGGGAATGAAACGGCGCTTGAGCGCGGCGCTCATCTTAAAGGTGCCCTCGTCACCCAGATTGGCCGTGACGATCAGCACCCAGTCTTTGGGCTTCTCCAGGTTCGTCTCCCGGTACTCGAGATGCAGCTTACCGGTCGATAACAGCATAAACAGACCCGAGTAGGCGGTCGATGGCGCCCGGGTGAACTCGTCGATCAGCATGTTCTTTTTATCCTGTATGGCCCGGGTCACAATACCATCCTTATAGACAAATTCCTTGGAAAGATCGGCGTTCCCGGACATGGAGAGCGGATGGAAACCTCCGATAGTGTGATACTCGGTCATACCTTCGGTCGCTTCTATGCGATAATAATCATCGCCTTTCGAGATGTAATTGAGGATGTGCTCTGCGATCGTCGTTTTACCGTTTCCCGGCGGACCGTAGAGCATGATAGGATATCCGAGGTTCAGATACATCAGGGCCCTGATAATCGCCTCATCCTGCCCCTTGATCTGGCAAGTCTCGATAATTTTGATAATGTCATCTCTATTAAACAATACCATCCTCATAACCTCGTTACCGTTTTTACTGTTTTTATCAATACCTCTTCTTAAATTCCTGATCAACAAGCTTAATTAGCCGATCCGCCTCTTCCTTAGACCCCTCGTCGTGTCTGGCAGCCAGCGTATTATACTCACTCTTGAACCTTGCAATCGTGGACGCCGCTTTCAACCGGTCCACCTGATCCATATACTTATAGAAGATCTCGATCTCATCAATCAGGCCTTTATACGCGTCGAATTTGGGCTCTTCCTGCTTGATGATCTCCGCTACAGGGTGGATCACTTCATACTTGATCCCGCTCTCTGATGCAGACCGCCTTACACTGAAGATGTGCATGGCCAGATCGTGGACGACGAACATGATCGAGACGATGATAACTGTAAGCAGTAGATAGAACCACAGCGACATCAGGATGAAAGTACCGATCTGGCTTGTGTTGTTTGCAATACTGGACATTAGGCTGGGCGTCAGCATCCTGGGGCTCTC